>Ga0302228_10000171_pt1 | contig 60090 bp, 60 predicted proteins | sample II_Palsa_N1_2_FD_193519 | JGI IMG/M metagenome (GOLD analysis project Ga0302228, IMG submission 193519) | Peat permafrost microbial communities from Stordalen Mire near Abisko, Sweden - II_Palsa_N1_2 | ecosystem: Environmental > Terrestrial > Soil > Palsa > Peat permafrost | place: Sweden... | reverse complement strand
ACCACTGAAGTTGTTAAATAAGATTATGTAAAATTAAATGGTCGTGACGAGACGGAGCGTAACTGCACCTCCTGCTGGTAGCGGGCGCCCTAGCAACATCGCCGTAAGTCGCCGAGCAATAAGTACTCTTCATCACGTTTAAGGGCCGTTTTCGCTTCAACGGGATTCATGCTGCACCACTCCGCCTGCCCTGGTCCTGTTCGTTCGGCGACCGAGTAGTCTCGATCGCCGCTGAGTTCACTTGAAAAGTCGCCGGTCGAGCTCGAAGCGTTGTTTGTGCAACACCTGTACGTGCTTCATGCTCGCATGCACCGGATTCAGAATCAGGTTGTCGTCACTCGGGCACACTACGGACGGCACTCGCATCACGAGCCGTTTGCCCTCCTCCAGCCATTTCCGCGCGAGATCGACGGTTGAGGCCGGATCTTGGTCCAGCGCGTCCCAGTCGTCGGGCAGCTCCGGGACGTAGGCGCTCGACACCGCCTTGTCCGGCACTTCCAATGTGACTAGATAAAAGTTGGCCACCGGAAGGAGGCCCGATGCGTGCACGCGTGCCTCGAGGACCGCCGTCGACGCGTAGCAGCACGTGTACAGCACAGGCACGCCCCTCGGATTCCATCGACCGCCTGCGAGGGCGGCACCGTTGCCACTTAGGTCATCAGCCCGGTACCTGCCGGGCTTCTCTTTCGCGAGACGAAACACCTTCATACAGTGACGCCATATTCAAGCCGCATAAGAAGGTCGCGGACGCGATCGAACCCCGTTTGCGTATCCAGCATGTCTAGCGGACGTTCGCCGCGCAACTGGACGTTAGGTCGCATCAACCATTCGGCGGCCAGCTTCTCATCTTCGAGCACGTCCGTGGCTTGCGCGTAGATCAGCATCGTGCGCGCGGCACGGTCCGCTTCACTCGCGCTGAGCCGCTCGCCCTGGGAAATCTTGCGGTTGATCGTGCTGCTAGGAAGACGCAGACTGGCAAGTAACGACTGCACGGGAATGTCCAGCAGCTCGTTGGCGATTCGGCTGACAATCATCGCTTCCATACCGTCGCGAATCAGGCCGGATTGCTCGATCGGGCCCAGGCCGAGAAAGAACTTGAAGTCGTCGTCTTCAGCGCCCAGCCCGCTGGTATCGATATGCGCGAGACGAGTGGCGGCGGCCAGCTTCTCTGCCGGCGCGCCGACCTTAGCTTTGCGCGATTGCTGCCTTCTTGCGATTGCTTCTGCGGTCATGGCGTTTCCCAAATGGTTAATTGCTGATTCCCATTATAGTATTTCCATAATGGATAGCAAGTCTTGCCCATTTAGGTAAATTGGTGTCAACCTGTCGTCAACCGACCCAACGCCAGCCGCCGACGGTGTACCGGGATGTATGCGCGGTCCTCACTTGAATTGCCTTTGGATAGGGCGTCGGCCTCCGCGCTCCCCTCAAAATCGTGCACTCTCTCTTCTTTGGGTAACATGAGTCGACGGAACAATGGAGGGCCGCGATGTTGCACGAACAGTTCCCTGTGAACCACCCAGAAGCGTGGCCGACCGAGCTGCGGGAGCAGCTAGAAAAGAATCGCAAGTCTTCCTCAATTGGGAGAATTCACGAACGGCGCGATGACGTTGCAGTCGCGGTCACGAAAGGCGACCACCTTGCAGCCTTTGAGATGCTTCTGCCCGCTATACCCGAGGTTGTCTCCGCCTTTCTTCGCAGCGGTCGTCGTGCTGTCGCCGTGAATGACGGAAAGCTCAAGCAACTGGTCCTGATGAAGTCGATCTACCGTGCCCGAAAAATTCGCTCGATGCTGCCATCAGCCTGCCAGCGCCGCATCATCCGGTAGATACGCGTGCGGTGGATATCGCGGTGGCCTTCGTCATTGCTGTCGATCGGCAGCATCATCCACTGACATCCCATGTAGAGCGCCTTCAGGATGTAGTTGAAGATCCTGTGCAACGACAGTGTCGGCTGCGGTCCGCGTCGGCCACGACTCAGGTGTGGCAAGACAAACTCCTCGAACTGCGCTTCGCTCAATTTCGTCGGAATCGCTTGCCAGCTGGGCTTACCCGTCATTCGATGCGTCCAAAGATCTGGACTTTAGCCGATGTTCACCTGACGCACAGAAACCCAGTCTGGGCGGGGCTGGCAGACAAATCCGACCAGCTCGAAAAACCCGCAACCAGTTGATCTCATCCACTTTTTGGACCATGAGGGATTGATTGCTGATCAGAAGATACCCGAGCAACGACCGGCCCCGGTTGCGACGTAAACGTAGGGTCAGGCAGCAGTGCCGTAGAGCGGCAATATTCTGGATTCGAGCATCGCGATCGCCTGGATTGCCAGTTGTGACAGCGTGTGCTTGCTGCTGGTCGCAATCGCAAGGCGGCTGAACAGCGTCGGCTCGGTAATGCGGATTACCTGGAAGCGGCGTTTGAGTACATCACTAGTGGTCGCGTTAAGCGAAAGCACCGCGTAGCCGATGCCCTCGTTCACGAGGTCGAGAATCGACGTGACCGCGTCGACCTCCAGTTCGATCCGCAGCCTGACGCCTTGCTCTGCGGCAGCCGCCTCAACCATCCGCCGGATCGCGTGCATGCGGCCGGGAATCACGAGCGGATAACGCGTGATTTCCCGTAACGGGATCGCGGCTAGCGGCGCGCGCGCTGTCTCGTCGTGCGTGGCGCCGCCCGCGCCGTTGTCCGGGCCCATCAGAAACAGTTCTTCAGTGAAGATGGTTCGCTTGTCGATCAACGGCGTATCGAAAGTGTCGTACAGAACCGCCACGTCTATGCGGCCCATCATCAGCCATTCGATCAGATAGGTGGACAAGCCTTGAGCCACCGAGATAGTTGCCCCGGGAAATGAGGAGCGAAAACCCCGCACCAGTTCATGCGTGGCGACCCTGGCAAAGCTCGGGGTGATGCCAATAGCAAAATGGCCGCCAGGCGCGCCGTGCAACGCATCCAGATCCTGCGAGGCGCGCTGAATCTGCTGCAAGATACCCTTCGCATGCGCGAGCATCCGCTGACCGGCGGGCGTGAGCGACACCCCACGGCCGTTGCGCTCGAGCAGCGTGTGCCGCAATTCCACTTCCAGTTGTCGCACCAGCCGGCTCAAGGCGGGCTGGTTGGTGTCGAGCGTAGTCGCGGCGCGCGTAAAACTGCCGAGTTCGGCGACGTGAACGAAGGCCTCGAGCTGCTTCAGATCCATTTTGCACGAGCCATGTGAATTTTACATATCAGCTAGTTGAGTATTGCGATTGTAGCGAGGCACGGCCGCGGCCACAATGTCTACAACCACAGAAAGCCGCGCCCTGCGGCAATGACATCGAGACGACGCTCATGAAATCCTGCCTGCCGCCCGATCCCCTTCCCGTTCAACCCGCGCAGCGCCTGCCCGCCGGCGCCTGCGACGCGCACTGCCACGTGTTTGGCCCCGCCGAAGTCTTTCCGTATGCGCCGGACCGCAGTTATACGCCGCCGGACGCGCCATTCGAACGCCTTGTCGCGCTGCACGATTTCCTCGGCGCTAGCCGCGGCGTGATCGTGCAGGCAAGTTGCCACGGCACCGACAACACCGCGATGCTGGATGCGATTGCACGCGGCAACGGACGCTATCGCGGCGTCGCGATCGTCGACGGCGACATTACCGACGAACAATTGGCCGACTTCAATGCGCGCGGCGTACGCGGCGTGCGCTTCAATTTCGTCGCACATCTGGGCGGTGCGCCCGATCTCGACGTTTTCGACAGCGTGCTCGAACGTATCGAGCGGCTCGGCTGGCACGTCGTGCTGCATCTCGATGCGCAGGACATCCTGCAATACGCCGGGCGAATCGCACGCATCAAGGTGCCGTTCGTGATCGACCACATGGGCCGGGTACGCGCCGACGCCGGATTCGATCAGCAGCCGTTCCGCCAGCTTCTGGAACTGATGCGCAATCCGCTCGCATGGGTCAAGGTGTGCGGGGCTGAACGCGTGTCCGCGGGCCGCCGTCCATTCGACGATGCGATTCCCTTCGCGCGCGCGCTGATCGAGGCAGCACCCGACCGGGTCCTGTGGGGCACCGACTGGCCGCATCCGAACATCAGCCACGACATGCCGAACGACGGCGAATTGGTCGATTTGCTATTCCGCTTCTGCCCAGACGCGGCGCTGCGCGAACAACTGCTCGTCTCAAACCCGGCACGGCTTTACGGATTCTGAGCGAACCGCTCACTTCACTCACTTTTGAACTGCCACATTAAGAATGGCAGTCAGGCGGAAATCCGGAATTGACCGGCTTTCACCACGCTTCAAATCAGGAGACAAGCATGACAGATATGCATCGCCACGTGGCCCATCTGGCCGACTTGACAATTTTGGGAGCGGCGTCATGAACGACAGTGCCGTCATGACACCCCCCGCGCGCAGTTCAAAGAAACCCTTCTATCGCACGCTTTATTTCCACCTATTGGTCGCGATCCTTCTCGGCGTGCTGCTCGGTCACTTCATGCCGACCCTTGCTGTGCAGATGAAGCCGCTCGGCGACGCCTTCATCAAGCTCGTCAAGATGGTGATCGGCCCGATCATCTTCTGCACCGTCGTCTCCGGCATGGCCGGCATGGGCGACATAAAGAAGGTCGGGCGTGTCGGTGGCAAGGCGCTGTTGTATTTCGAAATCGTGTCGACGCTGTCGCTCGTGATCGGGCTCGTGGCCGGGCATCTATTTCATCCCGGCACCGGCTTCAATCTGGATCCCACAACGATTAATACCAAAGCGCTCGCCGGATTCACGACTGCCGCGCATCAACAGAACACCGTCGAGTTTCTGATGCAAATCATTCCCGACACCGTCGTCAGTGCATTCTCGACCGGTAACGTGCTGCAGATTCTCCTGATCTCGGTGCTGTTCGGCGCCGCACTCGCGGCCACGGGAGAATATGGCCGGCCACTGGTTCGCATGATTGACCGCTTTGCACACACGTTCTTTGGCATTGTCCACATCATCATGAAGGTTGCGGCGATCGGCGCGTTTGGATCAATCGCGTTCACGATCGGCACCTATGGCATCGGTGCCGTACTGCCGCTGCTCAAGCTGATCGGCGCGTTTTACCTGACACTCGCCTTCTTCGTGCTGATCGTGCTCGGGATCATCTCCCGGTTGCTCGGCTTCAGCATTCTGCGTTTCCTCAGCTATATCCGCGAAGAAATCCTGATCGTGCTCGGCACCAGTTCGTCTGAGGCCGCGCTCCCGCAGATGCTCGAAAAGCTCGAACGGCTCGGGTGCTCGAAATCGGTGGTGGGTCTCGTGATTCCAGCCGGCTATTCGTTCAATCTCGACGGCACCAACATCTATCTGACGATGGCCGTGCTGTTTATCGCGCAGGCGTTCAACATTGAACTCAGCCTCACGCAGCAGCTGACGCTCGTGGGCGTTGCGACGCTGACGTCCAAGGGCGCGAGCGGCGTGGCCGGTGCGGCCTTCGTGATGCTGACCTCGACGCTGCTGGTCTTCCCGATTATCCCGGTGTCCGGCATGGTGCTTATCCTTGGCATTCACCGCTTCATGGGAACCGGGCTCGCGATCGTCAACACGATCGGCAACGGTGTCGCCACCTTGTTGGTGTCCGCCTGGGAGCATGAGCTTGACCGTTCGAAATTGAACGCCGAACTGTCCCGCCGTCACATCGAATGACCCGCTAGCCGGCGGGAAAAACCTCGTGTGTTTCGCTGTCTGCGTGTGCTGCCCGTGCACGCGGCGGGAGGCGCTCGCGCATAAAACTACAAACTGGTTCGGAGACGAAACATGATGTCAGCAAAAAACAGCGGAACCAACAGGCTTCCGAAACTCAACACTGCCCGCCTCGGCACGGCATTGCTCGCGGCAAGCGGGCTCGTCGCACCTGCCGCGTATGCGGAAGACTCGCAGGCAGCGGCCGGCGCAGCGTCGATGTCGACCTCTTCCGTGCAGCTGTATGGGTTGATCGGTATGTATATCGACAGCTCGAAGCTGAGCTCTACGCGTGCGAGCACGGTACAGGAAGGCGGCGGCGGCATGACGACTTCATTTTGGGGCATGCGCGGGAAAGAGGACATTGGTGGGGGCAATGCGGTGTTCTTCGCGCTCGAAAGTTTCTTCAGGCCGAACACGGGGCAGATGGGACGCAACACGACAGATGGGCTGTTCTCGCGCAACGCCTATGTCGGCTTGACTGGCGCATACGGCACGTTCAAATTTGGTGAACAAACCAATCCGACGTATTTCAATCAGATCCTCGTCAATCCGTTCGGCGGGTCGGTGGTGTTTTCGCCATTGATCGTGCAGTCGTACACGGCAAGTTACAACAATACGCAAATCGGCGACACCGTTTGGGCAAACGGCGTCGAGTATGTTTCGCCCAACTATGGCGGACTCACCGGCACGGCGATCTACGGCGTCAGCAGCACGACGGGTCAACAGGGGAAGGACAACATTGGTTTGCATCTGACATACGTAAGCGGTCCGGTCACAGCGGTGCTCTCGGCGCAGCGTGTACGGGCGGCGGCGGTTGCGCCGTCGAGCGGACAATATCTGTATCTCGCAGGCGCTGCATACGATGCAAAGCTTATCAAGCTCTATGGGGCCGCGCAGATGACCAGTAACAACAATGTCGAGACCGGCTCGCATACGTATGAACTGGGCCTCTCGGTGCCGCTGTCGCCGTCGAACCTGATCCTCGCCGAATGGGCGCGCACGAAGCACAGCGCGCCGCTGAATCATAGCAACGTGCGCAACACCGGATCTATGGCATATGAATATATTTTGTCCAAGCGCACGTATGTATATGCGGTCTATTCCTACGACAAGCTGACGGCAAATCCGTCGGGCAGTACCTACGGTGTCGGCATGCAGCATTCGTTTTAGGACGAGGTGCCTCTGCAGGCGAACAAGGTTTATTAATGAAGTCGGCGCGCATGGCACTCGAGTAGTTGCGCTGGTAATTCAATCAGTTGGAGCGACGATGATTATCGACATTCACGGCCACTACACCACCGCGCCCAAGGCGCTGGAAATGTGGCGCAACCGTCAGATTGCGGGCATCACAAATCCGTCCGAGATGCCGATGGCGTCCGAATTGCACATCGGAGACGACGAGTTGCGCGAGTCGATCGAAAGCAACCAGTTGCGGCTCATGCGCGAGCGTGGCCTCGATCTGACGATCTTCAGCCCGCGTGCAAGTTTCATGGCGCATCACATTGGGGACTTTCAGGTCTCCAATACCTGGGCGGCGATCTGCAATGAGCTCTGTTTCCGCGTGAGTCGACTTTTCCCCGATCACTTCATTCCGGCAGCAATGCTGCCGCAAAGCCCCGGCGTGGATACGGCCACCTGCATCCCTGAGCTCGTCAAGTGTGTGGAGCAGTACGGCAACGTGGCGATCAATCTCAACCCGGATCCGTCGGGCGGCCACTGGACCAGCCCACCGCTCTCGGATCGCTACTGGTACCCGATCTACGAGAAGATGGTCGAGTACGACATCCCCGCAATGATCCACGTCAGCACGAGCTGCAACGCGTGCTTCCACACCACGGGCGCGCACTACCTGAACGCGGACACGACCGCGTTCATGCAGTGCCTGACATCAGACCTGTTCCGCGACTTTCCAACCTTGCGCTTCGTGATTCCGCACGGCGGCGGCGCCGTGCCGTACCACTGGGGCCGCTTCCGCGGCCTTGCGCAGGAGCTGAAAAAGCCGTTGCTTACGGACCATCTGCTCAACAATGTGTTCTTCGACACCTGCGTCTATCACCAGCCCGGCATCGATCTCCTCACGAACGTTATTCCCGTGGACAACATTCTGTTTGCGAGCGAGATGATCGGCGCCGTGCGTGGGATCGATCCGGAGACAGGGCACTATTTCGACGATACAAAGCGCTACATCGAGGCCGCCCACATCAATGTAGATGAGCGCTACAAGATATTCGAGGGGAATGCGCGGCGTGTCTACCCGCGCCTTAATGCGGCACTCAAAACGAAAGGACATTGATCATGTATGAACTTGGAGTCGTGTATCGCAACATCCAGCGAGCGAACAGCGATGTGGCTGCCAAACTTGGCGCGCTCGGGTCCGCAACCGTTCACGAGGCAATGGGGCGCGTTGGCTTGATGAAGCCCTACATGCGCCCGATCTACGCGGGCGCACAGGTGGGAGGCACGGCCGTCACGGTCCTGCTCCAACCAGGCGACAACTGGATGCTGCACGTCGCAGCGGAGCAGGTCCAGCAGGGCGACGTCGTCGTTGCCGGGGTTACGGCCGATTCCACCGACGGCTTTTTCGGCGACCTGCTGGCGACGAGCTTCAAGGCGCGCGGCGCGCGGGGGCTCATCATCGACGCAGGCGTGCGCGACGTGCGCGCGCTGAGCGAGATGAAGTTTCCGGTATGGAGCCGCGCGATCTCGTCCAAAGGAACGGTCAAAGCGACGCTCGGGTCCGTGAACATCCCCGTGGTATGCGCCGGGGCGCTGGTGACGCCGGGCGATGTCGTCGTTGCGGACGACGACGGTGTGGTCGTGGTGCCCGCGGCATCGGCGCAGGAGGTTCTCGAAAAGGCGGCCGCGCGCGAAGCCAACGAAGGCGAGAAGCGCACGAAGCTGGCCTCGGGTGTGCTCGGTCTGGATATGTACAACATGCGCGAGCCGTTGCAACAGGCCGGACTGCGCTATATGGACTAAAAGGGGCAAAGAACATGGCCATCGGTCAAACCATGAGTAAGCAGATCATCGGCATCTCGTCGATGGCCACGCGCCAAATGCTGGCCGAGCTGGTCGCAGAATACGAGCGACAGTCAGGACGACATGCGATCATTGAGTCGGTCGGAGGCGTTGCCGCTGCCCGACGCGTCGAGAAAGGCGAACCGTTCGATATCGTCGTGCTTGCGGCCGACGCGATCGACCGGCTCGCCGTGGCCGCCCGGATCGATCCGGGCAGTCGAGTCGACCTGGCCCGTTCAGGCGTGGCGATTGCGGTTGCAGCCAGGGCGCCGCGACCCGAAATCAGCACTGAAGCGGCCGTTCGCGACGCCATCCTGGCCGCACGCAGCATCGGCTATTCGACGGGTCCGAGCGGCTCGCACCTGAGTCGCTTGTTTAAGCGCTGGGGCATCGCTGAAACCATCGCCCCGCGCATCGTGCAGGCACCGCCCGGCGTTCCGGTTGGCACGCTCGTCGCGCGCGGGGAAGTCGAGTTGGGTTTCCAGCAATTGAGCGAGTTGATGCACTTGCCGGGCATCGATGTCATCGGCTCTCTGCCGCCCGGGATTCAGGTCATTACTGTCTTCTCGGCTGCAGTATGCACGGCATCTGATCAGCATGCCCCCGCCGGGGAACTGATCTCCTTTCTGGCCTCGCCCCTGGCTGACTCCGTCAAGCTTCGCCATGGTATGGAACCAGCAAGAGGAGATAGTAAATAGCCTGGGCAAAGGGTCAGGGTCGCGGTTCCCGTCTCTTCACCAAGCTGGAAAAGACCGGCGATAGCTTCAATATCGACGGCGGCTGTCTGTATCTGGCGTGCGGGGCGGCTTTGCGGCGACGCTACAGTCTTGGCGCGTCCTGCCTTTGTCGGAAGCGGGTCTGCTGTTCGGCATCGACCACTCCTTCGCGACCGTCGCGTCGACTACCGATGTTATCGGCAACTCGATTGCGGTCCGCGTGCTGACGGAATGGGAGCGCACGTTTGACCAGCAGAAACTCGACACCTACGTCAACCGCCGTCACGCGCTTGCCGAGCCTGCGCCCCATCCGCGACTGAACATTGGCTTTGACGTTGCGTGCAGGTCGGACTCCCTTGCTTCAACTTACACCTTCACTCACAGAGAATGAGCATGGATCAGAACAGCAATCAGCATTTAGGCCGCGTCGCGATCATCGGCTTCGGAGAAGTCGGGCCCATCTTCGCTCAAGCATTGGCCGCCGCCGGCCATGAAGTGTCAGTCTTCGACATCAAGCTGCAAGACGCTGCGACGCGGCCGACGATCGTGCAGCGGGCATGCGACTGCGAGGCCCATGTGGCCGACGACCTCGCAACCGCACTGCACGATGCGCAACTCGTTTTCTCCGTGGTCACAGCAAGCCAGGCAGAGGCAGTCGCCACGGCTGCCGCCGAATATCTGACGAGCGGTCAGACCTTTCTCGACCTCAATTCGGTATCGCCCGCCGTCAAGCGGCGCAACTGCCAGCAGATCGAGCGCAACGGCGCGAATTACGTGGAAGCCGCGGTGATGGCGCCGGTCCCGCCGCAAGGTGTGAGGGTACCGATGCTATTGGGCGGGCGGCTCGCAGCGCAAACTGCGGACATTCTCAACGGGCTGGGCATGCGCACGGAAGTCGTGGCGCAGGAAGTCGGCCTCGCCTCAGCCATCAAGTTGTGCCGCAGCATTATGATCAAAGGCATGGAGGCGCTTTGTGTTCAATCGATGTTGGCGGCCAAACAGTTCGACGTCGAGGGCCGAGTGCTCGCGTCGCTCGCCGCAAGTTTTCCAGGCATGGGGTGGGATAAGGGCTACGAAGCGTATCTGATCGGCCGGGTCGTCGAGCACGGACAACGACGCTCCGAAGAAATGCGCGAAGCCGCGCTGATGCTCGAAAATTTGGGCATGTCGAGCGCCCTCGCCAGCGCGATTGCCGACGTGCAACAGGAACTCGCGGCGCGCGCCTCGCCGCTGGTCACGGTGCTCGAACCCGAGGGTAGCTTGCCCGCGTGGCGAAGCCTGCTGAAACCTTTCTGAGCCGTTTGGCGTCATCAGCAGGACGTCGTGTTGCGGCCGCCGTACAAGAGTCACGGGGCAACTGGGTGGCAATGGTCGTGTCGTGTGTGTCAAATAAAAGCTCGATAATTCGCCAGAACCGGACATTTCTAGAAAGCCCCAACAGTCGTGTCGAGGATCATTTAGTTTATGTCAAATAAAATAGGTATCCAAATTACCTCATGCACGGAGTCGAATCACTATGTAGTTTTAGGGTGTCTGGCGTTGCGCGGGTTGTCGGCATCGCGGTGATCAAGAAGTGCGCCCATTGCGGCGGCGAAACGCTTTCTCCAATACCGGCAGCAACTTGATGGCCCAGCAGTGCACAGTCCGACATCGACCGGAATGCCGCGCGCACACATCATTTCTGCGAGATGCTGCAGGCTCAGCGGATAGGCCAGATACCAGCGCACGCAAATCAGGCTCGCATCGAATCGATATTCTAGGCGATCGAGCACTTTTGCCACCACCGGCCCAACGTCATCACCGAAATTTCAGTCGTGCAGGTTGTTCTATACATCAGAACAGACCGCCTTACTGCAACACAGCCCTATGAATGCAAGAGACCTCAAGACGATGTTTGCGGATTACGCACAAGACGTCCGCGTGCTGTGGGCAATGCTCGCAAAGGAGTGACATTACGATGCTGATGGGTTACAAGGCCACCCGATGCACCCGTCGTCACTGCACGCTACTGACTGACCTGACTATCCTGAAATTCAACCACTGCTTGACACGACATCGGCAGCAGACTTGAGGAAGGTGACATGACTACGCCAACTGGCCCGCCAGCAGGTGCACATCCAGTATCTGCGAGAAAATGAATCGAACCCCGGCATTGACTCTCAGGGGAAGTCCTGCTCGTTTCGGGCGCGGGCTTTCAGTCAAGCGAGTGCAGCGGGTGATTGAACCATGCCATAAGCGTTTCTTCTCGCGCGAGACTGAAACCGTCTTGGCCTAAAGTTTCCTTCGCTTCTACTGTTATGGGTAATCCCACAGCCGATGCAAGGAATTCCGTGAGCACTTCCCGAATCGCCGCTCGAGTGCGGCGCATCAAGCCGTCTCCGAGCACCTCCGCGGCAGACCGCGCCAACGAGCTGCGTCGCCAGGGCAAGTCCATTGTCAATCTGGTAGTCGGCGAACCTGATTTCGATACCCCGAAACATATTCGCGAGGCCGCCGCTGCCGCCATGGAGCGTGGCGCCACGCGCTATACGCTGATGGCCGGCACGCTTGAACTTCGCGACGCTATCGTGGCAAAGCTGGCTCGTGAAAACGGACTGTCCTACGCGCCGAACGAAATCATTGTCACGAACGGCGCGAAGAGTGCGATCTATAGCGCGTTCTCCATCACGCTCGAACCCGGCGATGAAGTCATCGTGCCGGCGCCCTACTGGGTTTCTTACCCTGACATGGTGCTCGCCTGTGACGGGACCCCGGTGACCGTTGCATGCCCGGAAGAAAACGGCTTCAAGATCACCCCTTCGCAACTCGAAGCGGCGATCACGCCGCGCACGCGCTGGCTGCTGATCAATTCACCGAGCAACCCGACCGGGGCGAGCTATACGCTTGCCGAGTACCGCGCATTGGCTGATGTACTGGCGGCCCATCCTCATGTACTCGTCATGACGGACGACATCTACGAGCACCTGCGCTACGACGGCCAAAGCACGCCCCACTTCCTGCAGGCCGCACCGGAACTGCGCGACCGGACGCTCGCGATCAACGGTGTCTCGAAGACTTATGCCATGACAGGCTGGCGGATTGGGTATGTGGCAGGCCCGCGCGATCTTATAGTCGCGCTCGACACGCTGCTGTCGCAGTCCTCCGGTAACTGCTGCTCGATCAGTCAGGCGGCAGCTACGGCCGCGCTGAACGGCGATCAGAGCTTCGTGACGGAAAGCACCGCGATCTATAAAAAGCGCCGCGACGTGACGCTCGAAATGATCAAGGCGATTCCCGGCCTGAGCTGCCGTCAGCCCGATGGCGCGTTTTATCTCTACATCAACTGCGCCGCATTACTGGGCAAGAGCACGCCTGAAGGCAAGCTTATTGCCAACGACACCGACGTCGTCATGTATCTGCTCGACAGTGCCGGCGTGGCCGTTGTTGCGGGCGTGGCTTACGGCCTGTCGCCCTACTTCCGTTTATCGATAGCGACGTCGCTCGATGTCCTTGAGGAAGGATGCCGCCGCGTCGCTGCCGCAGTAAAGGCGCTGCGCTGAGCGACGTCCCGGAACCATTCAACCGTTTTCATCGATACAGCCATGTCCACCTATAAAGCTATCCGCAAGAATCCCTCCGCCAGCCAGGCCGATGCCGCGATCATCGCGTCATTGCACGACATTCCCGTGTCGGCATTGAGCGACAACATGCATCGCAATATGGGCACGACAGGTCTGTCGCCCTACCATCGACCGGTAGTCCAGACGATGGCCGGAACAGCCGTCACCGTGCGCTCCCGCGGCGGCGACAACCTGACGTATTTGCGCGCGCTCGAGTTTTGTCGCGCGGGAGACGTGCTTGTCATTGACGCGGGCGGCGACCTCAACAATGCGGTCATCGGCGGCATTCTCACGTTCTATGCCGCGAGCATCGGCATGGCGGGCATTGTGATCGACGGCGCGATCCGCGATGTAGCCGAAATCCGCAGCCGCGATTTTCCAGTCTATGCGCGGGGGGTTACGCACCGCGGCCCTTATAAGGATGGTCCGGGCGAGATCAACGTGGCGGTCTCAGTCGGCGGCATGGTGGTGAATCCCGGCGATATCGTGGTCGGCGATCAGGACGGTGCGCTGGCGATTCCTCAAGAGGATGCAGCAACCGTGATCGAGAAAGCCCGTGCAGTACTGGAGGCTGAGGCGCGGACCATGCAAGCCATGAGAGAGGGCAAGTGGGACCGATCGTTTATCGATGCACTCGAGGCGCGGTGCAACAACTGAGGCGATCTTCTGCTCGATAAGAAAATCAAAAAGCGCGTTGTGACCACAACGCGCTTTTTGTTTGCTTCGGCAAAATGGATTCGTTAAAGGTTGCAGGTTAAAGCGTTGCCGTCACGCCGCCATCGACATAAAGAATGTGGCCATTGACGAAGTTCGAAGCCGAACTCGTGAGGAATATTGCCGCGCCCACCAGGTCTTCGACGTCGCCCCAGCGCCGGGACGGTGTGCGCCCGATGAGCCATGCGCTAAAGGTTTCGTTGTTCACCAGCGCTTCGGTCAATTCGGTCTTGAAGTAACCCGGGCCGAGCCCATTCACCTGGATGCCGTGCTTGCCCCAGTCGATCGCCATGCCCTTGGTCAACATTTTCACCGCGCCTTTCGTTGCGGTATAGGCCGCAATATCGGGGCGTCCCAGTTCGCTTTGAACTGAGCAGATATTGACAATCTTGCCTGCGCCACGTGTGATCATGAAACGCGCGACCGCTTGCCCGACCAGGAACACGCTGTCCACGTTCGTCCTCATCAACTCTTGCCACTGCTCGTGCGAAAACTGATCTAGCGGCGCCCGACGCTGCATACCGGCGTTGTTGACGAGAATGTCGATAGGCCCGTCTTCACGTTCAATCTTCTCGATCGCAGCCGTGACCGCCGCCGGGGACGTAACGTCGAAACTCATTGCACTGACGGTCAACCCTGCATCGCGCAGGCTCGCCGCCGCTTCTGCAAGACGCGCCTCATTGCGTCCGTTGAGGATAACCCGCGCACCTGCGCCCGCGAGTCCGCGCGCGAGCGCGAAACCAATCCCGCTACTCGACCCCGTGATAAGCGCACGCTTACCCGTCAAATCAAACATCTTGAGCATATGATTCAAAATATCTCCTGTTTATTCGTATGTTCCTGAGCGCAAGCCCTGACGTTTTCACCATGGCCACGAGCATCGAGCCATGCCGATATCTGGCCGAGTTGGAGCTCCGCCGTGTCCGATGCATGCACGGTCAGGACGTTTGCCTCCCCATCGGGCGACTCAAGCGCCTTGAACTGGTGGGCCACCAACGAGGCCGGAAATTCATGCGCTGTCCGCGCGATGACGCGTTGCATCGCGATACCTGGAGAGACATCGAGAAAGACAAACTTCAGGTTCTCGACGTGCCGCCGCAGCGTCTCGCGATAGCTTCGCTTCAAAGCGGAACAGGACAACACGACTGAGCCTGTCTCATCGGCCATTATGCTCGCCAGCAATTCGAGCCAGGGTTCGCGGTCGGCATCGCCAAGTCCAATGCCGTTGCGCATTTTCTCGCGGCTGCTCGGCAAATGATACTCGTCTCCTTCGACGAAACGCGCCTGGAGCAAGCGCGCAAGAGCCTCTCCAAGCGTCGACTTCCCCGAGCCCGATACGCCCATCACAACAATTTTATGGTTCACCCAGGGTCCACGCTAAGCGTTTTTTGCAGGTCAAACGATAAGACGGTCAACGCATCGGCGGAAACGCGAGACGCGGGTCCGGCGATGCGCTGATGACATGGCGCGCTCAGGACACTGGCGTGAACTTGAGCTGATCGATCGGCGTCACCTTGTCGGTACGCGAGAGACCGTAAGGCGTTTTCGGGCCGAGCCACTTGTTGAAAATCGCGCTCATCTCGCCGCTCGTCTCAAGCGACATCAGGGCTTTGTTCACGGCGCCGAGCATAGCTGGTTCGTTCTGGCGCAAGCCAACGGCGATCGGTTCGATCAACATGGGTTCGGCGGCAATCGCGACAGCATTGTCCGACCCTTCAACCTGTTTCGAAATCTTGATTGCGGTCATCTGGTTGGTCACGAAGCCCCTCACTTTTCCTTGCTGCAACGCGAGGAACGCCGAACTGGTGTCGTGGAACGTGACGGCCTGGCCGTCCTTGATGGAGAGCGGGATGGACTGTGCTGAAGTCGAGCCGTCGGCCGCGCTGATTTTCTGCCCGGAGAAATCGTTGAGTTTCTTCCCGGCATCGGCCTTCTTGACGATCAGCACTTCCTTCGTCGAATAGTAGGCGTCGCTAAAAGACACCTGCGTGGCGCGAGTCTTGGTATAAGCAAGATTCGCCACCACCATGTCCACGCGGCCGAGTTTCAGTTGCGGAATACGTGCTTCAACCGCAAGCGGTTCGAGACTTACTTTGACGCCAAGCTGCTTTGCAATGGCCGTGCAGATATCCACATCCATGCCTTCGAGCTGACGCGTCTGCGCGTTCGGATACGAAAACGGTTCCACGTTTGAATACACGCCGCAACTCAAGGTCCCGTGTGCCTTGATATCGGATAACTGGTCTGCATGAGCAGGTGCGACGCACGCGACCCACCCCGTAAGCGCCAGCATGCCCGCTAATCCTGCTTTTGAACGCATCGAAAGACTCCTGACCTTGATTGAATTGAGTAAGACCTGGCTTTAAAAACAATACGAACGCATTAGTGAGTGCGTAGATCCGACAAGAACCGCTGCGCCCGTTCATGCTGCGGATGCAAGAAGAACGCTTCCGGCTCGGCGGTCTCAATGATCTTTCCCGCGTCCATGAACCAAACGCGATCCGCCACCTCGCGAGCGAAACCCATTTCGTGAGTCACGCACATCATCGTCATGCCGTCCTGCGCGAGGCTCTTCATGACGTTGAGCACTTCGCCCACCATCTCGGGATCCAGTGCACTAGTGGGCTCGTCGAAGAGCATGGCCGGTGGGTCCATCGCAAGCGCGCGCGCAATTGCCACGCGTTGCTGCTGACCGCCCGACAACTGGCCCGGAAACGCCTGCGCCTTGTTGCCCAGTCCCACGCGCGACAACAGGTCTGCCGCCTTGCGCTCGGCTACGGCGCGCTTCATGCCGCGTACACGCATGGGCGAGAGCGTGATGTTGTCGAGCACGGAAAGATGCGGGAACAGGTTGAATTGCTGAAACACGAACCCGACCTTGCTGCGGAATGCATTCAGACTCACTTTCTTCTCGTGGATATCTTGATCGTCAAACGAGATACTGCCGCCATCGATTTCTTCAAGACGGTTGACCGTGCGAATCAACGTGGATTTGCCCGAACCGGATGGCCCGCACACAACGACAACCTCGCCCTTGCGTACCTCGGCGTTAACATCCACGAGCGCGTGATATTCGCCATACCACTTGTTCACGCCGGAAAATTTGATCATGTCGGATCCTTCGAACGGTTAAGCGCTCATTGCTCGCTCACGGCGGCTTCCAGGAGCGGTTGCTCTACGCCAGCACGAGTCTTGTTGCCCGTCTTGTTGCCCTTCCCTGCCCGCTTGCGCGTCACGCGTCTTTCAAGGTAATGAGCCAGTTGTGTCAGCGCGTAGCAAAGAACGAAGTAGCTCAACGCGAGAATGAGGTAGACAGGAAACGGCTTGGTCAGAAGCCGGTTGTTGATCTGGTCGGCTGCGAAGGAGAGCTCCTGGACATTGATGATGTATCCCAGCGATGTCTCCTTGATGGTCGAGACAAACTGCGTGACCATGCTCGGGACCACGTTGTAGAGCGCCTGCGGCAGGATCACCGCGCGCATGGTCTTCAGGTAGCTCATGCCCAGTGCTCTGGACGCCTCGACCTGTCCCTTCGGCAGGGCCTCGATACCTGCGCGAATGATCTCGCCGAGATACGCCGAGTCGTAGATAACGAGGGCGCACAGCATGGTCACAAAGCCGGTCACGGGATAACCCGTCAGTACCGGGACAAGAAAATAGACCCAGAAGATGACCATCAGCAGCGGCACGCCGCGAACCGCGTAGACAAGTCCGGTCGCCGGTGCGCGCAATACCTTGAAGTGGCTGATGCGAGCCAGTGCAACGAGGATACCTAACGGAATCGCGATGACGAGTGCCGATACGGACAGCAGGATGGTCACAACGATGCCGCCAATAGGACCATGCGGATACTGCCCGATGAGCAGCAAGGTCCAGTTCTCGCGCAAGACGTCGAACATGATCACTTGACTCCCGGAATGCGGTAGTGCGCTGCGATCCTGGCACCGGCCAGCATGATGACGAGTGACAAGGCGAGATAGAGCACGGTCGCAACCAGGTAGGACTCGAACGACAGGAACGTCTCGTTCTCGACCTTGCGCGTGACGTAGGTGAGTTCGGCTGCGCCGATCGCCATCGCGAGGCTGGTGTTCTTGAACAGCACGACAGCGTGGTTCACCATCGGCGGAATCGAGTTGCGCAAGGCTTGGGGAAGGATCACGTAACGCATGCCCTTGATGAAGTTCAATCCAAGTGCTCGCGATGCTTCGTACTGACCGTAGGAAATGGCTCGCAACCCGCTGCGGATGTCTTCCGATAGATAGGCGCCGCTGCAAAGCCCGATGGCGATGACCGCGAAAATGAACTGGCCGTTGTACTGGTTCAGCCAGTCTTGCAGGGTCATGGGCAGCAGGGTCGAGATGCCGAAGTACCAGAACAATATCTGCACGAGCGTGGGCACGTTCCGGTGATAGGCCACGAAGGTGGACACGAACATCGTGCACGGCCGCCGGTTGGTGAGGCGGATCAGGGTCAGCAGAACGCCTACGACGAGCGACAGGCACCATGCCAGCCCGGCCATCGCGAGCGTCAGCCCGACGCCGTGCAGGAACAATGCGCCGTAGTCGCCTTGCAGTACCGTCGCCAGGTCGAAATGAAGTTTCATGTCACGCGTTCCGAAGAGTTCAGAGCACCCTTATGCCAGTGCCCGGGTGGATCGACGACATCCGGCTTTGAGTGCCGGAAGATCTTGTCGACGTTCGCCATGAATTCATACTAGCTCGCAAAAAATTGACCATGCAGACGCCTTTCTTCTGGGACGATAAGTTTCGGGAATGGTCCCGGCGAGAATACGCTGGAGCCAGGCCAGAAAAGGATGCGCGCCGGTTTTTAAATCTTCCCTGAAGCGCATTCGATGCCCGGCCGGGCGTGGGTATCGAGCACTCGCGAGCGGCGTCGATATCCACCGTTCAAACCGGTGCGGACACCTGCGTCAGGACCTGCGGATTAACCGGGGTAAGCACCTGGCCGCCGTTCAATGCGGCGATCAGGTTATCGACGCAAAGCGACGCCATGGCGCGCCGCGTCCTGATCGACGCGCTGCCAATGTGCGGCGTCAGTACCACGTTCTTGCAGGCGAGCAACGCGGGATTGACCTGAGGTTCGCCCTCGAAGACATCGAGCGCGGCGGCGGCAATGCTGCCTTCGCTCAATGCCTCGGCGAGTGCCAGATCATCGACTACGCCGCCTCGCGCGATGTTCGTCAGTGTCGCCGATGATTTCATTTGCTTGAGCTCCGCGCGGCCGATCGCGTGATGCGAACTGGCGGAATAAGGCACGACCAGAATCAGATGGTCGGACTCGCGAAGCAGCACTTCCTTCTCGACATAACGCGCCCCGCACTCGGCCTCTGTCGCGGCCGCCAGCGGCGTCCGGTTGTGATAGATCACGTCCATGTCGAATCCGCGCGACGCGCGTTTGGCGATCTCCTGCCCAATGCGGCCCATGCCCAGGATGCCAAGCTTGGCGCCGTACACGTCGCCGCCCACGAACATATCGAAGCGGCCGGTCGTGACCCACTCGCCCGCCCGCAGGAAATGCTCGGACTCGGTGATGCGGCGAGCTGCGGCCATCATGAGGGCGAAGCCGAAATCGGCCGTGGTCTGTGTCAGCACGTCCGGCGTGTTGGTGACGAGCACGCCGCGCGCGGTGCACGCGTCGACATCGACGTTGTTATAGCCCACGCCGATGTTGCACACGGCCTTCAGTTCCGGACACGCATCGAGCAGGGTTGCATCAATCCGGTCACTACCGGCCGTCACCGCTCCGCGCTTGCCTTGCAGATGGGCGATCAGTTCCGGCTGGGTCCATAGCGTGTCCGACGGATTATCGGTCACGTCGAAATGTTCATTGAGCTTTTCCACGATGTCGGGAAATGATGCCCGCGTGACAAGAACGGAAGAGCGCATAGGGTGATCTCCAGATGATTCGATGAGAAGTACGAACGAGCGGGCACGCACGAACAGCCTTGGTGGCGCGTGCGTGCGAGCGGTTTAGTCGCGCTTGATCGTGGTCAGCCCGCCCGGCACCTGCAAGGTCGGCAAAATTTCCATGTTGCTGATGTTGACCGCGAGCGGGGCAGCAATCGCGAACGCAATAGCGTCGGCAATATCCGACGGCAAAGGCAGTTCGAATCCATCAATGTATTGCTTGCGCGCCGCCTCGATATCGCCGTGCACGTGCCCGAAGATATCGGTGGCCACGCGGCCCGGGCAGATCTCGGTCACGCGCACGCGCTTGCCGGTCGCGTCGACGCGCAACTGGCGCGACAACGCGTGAACACCTGCCTTGGTCGCGTGATAGATCGAGTTGCCGCCGAAGTTATAAATGGCTGCGATCGAAGTGATGTTCACAATATGGCCGCGGTCGCGCGCCACCATGCCGGGCATGGTCAACCTGACAATATGCAGGACCGCCTGAAGATTCACTTCCACCTGCACGTCGATGTCGTCGACGCTGGCATCGAGGATCGAGCCTTTGCGCGACACGCCCGCGTTGTTCACGACAATATCGAACGGCACTTGCTCCGTGAGTGTCGTCACGGCGTCGAGATCGGAGACATCGATGGCGTGCGGGATGCACCCGGTGCGCTCTGCCAGTTCGTTCAGCCGCTCTGCGTTGCGCGCGAGCGCGTGCACTTCGAGCCCTTCACGGCGGAAGCGCTCGACGATCGCGGCGCCCATTCCGGTTGAAGCGCCTGTCACTAAAGCGGTCTTGTAGTCTGAAAACGGCATGAATTTCCCCTATTCCTGATTCAAAAAACGCACAAAAAAAATGGCGCTCACTTGATGAGCCGCGACACCGGCACGATGCGCCCGCCAACCGATTCAATCGCGCCCCGCACCGTGCGTGCGAGGTCCACAGCACCGGGCGTGTCCCCATGGAGCAGGATCGACTGCGCGACGATCTTCAGGCGCTGGCCGGTGATGGTCGTGACCGTGCCGTCCTCGAGCAACTGCGTCACGCGGGCGAGCACGGCCGCGCGATCCTTGATCACGGCGCCGTCGAGCTTGCGCGAGACGAGGTTGCCTTCGTTGTCGTAGGCACGATCGGCGAGAAAAGTATTGGCGACCCGCAAGCCGATTTTGTCGGCGGCACGCTCGATCTGCGTGTTCGTCGATACGCTGACGATAATGCGGTTATCGAAATCGGCCACGGCGCGCACGAGCGCCTCGGCGAGTACGTACGATGCCGCGGCCATGTTGCCGAGCGCGCCATGAAAACTCATGTGCGTGAGATGCGCTCCCGCAGCTTTCGCAATGCCCGCGAGCGCGCCCATCTGGTACAGCACGTACTTGGCGAGTTCGAGCGGATCAGCTTGAATCGGCCTGCGTCCAAAGCCCATGAGATCGGGAAAGCCGACATGCGCGCCAAGGTCGATATCCCGTCCCAGTGTCATGCGCACCGTCCGGTCCATGATCACCGGATCGCCCGCGTGATAGCCGCACGCCACGTTGGCCGACGAGACGATCTCCATCATTGCTTCGTCTTCGCCCATCCGGTACGGGCCGAAGCCTTCGCCCAGGTCCGCATTCAGATCGATTTCCATGGTGTCACTCCGTTCAAAGGTTGCCGGCCGGCGCGAGAGTCATCAGCGCGGTCCCGTATCCGACCGTCGCGCCCGGCTCGACCAGCCACTTCACGACGACGCCGTCAGAAGGCGAGATCACCGGAAGGCAGAGCTGCGCAATGCGCAGCAGGCCCAACACATCGCCCTGTTTGACCGCCGCACCCGGTTCAACAATAGGCGTTGATCGCATCGGATGGCATCTCAGCAAGACACCCGATGACGTGGCAACGACCCGCGTCTCCTCCACGGTCGGCGCGGACCGCACGGGCTGTGGATCGGCCGCGCCATCGCTCTCGAGCGTCAGGCGAATCAAGGTCCCTTTCCCGCCGATTTCGATAAACCCGATACCCGCCGTTTCGAGCCATCCGGTGATCTGCCGAAGCTCGCTGATCTGCAATTCTTTTCTCTGTGTCATCGCGCTAGGGTCTTGTGCCCCGATGGAGCCCGACGAGGTTACGCAACTTCGTCATATAACGGTCGAGTTCATCCTGCGCGTCGACGGCCTCTTCGTAGCTGGTCTGCACGAAGCGCAGCTTCGAGCCGATGCGCGCCTGCGCCAGCCGCCAAAGGTCCGCTTCGACGACCGTGCCTATTTTCGGGTAACCGCCCGAGGGTTGTGCGTCTCGCAACTGGATGATCGGCTGGCCGCTGGGCGGTACCTGGATCACACCCGGCACAATGCCGTGCGAGCGCATCTCCACGGGACGTTTTGAAACCAGCACCGGTCCGCCAAGCCGATATCCATAGCGATCGCTTTGCGGCGTGACCTTCCAGCTTTCCCGCCAGAACGCTTCGATGGAGTCCTGCTCGTAAGCCTCGTATTCGCCGGCCGGCAACACGCGCACAACGGTGTCGGCCGGGTCTGCCACCGGGCTTGTTTCAAGCTCGCCGAGCGTCCATGAAGGCGGCGTAATCCCAAAGCCGGCTAAGTCGTTGATCGTCTCGCCATGCACCGGTTCAACAGCCGCTGCCTGAACAACATCGCCCTTCTTGAGTTGCCGACCGAGGAAACCACCGAACTCGCCTCGCAGTTGCGTGCTGCGCGACCCGAGCACGACCGGCACGTCCACGCCCCCCTTGAGCAGGAGATAACACCGCGCGCCACTTGCGGGAACGCCGATGGTCAGCACATCGTCCTTCTTCGCTTGCAGGGTCCACCACGGCAACACCGGGCGCTCGCCAAGACGCGCCGAGCAGTCGGCGCCCGTCAACGCAAACGCGGTGTCTTGCGTGAAGCGAACGCGAAACGGGAATAGCGGGATCTCGATGCCGGCGGCATCGTCGGGGTTGCCCAGCATCAGGTTACCGATGGCGAGCGCCACTCGGTCCATTGCACCCGACGTGCCCACGCCGTATCGCAAATAGCCCTGTCGGCCTTGATCCTGAATCGTCGCCAGAGCGGCGTTGGAAAGTACCTCGATCATCGGACAATCCTTTCGACACTGAAGCGGATCATGTCGCCGGGAGCGAACATGGCGGGGTTCGTCCGGGCCGGGTCGAAGAACGACATGTCCGTGTGACCGATCGTGTTCCAGCCGCTCGGTCCCGCCGACGCCGAGACACCGGTCTGGACTCCGCCTATGGATACCGCGCCGCCCGGCAATCCGAGCACCGGCACCTTGCGGCGCGGCGCTGCGATGCGCGGGTCCATGCCGCCGAGATAACAATATCCCGGGTGGCTGCCAAGGGCATAAACCGTGTAAAGCGGTTCGCTGTGCAGCGCGACAATCTCATCCACCGAGAGGCCTGTGTGCGCGACAACATCGCTTAAATGCGGGCCGAAATCCCCACCGTATTGAACGGGCAGCACGACGGTCTTGCCTTCGAGCGACAGCTCCTCCGCCGCTTCCCAGGCGTCGTGCAGAGCGGCGACGAGCGAGGCAGGCTGGCGCGGCGGCCGGTCGAATGTGAGCATGAGGTTTGACATACCGGGAACGGCTTCGCGAATACCGTCCCACTTCGCGGCACGTTGCCCGAGCGCCCAGATGCGGCGCTGCGTCTGCAGATCGAGTTCGCCAGGCGCTTCGAACAGCATCGCGCTCGTCCCAAGCAGGCTGATCCTCGGTTTTTCACCGGAGTCGCTCGGGGTCGTCAAGTGCACAGTCCCTTGCAGATTTTGTTGGGGACGCTTGGATGTCATGGCGCCCGTAGTCGTTGCGTCGAGCACGCGCTCGAGAATCGGGCTCAATTCGTTCTCCTTTCCAACCAGCGTTCAAGATGGTGAATATCGACGCCGCCCGCGCAGAAGTCGTTATCGTCGAGTATTGCCCGATGCAGCGGCACATTCGTTCGAATGCCTTCTATGCGCATTTCCGACAGCGCGATCCGCATGCGCGCGAGCGCTTCGGCGCGACTCGCGCCATGGGTCACGACCTTCGCGATCAGCGAGTCGTAATACGGCGGCACCGTGAGACCCGCGCTCATGTGCGAATCCACGCGCACGCCGTTGCCGCCCGGCAGTTCCCAATGCGAGATGCGGCCGGGGCAAGGCATGAACGTCGACGGATCTTCCGCATTGACACGGCATTCCAGCGAGTGACCGTTGATGAAGATATCCGCCTGCGTGATCGAAAGCGCGTGACCTTGCGCAACGCGGATCTGCTCGCGGACTACGTCGATACCGGACGTCATCTCGGTCACCGGATGTTCGACCTGCAACCGTGTGTTCATTTCGATGAAATAGAACTCACCGTTCTCATAGAGAAATTCGAACGTCCCTACTCCACGGTATCCGTTCTGCCTGCATGCTTCCACGCAGCGCTCACCCACCTTACTGATGAGGTCTGCATCGATACCGGGCGCAGGCGCCTCTTCCAGCACCTTCTGGTGCCGGCGCTGCATCGAGCAATCGCGTGATCCCAGCCAGAGCGCGTTGCCGTGGGTATCGCATAGAACCTGGATCTCGACATGGCGCGGATGCTCAAGGAATTTTTCGACATAGAGCTCGGGTTTCCCGAATGCGCGGCGGGCTTCCTCGCGCGTCACGGCGACAGCATCGAGCAATTGTGCGGCATCAGGCACGACCCGCATGCCCCGGCCGCCGCCGCCGCCGGCCGCTTTCACGATCACCGGATAACCGATCTCGGCGGCCGCCCTCAGGATGCCCTGAGTATCCTCAGGCAAGCCGCCTTCGGGGCCGGGAACGCAAGGCACGCCCGCTGCGCGCATCGCGCGCTTGGCGGCCACCTTGTCGCCCATGGTGCGAATGGAGCGCGGTTCCGGGCCGATGAAAGTCATGCCCGCCGCCTCGACCTGCTCGGCGAAGTCCGCGTTCTCCGATAAAAATCCATAGCCCGGATGCACGGCTTCAGCACCGCTGACATGCGCGGCGAACAGGATGGCCGCACCCTTCAAATAGCTTTGCCCGGGCGCTGCCGGACCAATGCAGATCGCCTGGTCGGCGAGACGTACATGGCGGGCTTCGGCATCGGCTTCCGAGTAAACCGCGACCGTTTCCAGCCCCAGTTCGCGGCAAGCACGCTGGATACGCAGCGCGATTTCTCCGCGATTCGCGATCAGGACCTTGTTGAACATGATCAGCGTCCGATCCGGAACAGCGGCTGGGCTGACTCGACTTCATCGCCTGCTTTAACGAGGATGGCCTGGACGGTGCCGGCGAACTCGGACTCGATCGAATTGAACATCTTCATCGCTTCGATGGTGCAGAGCACCTGACCTTGCGCCACGGTATCGCCGACCTGAACGAACGGCGCTTCCCCCGGGGCCGGCGTGAGATGCACGACGCCGAACATCGGTGCGGCGATCACTTGAGTGTCGATTTCAGCTTGCAAGGACGGTGCGACCGCAGCAGGTACGGAAGACTCACCTCGCGGCTCATCAGGCTTGGTCGTTGCCACTGCAACGCCGGCAGCACCCGCGCGGCCGCCCGGCGTTTTCACGAGTCGTACCCGGTCGTCGCCTTCTATCAGCTCGAGTTCCGCCAGCGGCGACTGCGCGAGCAGTTCGATCAAGGCTTTGATTCTTTCTAGATCCATCATTGAGTCAGGCCCGGTTATTCGTGCGCCGACGCTTCAAAGCAGCGTGCGGCAAACCGCGACGCCCGCGAGCCGCGCTCACAGGCGAATTACGATGAACTCAATGTATCCGGCGCATAAAATTCGCGCCAAGACGGTTTGGCTTTGTAGCGATAAGGCGCGCTTATGTATCTGCGCCAATAGCAGGCGTGACGCCCAGCGCAAGGTCCGCAGCCAGTTCCATCAGGATGTCCTTGACCGCCGCGGCGGGCTCGGAAAGCGGCAGATGGTCCGACAAACAAACCGACAGCGGGATCTTGATGACGGGCGAAACGATCCGGCACTGCACGACGTCGCCCGCGCCCGCCACCACGCGAGCGGTTGAATCCGGCAGGATCGTGGCGCCTATACCGGCGCTCACCGCGGCAGCCAGTGTTGTTGCCGACTCGATCTCGGCCACGACCTTGGGCACCATCTGGACACGCGCAAACCCTTCGTCGACGTATTTTCGAAGGTAGTTGTAAGGTCTGGGCAAGAGCAGCGGCACGTCGCGCAAGTCGGTCACGGCGATCTGGCCGGGGGCGATACCCATGCTGCGCGGCGCCACCAGAAAGAGTTCTTCATTCAGCAGGAGTTGAAATGAGAGACCGTGGACCGGCTTGTCGCCGTATAGCACGGCCATGTCCATGCGCCCGTTCATGATGAGTTCGCTGAGCGTCGTGCCAAAGTTCTCGTTGATGTACAGAAGAATGTCCGGATGACGCGCCCGCACGGATGTCAGCAGCGGCAGCGACAACGCGGATGCGCCGGTCCCGGGCGCGAGCCCGACCGACACGGATCCCGACAAGGTCTGCCCCGCGCTCTTCACATCGGCCTGGGCTTGCTCGTATTGCCGGAGGATCAGTTGTGCATGCCGATAAAGCGTCGCGCCCGCCTCGGTCGCCGTCACGCCACGCTTGGTCCGCACGAGAAGTTGCTGCTGGAACTCGCTTTCGAGCGTGATCAGTTGCTGGCTCAGCGCCGGCTGGGCGATATGCAGAACCTCGGCTGCCTGCGTGAGGCTGCCGATATCCACGATCTTCACGAAGTATTTAAGTCGCCGCAGATTCACGTTCGTCGCCTGAAAGTCATTCGATTTCAGATGATAGGGCAAGGTTCGCCCAGCCGACAGCCATCAAAAACCCCAGTCCCGGTCGCTCGCAGCTCAAATCCGTCATCCATAAGTGGCTATTTCAAAAGTGGAGTGGGTAATGCGGCTTACGAGGCATGTGGGTTAAAGGCTGAGAAGTCGAGCTTGCCGGCGATGAGGAACAGCACGGTCCGCATGGTTTTGAAGCTGGCGTACCCGCGCGCCTTGCGCTTGGCAGCTTGAAACAGGCCGTTGATGGCTTCAATGAAGCCGTTGGTCTGGCGTGTCTGGGCCCAGGCGACGATGCCGTCGAAATGGCGAAGGATCATGCGTGCGACGTCCTTCATCGGCTCAACCTTGGAACGCATGACGCCGGTGCACCACCGGCGCAACATCTTGGAGACGACGTGGATCTGCTTGCGATCGAGAATCTCGCGCAGCTGCTCGCGGTACATCCAGGCACGGGCGGTGCGGTTGGTGGTGTACTGACTGATCAGTGCCTCGAGATCGGTCAGTTGCGCGAGGTTCAGATTGTCCGCATCCTTGAGCAACGACCAGCGCATGCCCTTCAATGCGGGATCGTTCTTCTGCTGCTCGCGGCGCACACCGTCGAGGGCTTTGGACGCGTGCGCAATCACATGAAACTTGTCGAACGTTACGCGCGCATCGGGCAGATGCTCGTCCACGCCCTTGATGAAGGCGGGCGACATGTCGATGCTGACCGATTTGATCTGCGCAGGCGTGGCGTTGTGTTCCTCGAGGTGATTGGCAAAGCGTTCGACAACGCCGGCATCCTTGCCTGGCGTGACGAAGACTACGCGCCTGGCGTCCATGTCGGCGACCAGCGAGACATAGTCGTGGCCCCGTCGGCACGAGGTTTCGTCAATGGCCACCGCGGTGAGCTCGGACAAATCAGTCGCGGCCACCGCGAGGTTCACGTAACGATCACAGATGGCCTTCACGCGATACCACGACAGGTTCACCAGACGGGCCACCGCCGCAAATGTCATCTCCCGGCACAGCGTCAGCACGAGCGCTTCAAACAGCAGCGTAAAGCCATCCAGTTTGCCCATCCAGTCGGGTTCCACGAGCCGCACCGAGCCGTCCGGCAGGCGCACACGCGGCACGCGCACCTCCAGATAACAGTCGAACTGGAAAAAGTTGAGGTGCCGCAGTCGTTTGATGACCGTGTCGTGCACCGGGTGTTCCCCCGGCACGCCGGGGTAGGCAAACCGGCTGCCCGCGACAAAGTCCACGGCAATCGTCAGTTCCGTGCCGAAATCGACACCTTGCACATACCACGGTGCCTTGATTCCCAAGGCGGCTTCAAAGAGTTGGGTTTGGTTCATCATCGTTCGCTTGGTCTTGCAGGGCTGATTGCCGCATTCTGCCGCAACCAGCCCCGCTTCAGCTTGGTTACCCCACGCGCGTCAAGTGTTCGCTTCGCCGGGCTTGCGCCCGCACTTGACCCAGCAGTCCACCCACTCGAGATTCGAAAGAGGCCCATAAGTGGATGTTATTGCGCCAGCGCAAAGACGTCTTGGCGCTAACTTTTTCACCCGCTTAACGTGGCGCATCACGAGAAGGCAATGATTACCGAGCGTGCAGCGAGCTTCCCGTGCAGCGCTGCGCGGCATGCTCACACCTGGAATTCCCGCGCGATGAACGCGGATCGCGGCCACCAAAGAGTGCGCCGAAGATAAGAAAACGCTTCAGGAAATAGAGGGTTTGGATTTTCGACAACAGGGGAAACACATGAAAAAGATTTGCTTTGGCATACTAAGTACAGCTTGTGCCATTAACATCGCACATGCGCAGTCGTCCGTCACGCTTTACGGGATCATCGACGAAGCCATTCGCTTCGACAACCACCAGACCAAGACCGGCGGAAAGCTCTTCACCATGGGAAGCGGCGGCGAACTGTCGGGCAGCCGATGGGGTTTGCAGGGCGCGGAAGACCTGGGCGGCGGCATGAAGGCGATCTTCCAGCTTGAAAACGGTTTCACGCCGAACACCGGCGTGACACAGCAGTCGACTCCATCGGGTGCTGCCCGGCTGTTCGGCCGCACCGCCATGGTCGGGCTTGTGTCGCCCTACGGCACGATCGCGCTTGGCCGCCAGTACACGCTCGTGCATGAAATGGGCTACACGCATGACATCTATGCGTTCTCGAACTACACCGGCACCACGGGCTTCCAGGGCGCAGGGGAAACCGGCGGCGGACGGCTGGACAATACAGCCCGTTATACCTCGCCGACACTTTTCGGCTTTACCCTGCGCAGTGCCTACACATTTGGCCAGACAGCGGGCAACGTCCATCAGAACTCTTCGCCGGCGGTCAGTCTTTCTTATGACCACGGGCCGCTTAGCGTGGGCGCCGCTTATCAGGTCATCAACGATATCGGTGGCCTGACGCCGGCAGCCACGGCTTACGGCAGCACGTATTTCGGCATCACGATCCCGGATAGTTCGCAGAAGGTATTTACCGCGGGCGCGACCTACACGCTTGGCAATGCCAAGCTCTACGGCTCCTACATCTATAGCCACGTGTATCCGGCTGACTACCGGAACGATTCGTTCTCCGTTGCAGCAAGCTACTTCATCACGCCTTCGCTGCGATTGATGATGCCGGTTTATATCGACTTCCTGCGTCACGCGAATACAAGCGGAACGCGGATCACGACCGGCCCGACGCTTGACTACTTGCTCAGCAAGCGGACCGACGTTTATGTGGGCGTGGACTACAACCACCTGACCGGCGCATGGACCACGCTGGCGGGTAATGCAGGCTCGAACCAACCCTTCAATGGCTATAACTCGCTGTTCGAAGCAACGATCGGCCTGCGCCACAGGTTCTGATCGACGCAGCGGCTGGTCATGAATGCGCGCGGCTCACGCTGCGCGCAGTGGGATCGCAGTGGCGATCATAAGGTACGCCTATTGATCCAGATCGAATCGATCTTGTTCAAGCTGAAGACCTGGCCGTAGAGTGGAGCACGTCCGATGTACCGTTCCAGCACCGCTCAATGTACCGCTTAACAAGGGGTTTTCGCCATGCATGCACTCGTGATTCACGCGCCGCTGGATTTGCGCATTGAAGATGTCCCGACGCCCGAACCGGAAGCGCATCAACTGCTGATTCGCGTTCGCGCCGGCGGCATTTGCGGCTCTGATCTTCACTACTTCAATCACGGCGGCTTCGGTACGGTTCGCATCAAGGAACCGATGGTGCTCGGACATGAGGTATCGGGCGTGGTCTCGCGCGTCGGTGCCGATATCACCGACATGCCCGTCGGAACGCGCGTGTCGATCAGTCCGAGTCGTCCTTGCGGACACTGCGAATACTGCCAGCAAGGTCTGCAGAACCACTGTCTCGACATGCGCTACTACGGCAGTGCAATGCGTACGCCGCACGTTCAGGGTGCATTTCGCCAGGAGATCGTGATTGATCGGTCGCAAGCTCATGTTGTGTCGGATGCATTGAGCGATGCTGAAGCCGCCATGGCCGAGCCTCTGTCGGTTGCGCTTCATGCGGTACGCAGGGCGGGACCGTTGCTCGGCAAGCGTGTGCTGGTCACGGGATGCGGTCCGATTGGCGCATTGATCGTCGCGGCAGCGCGACGTGCCGGCGCCGCGCATATCGTGGCAACTGACGTGAATGAGTTTCCTCTGAAAAGCGCGCTCGAGGTCGGTGCCGACCAGGCGTTCAACATCTTGCAGGCGCCGGATGCGCTCCTGCCGTTCGCTGCGGGCAAGGGCACGTTCGACGTGCTGATCGAGGCCAGCGGCAATGCATCCGCATTGCGTGGCGCATTCGACCCGCTGCGGCCGCGCGGCATCATCGTGCAGGTGGGTCTCGGGGGCGACGTGCCGCTGTCGATGAATGTGATTGTGGCCAAGGAATTTGATTTGCGCGGCGCATTCCGGTTTCATGAGGAATTTGCTATTGCGGTTGAACTGCTCAACAAGCGGTTGATCGACACCAAGCCGCTGATATCCGATATCTTCTCTTACCGCGATTCGCTCAAGGCTTTTGAAACGGCGAACGACCGGTCAAAAGCAATGAAAGTCATCGTGGATTTTGCCTGACCCACGAGGCTGGAAATACAGAGGACTGCGATAGTTCGAGTCCTGCCAGCGCGGGCGGATCGATTCGATGAACTCGGCCGTCAGTAAATCAAGCTCGGGGCGCTGGTTAATGAGCAGGAAGTTCTGCGACCAGATTCATCAACGGTTTGCAGGGACCGTGATATCCCTCGCTGGCGAGATCTCGGTAACTCGCAGCAGCGTATCCGCCATTCGCTGCTGACCCAAGCCCTGGTGCCCCCGCATGTCATTGACAAGGGCATTCCGACCGCCGGCCTGCTGGCACACGTGCTTGTTTCTAAACATGGTGATCACCTTCCGTTGTACAGACAAGAACGCATCTTCGCGCGCGCCGGTCTGGCGCCCGTTCCGATCGACAAACCGCTCTGTGCTGCGCATGGGAAAGACGTGTTGCTTGCGCGTCAGCTGCTTTTTATTCAAAGGCAGTGTTTTTTCAGGCTTGCTCCATTTACTCCGCGCCGTCAGCATCGGTAGTGGCTCAGCCGCCAGCGCGAGCGTCGCAGCTATCACGGCGGCTGTGTAGAGGCCTGAGTCTGGATCGTCTTCATCGACAGGGTTCTGATTACCGGCATGCTTTTCCAGTCGAGTTCGGGAACGTGGACTGCATTCTAGCCCTCTGCAGATCTGACGAGGAGCTGGCTACATTGCGGTCTACACTGCCGGCTAAGATCCGCCCGCAACACTGACTCACCGGTCTGACTGACCGTAAGGAAACGCGGCTGAAGCAGCGAATCAGGACCTAGCCGAGTCCGGGCCCGCAGCGCTCACGGGACACACCACACTGAACGCGGACGACACGAGCGCGTGCTGAGCGAACAGGGCAGACGCGCGATTGCGTGCGTGGAGTGGCTGCTGCTGGACCTCGGCCGTCGGGTCGACCCGGTGCCCACGACCGACGTGCTGCGAATCTTGTTTCAGCCGCCAGAGAACTATCGACAGGACGCGATGCGATACGCGCTGCTGCGCGAGTTGATCCACATTCGGTCTCACCGGGTGGCTTCAAACCTCACGGGGTGGCTTGGAAGCGATCGCGCTGCTGTTCTGGATCTAGCGATACGAGACTGCGCACGTCGCGCCGTTGATGCACGGCCACTGAGATGAGCAGACACAAGAAAGGTGTCACACGAGTACCGTATGACGCCTGAATGGAGATCGGAGGGTGATCAGCTTGGCGAATGGAATGGATTGACCACCGTCAACCGGTCATAGATCACCTGGCCATGCTGCATGTCTTCGCTATACAGAACCTCGCAATTTTCAATCAGCGCGGACGCGATGATGCACGAATCGTAGAACCGGAAGCCGTAGTGCTCGGCGACCCGGCGCGCTTCCTTATGCACTTCAAGCGTCAGTGGTACGATTTCGCAGAACTCCTCAACATCGCTTAACAGCGCGTTGATCTCGGGCCACGGAAGGTCCATTTTTCGGCGCATGACGAGTGTGACCTCGTTCATTACCTGTGTGCTGATTACGGGCTGCGGATTGCTGCTCACAATTAGCGATTCGGCCCGTTCAGCCTTTGCCTGATCGCCAGAAAACAGATACGCGATCACGTTACTGTCGACGGCGAACCGCGTCGGTGCGTCAACGGTCATTCAGCGTTTCCTCTCTCGCTGAGCGATTCCCGATCAAACTTGAAGTCGGCAGGCAGGCGACCGCGATACTTCCGCAGACGCTCGATCCGTTCATCGACGGTGGGCTTTTTGCTCACGGAGAACGCACCAAATTTGTCGGCGTAGATTTCGATGTCGTCACCTTCCTGCAGTCCGAGCGCCTCTACGACGCTAGCGGGCAGTCGGACGGCAAGGCTGTTGCCCCATTTTGCGACTTGCATAATTACCCCTTTGGATACACATTTTCCATATTGTATATCTTTCCGGGTAACTTTAAAATCCAGCGCACCCGACGACCAATCGGTGCTTACGGATGCCGCCATCGCTGCCGGAACCCAGGCGAAATGAATCAGCGCTCCGGCCACGTCCGAGACGCGAGTTAAAGAAAGCTGCTCGCGCGGTCAGATAATCCGCTGTAGCTGGCCGTCAGCCACTTCGCGAACCGTTAACAAGTTGTGGCGTGCGACGGATCTTGAGTGCGCGATGCACATTGTGCGAACATAAATAAAAGGACGTTCGTGCTAAAATATGACATAACGTTATGTCAAATGAATACGTTATGAATTGACCAAGCGTACGGTCGAACACCGCGCGCACGGTCGCATATCCGGTGCTTTGTTCGCCCGACGTCAACTACCGTTCATAGTCTATGCGCACCAAAGCCGTAGCAGTCACTCTGTATCAGCCGCTCATAACACCGCATCACTTTGGCAAAATTTGCCAAAGCGTGCTAGAGTTGTTTTATGACGACTATGAACATTTCCCTACCGGATTCGCTGAAGGTCTACGTCGACGAACAGGTTGGCGAGGGCGGGTACGGCACGAGTAGCGAATACGTCCGCGAACTGATCCGAAAAGACCAAGATCGCAAGCGTCTGCGCGCAATAATCCTGCAGGGCGCAACGTCCGGCCTCGCCGCCCCGGTTGACGCCGACTACTTCGAATCGCTGCGCGCTCGCGTGCGTACTTCTCGCAAATGAGGGCTAAGCCCGTCATACCGACAAGGCTAGCCAGGCAGGACGTCGAGGACGAGGTGACGCACTACCTCGTAGACGAAGGCTCGGAGCAGGCTGCGCTCGGATTCATCGCGGAGATCGAGCAGGCTTACGAGCGTCTCTCCAAGCACCCGAACATCGGATCTCCCCGTTACGCGTACGAGCTGGGTATCCCAGACCTGCGGTCGTGGCCACTGGATCGGTATCCGCACCTAATCTTCTATATTGAGCGCGATGCTCATGTGGAAGTCTGGCGCGTGCTCAACGGCAAGCGTGATATTCCGGCTTGGCTGGAGAGCAACGACGATGAGACTCATTGACAGCCTCTGCACGACACCAGGTCCGTGAGGAGCATTCACGCACTTCCCCCTTTTGCCGCCCCATCGTGCACGGACATTGCATCTAACCAGCAGCCCTCCCCGCCATGCGCAGACAGTCACCTCGCACCTTGGAGGCACCATATGTCCGAATTTGTGCAGCGGCCCACTGCATAAATTGATAACCCGCTCGCCTTAATACGCATAGGAATGCGAACTAAATTTCGATCATTAGATTTATGTCAATTCAAAAATCGCGACCGATCCAATCGTCATCTGCGCTCGTCGAAGTGGAGTCGAGTCAACTTCGCAGCGCAACCTTGAGTTAAAGCCGTAAAGCCTCGCGGGATTGTCTACCAAGACATGACGACGAATGCTGGCGCTGTCCAGCCCGCTCTCGCTCGTCCATCGGTTCAAGCTTGAAATGAGCTTCACCGGATGTGGACCTGGTCTTATCGAGGTATAAGGCCAATCACTGCCCCTTACGAGCCTATCCGGCGCAACTCGACCCAATGACGTGCGATAGCGTCGACGTCAGAGAACGAATTTGTCTCTCCGACCATCGAATCAAGATAAGGTGCCGAAAGCTTGAGCCATGCTCGTCCGGTCGTTAGCCACCGCTCGACAAGCGGCGTGGCGGCATGTTGTAGCCCGGCAGTAACGGGTACACGAGCAAGATGAACGAAGACAAACTCGGTCGGAGTGCGATCCAGCAAATCGCGATACTCGACAATCTGCTCGGCGGTCCAGTGTAACTGTAGATGCCGGCCAAGCTCATGTACACGATGGCTCAAAGCTTCAATCATTTCGAAACTGGTTGTGGAATCCGATGGCGTGAAGAACCCGCCGTGGAAACAGGCTTGCGACAGATGCAACGACTACGCTAATAAGGGCCCGTCGACTCTCAAAGCGAAATTATCGCCGCCGCTGAGGCAACCATGCGGCAACAAAATGAAGCGCTATGTCCTGCATCGAAGAGATCGCCAGCGTGAGCGCCCGTGGCAAAACACGACATTTCTATCTTGCTACCTCTTTTTTCATCAAAAGTGGGATCGTAGACACCCTAACCAAACTCTCAAGCTGCACGCCATTTAATTCAATAGACTAAGTATTTACCCTAGTGTGAAATGTGAACTGTTGCCGCAGAAGATGCGCGGCTTAATTCCACGTAATGGGTACGTCATCATGTTCGTTTTCAAGACCACTTTAATCGTCATCGCCGTATTGGGTCCAGTAGCCGCTTTCGCGCAATCGCCTGCGCCTCTCACGCGTGAACAGGTTCGAGCGGACCTTTTGCAGCTCGAAAATGCGGGTTACAACCCTCTCAGTAGTTGCACTGGGGATTGCCCGGGAAGCCTGCGACGCGCCGAAGCTATCCGTGCTCAACGCCGGAACGATCCAAGCCCCGCATACGGTCCGATCTTTGAAGGAATCGAACAAGCGGGCAGATGAGCTTAAACGTTCGACAGATTACCTGCTCTTAGAGCGCCGCCGACTGCTTGCGGCGCAGGGGCAGGATGATCCGCTGTCGACACGTCGACTAGACCTGTAGTACGTCGTCCTATGCGGATTGGTGTTTAGGCAGATCCTGACCCCGGACTTTGCTAAAGCCGTTCCGCTAGCAAACCCAATAAGTTTCGATGTTCAGAGATTACTGCAATGCGAACGCTGCGGTCCTGAGCCCATCGTATGTTGCTTTGGCGTCGGCGCCGCTGACATATCACCTTGCGACGTCACCGGACTGCAGGTTCCCCTTCCAGCCTGCACCATAACTGAACGGGTCGGAGGCCGCCTTTCGCGCCGCTGCCCGATACTCCGCAGCCTGAAGTTCCCCATCAGGAAAATCCGCCCATGCAGTCGGGCTATAGCCGGCAATTTCGGCTTGTAAAAGCTCCGCGCGAACTTGGGCGCGGGTGAGAGACTGCTGAGGTCCCTGCGCGAAGGAAATAACTGGGGCAGCAAGGGTCAGCGCTGCAAATGCTTTAACGAGCGATTCCATAGCAACACCTCCCCAGCATTGCGTGATCGCACTACGACACGGGCTTGCACGTAGCGACAACCATAAGTCTAGCGGACCTTGGTAGCCAACGTAAACAGCGGTCAGGTTTGCTTTATTTGCAGTGCAATGCGATGCAAAAAATGGGGCTTATCGCCAGAAGGAAAATGCCTGATGTCTCCGGCAGAACGACTGAAGAAATTGCGCGTTGCATCAAGGGCCCTGCTGCGCCCAACGCGATCGAGGAAAGCTGATCGTCTTGATGACGCGCGTGCACGCTACTGCTTGAAAGACTCAGAATGTAAATATAAATTGCAGAGTTAGCCGCGACACTCCTCGATGCGTTTGGCACGCACGGCATCTTCCCCAAACGCACAGGTCATTTCACACGGACGTTATCAAACCGTCCCAACCAGCCACGAAAAAAGAAGTCGAAGCAATTGTCCGCTTGCTCATAAGATGCCCTTGGCAAAATCGATGAACCCTTGCTTGTCGTTCGGGACATCGGGCAAGCGACCTCGTCGTTGTTCAGGCATCAACGCAACGCATCGCGTCTAGCGAGCGGCTTGAAGAGGCGACTCCATGCAAGGCTGACCAGTATTGTTGCCGAGCCGCCGACCACGACCGAGCCAATGACGCCCAGCGCTGCCGCGCTCACGCCGGACTCAAATTCACCGAGTTGGTTGCTCGCCCCGATAAACAGCGTATTCACCGCCGCCACGCGTCCGCGCATACGATCGGGCGTTTCGAGTTGGATCAACGTTTGCCGTACAACCACGCTGATCGTGTCCGCGCCACCTGATATCGCCAGCAAGAATAACGACACTGGGAACCATCTAGATAGTCCAAACCCGACGATGGAGACACCATAAATGGCTACCGCAATCAAAAGCTTCTTGCCTACACCGCGGTTGATGGTCCTTCGGGAGAGAAACAGCCCGACGCATAACGCACCGACTGCCGGCGCTGAGCGCAGCAGACCCAGTCCTTGCGGTCCCGCATGTAGAATTTGCCTTGCATACACAGGCAGCAATGCAGTCGCACCACCGAACAGGACAGCAAAAAGATCGAGCGAAATGGCGCCGAGCAACAGCGGATTGCTCCAGATGAAGCGCAGGCCCGCAAAAATCGTATCGGCGGTGACGGGTTCGCGCGGCAGCGGAGTGTAGTCATAGCGCACGAACGCGTACATCACTGCGCTGATACAGAAGAGGCCCGCACCGGTCACATACACCGTGACCACACTGGCAGCAAACAAAATCCCTCCCAACGCAGGTCCGGCGATCACGGATATCTGTTGAACCACGGTGCTAAGCGCCATTGATCGTGCAAGGAGCTTCGGAGGAACAAGCATGGGCAAGAGCGCCTGCTGCCCCGCCATCTGGAACGGCCTGATCGCGCCGAGCGCAAGAGAGAGCCCCAGCAGCGCGTCTCGCGTGACGCTATGAGTGGCACTAGCGATCAAGAGCAAGGTCGCTGCTACAGCCTGGAGGGCAAGACACGCCGCAACCATTTGTCCGCGATGCAAGCGGTCGGCGCAATGACCTGCAATCAGTGTCGTGGCAAGGCCCGGCACAAACTGGAAGAGTCCCACGAGTCCCAGATCCCACGCACTCGATGTCAATTCATACATGTGCCAACTGATCGCCAGCATCAGCATCTGTTGAGCGGTGATGGAACCGATGCGGGCGATCAAAAAGCGCGTCAACGGTGCATGGCGCAACAAGGACGTCACGTCATCGGAACGGGCCTGCATGGAGGGCGATGAGGTCTCGGGTGGAAGTTTCATGACTGGTTATGCGCGCTTGCGCCCGGACGCGCGCAGCGCTTGCGCCAAGGCGTCGTCATCTCTGCTTGCGTTGACCTTCGGCGCCCACTTTCGTCGTAACAGCACGATGGCGCTGGTGGCCCCGAGTACTAGGAAAGCGAAGATCGCAAGCATGGGCAGCGTGTAGCTGTGCCCCACATGTAGCAGCCATCTCGACAAGCTTGCAGACACGCCGCCTGCGAGACTCGTGGCGACTTGCTGCAAACCGGTGTTCAATCCAACCGCCTGCTTGGGGATCAGCGTAAGCTTGACTAGCGCGAGATTGTTCGCCGTAACAAGGCCTAACAAGGAAAGCGAAGCGATGTTCCAGAACAAGGCCATCTGCGGCGAATGCGAATACGCGCCCAGTAACACAGTCGTGCCGCCCATGAAGCCGGCCACGATGAATGATTTGCGCACCAACACGGCGTCGTGTCCGCGCGCGATCATCCAGTCCGCGGCCCAACCGGCAAGCGCCGCCACAATCGCAATGCCGGCGAAGCTGAAGAACGTATAAAGCCCCGATTCCTTGAGTGTCAATCCGCGTTGCTCGACGAGATAAGCCGGCATCCATGTCATGCAATAAAAAGCGAAATAGCTATAGCAGAAGTTGGTGATCAGCCCGCCCCACACCACCGGACTCGATAGCAGGTTTGTCAACGGCACCGACGACGCCCTTTTTTTCGATGCAGCCAGTTCCACCTTCGATGGAAAGTCGCTCTTCACCATCGCGAGCCATGGCATTAGCCAGAGCAATCCAGCGAGCCCCGTGACGATGAACATCGCCTTCCACGAACTTATTGAAATGAGCCACGCTGCGATCGGCGCGCCGAGCGCCGGCCCCATTTTTCCACCAATGGAATAGATGCCGAGCGCTGTGCCCTTGCGCGTTTCATCGAAGTGATCAGCCAGATACCGATAAGTCGCAGGCACCGAAACGGATTCCGCAACGCCAATCAACAAACGCACGACGATCAGCGCTGCAAGCGTCGATACGACGCCGGTCGCCGCCGCCGCGAGACACCACATCAGAAAGCAGATTGCATAAGGCCACTTCACGCCGTAGCGATCAACCAGCCAGCCCATTGGCATCTGAAGCAGGCCGTACGACCAGAACATCGCCGAGCCGAGCCAGCCGCGCTGAACATGCGTCAGCGCGAATTCCCTCACGAAGCGATCGTCTGCGAAAGCAGCGGACATGCTCGTGCGATCGACGTGGGAGATCATCAGCCCGAGCGCGAGCAGCACGAGCACACACCACCGGTTCTCGCGCTGATGTCGAATGATCGCCACGATTGAGTCTCCGGTACTTTTTTTGTCGCGAACCACGCCCGGTCGGAAACCGGCACGCCTCGCCTTTCGCTGCGCTCTAACCCAGGCTGCCGGTTACATCGTCAAACAGCTCATCGACGGACAAACGACGCGGAATGATCTTCTGATCGAGCGCCCAATCGACTGCCAGTTGCAGACCTTTCCGGTTCGCTTCCAGTCCGATCGGCGGGAACACGGCAGGCAGGGTCTCCGCGGCGTCGCGGCTTTCGACGACCATGCGATACAACTCGCGCACGATGTCCGGCCGCTCCTTCGACAACTTCTCGTGCACCACGAACATATGGTTGATCTGCACGACGCCCGTGCGCGCAAACCAGTCATTCGCAGCGGCATGCGGGTCGGGCACGAGCGTGCGCACGCGCTCGTCCTTCGGCATGTCTTCTCCAAGCAGGGCTGCCGTCAGTTCTCCATCGAGCATCATTTGCGGAATGGATGAACCCGCGGGCAGACGCTGGCAATTGGACGGATCGCTGTATTCGGCGAGGTGGCCGTCGCCGAGCGTCATCCACGTCACCTTATCCAGATCGACACCATATTCGTGACGCAGGATGCCGCGAATCCACAGCGCGGTTGTCTGCGTGTACGTACGCACGCCAACCTTCTTTCCTTCGATCTCCTTTGGATCAAGATGACCGAAGTCGATGTTGTAACCGGCGCAATGATGCTGAAAGCGGCCCGAAATGGGCGCGGGCAGCAAGACGTAGGGCTTGCCGTATGCCTTCGCCTGCAGGAAGGTGACGATCGCCAGTTCGCCGGCGTCGAACTTGCTCTCGCGCACCATGGCCTTGAAGCCGTTGTGCGCGGGTGTCGGCCCGCAGTAGTCGAGCGTCACGAGGTCTGATCTCACGCGGCCGTCCCGCATTGCCTTGGTCACCGCGTATTCGGAGAGATTGACCCGCAGCGTCGGCGCTTCGGTCTGCGTCGTTGTCATGGTGTGTGCTCCTGTTGCTTGTATCGTTAGATGTCAAAGCCGTACTTCGATCAGGCAAGGGCCGGATTCACGCGTCGAATCGATCAACGCCTTATGGAAGCCTTCGGCCGTCTCGACGGCCACCCCCGGCACGCCCATGCTCTTGGCCATCGCCAGCCAGTCGATGCGCGGCTTGTCGATATCGATCATCGCCAACGCGCGATCACCCGGTGCGCCCGCTCCCATGTTCGCGTATTCGGCCTTCAGGATTGCGTAGCTGTTGTTGGCGAAGATGATCGTCGTGACGTTCAGTCCTTCGCGGGCCTGTGTCCAGAGCGACTGTATGGTGTACATCGCACTGCCGTCACCGACCATGCAAAATACCCGACGGTCAGGGCAGGCCAGCGCCGCGCCGGTCGCGACAGGCGTCGCGTAACCAATCGAACCGCCCATGTTGTTGATGAGATCGTGCGGCCGCGCGCCCATGGTCAAGTTCATCGACTCACGCCCTGTCGTCAGCGATTCATCCACGACGATGCAGTGCTCCGGTAACGCCGCCGCCAGCGCATGCGCGATGCTGATGGGGTTCAGCGCGCCCGTGGGAACCGGCGTCTCGACGCGCGGCTGGAGACGCGGCGCCGTGTCCGGCGCGCCGAGCGCCTGCAGCAGCATGTCGAATGCGAGTTCGCTGTCTTCATCGGCCTCGACCAGCGGATGCACGGACGTGCCTTCCGTCTTGAGCAGACTCGGTTTGTCCGGGTAGGCGAAGAACGCGACAGGTTCTCGTGTCTCGACGGTGATGATGTGCCTGAAGTCCTTGAGGAGCGCCGTGGCCTGCGCGACCGCATACGGAATGCGCGCGAGCGGCACGCGGCCCGCGCCTCGCTCGATGCGGGCTGTGAAGAATTGCGTGCCTAGCAACGCACCGGTAGCAGCCGCGACGCGACCGGCCTTCTCGAGCGCCTGGCCACGTGTCGCCTTGTTCGCCAGAATGAACAATGTTGGCTCTCCCGAGCGAAGCACCCGCGCGACGTGCTCGATGCGTTCGGCGCTCGGCGCCTTGCGTACTGCCGTTCGAACAGGTAACGACTGCGGCGCTGCGTCGACTTGCTGCCAGGATGTATCGCCCGGGAGAATCAGCGTGGCGATCTGTCCCGGATGCTCGCTGGCCTTGGCCACGGCCCGAACCGCATCCCACGCGATCGTGTTCGGCGATTCCGCGCGGCGCACCCAATGGCTAAGCGGCCGCGCCAGACCTTCAATATCCGAGGTCAGCGGCGGATCGTACTTGAGGTGCGACACTGAATGCTCGCCGACGACGTTGACCATGCCCGACGACGCGCGCTTCGCATTGTGAATGTTCGCGAGACCGTTCGCCAAGCCCGGCCCCAGATGCAGCAGCGTGGACGCCGGCGTGTCCTTCATGCGATACCAGCCGTCGGCGGCGCCCGTGGCCACGCCTTCGAACAGGCACAGCACGCCGCGCATTTTCGGATTGCCGCCGAGTGCGGCGAGAAAGTGCATCTCCGACGTGCCCGGATTCGCGAAGCAGATATCGACGCCCTGCCCGACCAGCGTCTCGACGAGACTCTCGGCGCCGTTCATCAGTAGCCTGCCAGTTCGCGTGCGAGACCGACCACGCCATAGGTGCGTGCCGGTGCCGACATCAGGAAGCGATACCCTTCCTCCTGCAAACGGCGTTGATTCTTCGCCGTCACATGCGGATTGCCGACAACGACATTGTGCTTGTGGCACGTCTCGACTATCTGGCGCATCGCGGCGAGCACTTCAGGATGCTCGTACTGACGCGCAAGCCCCAACTGCTGACTCAGATCGCCTTCACCAATCAGGATGAAACCGATGCCGGGCACATTGGCGAGGATGTCGTCGAGGTTCTCGATCCCCTCTGTACTTTCGCACATCAGCCCGACCAGGATTTCACCTTGTGGCGCGAGCGGCCAGACATCGGCCTTCTCGTAGTATTCCTGCATCGACAGGCCCCAATAGCGCGCGGCATTGGCCGGGCCGTCGCCACGCGCACCCTTCGGCTCGTACAGGGGCGCATTCTTGGGCCGAGCATATCGGCACGACGCGACGGCGTTGTACGCCTGCTCGACCGTCGCCACATGCGGCCAGATCACGCCGTAGGCGCCGCGATCGAGCACTTGCTTGGCGAAGCTCTGATTCATTTCGGCGCCGTTCGCGGGGATGCGCGCCAGCGGCGTCACCTTCGGCGCCACCGACCCGGACTCAGCGATCTGTTTGCGGCTGAGCATGTACTGGAGTGCGTCGCCGAGAGCGGACACATCGTACGGGTTGTGCTCCATCTCGAAGACGATGCCGTCATAGGGCGAATCGCTCATTTCGATAGCGGTCTGCTTGTCGAGCTTCGCAAAAGCGGCGTGCGCGGCCGTACCCGATTCGAAGGCACGGATGATGCTATTCAGGCGAGTGTTTGACATGATGATCTCTCTTTCTCACGGCGCGCAGCTTCAATCGGCGGCACGCACGCTTGACATGATTCGGGTGTTAGCTCAATGTCGGATAGAGCTTCTGCGCAGTCTTGCCGAAGATCCACGCGCGATCGTCTTCGCTGAGGCAATTGAGCCCTTGTTGCGCCGTCGCGAGAATCTCGCTGAGCGTGCCGGTCGAGGTCGGGAAATTCGAACCCCACGCGAGACGTTGCGCGCCGAATGCCTCGACCACGCGCGGGAAGAACGTTTGCGCGCTCGCCTTCTCTTTCTTGACGTCGCCGAAGATGCGCGGCGTGAGCTTCATGTAGATGTTCGGCAGGTCGCGCAACTCGAACAGTGGGGCGGCGTTGGCATACGGGGGTCCATCGAGCACGTCGGGACGCGCAAGGTGATCGAGTACGATGTTCACCGTCGGGAACCGCTGCGCAAGCATGCGCACTTGTGGCAGGCCAACCGGTCCTGTCTGGATGCACATCGGCAGGTCCAGTTCGGCGAGCATTTCCCACGCCCTGAACGACTTGGGGTTATCCAGTTCGCTCGGATCGAAGTCCTTGGTCGACCCACCGGTGAAAATGCGCAGACCGGCCAAGCCCTTGTCCGCCCATGTCTTGATGACGGCCGACACGTCGTCGGCCAGCATATCCACGGACCCTACGGCGATGAGGCGGTCCTTATACTGGTTGCAGCCGTCCACCACGTAGCTGTTATCGAAGCCGTAAGTCGTCGACGAATGCACGACAGCAGCCTTGGCGACGCCTGCTTGGTCCATCGCTCCGATAAGCGCTTCGACGGTGTTCGGGCGTTCCTGTGACCAGTCCGAGCGCTTGCCGAACAATGGCGCCGGCGGATAGCGGCGCTCGTCGTTCGAGATGATATGAGGATGGATGTCGATGATATTCATGATTTCCTTTCTTCCGCCTGATCAGAGGCCCCGGGCCTTGAGGTGCTTGTCCAGACGCGGATAGACGCGTCGTGCGTTGCCCTCGAAGATCGCGTGCCGATCCGCGTCGCTGAGCGCGTCGCACGCGTCGATATATCGCTTCGTGTCGTCGAAATACTCGCCCGTGTCTGGATCGCGTCCGCGCACCGCGCCGATCATTTCCGAGCCGAACAGCACATTGCTCGTGGGTACGACCTTGGTCAGCAGTTCCACGCCCGGGTGGTGATAAACGCAGGTATCGAAGAAAATGTTGCTTAGCAGGCCCTCGAGCGGGCGCTTGGCCATTTCCAGCGACATGCCGCGATAGCGTCCCCAGTGATATGGAACCGCACCGCCCCCATGCGGGATGACCAGGCGTAATGTAGGGAAGTCCTTGAACAGATCGCCTTGCAGCAACTGCATGAATACCGACGTATCCGCGTTCAGATAGTGCGCACCCGTGCCGTGATGACACGGATTGCACGACGCCGCGACGTGAATCATCGCCGGCACATCGAGATCGCATAGTGCTTCATAGACCGGATACCACTCGCGGTCTGTCATTGGCTTACCGGTCCAGTAGCCGCCAGTCGGGTCTGGATTCAAATTGCAGCCGACGAATCCCATCTCCTCGACACAACGCCGCAACTCAGGAACCGAATTCTTGGGGGGTGCGATCGGAGACTGCGGCAACTGGCATACGGGAACGAAGTTCTCCGGATACATGTCGCAGACTCGACGCACGAGGTTGTTCGACACCTCCGCCCATTCCAGGCTTGTTCGCTCGTTGCCGAGGTGATGGCTCATCAGACCGGCGATCGGCGAGAACAGCGTGAGGTCGCCCCCGCGTTCCTGCTGCAGGCGCAGCTGACCGTTGCCGACGCCTTCGCGGATGTCGTCATCGGATATGTATGCGCCGGACAGCGGTGGAGCATTGGCCGGATCGTCGGCGGACGCGATCTGCTTCGCGCGCCAGTCGCGAAAAGAAGCGGGGACGGTCGTGAAATGACCGTGGCAATCGATAATCATAGTGTTGGCTTTCCGTGCGGGTTCAGATGCGAGGATCGACGAACAGCTCATCCATGGACATGCGCCGCGGCGTCAGGCCCTGCTTGAATGCGGTCGCTTCGAGCGCTTCGATGGTTTTGCGATTTTCTTCAACGCCGTAGGGCAGCGGATCCTGACCGACGATCTTTTGCAGCTCGATGTACTTCTTGTTCTTCTTGTCGGTCAGCTCGCCTGCGTCGAGCTTGGCTAGCCAGTCTTTCTTCGCCTTGTCGAACGCGTCATAGAGCGACTTCGCGACCCACGGATGCTCGGCCAGCACGGAGTCCTTAACGACGATGGTGCCGTGCATCGGATAGACGCCGGTGCGAGAGTAGTACTCGGCTTCCAGTTCCTCCGCATTGGGGAACAGATCCGGATAGTCCGCCTCGACTTCCTTCCAACCGCCGGCCGGATCGCCGGTGCGACCGATGCCTGCATTACCGTGAAAGCCAGCGACGAGTTCGCCCTTAGCCATCATCTCCGCCAGCGATGTGCCCTTGGGCGCATGAATCACGTTCGGCGGCAGCTCGAGTTGCGTGACGTGTTCTTCATCATCTACGACCCAGGTCACCTTCGACGCATCCAGGTCGAATTCGTCGATCAGAACCTGCCGGGTCCATGCGCCGGTAGTCACCGAGTAGGCGCGCACACCGACTTGCTTGCCTTCAAGATCCTTGGGCGTCTTGATACCGGCGTCTGGGCGCACCAGCAGACCGGAGTGGTGAAAGCGGCGTACGACGAAGATTGGCAGCGCGACGAACGGCGCGCCATATGCGCGAGCAATGATGTAGGTAGTCGGCGCCAGCTCGCACACGTCGAATTCGACGTCGCGAACCATACGGCGAAAGGCGCCGATTTGCGGCTGAACGGTGATGAACTCTGCGTCGACGCCCTCAATGGGGATCGACCCGTCGCGAATGGCTGAGGTGTGAGGATGCTCGGCAATCGCAAGCGTGAGATGGACTTTCTTAGTCAATTTTAGTCTCCTTGGAAGAATGATCGATCAAGTCGTCAATTTCATTCGTTACGTCATGACGCCGCGATTCGAGCAGTTACATGCATGCGTTTCGTTGACAACATGATCTTTCGAGACGCCCTCTGCCGTCTATTGAATTAACTGGCTTGCGGTTTAACCATTTGGTAAAGGTGCGCTTATCTGGAAAGAACGAGTTCGCGCTTTTACATAAGGATATCTAACTAATATGGGAAAGAAAAAAGTGCGATATCAAACCGTGCGGTTTCATTCTTTAGCCAGTGCCGCTCTGCAACTGCTGGGCAGCCTCTTCCAGACACGCGACCATCAGTTGCGCGCTGGGCGTGAGCCCGCGGTTGCGGTTCCAGAGCACGCCCGACGGACGCAATAGCCGAGGCAACGTCAGAGGAAGCGCATATAAGGGTTGTGCGCCATCTTTGGCGGGCGTGCCCACCATGACGGCAATGAAATCCGAAATCTGCAGATGGGCGCGAGTCACATGGACGGAAAGCGTCTCGATGTAATTGTTTGTCAGCGTTACGTCATGGGCCCTCAGCGTCCGTTCGAGCGAATCTCTCAGGATCGAGCCTTGCGGCGGCAAGACCCAGGGATAAGGCTGAAGATCCGACCAATTCAGATTTTTGCGTCGCGCCAGCGGATGGTGCCGCCCCGTCATTAAGGTCACGGGTTCTTCGAGCAGCGCCTTTTCATCGAAACTGCCGAGGGTGTCCGGCGCGGGCAGTCGCCCGACGATCAGGTCGAGGCGCCCTTGCCACAACTCGGGAAGGAGTGAACCGCGCGTGCCTTCGACCACCCGAACGTTGGTTCCGGGTGACCGGATCTTCAACAGGTTCAACGCCTGCGGTAATAGCGCTGAGGCCGAAGCGGGCAACATGCCGATGTGAACCTTACCCTCCGTACCCGAAGTCAGCGCTTTCATTTCATCGCGCGCCTGATGCAGGATCGTCAGCATTTCCCGGGCATGACGTATGAGGCATTCGCCGTGCGGTGTGGGCACAAGCCCTTGTGCCGTGCGTGCAAAGAGCGTGAATCCGAGTCCACGCTCGAGTTCCGATAGTGACTTTGATACTGCCGGCATCGTGACATGGGTGACTTCCGCCACCTGCGTCAGATTGCGATAGGTATCAATAGTCACGATCAGGCGGAGATGCCTCGCCTTCAGATTCACCTGCAAATAGCTGTCGAGTCCCGACACGATAAATCTCCTGCAGCTTCGCAACATTAATCAACACCCGCAGTCGGTTCAATCCTTGGGCTGCAGGGCGTGCAAGGTCATACCGAGGGAAATCGAGGTGAAGTAGCCGATCGTGATAAGCAATTCTGCGATGACCGCGCGACCCAGTTCCGCATCGTATCTGGCGAAACGCGCATCGTCGATCGATCCGCCGTCGAGGATGTCGCTGACCGCTTCGCATAAGAGTCCGACGCGACCCGGTTCGTCTTCGGGCCTGCGCCTGTCCAAAATCGCAGCAACGACCGCCTCTGGTACGCCGGCCTTCAGCGCATGGCGACGATGGTTCGCAATTACGTAAGGGGCATTCCAGAATACCGCGGTGGAAAGGATTGTTACTTCAGTTTCCGCCTCGCTGAGTACCGGGGAATGATCGACGTGCGTGCCGATGATCTCCATCCCTTCGGCCAACCTCGGGTTGTGCAGCCAGATGTTGAAGGGTGTGGGAATCCGCCCGCGTCCTTCGCCCAAGCGTGCGATAACGCGTGTTTGTTCTTCCGTAGCTTGCTTCGCGTCGATGCGCGCGAGACGATCTTGCGTCATGCGTTTTTCCTTTCGTTGAAAAATCAAGTTCCGCCCAGCCCTGGCAACCACTTTCCGAGGAGGCTGTCCGGCCAGGGAATATGAAGGATCTGATCGAAGACGACGTAGAGAAACACGGTCACGCAACCAGCGAGAATCAGGCTGAGCTTCCAGGTCTCACGTCCTTCGGTCCGCATGTACGCCGCAATCATTAACGGCACCGTCGGCAACATGCCGATTAGCGACATACAGGCCAGGAACCCCAGGAACCAGCTGAAAAATCGGGCAGCACGAGCGAGCACGGTCTTGCCAGGCAGCTTCTCGCCGTGATCGCTCGATACATCCATATGAACGCTGTTGTTGGCACGCGCGACGCCGTGAGCCGGAATCACGAAACATTTGTACGCGAGACTAACGGTCCCTGCAATGACAAGAATACTGGCCACAGCCGTTGGCCCGATCCTCGCCATGAGGAGCCAGCTCTGCGAACTCACCAGCATATACAGCCCGATGCCAATGAAAAACACATAGAAGAGATCCTCGCGTTTCAGGACAATCGAGCCGCTCGGTTTGAATTGCGCGAATCCGCCGCTACGCAACGCCGAGAAGAGCGGCTTGAAGAACACCAGCGCAGCCAGACTCAGAAGAACGATCACGACCGGTCGCGCAAGCCAGTCCATGCCGTAGCGCACGAACGAAATCGACATGTATCGCTCCATCAGCACACCGAGCACGAGACCGAGAATCAAAGGCGGACGCGCCCATTTGAGCCGTTTCATCGTCCATCCGATCACACCGGCGATCAACAGCACGAAGAGGTCGCCCCAGCTCCGCGATCCCTGAAACGCGCCGACAAAGATGACGGGCATGATCACCGGAAGAATGAGCGTGTAGCGAAGCGTAGAGACTTTGGCAAACTGACCGCTCAACAAGAAGCAAAGTCCCGCACCAAAGATGTTGGCGAGGGCGATGGACCAGACCATCGAATAGGTGAAGTCGAGGTGCTTGGTCAGCATGTCGGGGCCGGGGATAAACCCGTGCACCATCATCGCACCCAGCAGAATGGCCTGCGCCGCGCCACCGGGTACGCCGAACGCCAGCATGGGCACGAGGCTGCCGCCCTCTCTCGCGTTATTCGCCGCTTCTGGCGCGATCACGCCACGTACGTCGCCCGTGGTGAAGGTCTGCTTCGCGCCCTTCGCCGTCTGCAGCGCGTGGCCGTACGCGAGCCAGTCCGTCACTGCGCCGGTAATGCCCGGCACCGCACCGAGGATTGCACCAAGAGCGCCGCAACGCAGCACCAGGAACCAGTTTTGAAAAGTGTCGATAACACCCTGGCGCATGCCTTGGCGCGAGGTGAACTTCACATTCTCCGCAATGGCCGCACGACGGATGGCGAGATCGCACAACTCGGGCAAAGCGAAGATGCCGAGGATGATCGGCACCAGCGGGATGCCGTCTTGCAGATAAAGAATGTTGCCGGTCCAGCGCATCTGGCCGGTCGCGACATTGGTGCCGATCATCCCTACGAGAATGCCAAAGCAAGCCGCAACGACGCCTCGCAGCGGCGCGTTGCCTGACAGCGCCGACACCATTGACACGCCGAACACGGTGAGTGCCAACATCTCCGGCGTACCGATCGACAGCACGAACGGGCGCACCAGAGGCAGCGAGACTGCAAGGATGAGCGCGCCGATAAGTCCGCCCATCAGCGACGACGTGTAGCAAGCGCTCAGCGCTCGCGCCGCTTCGCCTCGTTTGGTCATCGGCAGACCGTCAAGCACTGTTGCCTGAGAGGCCGCATGACCGGGCACGCCAAAGAGCACGGCCGGAATCACATCGGATGTAGTGATGACCGATGCCATGCCGAGCAGCATAGCGAACGCGGCATAGGGGTCCATCGTGTACGTGAACGGCACCAGGAGCGCAAAACCCGTCAATCCGCCAATCCCCGGCAGCAGACCGATTGCCAGCCCGACTGTCACGCCGAATACCAGAAAGATGATCCGGTTGAACTGCAAGATCGTCGACAGCGCATGTCCAGCCGCCATTAACGTTGAATCATTGAAGAACTCCATGTCTCATCCTGATGGAATGGTGGGCTTCGTAGGCTCACCTATTTTTAAGTCCGACGCGAGCCGAAGACCTTGCCGCCGGACAAGGCCGAGGTCTTCGCTTGCATGGGCGGCTCAGCCTGCCAGCATCGGATAAAGAGCCTTGGCGGTACGTCCCCACACCCAGGCACGCTCTTCATCGCCGAGGGCCGCGAAGCAAGCGTTTCCTTGTTCGATAAGGCTCTTCAACGGGCCTGCGGACGCTGGATAATTCGAGCCGAAAGCCAGATGGTCGGCCCCGAACACGTCCACGAGCTTTGCAAAGAATGGCTCCGCACCACCCGGCGCTGCCTGAGCAAGATCGAACGTGCGCGGTGTAATCTTCATGTAGACGTTGTCGTATTTCGCGAGCGCGAACAGCCCTTCGCAATTCGCATAAGGCGGCCCATCTTCCAGATTCGGCCGGCCGCAGTGATCAAGCACGATCTTCACGGCCGGGAAGCGCCCTGCCAGTTCCGCAACCATCGACAAACCGTCCGGTGTCGTCTGCACCGCCATGGTCATGGCGAGCGCCCCACAACGTTCCCAGATCGGGAAAGTCGCGGGATTCACCAGCCAGCTTCCGTCGCTTTGATGCGTGGCACCGCCGGTGAAAAGCCGAATCCCGCCCATACCGCGCGCGAGCCAGTAATCGAAGGTCGTCAGCGCGTCGGGGGCCAGCAGGTCGAAGGAATACACGCCCGTGAACCGATCTGGATGTTTCGCCACGCTGTCGGCGACGTACGAATTGTTGGTGCCGTAAGTCGTCGACGAATGCACGATCGCAGCCTTGGACACGCCTGCCTCATCCATCTCGGCTATGAGCTGTTCGAACGTGATGGGCCGGGTTGCCGACCACTTCGATCGATGTCCATGCTGAGGCGCGATCGGATAGCGGTCTAGGTCGGTCGAGATAATGTGCGGATGAATGTCGATGATTTCGGGCGTCATGTTGGTTTGCCGTTTGGTGATGGTGTTGTTGCAGGCCCTTGCGGTGAAAGCGGCCGATACGCGCTTGATCAATGAGAACTGAAGATGAGCTTGCGGGCGTCCTCGAGCTGCGGCTCGGGCGTGGCATATAACTTCGCGACGATCTGCTCCACCGCATTTCCATCGATCGGGTCGATGGGATAACCCGACTGCTTCATGGCATCGATGAAGTCCGGATCGGCGATGGTTTTTGCGAACGCATCACGCAGCGCCTGAAGCCGATCCTGCGGAACGCCATTCGGCACGGCGATGGGACGGCCGGCCTGAAACGGCAGGATGAACAGATTGAAGAGCGCCTTCACGTCCGGTCGCGTGATATAGGAGGACAGGTTCGGGACATCCGTGAAGCCGGCGGGGCTTTGCCAGCCCAGGTGCAGCAGCACCTTCATCTGTCCGGTCTTGAGCAGGCGCACCGGCTCGCCCTGTTGCAGGCCGTCGATGGTGGATGCCCAGCCGTCGACTTCACCACGCTGCATCGCCAGATAAACCTCCCCGCGCCCGGTATAGCCCGGCACGATACTCATCTTCGCGCCGATGTACTCGTCCAGCAGGGCGGGCAACGTGCGGTCCTCATTGGCGAATCCGGTGGCGCCGATATACATCTTCTTTTTGCTGAGATCATCCGCCTTGACCACGCCGGATCGCGTCATGGACACCAGGCAGTATTCGACTTTGTTGAGGCTGCCGAGCCATCGGACCTTGCGCGGATCGAACCGGTTCTGCCGTTCGTCGAGAAGCGGAATATAGAGGTTGTTTCGCTGCAGGAAGCCGATGACAGTGCCATCGCTTAGTTGTCGCGACTGGAGCGATGCCGCCGCGACCATGCCGCCTGCGCCCACCACGTTCATCACGATGGCTTTGGGATGTCCCGGAACGTACTTGACGAAGAAGCGCGAGAACTGGCGCGCGATGATGTCCGTCGGCGTCCCGGCGTCAGCGCTGACAACCAGGGTCAACACCTTGCCGCGATAGAAGTCTTCCACGGATTGACTGGACGCAGGCGAGGCAAATGCCGTCACGGCGAAGCCGAACAGCGCCGCGCACGTGCAAATTGCGGTCCTGTAATTCATGATCTTTCCTGTCTCCGTTATATGCGCGGAACTGTCCTCGCCGCGATCGGCAGAGCTTGCCTCCCAGCGGCAGTTCGCGTCGTGGCTCGTTATCGGTGAGCGTGAGCCAATTGTGCCAGTGGGCTGAACGCCCCGGATTGAGAAAATCCGCTACCGAGTTGAGTGAATGGTTAAGGCCGGGATAAGCGGCCTTCGGCGCCAGCTCAGCCGGACCTTAAGGAATACCAGCGTTTTTCTGGCCTTCTTCTGCCAGACGGCCGGCTGTCTCTTCGAGGCAGGAGATCATAAGTTGCGCGCTCGGCGTGAGTGTCCGGACCCGATTCCAAAGCACACCGGCGGGCCGCAGCAGGCGAGGCAGGCTTAGCGGCAGCGTATAAAGCGGTTGCGGAAGGCTGGTGTCACGGGCGGACGTGTCTGCCATCACTGCGATGCAGTCGGACACCTGCAAGTGTGCGCGGATGACGTGCAGCGACAGCGTCTCAATGTAGTTGTTGGTGAGCGGTACAGCGTGTGATTCCAGTGCCCGTTCCAGCGGATCGCGGAGGATCGAGCCAATGGGCGGGAGTATCCAGGGATACGGAAGCAGATCCGGCCATTGCAGTGTTTTCCTGAGCGCCAGCGGGTGTTGCCCGCCTGTCACGAGCACGACGGGTTCATCGAGAAGCTCCTTTTCCTCGAAGCTCCCTAGCGCATCTGGAGGGGGCAGACGACCGACAACGAGATCGAGATGACCTTGCCACAGCTCGGGCAGCAACGACGCCGCGGAGCCTTCGACGATCTTCACATTGGTTCCCGGCGAAAGCCGCTTGAGCAGGTTCAACGCGTGAGTCAGCAGGATCGAAGCCGACACGGGCAGCACGCCGATTTCGACCTTTCCCTCGGTCCCGGCGCTCAACGCTTGCAACTCGTCGCGCGCCTGATGCAGGATGTGCAGCATCGATCGCGCGTGGCGCGTCAGGCACTCGCCGTGCGGCGTGGGCACTAAACCTTTCCCCGTGCGCGTGAAAAGCACAACACCGAGTCCATGCTCAAGTTCCGCCAGTGACTTCGAGACAGCGGGCAATGTGACGTGCGTGACTTCGGCCACCTGGCTCAGATTGCGATGCGTGTCGATTGTCACCAGTAGCCGCAAGTGTCTAGCCTTGAGGTTGACCTGCAGATACCAGTCGAGTTCTGCCGACACGTCGCACCCCTCTAACGGTATGAGCAAATGGTTAAGTTACCAGACATTTTACTCAATCGACCGGATCTGGATGCATGGGCACAATCGCTCGTGCATGAGCTCGGCACATTGTGCATTGGATATATGCGTGCGATCGACAATGCGAGCGATCCTGATCGCGACGCATGCTTATCGATTTTTCTCGCGCAACGTTCCCAACAACTACCAGCCGGCTCGACCGGTGTTAGGAGATATGGAGATGACGTACGACTCGACCCGCCGCGATTTTCTGCGCAAGGCGGGAGCACTCGGTGTGGGGCTGGCGACGAGCGGACTCGCCGCACCTTATGTCGCCAAAGCCACCGGCGCCGAAATCCGGATTGTCAGTAATCCGGGCCTCGAGAACGCGACGTTGAACGCGTTGATGGATGAACTCGGATGCTTCAAGACCTACGGCGTCGATGCGCGGATCATTCAGGTGCCTGGTCCGACTGGGCCGTTCGACGCCATTGCACGCGGCACAGCAGACGTGTGCATGGTCTCCGGGTACAACTTGGTGCTCACGCGCATCGAGCAGGGGGCGCAAGTGAAAATTATCGGCGCAGGCATGAAGAAGTGCGCGCTGACGATTTTTGCCCGGCCCGACGGCGCGAAAACGCTAGCCGATCTGCAGGGAAAGACCGTCGCGGTTGGACCGAAGCTCGGCTTGCTGCACACACTTATGCTTAGATTGATGAAGGAGAAAAGCATCGACGCTTCGAAAATCGAATTCGTTGATCGGGGCAGCAACGACCAATGCTTTGACGCGGTTGCTCACGGAGCAGCCGATGCGTGCTGCTCCAGCATCTCCCATCTCAATGACGACGCGGGTCTGACGGTTATCGGCGAAGGCGACATGTGGCGGGCGCTGCCGAGCTGCGTCTTCCAGACGGCCTACGCATCGGATCTGGCGCTCGGAGAAAAGCACGAAGGATTGGTCTCGGTGATAGCTGCCTATGGCGCGCTGTACGACTTTCTCATGTCACCAGCCTCTCATGACGCTTTCTTTGACGCTCGCAAGCGCGCCCAAAAGAAATTCGACGCTGCGTCGGCCCAGGCGATCTGGGACTTCAACCAGACGCAGCGTCCGTATTCGAGGGATCTGTCGCTGACTGAGAGTGACATCGTGTATCTGCAGGAGATGGATATCGGCGCGGGGAGCCTGAAGCGAAAACAACCGTTCAGCGCGGTGGCCGATATGTCGACGGCAATCGCTGCCGCGAAGCACACCAGCTAGACGAAGAGCGGGGAACCAGGCGGTTCCCCGGCTTTCCCTTAGAACGTGTGACGGATGCCTGCGATGACAGATACTTGGGATCCACCGGCCGTGGGTGTCGGCACCGGAGTAAGCGTCGTCGCGGCAAGCGCCAGATTCCCGGAATTGTGAATGTGCTCGCCGGTCAGATACAGCAAAGTTCGCTTGGAAAGCAAATATTCGCCGCGCAAGACCTCGACCAGCGCCTTGTTAGGCGAGTGAGCGTATCTGAGTTGTGCCAGCATTCCGTCAATATGGAAAAACGGCGTCACCGGGACCGTTCCGGTCACCCACAGAAGATTGCTTCTTGGCGTGGAAATTCCTTCGTTCACCCGCCTGATCCAGCCCACGCCAAACTTCGCCTTCTGGATCATGAAGTAGCCACCTAGCGTGAAGCGGCTGTCCGTGAGGCCCGGCGAGGTCAGACCGCCCCATGTCGCGGATGTGCCGCCATAGTTGCGTTCGTAGGAAGTTGCCAAGCCCCAGACATGTCCTTCGTACTTCAGCAATGCCGAATATTCCCGGCACTGATTTGAAGGAGAGGTCTGGCCGGGACAGTTGGTTGCTACGTTGCTGTTGCCCGCTACCGCATCACGGCCAAAGCTATAGTTGACACCGCCTTCGAAGTCGCCCATGAAGTAGCGATAGCTAACGGAGTTATCCGCCCGTGCGTTGGCGATTCCGTTGTCGAGTGTGGTCAGGCCCTGCGCACCCGTGCCGAACGGATTGATGAAGGAGATGCCGTAGAAGCGCATCGTGTACTGACGGCCGAACGTCAGGCGGCCATATTTTCCGTCGATTCCGACATACGACTGCCGTCCGAACAGACGTCCGCCCTGCCTCGATGCGCCGGTCGTCGGGCTGAATCCGCCCTGCAAATCGAAGATTGCTTTTACTCCGCTTCCCAGGTCCTCGCTGCCTCGGATACCGAAGTACGAGGTAGCGGTTCCGTCCCCCGTGCGCCATCCGTTCGCCGTCTTAGTTTTGCCGTTGGCGACGTTGTTGACGAACTCGACACCTTGATCGATCAAACCGTACAGCGTCACTGAACTGGCGCCCAGAGGCTGCGGGGGCGGCGCGTCTTCTTCATCTTGCGCCCATGCGGACGAAGAAGTCCAAAGAAGTGCAGCGCAGACGCACATCGCGGTCCGATATTTCATTTACTTCGTCTCCGTCATGTTGCTCACTTGGCTGAGAAAGCAGTGTCGAGACCACTGCGCGCCCGTGAGCTTTTCGATTTGTTACTGCCATGTTTAAATTCTGCCAGCGCAACGTCCTCTGCAAGTTGAAAAAAACGGCGTTCCGATTGAGCAAATGGTTAATGTCACTGCAGAAGCGTCCTGGCTCGATCGACCGGACATATCGCAAGAAGGGTGATGCGAGCGCGCTGCGGATACGGCCGATCGTCGTGACGTCGCTCGTTTTTCCCCTTTCGTGGGGCCGTGCGGACCACGCGAAGGATCTAGCGATTCTCTCTTTCAGGAACCGAATAACAGATTCATGGGCGGAGACGACATCGATATGGCCGGATTCCAATACTAGCGGGCGACCCTTCCTGGCCGCACGTGACCTTTCGCGCCAGGTGGCCTGAACAGACGCGCAGGCTGCAGCGCAGAAACTGAGCAAGCAAACTGGTATCACGAAAGACCGACCCAGCGAGTGTCAATGGGAGTATGCGTGCGTGGCGAGCAAACAAGGTGACACCAATAGCGACTTTCACTTGGCCCCACCCTGCACTAGATATCTTTTTTTCTCGAAGGCGGCGTAGTCTTTAAGGCGACCGTTAGCGGCTAGTGGCCAAACAAAGTCGGCCGTAATCGTAATCCTCACTCGCACGAGGCATGAAGCGGGAGTGCCAACACGGCATGGAATACGTGGAGGTTGTAGCTGCTTTTGGCATAGCGGTGATCTGCCGTTCGCTCAACTCAGTGCCGCTACGCTGCCATTCTGAGTCGAATGATCGTACGTTGCGGGGGATTCAACCGGTGAATGCAACACACTAGAGGCGGCGCTAGCAGTCGAGCGTTGCAAATGAAAATGGACTCGATGATGGGCCGCGATGCGCGAACGCCTTCCACACTTATCAGCAACTGGTGGTTACGTCGTATCCCGAATCCATCCATTAAATGATGATCCGCACGTGTTGATCGCTCGGCGGTCAATCGACAAGAGCGCCCTTGCCTTTCGTTATCAAAGTCATTCGACCGGATGATTCGGCTGACTGAAACCCGCGGAATTGTGAAGTCGTATCATGATGGATCCATACCGTATCGAAGCTTAGCGCCACTTGCTTGCGCCGAAGCCAAATAGGCCAGCAATGCCTTCACCGCTTCTTTCTTTCCAGACGCTGTGCACACGCCAGCCGAGAAAATTGTAATTGCCTGGATATCAGGCGGCAGCATTCCAATCACGTCGATACCTGGCAAGTGCATCAACTCGCTCAACTGCTGAAACCCTAATTCGACGTCCCCGCGCGCCACGAGGCTACCTACGGGAACGCCGGGAGGCGCCTGAACAACGCGCGGTGCGACCATTTCAGTAATCCCCCAGCGCTCGAACAAACGCATCAGGTATGACCCACTGGGACCGGTCGAATAACCGATGCTGCGCGCGGCTAACATTGCGTCGCGTACTGCCGCTTCATTGGAGATCCTGGGTCGAGGTGCGCCAGCGGGAACCGCTAGCGCGATGCCCGAACGAGCCACGTCAACGCATGTGCCGGGTTCGACACGCCCTGAAGCGACCAGCCGGTCGACTACATCCTCAGCGAGCACGACGATATCGAAAGGTTCACCGTCCTGCACACGCTGGGCTGCCGTCACCCCGCCGACCGACTGGATTACCACTCGCTGCCCCGACGCCCGCTCGTAGTCGCCAGCCAACTCGGCCAGCAGGTTTCGAGTCGCCATGGACGAGATGACGGAGATCGCTCCACTCATGTTTGACCCATGTCCATGATCCGCACCCCTCCTAATCGATATAGCGCAATCCCGCCTTCTGCAACGATTCGCGCATGCTGTACATGTCCAGGCCCAGGATGCCGGTCGCCAGTTTCGCGCGCTTTTCACTCTCGTTAGTTTCCCGCGCAATGGCTTTATCGAAGACCTCCTGTGCCCAGGCCGCCGGCACCACGGCCACGCCATCGTCATCCGCCACAATGACATCGCCCGGATGCGCCAACGCCCCGGCGCACACCACCGGTATGTTCGCCGAGCCGAGCGTTGCCTTGACAGTGCCTTTGGCGGAGATCGCCTTGCTCCACACCGGGAACTGCATCTCGGTCAGCACACTCACGTCCCGCACGCCTGCATCAATGACGAGTCCCAACGCGCCGCGCGCCTTGAAGCTAGTTGCCAGGAGATCGCCGAAGTAACCATCGGTGCAATCGGCAGTCACTGCGGCAATGACAATGTCGCCCGGCTGAATCTGTTCGGCCGCGACATGCAGCATCCAGTTGTCGCCCGGTTGAAGCAAAACGGTGACGGCCGTGCCGCCCACTTGCGCTCCGGCATAGATGGGGCGCATGTAAGGCTTCAAGAGCCCGGTTCGCCCCATTGCCTCATGCACCGTCGCGCTTCCTAGCGCACCCAGTTTTACAGCGACATCCTTATCAGCCCGCTGTACGTTGCGATACACCACGCCCAATTCAACCATGATCAAAGTTCCTTGCTGTTAAGCGCTGCATCGAGACGCGGATAAACGCGCCGCGCGTTACCTTCGAATATCTTGTAGCGTTCATTCGCGTTGATGTGCGCGGCGTCGATATAGCGCTTCGTATCGTCAAAGTAATAGCCGGTTTCCGGATCAACCCCACGCACGGCACCAATCATCTCGCTGGCGAACAGGATGTTGTCCACGGGGATCACGCCCGTGAGCAAGTCGATGCCCTTCTGGTGATAGACACAGGTATCGAAGAAAATGTTGTTAAGCAAATGATCCTTCAGCAAAGGCTTTTTAAGCTCCTGTGCGAGTCCACGAAAGCGGCCCCAGTGATAAGGCACTGCGCCGCCACCATGCGGAATGACGAAACGCAAGGTTGGAAACTCGCGGAAAAGATCCGACGTCAGGCACTGCATAAAAGCAGTGGTGTCAGCGTTCAGATAATGTGCACCAGTAGTATGGAAACACGCGTTGCAACTCGTGCTCACATGGATCATCGCGGGGATATCGAACTCGACTATCTTCTCGTAGATGGGGTACCACGCAGGGTCCGAAAGCGGTGGACTGGTCCAGTGGCCGCCCGACGGATCCGGATTGAGGTTGATCGCTACGTTGCCGTATTCCTGCACGCACTTCACAAGCTCCGGAATGCAACTCGCAATGTCGACGCCCGGGCTTTGCGGCAACATAGCGGCCGGAATGAAATGGTCCGGAAACAGCTCACTCACGCGATAACACAGCTCGTTACAGATCGACGCCCACGTGCTGGAGATCTGAAAATCACCAATGTGATGCGCCATGAAACTGGCACGTGGACTGAAGATGGTGAAGTCGAGCCCGCGTTCACGCATCAGGCGAAGCTGATTGCTTTCGATCGACTCGCGTAGTTCATCATCGCTAATTTTCAGTTCGGATACCTTAGGAATTTCCGCTGGACTGTTGATGGCCGCTATCTGACGGTTGCGCCACGCCTCAAGCGATTTCGGCGCGGTGGTGTAGTGGCCGTGAATATCAATGATCATTGTTTCTCCTTACAACTGAATCAGACGACTGACGCGACGTGGCGACCGCTGCCTGCGTCGCCGTTCGTCTACAAAAGTGTCAATGGGCCACGGTAGCCTGCGGGGCCAATTCGGCGGTGCGGACGCGGTGTGCAAGCAGGACCGCGAGCGCAGCCAGCGTAGCCGGCACAGCGAGCATTGCGAGGATCGCGCCGAACTGCCAGCCGAGCCCGAGCAATGCCCCGCCTATAGCCGAACCGAAGATGCTGCCGAACCGGCCCATGCCGAGCATCCAGCTCACGCCGGTGGCACGCGCAACGGTGGGGTATCGGCTGGGCGCGAACGCGTTGAGACCCGTCTGCGCGCCGCTCATGCAAAAGCCGGCCGCAAAAACCAACAAGGTCAGCGACGAGGACAACGCGCCAATCCAGCCCAAAGCAAGGACGCACAGGCCGCCACCGACATATGCGGCGCTGATCACGGGCGCCGGGCGTACCTTGTCCATCAGCCAGCCAACGCCAATTGCCCCAACCGTTCCACCGATCTGGAACATAGCCGTTACATTGGCGGCGTGGGTAACCGTCAGCCCGGCGTCTTTCATCAGCGTAGGCAACCAGCCGGTCAAGAGATAGATCACCAGCAGCCCCATGAAATACGTGACCCAGAGCGCGGCCGTCATGAGGCCGTAACCGTGCGAAAACAAAACGCCAATCGGCTTGCGCGTAGGCAGCGGCGGTTCGTTTGACACGAACGTCTCGCCGCCGGAAAAACGCGCCCCGCACACGCGCCCGAGCACGGCGCCAATACGTTCAGCGCTTGCGCCACGCACCGCCAGCAGACGCGCGGACTCAGGCAACAGCCAGAGTTGCAGCGGAATCAACGCCAGTGGCAAAGCACCGCCAAAGATCAGCACCGAGCGCCAGCCGTGCTCCGGAATCAACCAGCCTGCCGCAAACCCGATCAACGCCGAACCCAGGTTGAAACCGGTGAACATGATGGTGATCAGCAACGAGCGCTTGCGCTGAGGCGCGTACTCCGACAGGAGGGTCGCCGTGTTTGGCATCGCGGCGCCCAGTCCAATTCCGGTGAGCAACCGGAGCACGGCCATCGACGCCGGCGATTGTGTAAAGGCCGTCCCGATGGTAAATACGCCGAACAGAAAGACGGACGTAATCAGCACCCATTTGCGTCCGATGCGGTCTGATGCCGGTCCTGCCGCCAGCGCGCCAATAACCAGTCCCAGTGGCGCCGCGCTCATCACCAGACCGAACGCGGGGCGTGAGATTTGCCAGTCATGAATCACAGAGGGCGCGACAAAACCCATGATGGCGACATCCATGCCATCAGCAATGACGATGAGAAAACATAACGCCACCAGCAGCCACTGGTAAGGCGCGATCGGTCGCGCGTCGATAAAAGCCTTGATGTCTATCGTATTTCCGCTTGCCATTAGCTGTCTCCTTGCTGCGATATCGGGCGCGATCGTGGTCGTCATCGCCTCGTGGAAAGAACTGCGATTGCGCCGCTCAGTGCGTGTCTTTCTCCACACCGTCCCAGTCAAGTTTTCCGGCGGTCTTGCCCGCCACCGAGTACAACGCACCCGGCGCATTGCGAGTACGCTGGAACTCTTCCAGCGATTGGCCGCGCATGGCGGCATAAATGTGCAGATTCGATACGCCCGTCACCGCGCCAAGCTTCTCGAGCATGAAGAAGATGACCCCGTAATGCAGCAGCCCGCGCCAGTCGCGCCGGCGAATCAGGTCTCGCTCTTCGTCGGTGAGCGCGGCCGAATCGAAACTTGCTTCAGGATCCGCCATGAAAGCTTCGCGATGCGCGGGTTCGATCATCCGATGCAAGTAGTCGTTAAGGCGAAACGCTTTCACTGCCACTTCGATCGTGAATGGATACGTACCTTCGAGCTTCTCGACATCGGTGAGTTGGACCGCCATGCGCTCGCGATGCCGTTCAATGATGGAAGGCTTCGTGTCATCCCCCGCCGGCTCGTAGACAGCGGTCGCAATCCCCGCCATCGACGGCAAGTAGTAGCTCCGATGCTTGCAGACAACACCCGCCGGCAGCGCCCCGCGCATGGTGAGCCACATGATCACTTCCGCGCCTTCGAAGCCTCCGAGCTCGGCA
>Ga0302228_10000164_pt1 | contig 60916 bp, 50 predicted proteins | sample II_Palsa_N1_2_FD_193519 | JGI IMG/M metagenome (GOLD analysis project Ga0302228, IMG submission 193519) | Peat permafrost microbial communities from Stordalen Mire near Abisko, Sweden - II_Palsa_N1_2 | ecosystem: Environmental > Terrestrial > Soil > Palsa > Peat permafrost | place: Sweden... | reverse complement strand
TCCTGATGACACTGATAACGAGAGAATCGACGTGTCGTTGTTATCAGCACGGGGAAAATAGCCACCCGGCTCTTAAGCGCCGCTGCCACATAGGAATGGAACAATGAAGGCTCCCACGCTCACAATCGGGGTTCGCCTCGGTCTCGCGTTCGCGCTGGTCGTCGCATTGATGATTGGAATGGCGACCGTTGCCTTCCAGCACCTTGACTCCAGTAACGATCGGATGAACGAGATCGTCAAGGGCCGCTACACACTGATTGACCTGGGCAACCAGATCAAGAACAACGGCAATCGGGCGAATGTCATCCTCAGCAATCTACTGATGGCGAGCTCGCCCGATCAGGCCAGGAAATACATGGACGACTACGCCGTGGTCCGCCAGACCAACGCCGACGCGTACACCCGCTTCGAAAAGCTGCTCCGGGACGACCACAGCAAGGCGCTCTTTCAACAGCAGTTCCAGGCGCGCTCGGCCTACGGCGTAGCGGTGCGTCAGTTTTTCGAACTGGTGGCTGCGGGCCGGCAGCAGGATGCCCGCAACCTCTACCAGGGCGAGATGGCGCGGCTGCAAGACGGGTATTACGCGCTGGTCGACGAAATGGTCGATTTCCACGCCAAGGGGATGGCAAGCGACGTTGCCAGCGCCGAGGCTGAAATCAGCGAGGCAAAGCTACAGATGGCCCTGTTGTCCGCCTGCGCGGTCCTGATCGCGGTGACGACCGGCATCGTCATTACCCGCAGCATCACGCAGCCAGTCCGGCGCGCGGTAAGCCTTGCGGAAGCTGTCGCTCGAGGCGACCTGACGCATCAGCTCGATGTCGACAGAAACGACGAGGTCGGCCGGTTGCTGACCGCGTTGAAGCTGATGATCGGGAACCTGCACGGCATCGTCGCCAATGTGCGTATCAGCACCGACACCATCGTCAACGCCACCCGGGAGGTCGCCAACGGTAACATGGACCTGTCCGGCCGTACCGAGCAGCAGGCCGGCGCGCTCGAACAAACGGCCGCGGCCATGGATCAGCTCACCAGCACCGTCAAGCAGAATGCCGACAACGCACAGTGCGCCAACGAGCTGGCCGTGAACGCCTCAACGGTGGCCTCGCGCGGCGGAGACGCCGTCGAGCATGTGGTAAGCACCATGACCGCGATCAACCAATCCTCGCGCAAGATCGTGGACATCATCAGCGTGATCGACGGCATCGCCTTCCAGACCAATATCCTCGCGTTGAACGCGGCGGTCGAAGCGGCGCGCGCCGGTGAACATGGGCGCGGCTTCGCAGTCGTCGCCAACGAAGTGCGCAGCCTCGCGCAGCGCAGCGCGGTAGCGGCCAAGGAGATCAAGACGCTGATCGACGACTCGGTACGCCATGCCGACAACGGCAGCCAGCGGGTGGAAGAAGCCGGGCAGATCATTCGCGAAGCAGTTGGCAGCATTAAGCGGGTCACGGGCATCGTCGCCGAGATCAGCTCATCGAGCCTCGAACAAAGCGACGGTATCGAACAGGTCAATCACGCCATCAGGCAGATGGATCAGACAACCCAGGAAAACGCCGCGCTAGTCGAACAAAGCGCGGCCGCCGCACAGGCCTTGCAGGATCAGGCTAGCCAACTGACTCAGATGGTCAGCGCGTTCACCCTGGACAACGACGCGCGGAGCGCGATCGGCGGCGTTGGCACACGGGAAGCGGACCGGACCGGTGGCCGCGCCGCACCGCCTGCGCCTCGCACCGTCTGAGAGATTCGATTGACGCCCTCTCCCCACGTTGCCGAGATTATGTCCGATCATTGTTCTGAACAAGCCACTGCCCCCGGCGGCCTGACCGATTGCGTGGCGCATTCGGCCGCGGGCCTTTCGACGCCGGTCTCCGCCGCGCAGGCCGCCAACTTCATCGACGCACACCGCCAGCATGGCTACCGTCTTGCGCGCCTCGACCCGCTCGGGCTGACACCTCGTCTCGACGTGCCCGAACTGAGCCCGTGCTACCACGGACTGGACCCGGCCAACACGCAAGTGTTCGACAAAGCCATGTTCGCTTTCGCAGACACGGTGGAACAACTCGATCGGCAACTCAAGCGAGTCTATTGCGGAGCGATCGGTCTCGACTGCAGCGGCGTGCGCAACGAAGCGCGCCGAGCCTGGCTGTTCTCGCGCATGGAGTCGGCATCACTGGCGCAGCCCGAGGCACCGGCACAGCGCCTCTGCCTGTTGCGTCGTCTGCTGGCCGCGGAAATGTGGGAGCGCCACGTCTCAGTCACGTGTGAACACGCCAAGCGCTTTTCGCTGGAAGGATGTGAGAGTCTGATAACGGTGTTCGACGCCCTGATCAACCAGACGGCGAAGCACGGCCTGCACCGGATGTTTATCGGCATGCCGCACCGCGGGCGCCTCAACGTACTGGTCAACGTGCTGGACTTTCCCGCTGCGGACATCCTCGCCCGCCTCGATCACGCGTCGGATCTCGCAGCCGCACAAAGAGATCTGCCCTACCATCTCGGAGGCACCGCACACAAGCAAACCGGCCACGGTGATGTGACGCTGTCGCTGGCCCACAATCCCTCGCACCTGGAAAGCATCTATCCCGTCGTAAGCGGCATGGCCCGCGCGTATAACGACGAGCATCCCGATGATCCGTGCGTACTCGTGGTGGCACATGGCGACGCCGCCTTCGCCGGCCAGGGCATCGTCATGGAAACGCTGAACATGACGCGCAAGAGCGGCTATTCATTGGGCGGCACGATTCATGTGATCGTCAACAACCAGATCGGCTTCACCACGCCCAATCCGATGGATGTGCACAGCAACGTGTATTGCACCGACGTCGCCCGCATGATCGATGCGCCGGTCATTCACGTCAACGCCGACCAGCCCGATGAAGTACTGCGCGCCGTGCATATTGCGTTCGACTACCGCCTCAGGCACGGCGGGGACGTCGTACTCGATCTGATCGGCTATCGGCGCCACGGCCACTCGGAGCACGACATCCCGTCCGTCACGCAGCCGTTCCGGCAGGCCGCGATCGATCGCCACCCCACGGTCACTGAGCGCTACTACGCTGCGCTCGGCCCAGCCGCATCGCTTGAAGACCTGCGCTCCCAGGCACTGCAGCACTTGCAGGCGCAAGCGCTGCCCCGGTTGCCGACGTGCCGCCCCGCGACACCCACCGGCACGCCCGAAAAAGTCGCAACGGCGCCAGCCTTGCAACCGTTGTCGCTGGCGCGACTGCAAGTGCTGACCGCCAGGATGACCCAGCCGCCGCCGCGGGTCTTGCTGCATGAGATTGTTCGCAGTCTCGCCGACAGGTCGCAAGCCGCGATCAGCGGTGAGCGCAATCCGGTCGACTGGTGTTTCGCCGAGAACCTGGCTTACGCCTCGCTCGTCGAGGACGGTCAGAGCATCCGCATTTCGGGCATGGACGTGGGTCGCGGCACCTTCATGCACCGACATGCACAATGGCATGCGCAGAATTGCCTGTCCGAGGTGAACAGCGCCTACGTCCCGCTCGAGCACATCGCGCCCCGCCAGGGCACCTTTGACATTGTCAATTCGCCGCTGATCGAGGCGGCCGTGCTCGGTTTCGAATACGGCTACAGCGTACAGTCGACGACACGCCTGACGATCTGGGAAGCCCAGTATGGCGATTTCATAAACGGCGCGCAGGTCATCATCGACCAGTACATCGCCGCAGGCGAATACAAGTGGGACTACCGGTCCGGATTGGTCGTTCTCCTGCCTCACGGCCACGAAGGAGTCGGTCCCGAGCATTCCAACGCCTACCTCGGCCGCTTCCTGCAACTGTGTGCCGGTCACAACCTGCGCGTCGTCATGCCCTCCACCTCTGCGCAGTGGTTCCATCTGCTGCGCCAACAGGCGAGCGCTTGCCACCCCAAGCCGCTGATCGTCATGTCGCCCAAGTCACAGCTATACGGCAATCCGCGCTCGCATTCGGCGCTGGTGGCGTTGACCCAGAAGGGGTTCTCCCCATTGCTGGCCGATGCCGGCGTCACGACGCCCGGCACCATCACGCGTGTCGTCCTGTGCAGCGGCAAGTTCTTCTACGATATCGAGGCGACCCTTGAGACCACCGGGATTGAAGCGACGGCCTTGCTGCGCGTCGAACAGCTATACCCGTTTCCGAAAGACGCACTGGCGCGGGAACTAGCCGGGTTCGCCCGTCTTCAAGAACTGGTCTGGGCGCAGGAGGAGGACAAGAATCACGGCGCATGGCGGTTCGTACGAGACGAACTCGAAGCCATCGTGCCTCCCGGTTGCCGCCTGAGCCTGGTATGCCGGACCGCCACGGCGTCCGGCGCGCAGGCATCGGTGCGGGCGCATCAGCAGGAACAGCACCGACTGGTGGCGGCCGCACTGGGGATGGTATAGGACGGATCGATCAGCCCAACGGCCAGTTCAGGACAACCAGGCCATCGTTGTAGTCGTCGTCGGTGCCGTCTTCCGAGCCCACCAGGCCAAAGTAGGTCTTCTTGAATATGTCGACCTGCCTCGATCCCAGCTTCGAATTCTTTCCGTTAACCGAAACGACAACGCGAACCTTGCCTTTGCCCGAGTTCAAGACTTGCGTCTGCAGATTCTTGTCCTGCGTGCCGCTGCCCTGGAATGTCGCCGCGGGGTTCTGGTTGTCGTCCACGTACACGTTTATCGTTTGTTGGTCCGCGGCATTGACGAGTGCAGTGACGCCAAACGCGATATTGGCCGGCAGGTTAAAGACGCCATCGCGTTCACCGCCTACACCCGGTTGAGTGCCAGGTTGCGACTGCGAAGTTGCTTTCGCAAAGTAGGTGACCACGCAGCCAATGCCATATTTCGATGCGGCCGCGGGAAGAACGCCAGGGGCGCCGGCCCATGTCACTGTGCAGGCAGCGATCTGCCCGGTTGCGTCGGTCTTGACCTTGTTCATCCAGCTTCCAACGTCGAAGCTGTAAGGTGACACCGAGATATGCACAAACACGTCGTATTGAGGCAGCTTTTCTGCCAACTGCGCCGTCATGAATTGACGCATCCGGTCAACCACAGCTTGCGCGCCATCAGACTGTACTGCGTTGGCATCTGTAGCCGATAGCTGCAGAAGAGCATACAGGTCGTCGTGAGTAAATGGCTGTTGCATGTCGTACCTCGTCGATTAAGTCCGGTTTGCCGAACGGGGGTAGGCGTAGAACGGTTCACGCCAACGTGCCCAAAGTCTCTCGCTGCACCACTCAGCTTCACGTGGCAACCATTCCACGCGACGAGATTACGGCCGCCCCAGGGTAAGACCAACTGACGCTTCAGACAGGTATCGAAGAAATACTTCGCAATGCTAGCATTGTGCGATTTGGAAGTGCCATATCGGGCATCGGACTGGGACTCGCGCATCCGGTTTATAGGTCCGATGCCGCCCGTTTCGCGGTCAGCGCCAGATATTCGCCGTCGCACATGCTGTCAAAAATGGGCCGCCGCCTACCATTGGACGTCGATTATGACGACTGGATGAAACCAGCCAACGGCGCCGCAGGCGCGGGGAATGCCATGACAAGAATCAAGCCGAGCGAGCTTCAATCCCCCTCCCCCGACGCCCGCGCGGCCTCCGATGCGCAGCGACCAGAAGAGGCGTCGACGGTTCGAACACGCAAGACATCCGCCCTGCCAGGCGCGCTGCGCAACCTGCTGGACAAAGTCACCGCGAGGTCGCAAACCAGGGCAGCGAAGGCGCTAACCGCACCGCAGCTCACGGTCATGCTGAACCGGCAGGATATCCATGGCGGACGGAACATACGCGCGCTACAGCGCAGGGCGCTCGAACTGGACGTGCAGTCGACTCGACAAGCAGCACAAGGAACACCACAAGCAACGGGCGCGCTGGACGAGCCGCCACGCAGGACTATCACACCCATCACACCCGAGATTACCGAAGCCGGCGAAACGCCCGTCACGTCCCCACGCGCCGCACCTGCACCGATCGACACGCCCGTCGACGAGGCTCCCATCGCAGCAATACGACCCGCCGTCATTGCGCCGCCGGACGGTCCCGTCATCGACCCCGACACGGGTGTACTCGACAAAGCACGCCTGCGGCACACCACGTCCGAACTGATCAAGGCGCTCCCTCCATTGGCGGACGATCTTGCCGTTAAGCACCCGAGAAGCGACGCGCTGCGCAACCAGTTAATCAAGGAATTAGGCGCCATCAACACGTTGGCGGCAGATAACACGCGCCTTGCCCCCCACGAGTTGGGTATCGCCGTGCGCGACACATTCGCGAAGGCCTCTCGAACCGCCGGGATCCTCGCACGCTTCCTCGATCGTCAACATGTTGCCGGCGACGGCGAGCGTCCCGACGCTGCCTCCTACTTTGTGATCGCAGGCATGCTGACCGAACTCAAGCGCACACACCTGAGCGCCGCAGCCCGGGACATCGGCAGTCAATATGCGGCACGCGAAGTCGCGAATCTCGAGCGCGCGGCGCCTGGCATCAGTCGAGGGATTTCCGGGCCGAACGTCGGCACCACCAACGCTGTCGGCCTGACCTATGCGCCGCTTCACGCGCGCAAGGCGCTGGAACTGCAAGCCGGCGCGAGCGGCGGTGCGACTTTTTTCTCCGACGACGATCGCGACATCGACTTCTGGACCTCGTACAGCGTCTCGCTGAAAGCGGGCATAGGTGGCACTCTGGGCAAATGGACTGGCCGGACATCGGCACAAGCCAGCTACAGCGGCGGCAGCGTCTACTTCGAACACGACGACCTGCGCGAACTGGTCAAGCTGGTCGCCAACCTCGACGCGAACCGCTCATGGATCCGCTCCGCCGGCCCGAAGACACGCAAGCTCGTGCACGGGATGCAGCAGTTTCGCAATAACGTTGCCAAGTTTGTCGGGCGCAACTATACGGCCGCCGCGGGACGTCCTTACTACCTCAACGACAGCAAGATCGCGAAAGGCTTCAATGCCTTCAAGATGACGCTGCTGTCGACGGCGCTGGATACGCACCTGGGCGACGACCGTTTCAGTAAGCTCATGAGCGCCGCGTACCCGTCGGTCGGCGACATGCTGCGGCAACGGATGGCCCAGCGGGCGCCGCTGCCCGCCGCGACACGCCGCGACGTGCCGGATTCGGTCGCGTACGCGGACCGTCCTGTCGCCTACCGCCTCGCCACCGCCATCGTCGACGCGAATCTCGGCAACGCGACCCGTGGCGGCACCAATCTCGAAGCTGAGGGTAACTTCGACGTGAGTCTTAAGGGCGATCTGATGCAGTTCTTCACCGAGACGGCCAACGCCCCTCATCAACTGCTCGACCCGAGTTATCACAAGGATTTCAAGGGCACGCTCGAGTTGCATCGCCAGCTCGATGTACTCTGCGGCTCTCCCCCGCCACCGCAACTTCATCTGTACGACACAATGCGCCGAAGTTTGCAGGGAGCGAGTACGGACGCTCCGGTACGGTCGTTCTCCGCGCAGGAGCAATTGCTGTATGGCGACGCGGCAAACGTGCCCGCGCAGTTTCGTCATGTCCTTGCGCAACCCGGGCCGCAGCCGCTCGAGCAGGCAGCCGTGCAAGCCGAGCACCTCACGAACACGTACCGCAGTTTTATCGACGACAGCATGGCGCTGCTCGCCAGGAACGACCGGTTTGTACCTCGCTCGACGCGCGCAGAACTGCACAGCGAACGAGCCGCGGCATTCGCGCGGATCAATGACGAAGTCTGGGGCGGCCGTTACCCGCATTCTGAAAAAAAGGTGCTGGCCAATCCCGAGGAATTCGTCGCACGCAGCCATGCGAACATCAGTCTCGCGCTCGGCTGCGTGGGCACGCACATTGCGCTCGCCAAGCAGCAGATCACCGCGCAGGGCAATCCGCGCGACGCCGACGCGATCACACGCGCCATCACCCACGCCGATACCCGCTACGACACCGCCCGCATGCTGCTCGACGGTGTCTACCTGCCCCTCAAGAAATACGATGTGCAAAAGAACGGACCGCTGAAAGACGCAGCGACCTGGGAGCGCTGGGACATCGCGCTGAAAATGCAGGCCTCTGGCGGAGCCGAAGCGAATACGATGGGCGCCATACTCGGCCGCTTCAAGAAATCCCTCGGCCCTGTCTCGATCACGAACGACGCAGGAGAGGTCACCGCCAGCGCCGAGATCAAGTTCCTGAAAGCGACGAGGCAGGTCAACCCGAGCCGCCTCGGTACGTTCTGGCAGATCACCATCACGGCCCAGGCCGGAGCGCCGCTGTTAGGCAATATGCTGGATCAGGCAGTCAGCAAGGCGGTCGCGCGATTGAACAGCACCCTTGCAACCGATGCCCCGAAGATCGATGCAGAGCAGGCGATCCGCCAGGTGCAGGGACTTGATCTGAACGTGAGCGACGGCAGCAGCATCGTGATGAAGTTTCGCCAGGCACCCGGCCTGGGGCCACAGTCGACCGACCTGCAATACGTCCGCGTGCTCGGCAACAAGAACAGCGGAGTCGGCGTTTCGGTCACGCTGCCCACCCACGTCGGCACATTCACGCCGACGCTGGCCTCGACCGACAGCACCCAAGGCTTCGAAGGCGAAATCATGGGACCCGATCTGAGCTACCTGATGATGCAGCATCCGAAGCTGGCCGATCTGCTCGCACGGGCGTCCGGCAACGATGCGACTGAACTGCAGCAATTGTTCGATGCGAACCCGCACGTTCGCAACGGCTACTTTGGGAATCCGCAAACCATCGTCGAAGTCGTAAAACGCTATTCCGACTACCTTCGCGCAAAGGCCAACGCGGCCGCCAGCGGGCAGCCGCTGGAGAAAGCGCCGATGGTCAACGAATTTCAACGCTACTACGCGTCGCAGCCGTTTGCACGGGTGGCCCAGATTGCCAGACAGGTGGAAAGTCATGCGCCGGGGAGCACAGCGCGCGGCGCGGTACCGCACGAGTCACCCGCGCTCAGCACTGATATCCAGGTTGGGCATCTGGACCTCGACGCAGCACGCCGCCATGTGCAGACGCTCGCTACGATCGACCAGCGGGTCGACTACTTCTGCGGCGAGGGACGTGAACTTCTCGACGCATTCGCTGCGATCGTCGGCAACGCGCGGGCCATCAACTCGGCCGCGCTCTTTCACGTCGACTCGCGTGACTCCGGCATTCAGACGAGCGTGCGTGACGAGGCCAGGCTGCGCAGGCACCAGGCCTGACCCAGACAAACCCCGTTCTTCAACCAGCCGGGCATTGAGGCAGCCGGGTGCGGCAGCCTCAATGCACCAGGCCGAAAACCACATCAGCGCCCTCAACCGGTGTGAGACCGGCCGTAAAGTATCCCTCAAGCCGATCGGCAATCGCGTCGTCCAGATGGAACGGCGGCCGGATAAAACCGGCCGCTACCGCATGGTCGTACCACGCGCTGATCCACGCTTGCAGGTCGGTCAAGTGTTGCGGAAACCCTTCCGATTCGTCGTGAGTCATGCTCGTGCTCCTTCCAGAGACAATCTATTCGGCCGCGAGACCGTGTCTGATCGCGTAGCGGATCAGTTCGGCATTGTTACCGAGGCCGAGCTTTTGCATCAGCCGCATCTTGTGCGTGCTGATGGTCTTGGCGCTGAGTGCCAGCGTCTCGGCGATATCGTTGATGCTCTTGCCCGACGTCAGCATCTGCAGAACCTGAAATTCCCGGTCAGACAGAACCTCGTGCGGCGGTGCGTCGCCCGAATGCGTCTCGAAGATAATCGCGTCGACCAGTTTGGGGTCGATAAAGCGGCCACCTGTGGCCAGCTTGCGAATCGCCGCAAGCAGCACTTCGGGATCGCTGTCTTTCGTCACATAGCCGGTCGCACCCGCGCGCAGCGCACGCGACACGACCTGGGCCTCGTTATGGATGCTCAGCACCAGTATCGGCAACGCGGGTTGCTCGGCGCGGACCCGCCGGATCAGGTCGACGCCGCTGATGCCAGGCATCGTCATGTCCAGCACCAACAGATCCACCTCGCAGTGACGGACCTTATCCATCACTTCGGAGCCTTGCGCGGCTTCTGCGGTGACGACGATATCGGCAGTGGTTGCGATGATCTGCTTTAATCCACCACGCACAATCGCATGGTCGTCAGCAATCAGTATTTTTATCATGAGTGTGATCCGCCAGCGAGCGGAATATGAATGGAAACCACCGTACCGGTGCCGGGAAAGCACGATTTCCTTTGTATGCCGCGGTGCTCGCTTTGCCTGTTCTGCAATGCACTCGTTACCGGATCGCGCTCTACCGACAGGATACCGCAGCACGGCCGGCATGCAGCACGCGTTGCGTGTCCATCATCGAATCGCGCCCCTCGTTTCTTCCGATGTGAATTGCGCTGCACCGCACGCATCCCTGGCTCCATCCGAGATAGTGTGCCTTAACCGGGTACGCCTTCGACGGCCGCGTGCACGGATTGATGTTGACTAACCGCTCGCATGCGGCGCTCCGGCATCGCTGTCTGCTGCAGAATGTCTTCCGCACAGTCGGCAAGCTCGAACAGTGCCCGCACCGCCTCGGCGTCGAGCGTTTCAAGGTGTGTTCTGCGAAGTTCAGACAGCGTATTACCGAGCCGGCGGATCGATGCAGGCTGACTATCCATCAGCGGCCAGCAGTGCAGCAGATAAGCAAGCGGCGTGGTGCGGCGTTGCTCGCACCAGGTATCGAACAGGCGCGTGCAGATCGAGTTGATATGCACCACCGCATTTTCACGTTCAGACAGATAGGGGACCATGGGTGGCAACCAACAAAGGATTTCGATATCTCATACTAGGCGGCCGCCCTAGTCATCGCAGTCAGGAAGCATGGAAATTACCCGACATGGGAACTGAACCGTTCGTAAGGAAATCCCTAACCCAACATCAGGGAGACGAGGGCCCGCAGGCACCTTATCATAGGCGTTAAGCCATACTGAGAGCAGGCTGAAGGGCTCGCGAACCGGAAAGCAAGTTGAAAGAAACCGCTGTGTCCTAGTCTATCCGAATACCCATCTGAAGGCGCGATCCGGCGCCGTCCAGAAAGCTCTAACAGGCAGCGTATGAGTGGATCCGCGCGTGACTCGGTGACAGATACGGTTTTAGAAACGCTGGAAAAACAAAATGCCATTTTGCAGCAAGGTCTGGACAGTCTGAAGCGGCAACTGCTCGAAAGCGAGCAACAGTTGCATCTGACCCGCGTGACCCTCAGCAGGGTTCACGAGACCGCCTATCTGATCGACGATCTTGGCCACTTCGCCTACGCCAATGACGAGTCCTGCCGGTCACTTGGATACAGCACGACGGAGCTGTTGCAGTTGGGCATAGCGGATATTGACCCCAACTGGACAACCGAAACACGAACCCAGCTCTCGCGAGAAATACACGGGAATGGAGCTGCCCGCTTCGAGACCTGGCATCGCCGGAAGGACGGCAGCCTGTTACCTGTCGAGGTCAGCGCCAGCCATGTCGAATACGCCGGCAAGGAATACCAGTTGCTGCTCGTGCAGGACGTCACCGACCGTAGGCGAAGCGAAACGCTGTTGACTGCAAAGCAGGAACTCGAAGCAAAGTTCCGGGAACTGGCGGAAAGTACGCTCCACATCGTTTGCCGCTATGACCGCCAATGCCGCCTCGTGTACGCGAACTCGGGACTGGCTGCGACAATGCGTCGGGACTTGCGGGACTTGCTGGACAAAACGCCGACGGAACACACCACCGATCCACAATTTGCGCAGTTCCACGAGGCGCTCGCCGGGGTGATCGAAACGGGAACGGAGCGCAATGTTGAATTGATCGTGCGGGAAGGCGACAACGGCGCACGCCAGCATCATGTCCGCCTCACCCCCGAGCGAGGCATCAATGGAGAAATTGTCGGCGCGCTCGCGCTCGGCCTCGACGTGACCGATCGTAGAGAGTCGGAGAAACGACTCCATGCGAGCGAACAGGCTTTCCGCGCGGTCGTCGAGCATTCGCCCGACTATATTGCGCGTTACGATCTCAACTACCGCCGCGTTTACGCAAACCCGGCGTTATTGGAACTGATGCGCCTCCCCGCTCATGAAGTACTCGGCAAAACACCCGCGGAATTGTCCTCGTTCGACGATGTCGAGGATTACATGGAGCAGTTGCGGCAAGCGGTCGAGACGGGCGAGGAAGTCACCGGGGAGGTACGGATTCGTGACGTTCTGGGTCGGGTCCGCTGGGGGCATATGCGGATCGTTCCCGAATGTGCGCCCGGCGGTAAGGTCGCCAGTCTGCTCGCAATCAGTCGCGATGTCGACGAACTCAAGAGCAGCGAGCAGCTCTTTCGCACTTTGGCAGAAAATTTCCCTGACCTCCTTGTCCGATTCGACAGCGACGGCCGCTTCATCTACGTCAATCGCGGCGTGGCCGAGGCGTTCGGCGTGTCGCAGGAGGCGTTTATCGGCAAGACGCAGCGCGAGGTAGCGCCCCCCACTGAGGCGGCCCAGACTGAGCGGCTTGCGCGGGCTGTCAAACGCGTCTTTACTGAGGGGCAACCCAACGAGGAGGAGGTGCTCTGGCAGACCGCTCATGGCGCACGCAACTTCGAAGTACGGCACGTTCCGGAAAAGGATGCCGAAGGTAAGGTCGTCAGTGTGCTTGGAATCGCGCACGACATCACCCGGCTTCGGGCAATCGAACAGGCATTGCGCGACAGTGAACGGGCTTTTCGCACCCTCGCGGAAAACGCGCCGGACCCCATCATTCGCTACGACCGGAACGGCCGGCGGACGTACGTGAATCCGGAGTTCGAGCGCGTCGTCGGCATCCCGGCCGAGAAACTCCTGGGCCACGCTGCGGGACGGGTTCCTGGTACCACGCCCGCAGTAGCACGACGCGTCCAGGCGAAACTGAAGAAGATCATGGCAAGCGGCGTGCTGGCCAAATTCGAGCTTGCCTGGACCAAAGATGGCCAGGCGCGCTGCTGGTATGTCCACGCAGTACCCGAATACGACGCGCATGGGGTCGTTCAGAGCGTGTTGACCGTCTGGCGCGATATCGTCGAGCGCAAGGAGGCCGAACAGCGGCTGCGCGAGTCGTACGATTTACTGCGGGAACTCACCTCGCGACGCGAAACGGCGCGCGAGGAAGAGCGCAAGAGAATCGCCCGCGATCTGCACGAAGAGCTTGGCCAGCAACTGACTGCGCTGCGGATGGGCGCATCGACGCTGCGTATCCGCTTTGGCAGCGACAATCCTGAGCTCGCCGCGCACGTGCGGAAAATATTGATTCTTGCTGACAACACGATGCAGGTGGTCCGCGATGTCGTCGCCTCGCTGCGTCCCGCGGTCCTCGACGCGGGCATTGTCGCGGCACTGGAATGGCTGGCGGCCGAATTTTCGCGTAACGGCCAGACGACGTGCCGCCTGCGCGTGCCACAAGAAAATCTATCGATTGCCGAAGAGCGGGCGATCGCCCTGTTCCGAATCGTCCAGGAGGCGCTCTCCAATGTCTCGCGGCACGCCGGGGCGAAACAGGTGTTCATTGCGCTGGAGCAACGGGGCTCCGACTGTCTACTGGAAGTGCGCGACGATGGCAAGGGATTTGACCCGGCGGCAATCCGCGGACCGTCCTTTGGATTGGCGGGAATGAGGGAGCGTGTGTTGATGTTAGGCGGCGAGATTAGCGTGGGCAGCACCCGAGGCAACGGCACAACCATCCGGGTCCGTTTTCCGATTCGTCATGCGCCGGAAACGTCATGATGAAAATCGTCGCCGCCGTGACGGGCCCGTCAAAAATCGCCAGCGCAGGCTCAACGTGACAGCTCCGTGGCGGCCTCATGCACACCGCACTCAAGCGGGACGCTGATCGACACCACGGTATCCAGTCCGGGCGCGCTGTCGATCCGCAACGACGCGCCGATCAGGCGAGCGCGTTCGCTCATGCTCAACAGGCCGTAAGAAGCGGCGCGGGACGCCGCGACGGGGTCGAATCCGCAACCATTGTCGCTGACGCTCAGTTCGAAGCCACGTTCGCTGCGAGTGAGCGTCACGTGGACGTGCGTCGCGTGGGCATGGCGAGCGACGTTCGTGAGCGACTCCTGCACGACGCGAAATACAGCCGTCGCGTGCGCTTCGGGCAGTACCGGCTCGCCGCCGTGTAGCCGGAACCGGCAGGGAATCTGGTTACGCCTGCCGAAATCCTCGGCGAGCCATTCGAGCGCCGACACGAGACCAAAATTGAGCGCGGCGGGACGCAAATGGTTCGCGACGTTGCGCACCATCCAGATCGTCTTGTCGACGAGCTCGCGCATTTCGACGACCTTCTGCAGTAGATCAGGCGCCGTCAGGCGCATCTTCAGTAGCGCCACATCCATCTTCAAGGCCGTGAGCAACTGGCCCAGCTCGTCATGGATTTCCAGCGCGATGCGCTTGCGCTCATCTTCGCGCGTCGCTTCCATGTACGCGCCGAACTCGCGCAGTTTCTCGCGCGACTCGAGCAACTCCCGTTCGATCCGCTTGCGTTCTGTGACGTCCTGGATCGTCCCGACGAGCCCCACTGGCCGACCGTCTTTGCTGCCGGATGCGTCGGCGGCAACCTCGACCTTGAGCTGCACGATGCGCACCGTTCCATCCGGACCAACGATGCGATGATCGACCGCCTGTGCATCGTGTCCGACAAGCACCATGCACAGCGCGCGCCTGACGGGCGCACGATCGTCGGGATGAACCTGTGCCAGGTAGCGCGCATAGTTGTGGTGGCTATCCTTCGGTGCGAACCCGACTATTTCAGCCAGTTCTTCCGACCAGTGCATCACCCCTTTCTCTGCATCCCAGCGCCAGTCTCCGACGCCGGCGAGCCGTTGCGCATTGGCCAGACTCGCCTGATTCGCGCGCAACCTGTCCTCCGCCTCCTTGCGCTCGCTCACATCGCTCAACCCGACGTACATGGCGTGGTCGTCGCTACAGGTCGCGAGACGCGCGGTGAACATCGCCCAGAAGGTGGTGCCGTCCGGCCGCCTGAACTTCACTTCCTTGGCGCGGATCTTGCCGTATCGTCGCAAGCGGTCTACGATTTTCGACCGAACCTGGGTGTCCACATAAAGCTCCGTGGGCCGAATCGAGGCCGCCTCGTCCTCGCTGATCCGGAACAGTTCGCGCATCGGCTCGTTTACGTAGAGCGCGCGTTCCCCCGACAACGTAGAGATGGATACGGGAACGGGACTCGCTTCCGCGAGTACGCGCAGTCGTGCTTCGCTCATCCGCAGGTTTGCCTCGCTCCCCTCCCGCTCGTCGATGTGCGTACTCAGGTTCTGTTTGGCCCGCGCGAGTTCTGCAGACAGCGCGTCCGTGCGAGCTTCGAGCTCCTCGCAGCGACGATGAGCACAATAGAGGCGAGTACTCAACGCATTGAATGTCAGCACCATGCCATCGAGCTCGTCCGGCGGCCCTGCGCGCCGACGCTTGAGTATCAACGCAGGTGGCGCCTCGCACATCGGCTCCCGGCCGAGGGCATGGCCGATCGCACGCAGGTGGCGCAAGACGAACCATTCCGCCACACAGGCCACCGACAGGGCTGAAGAAAGCGCACCGGCGCCATGGATTGCAACGATCCGCAAAGCGGTCCGCCCGAGCTCCGGGCCGCTTGGGCTAACGCGGTAGAACTGCAGTACGCTCAGCACCAGCGTCGCGAGACAGCCAAGCGCGAAGGCGGCGACATGGAGTCGCAACGTCACGCTGGTTCCCCACCAGCGAGCAAGCCGCCGACGCGGCGCAACGCTCACGCGCGGCCCCATGTGGCGGCCTTTCGCACCAACGAATGGGGTAAATCTGAAAACTGTATCGGAGCCATTCTTGAAGCTCGGGAGACCTGGACCTTGTGGAGGAACCGGGTCACGGGGCATCGCTACCTCTAGCCACCGGCTCCACGAAGCGCACATCCGGCGCCGCGCGCAGCGCGCCGACCTGGTTTTCGACGTCGCCGGGCGCAGATGCCGGGCCAAGCGAATAAACGCCGTTCTCGGAAGGTCCGCCGACGATCTGCAGATGCAACGGCACGAGCAGCGCCTGTAGTTGCCCTACCTGCATCTTCGCGTCAACCACTAGCCGGATGGTTGCGAGCCCAGCCGTGCGATCCGGCGTCGACAGCGTACGATAGCCAGACGCTGCAGAATTGGCACTGCCCGACTGCGCACCGAGCACCGCCAGCCCGGTGGTTTCGAGCAGCACCAGCGCAGCGAGGCCATAGGTGAGCAGCGCCTGACGTTCACGCGGCGCCCAGCGCGCATTCGCCGCCGCCCGCGGCGCCGGACGCGCGTGCTCGTCGATTTCTCGCAGCAGGCGCGCGATGCCTTGCTCGACCAGCGGTCCGGTCGGCGCTTCAGCGTTCATCTGCACATGGATGGCACGCTGACGCGCCAATTCCTCGCGGCACGACCGGCATTCACGCAGGTGGGCTTCCACTATCTCGCGCTGGCTGTCCGATGCTGTGCCATTCACGAGCCACGGCAGCAACTCCCAGGCCTGCAGGTGGGCGCGTTCGTCACAGACTGAGGTAAGGTTCATGACTTGTCCTCCGCAAGGCCGCCCAGTTCCGGCATGACGTTGCGCATCTTCACTCGAGCATGAAACATTCTGGCCTTTACCGTGCTCACCGGCGTGGCCGTGATTTCTGCGATCTCTTCCAGCGAATGTCCCATCACATACGCAAGCTCGAGCACAAGCCGCTGCTCCGCCGCGAGGCGCGTAAGCCCTTTGCCCACCCAGTCCGCGAGTTCGTGGTCGGCGAAGGGCTCGCTCGTGCGCTCGTCAGTCTCGCTGTGCAACGGCTCGTGCATCATGCCGCCCTGGCGGAGCGCCTTGAGCGTGACCCGATAGGCGATGCCCATTAACCACGTCGACACCCGCGCCTGACCACGAAAGTCGGCAGCCTTTTGCCAGACGATCAGGAAGGTATCGTTGATCACTTCCTCGATCAGGTCGTCGCGCCGCGTGAAGCGGCCGAGAAAGCGCACTAGCCGCCGGTTGTACTCCCGGTACAGGGCGGCGAGCGCAGTCTTGTCGCGCGCCACCACACGCGCGATGAGCGCAATATCGTCGGCGTCGACGCTGCGCACGACACCCGAACTTCGCCCCGGGGCAGCTTCACTGGTCAGCATGGTGCAGTCCGCAATCGGCCGGAAAGAGTTAATTGAAACGGTTGATTCAATCTCTACCGTGAGTATCCGCAAGCGCGCAAAAAGTTGCGGCACGGTCAAAAGAAAATTCGCTCACCGCCACTTTGCACACATTTCCGAGCGCGATAGCGTAGGGATATCCTGATTTATTCGTAAGGGTTTTCAATTCATCAACCTGGTCCGCATAGCCGCTCCCCTGTTGCGCGGCATCCCGGCCGTAAGGCTTCATCCCATCGCCGCGACAAATCATAGTTCTGCTGAGCATGCATCAAATGGCGCAGCCCCTGGTTGACCGCCAGCCTCACCGTCTGCTTTACCGAAAACGCTATCGCTATCGAGCGGTTCGCCGGCGCTTTTGACCCATCCGCTTTTAACTCATCTTTTCGCAGTGGTCGCGTACAGTTCGCCGCGCTGCGAATCGTGGCCGCCGACAGTCGCTATGGTGGAGGCTGAGCGATGCGTCACCTCCGCTGCCCCGTTGCGCCGCGGACTCAAGGCGCATCGTCGCGCGGCGAAGATCGGTCCGCCCGCAGGGCGGGCCCGGTACGTTCCTCACACGACGAGGTATTTCATGAGTGTATCAATCGAAAGTTCCGGCGGCCTGTCCGCTTCTGCCCTGGATGCGTCGAGTGGCGCGCAATCGGGAGGCGGCGCCAACAACCAGATCGACGAGATCATGGCGGAAGTCCTGCAAATGATGGAGCAATTGCTGCAGCAGCTGATCGCCCAGCAGAACCAGCAAACCGGTATGGACACGAGCGGCGGCTCGCAGTCGGGGGGCGGGTCGCCGGCCGGCGGCGGTGCTTCGGGCGGCGCCCCCGCTGCGGGAGGCGTCGGCGGTGCAGGTGGTGCTAACGCTGCCGGCGGTGCTGACGCCGCTGGCGGCACCGACGCCAGCGCGGCTCCGGCCAATGCGGCCGCCTCGCCGACGTCGCAGATCGAAACGATCCTTCAGCAAATCCTTGAGATGCTGCAATCGCAGTCCGCCAGCCAACCGGCAGAAGGCGCGAGCGGTGCAGGCGGTGCGGGCAACGCGCAGGGTTCGCAATTGCTGTCGATGCTGCAGGAAATCCTTCAGATGCTCGCGCAACTCGAACAGTCGCAGTCCGGCGGCCAATCGGCAGCAGGACAGAGCGGCGGCGGCAGCCCCGCCGCTGCGGGTGGCGCGAGCGACCCGGCCGCCGGCAGCAGCCCAAGCGGTGCAAGCGATGCGGGCAACTCCCAGGACTCGCAGATCGCCGCGATGCTGCAGGAGATCACCCAGTTGCTCGCGCAACTTGAACAGTCGCAGTCCGGTGGCCAACCGGGAGCGGGGCAAAGCGGCGGCGGCAGCCCCAGCGGGAGCACGGATGCGGGTGGCGCAAGCAGCCCCTCGGCCAACGGCGCGTCGAATGCCTCTAACGCCTCGAACTCCGCGAGCAACGCAGGCGCTGCGGGCAATTCGCAGAACTCACAGATCACCGCGATGCTGCAGGAGATCACCCAGATGCTTGCGCAACTCCAGCAGTCGCAGTCCGGCGGGCAATCGGGATCGGGACAAGGCGGCGGCGGTGGTCATCACCACAAGCTGGAGCACATGCTCGGTGAGATGACCCAGATGCTGGGGCAGGAACTGCAACTGCAACAGCAACCGGGCTCGCTGGCCGCCGCGGCGGCTTGATCTTCTCATGGCGAATCGCCGGCGCGTCGCGCCGGCTTTCTCCATTTCATGCGAAAGACTAACGGAAAGGAATTGCCATGAGCATTTTTTCGAAAATCGGCCACGACATTAGCCACGCGGTAAAGGATGTCGGCAAGGGCATTGAAAAAGTCGCCAAAGGTGTTGCCGAGGGTGTTGAAACTGTCGGCAAGACGTTGGGCAAAGACGTGATCAACACCGCGGAGGCCTCACTGGAATCCGCAGACGCATTGATGCACGGCCATCTGCAGGACGCGTTGAACAAAGCCATGCAAGCTGGCGAGGATCTCGCGAAGACCGGTACCGACCTCGACTCGGCCGGCGCGCATATCGCGCTCGACTCGCTTGGGGACATGCATCTGAGCAAGAAGCTGGACAGCGCGGTGGGTAAGGTCAACAAGGCCTATAGCTCGGTGCAGAACGACGTCAACAACAGCGTCGACCAGGTGGCGAACCAGGTTGTCAGCGGCACGGAGGGCGCGATAAAAGGCACGGTCGGCGCCGTGAACGATGCGGCGCACGGCAAGTGGGGCGCGGCGGCCGGCGCGCTCGGCGGCGCGACGATGGACGCGCTTAACGTCGCGTCCGATCTCACACCGGAAGGTGCAGCGGCAGCCATCGGCACGCAAGCGCTGATGAACGCGCATATCGGCAACGCGCAGATCGATTCCGCAATCGGCGGCGCGCTGCACGGCAACGTCACGCAAATGGCCAAAGGCATCGTCAAGAACGTTGGCGAAGCCGAACTCGGCGACAAGGCCAGCGAAGCGATGTCCGACATCGCCTCGAAGGTGTCGAACGGTTCGTCGAACGGAGACGCCGCGCTCGCCATGGGCTTGAGTGTCGCTGCTGGCGCCATCGGCGGCAACTCCGGCTCGTCCGGTTCGAAACACTCGCATGGCGAAGCGGGCGGTGAAAGTACGCATTCGATCTCGACCGCGGGGCGTTCCGCTCATGCGGCCGGCCATGAAGCCGGTCGTGCGGGCGAAGCGGAAGAGCCGGAGTCGAAGGAAGCAAAGGGCAAAGAGAAAGACGACGCTGACGACAACGCCCAGGCCGTCGCCAACAATACGGCGAACAACGATGTCGCAGAAGCCGGCGGTGGGGATGCACAACTCGAGCAGGAGATGATGTTCGAGCTGTTCCTCATGCAGGCCGGCATGAGCAGCCAGAACAAGCAGAAAGAGGGGCTTGCCCAACTGAGCTCGGATAGCTAAGCCAGGCGCCGGGTTTGCGATTGCCGTCAATCGCAAACCCGCGTGTGATCATGGCAGCAAGGAAGAAACCGCGACCGGCCAGACCTCATGGCCGGTTTTTTTTGACCTTCATTTTGACCTTCAATATCCCGCTGAACAGTCACTGCAGGCATCGGCCTGCGCCGGGTCCCGATCCGGTGGCGCCGAGATGATGTGAGGCGTGATCAGAAACAGAAGCTGAGACTTCTGCCCCGAACCCTGCTTGTACTGGAACAGCTTGCCGATCAGAGGAAGCTTCGAAAGCCCTGGCACGCCAGACGTGCTGTTGTCGTCCTGATCGACGGTGTAACCGGCAATCAGCAGACTCTGCCCTTCGTCGACGAGGGTCTGCGTGTCGATCGTACTGGTGTTGACCACCGGCAGTTGCCCCACGACCTGCGTGGTCAGTTGGCCATTCTCGATATGCACGTCGAGCCGGATTTGCGAGGTCGTCTTGTCGACGATGATGCTCGGCAGCACCCGTAGCGACACCCCGGCGGAGACGCTATACAGATCGCCCGACTGGTAGCCCTGCACCGGCACGTAGAAAGTCTGCTTGTTGTCCATCACGGCTTCGATGTTGTCGAGCGTCGCCACCTTCGGATTCGCCGTGATGTGCGCGTTATCGGTCTGCTCGAGCGCGCTGATACGGCTGAGCAGGTATTTCCCCGCTCCCCCTATCACCGCAGTGAGCACCGCGCCGGTCGGCGTGGCGGCCGCTGCGGTCGTGGCAGTGGAGGTCGGGTCGGCGAAGCCCTGCGGATTGAGAGACCCCGGATTGGTTGCCTGAGCGGACTGCCCGTTGCCCGTTTCGAAGTCGAGGTGGCCCGAATGCACCCGCCAGTCGACACCGAGTTCCTTGAGGCCGGTCTCGGTGATCTGGATGATGCTCGCGTCAATCTCGATGACGCCAGGGCGCCGGTCGAGAGAAGCAATCAGTTTCTCAAACGCCGGCATCGCCTCGGCACGCGCGCGGATCAGAATAGCGTTATCGCGAGCGTCCGCCTGAATCACGGGATCTACGGCCCGCGCCGCGCCGCCTGCCGCATCGGTATCGCCCAACGCCATCTCAGCGGGCAAACCTGGCGGCGTACTGCCATCGCCCGACCGGTAGCTGGCCGGCAGCGGCGGATTGTTGACGGCGCGATCCAGGGCGCCTGCGACCGACATCCCCGACATCCCCGGCAGAGTCGGGATCGGGCTGGCGCTCGCGCCGCGGCCGCCGCCGTCCGCGGCGGACGGATCGAGACTGTGCATCTTGTAGGCGTCCGCACGCGCGGCGGCTGACGGGTGCCCGATATTCGCGCCCTGGCCGTCGGGGTACATGCTGCGCAGGACCGAAGCCACACCGGGCAGGTTGACCGTCTGGCCGTTGATCGTCAGCGAGCGGTCCATTGCCCAGGCGTAGTGCAGCGGGAAGGTGCGGATTTCCGGCTCGTCGGCACGCGCGACGTCGCGATCGATCAGATGGGCGACGTCGGTGGCGAGCTCGACCATGCGCGGCGGCCCTGAAACAATCGCCGTGCCGGTACTGTCGTCGTAGAGCACCGGGAAGCGTGGGTCGACGACGCCGAGACGGAGGAGCGCGCGCCGCAGATCGCCCGCCGACGCATGCGTGAGACCGATCGTTGCGCTGCGGGCCTCGTTCGGTCCCGAGACACGCAGCACGGATCCATCGTAGTACCAGATAAAGCCGAACGAGTCCGCCATGCGATCAAGAAAGCGCTGCGGCGTCTCATCAAAGCGGCCCGTGACCGTACCGTCTACCTGCGGCGAGATCCACGTCATGACGTTTTCGCTCGCGCCGAGGTCGCGCAACACCTCCTTGAGGTCCTTATGGTCGGCGACGTACCGGAAATGCCCTTCTTTCCAGGGAATCGGTCTGGCTTGCGCATCCGGAGAGCCGAAGCACGCGGCGACAAGCAGTGCGGCTACCAGTGAGCCGGGATGCGGCATCCGGCGCACCCGGCGCGGCTTGCGGTAAGGGAGATTCATGTGGCTGCTCCGAACAGGATCCGCGCAATTACCGCGCATGGGCAACGATGGTCTCCGACGGCGATTCGTCGAAGTGCTTGCGATACCCTTTGGCAAGCGTCGAGCGGCTCGTCAGGCCCCAACGCGCCGCCGTATCGTAGATCGTTGCGGCCGGCCCCTTGTCGTCGAGCAGGTCCTCACGAATCCCTTCGAGCCGCAGTGCGCGAATCAGGCCGCATGGCGTCACGCCAAGCGCGCGCTTGAACACGAGCTGGATGGTACGCATCGTTACGTTCAGCTCGGCTGCCACCTCGCGAGTCGTCAGATCCTGGCGGTCGATGTTCTCCACGATATAGCGGTAGGCACGCCGATACTTCGCCGGCAGTCGCGCCGACACATCGTCTCTGGCGGCGCCGGCGCGCTGACGCGGTCCGTTCGCAGCGCGCAGCGGCGGCGTTTCGCTGCGCAGGCAGCGCAATGCTTCGATGGTGTAGCTCGAATAGAACTTCAGCGCGTCGACCGGATTGCCGCGATAGTTGGCGACCTTCGCCATGCAGTACAGGTAGTCGAAATTGCGGCGTTGCTCATCGGCGTTGCCGGTCGACATCCGCTCCGCCAGCTCGACGGCAACATCGTCCAGGCCGCCCGCCAGCGCCGCCAACAGCATGTCGAGGCTTGCATGAAAGGTGCGGCTGCTGGCGGCGACACCTAAGCCGGCGCGGCACGCACGCGCCGCGAGCACCTGCCCGGACCAGCTCCGATCGCCGTTAGCGAGGGACTCCATGCACTGGAGATCTTCGATGCGCTGCGCCATCAGTGGATCGCGAGGGGCGACGGCAGTCGCCGGCTCGAGACGCACGCGCCCGTTCGTGCCGAGCGTCGCACACACGAGCGCCGACTGCCAGAACGCGTGGTCGTTCAGCGGGCGCGCGGTACGGATTCTCAGGCGCACGTCGAACTCCCGCGCAAGCAGATCGACGACCAGCCGGAAACGCGGCTCGTCGTGCGCATCGGCCAGTTCCGCAGCCGCGATCAGCGCGTCGTCGGCGGCATTCTGCTGGGCCAGTTGGTGGTGGGCGAGCGCGAGGCCGATATACGCCTCGATCCGTTGCTCGACGTGGGCGTCGAGTTCACCGGCAATCCGTGCAAAACTACGCTGCGCGACACCGAGGCGCACCCGCATCAACGACAGCCAGCCGGTGTTGCGGCACGACTGCACACGCAGTTGCAGATCGTTCTTCCAGATCATCTTCTGGGCGCGGCGATAGTATTCTTCGGCATCCTCTGGGTTATCCAGCAACAGCGAGACGTCGGCGAGCGCCGTCAGTTCCTCGCTACCCCGCTCACGTGTTCCGGCCGGTGCATACGCGCCGAGCTCGGCAGCATCGTCCACCACGCAATATGCACGTGGAAAGTCGCCAGCGAGAATGGCCGCAGCATAGCGCGGCAGGCAAGCGCGGACACGGAACGCAGACAACAACGCCAGATAGACTGTCGGATTCATAGCTCAACACTCACGCGAAATAGCCCTGTCTGATGACGGTCGACCGGGCTTGGACCGGACAGCGGCGGGTCAATCGCGAACGACAAACACGCCTCTGTTGAAGTCATGTTAGCCGCGGCAGCCAGACACACTTTCAACAATCTCACCGGCATCCACAACAATGCTCATAGCGAGAGGCGATGCTCAGTGTGCGTTGAGATTTCGGGTTTTCACGTGCCTGCTCGCTGCATCGCGAGCGAGGCGTCAGCGCTGTCCCGCGCCGGCCGCCGGCGCTGCCAGTGCAGCAGCCTCGTGCATGAATGTGTCGAGGCGCAGCGAGCCGACGACCTGCTGCGCAAAGACGCCTACGAGAAAGATGAGCATCAGCAGGCCGATCACACCGCGAATCGGCTGGCTCAGCGACGAAGGCTCGAGCTTCTCTGCCGCACGCGACAGCACGCCGATCGAAAGATCGACACACACCAGCGCGAGCATGACCGGCATGCCAAGTTTCACCGTCGCGGTCATGATCGAATCCGTACGCCCGACGATGAACGACTCCACCACATTCGACATCGACGGAGTCATTGCCGTGAGCGGCCACCATTTGAACGACTCGAACAACGCTCCGAGCATGAACATCATGCCGCCCGACACGTAGAACAACGTGACCGCAAGCTGCAGCAACGTATTCGAAATCGGCGTGCTCTGATCGCCACGCAGCGGATTGGTCATCTGTACGTTGTTATAGCCCGCGAGGTCGTCGATCAGCGTGCCGGTGCATTGCGCGATCCAGAACACGCTCGATGCGGCAAAACCCAGCACGGCCCCCAGAAACATCTCCTTGACCGACAGCAACAGCATCTGTGCGGAGCCGACATCGTCGAAATGATGAGGTGGCTGGGCCGCGGCGATGAACACCGCGAACAGATAGATCATGCCGTTGCGGGCAACCCCTGGCAGCATCTGGTCGCTCGTCGCAGGGAGAATCTGGAAGACCACGCCGATACGCACACCGCTTAGCGCGAGCGTCAAAAAGAAGCCCTCGTATTCCCTGAACAGATCGGCAAGCGCATGTCCCGCCACAAATACATCCGGCATCCTATCCTCCGCTTCTGGTTCTGACCGCCGCGCTTTCGCACGCTTCCTCGTCGGCCTTTTCGTCAATACGGCGCTGCATCGCTACAATCGATGCGCGTAACTGCGCGCGCGCGGCGTCGAGCGCGGCGTCGGCTCGTCGCACCTGCATGCCGAGCTGTTCGACAGCGCTCCGTTGCGCGTCGACCGCTTCGCTCGCGCTGCGCAAGCCGGCCCGCGCGGCGTCGAGCGCCTGCGCGAGAGGGGTGCGGTAGAAGTCGTGGTTGAGATAAACCGAGGGTGACAGTCCGCGCGAATCGCTCAACAGCTCGCTAATCCGCTCTTCGTGCGCGAGCCGCTGCGCCTCGGCGTACTGCACGCCGGCCTGCGCCTCTCCGACCTCACCGATCAAGGCTTCAAGGCGCCGCCGCGCATCGGCGAGCTCCCCCTCGAGGCGCTCTTTCGCTCGCGTCTTCGCCGCGACGACAACTTTCCAGATCGTTTGGACCGCACGGCTCATGTCTATTCGCCAAAACGCGTCAGCAGGCCGTAGGTCTCATCGATGGAAGCGAGCTCATCGGTACGCTGCCGTACAAATGCTTCGATTTCCTCATGAAGTTCGATCGCCTCATCGGCGAGCGGATCGCTGCCCGGCTTATACTCACCGATCTGCAGCAGCATTTCGATTTCGTCGTATTTCGCCATCAACCCGCGCATGCGTCCCGCACTGTCACAATGTTCCGTAGAGGCGATCTGCGGCATCACCCGGCTCAGACTGTTGAGTACGTCGATCGCCGGATAGCGGTTACGCGCCGCGATCTTGCGGGATAGCACCAGGTGTCCGTCGAGAATGCCTCGCACTTCCTCGCTGACCGGATCGCCACCCTCCTCGTCCTCGGCCAGCACCGTATAGAGTGCGGTAATCGAACCGTCGCGGCCCATGCCCGCGCGCTCGAGAATACGCGGCAATTCGGCGAACACCGAAGGTGGAAAACCGCGCCGCGTCGGCGGCTCGCCCGCCGACAGGCCGATCTCGCGCTGGGCGCGCGCAAAGCGCGTGAGCGAATCCATCATCAGCAGCACGCGCAAGCCGCGGTCGCGAAAGTATTCGGCGATCGCGGTGCCGACATAGGCGGCCTTTGCCCGCTCGATCGACGAACGGTCCGAGGTCGCGCAAACAACGACACTGCGCGCCATCCCTTCTTCGCCGAGAATCAGCTCGATGAATTCGCGCACTTCCCGGCCGCGTTCGCCGATCAGCACGATCACGTTGACGTCGCACTCGGTGCCGCGCGCGAGCATGCCGAGCAAGGTACTCTTGCCGACGCCCGCCGGTGCGAAGATGCCCATGCGCTGGCCCTCGCCGAGCGCCATCAGGCCGTCGATCACGCGCACGCCGGTGGGCATCTGCGTCTCGATCATGCGGCGCTCGAGCGGGTCTGGCGCGGGCGCGAAAACCGGCACCCGGCATTCGGCCTCGATCGGGCCGCCGCCGTCCGACGGTTCACCGAGCCCATCCAGCACTCGCCCGAGCAAGCGTGGGCCCACGGCGACCGATAACGGCTCGCCGCTACCCGTCACGCGTGTGCTGCGCGACAAGCCCGTCATGCTGCCGAACGGCGCGAGCAACGCATACTGGCGCGTAATACCGACCACCTCGGCACGCTGCATCAGCGTACCGTCCGGACGGCGTAACTCGCAGAGCTCGCCCATCTGGGCATCGAGCCCACCCACCTTGACGAGCGTCCCGACCGCTTCGATCACCTTGCCATATCTTTCGAGCGAGGCGCTCGCGCCCAGCGAGGCCTCGAGGCGCTCAGCCAGCGTGGCGATCGTAGTCATGCGAGGTGCCCTCGTGGTAGGTACGGGCTTGCCCGGCAGCGTCGTAGTCATCCTGCTGGGCGTCGTCATCCCACCCGCTGGACTGCGAATCGTCCTGGTAGCCGGAGGTCGGCGCAGCCGCCGGCGCCGCGCCGCTTGCCAGCGCTCGCGCGAGAGACGCGAGTTGCACGCCGAGGTTGGCTTCGACGACCCCGTCGTCCCACTCGCAGATGCAGGTGCCGGCGGCCGCCTGATCGTCGACGAGCACCTCGACACTCAGCGCGGGCGCCGCAGCCTGTCCCAGTGCGCCAAACAGGCGCTGCGCCCGCTCGGCGTCGGCTGGCGAGACCGTCACATTCAGACGCGTCGCGTCGTCGATTGCGCGGGCCACGGTGACGGCGACCCGGCGCATCAGCGCATCCCGGTCGCTTTCTGCAATCACCTGCTCGACTGCTTTCATCACGATACGCGACAGACGCTCGGCAGAGCCGTGCAACTGCTCCTGCTCGTCGCGCGCGGCGGCGAGAAACCACCCGTGCACGTCGGCCAGCGCCCGCCGGTGACCCGCCGCGTAACCCAGCCGCGAGCTGTTCTCGAACTTGCGCCGCGCCGCTGCGACGAGCGCGTCGGCCTCGCAGCGTGCCTGTTCGACCAGCGCCCTGGCGCGAGCGGTGGCGTCGCCCATCGTCGACGCCACCAGTTCGTCGAGTGCTTCGAGCGCGTCGCCCAGCTTCGCGACGCGGCCCACTTCCTCGGCACGCACGACGTCGGCGTCAAGCGCGACGACCTTCGGATCGGATTTCAGCCAAATAACCATTGCAGCTCCGGAAACATGCGCCCCACGGCGGAAAAGAATCGCTCTGTTTCATCTCTCGCCGATGCCGCGGCTGACGGTGCGACAAGCGACCCATCTGCGCGCGCACCAGTCCGCGTGATGTCGCCCGTCGGCAGCGGCTCGTCGCTTTCACTCGCGAGGCTCAATTCGATCACGTTGCACAAGGTCGGGTTGCGACAGCCGCCCTCGGCCGCTACGAGCAACCAGCCGTCACGCGCCAGCGCATCGGCCGACAGATCGTCGGGCAGCCCGTCCATCACGCCACCATGCGCGGCCGGCATATCCACCAGCGTCGCCAACGCGGGGGCGCCGACGCCATCCAGCAGTGCGCGGCGGATATGCCGGTCAACGCAACGGCGTACTGCATCGCGGCACGCGAAAAGGGTGCGTGCCGCGAGCAGCCGGCGCAGGACCTCGGGGGCCACGATCGCGACCCGGTTGCCAGGCTCGAGAAACGCATCGAGCGGCACTGGCGTCGCAAACCAGATACGGCGAGCCGCCTGCGTTCTGAGCGCATGCGCGTGCGCCCCCGCTTGAGGATCGCCAGCCGCGCCGGCCGGCGCATGGTCCAGCGAGGCCTCGCCCAGCATCGCAGACAGCTCGCGCACGCGCGCGTCGAACGCGGTTAGCATCCGCGCCAGCGGATGAGCTGCGTTCATACGGTCTCCACCGGTTCGGGCGCCTTCAGGCGCTTGGCCCAGCGGGCTGGCATCACGCGGGCAAAACGCTGCGGCGCGAACGCGATACCCGCCGCCAGCCCCGTCAACACTGCAGCGAGCACGCCGCATCCAACGATCAGCGCAATCCAGAACTTCGCGGAATGCCCGCTCCCCTCGAGACCAGGCGCGACGCCGGGTGCCGGCACCGTGGCCTGCACGAGCGTCACGCTGACGTTGTCGTATGAAAGCCCCTCTACGCTATGGACGACGAGATTCTTGACGCTCGGCACGAGTGCCTGGATGTCCGCGCCCTCGCCGTACTTGATAAACACGGCGGCCGACGACGGCTTCACGACGCTCGATAGCGGATCGTTGTTCGGCAGCACGATCTGTACGTCGGCGTACGAGACCCCGTCGATGCGCGACAGCATCGCCGAGAGCTGCTGCGATACGCCGTAAATGAAGCGCACGCGCTCCTCGGTCGGCGTGGAGATGAGGCCGTCCTTCTTGAACATCTCGCCAAGCGAGGCGTATTTCTGATGGGGTAACCCATGGGCCCTGAGCACTTCCATCGAACGCGCGAAGTCGTCGCCGTCGACGTCGACCTCCCATGTCTTGCCGCCGTCCGGCGTGGACTTGCTCGCATCGACCCCGGCTTCGAGCAGCACTCGCATCAGGTCGTTCGCATCGGCCTCGGGAAGCTGCGCAAACAACTGCTTGCTGCACCCGGCCAGCAGCGCTGCGCTCGCGGCCGCCAGGGCCAGCGCACGTAGCAGATTCGATAAGCAGCGCATCGCAGCTCCTGTCGGTGGTTTTACTGGTTCTTCATCAAAGTCTGGACCGTACTCTTGCCACCCTGTGCGACCGCAGTGCCCACGTAGATCTTCACCATCTGGGTGGTGATCTCGTGCTGGATCTGCAGCGACTGCGCCGCCATTTGCTGGATCGAGAGCGTGCCGCTTGACGCTTCAAACGCATCGAGCTTCGTGGTCAGCGCCTGGAACGTCTCGTCCTGGGCCGACACCGCTTGCGAGACCGCAGACGGACCGTGCACGTGCGCACCCTGCTCCGGCACCAGCCGCGCCTGCTCAAGCGCTTGCGAGAAACGCTCGCCGAGTCCGCCGGGTGCCTGGGTGCCGACCGCCGCGCCCTGCGCGGGCGCAGCGGCGCCGGCCGGGTCGAGCGACGCTAGCGAGCTCAGTGACTCCACCGCAGTGATCGCAGAGGTCATGGCCAGCTCCTTACGCGCGCAGATAACTAAACGACATCGCCTGCAGCAGGTCCGCCGCGCCGGTCGATGCGCCCGGCGTTTCGGCTTCGTTGGGTTCGCCCTTCTTGCGCTTGCCCGTCAGCAGATTCATCAGCCCCACCGATTCGGGATCCTCTTCGCGCGTGAGGACCTCGTTCGCATACACGCGCCAGCCTGGATCGCCCAGCGCCGACAGGCACACGGCGAGGAGCGCAGTCACGTAGGGGCCGAACGGCACCTGCAGTTCGCGTCCTTCGAGCTGCCGTAGCAATTGCGCGGCATCCTTCATGCGATTGCGCCGGATCAGCAGCCAGGCATCATAGGCGTGCAACTCCACGAATTTGGGGCGCATCAGATGAAGCGCGGCAAGAAGCCGGTCCGCTTCGTCCAGATGCCCCGTCTTCGCCGCCCAGGTCAGCGTTTCGACCAGACCTGACACAAGACGATTGCTGCATGTCGTGAGATTCATCGTTAAGCCTCGCGGTTCGTTCACGAAAAAGGCGGCGAAGGTGCCGCCATACCGGCACACGTAGCCTGCCGACGCCCCAAAGGTAGCCGTCCTTGCCCACGCCGGCTGCCTGCCACGGCGAATTCCGTCGCCTCCTGGCGAACCCCGGCACGATTGTTCCCGGCGCTTCGCCCGTCGTTCAAAGATTGTTCGCCCCGGTTCGCCGGCCGACGCGCCGTTTCGCCCGCGCTGCACGCACGCCGCGCGAAATGCAGCGAGACTCGGCTCCGATCCCATCGCGTGGAGCAACCCACATGTCCGACGAAAAGACCGAAGAGCCCTCTGAGAAAAAACTCAGGGATGCGCGTCGTGACGGCGAGACCGTGAAAAGCGCGGACCTCGCGTTTGGGCTGATGCTGATCGTCAGTTCGATCGGCTTTGCCATCGCCGGTCCGGCGATGGGCGAGCACCTGCGCGCCATCGTGTACCTCACGCTCGACATACGCGCCGAGGACAGCCCGAGCTTCGATCTGCATCGCGCGCTCACCAGCATCGCATTGCAAGCGGCACTGCTCGTCATGCTGCCAACGGCGGCCGCGATCGTCACGGCGACGGCGGCGATCGCTGCGCAGGTCGGTTTCCAGGTGTCGTTAAAGCCCCTCGAACCCAAGTTCAATGCAATCAATCCCGCCTCGGGTCTTAAGCGGATGTTCTCCGTGCGCTCGATGGTCGACCTCGTAAAAATGCTCATCAAGGCCGCCATCATCGGCGCCACCCTGTGGAAAACGCTGCTCGGGCTCGCACCGCTGATCGTTGGGGTCGCCTACGAGCCGGTACCCGATCTGATCCAGATCTCGTGGTCGGCACTGTGCCGCCTGTTCGCCGTCGGCGGTGTGCTCTATCTGGTGCTCGGAGTAGCCGACTACGCTGTGCAGCACTGGCTGTTCGTTCGCGACCACCGGATGAGCAAGGACGACCTCAAGCGCGAACACAAGGACTCCGAGGGCGACCCGCATCAGAAGGGCAAGCGCAAGCAGGTGGCACGCGAGATCGTCGAGAGCAATCCGGACAAGAAGGTGGCAAGCGCCCAGGCGGTGATTGTCAACCCGACCCACTTTGCGGTTGCGGTCCGCTATATGCCCGACGAGTTCGACTTGCCGCGCGTGGTCGCCAAGGGTGTGGACGCCGATGCCCTCGAAATTCGCCGCATGGCGATGCGCCACGGCGTGCCCATCGTCGGCAACCCCCCGCTCGCACGCGCGCTCTACCTGGTGCCGCTCGATAGCGCCATTCCCGAGTCGTGCTTCAAGGCCGTAGCCGCGGTGCTCGCGTGGGTCGAGGATCTCGCCGCGCAAGGCACGCAACCCGAACCGGCCAGCTTGCCGCCCCGCGCCGCCACCGGCACATCCGCCGATCCTTATCGAGGTCTGCCGTCATGATTAAAAGCGCCACCGTTTCCCAGTACAGCGGCGAAGTCGCGATTGCCGGTGTCATCGTCGCCGTCGTCGCGCTGATGATCCTGCCGCTGCCGACCTTCCTGATCGACATGCTGCTTGGCATCAACATCACGACGAGCGTCGTGCTGCTAAGCGTCACGATGTATATCCCGAAAGCAACCTCGCTATCGTCGTTCCCGTCGCTATTGCTGTTCACCACGCTGTTCAGACTGTCGCTGAACATCGCGTCCACCAAGTCGATTCTGCTCAATGCCGACGCCGGCCACATCATCGAAAGCTTCGGTGAACTGGTCGTGGGCGGCAACCTCGTAGTCGGTCTGGTGGTGTTCCTCATCATCACGACCGTGCAATTCATCGTGATCGCGAAGGGCTCGGAACGCGTCGCGGAGGTCGGTGCGCGCTTCACGCTCGACGGCATGCCGGGCAAGCAGATGAGCATCGACGCCGACGTGCGTGCCGGCAATCTGACCGCCGAGCAGGCGCAGCGGCGCCGCGCGTTGCTCGCAATCGAAAGCCAGTTGCACGGCGGCATGGACGGCGCGATGAAGTTCGTCAAAGGCGATGCGATTGCCGGCCTTGTCATCACGATGGTCAATATCCTTGCCGGCATCGTGATCGGCGTCAGCTATCACGGGATGTCCGCGGGCGAGGCGGCAAACCGCTTTTCGGTGCTATCCATCGGCGATGCCATGGTTTCGCAGATCCCGTCGTTGCTGATCTCGGTTGCCGCCGGCATTCTGATTACGCGTGTCGCCGACGAAGAAAAGGCACCGCGCTCGCTTGGCACAGAGATTCTCGAGCAACTGTCGGGCAACTCACGCGCGTTGTTCAGCGCGGCCGCGCTGATGTGCGGCTTTGCGCTCGTACCGGGTTTTCCGACCGCACTCTTCGTCGTACTCGCGGCCGCCTTGTTCGCCGGCGGCTACTCGTTGCGGCGCAAGCAGCGTAAAGCAGCCGAACCCGCCGGCCCCGAGTTGCCCGCCCTGACGCGCGAAGGTTCGAAGGAAAGCGCGCCGACCATTTCGTCGAAGGCGCCGTCTTTCGCCGTGCCGCTGGCGATCCGCATTGCCCCGGCGCTGGCTGCCCTGATCGACTCGGCCGCGCTCGACGCCGCCTTCGAGCGTGGCCGCCGCGCCTTGACCGCGGAGCTCGGCCTGCCGTTTCCGCGCACCGCGCTGTGGATAGCCGAGGAGCTGCCCGAACACCACTACCAGCTCCTCGTGCAGGACGTACCCTCGGCCATGATCGATCTGCCGCCGGACCTCACCGTGTTGCGCGAAGTGTCCGAGGCACTGCTGCCGCACGCCGAGAAGCGGCTCGACGTGGCAGGGCTCGACGTCAGCTACTGGATCGACTCGGCCAGGGTGACAGCCGACGCGAGATCCGCCTGCATTAGCCGCGAAGCGTTGATCGCCGGACACGCGGTTGCGCGCCTTGGTGCGCAACCGCAGCTATTTATCGGCCTGCAGGAAACGCAGTGGCTGCTTGAGCGCGCCGCGGTCGACTATCCCGGCCTCGTGGCCGAGGTGCAGAAGGCCCTACCGACGCAGCGCATCGCCGAGGTGCTGCGTCGCCTGCTCGAAGAACACGTGCCGATCCGTAACATGCGCGCGATCCTCGAAAGCCTGGTGATCTGGGGGCCGAGAGAAAAGGATCTGCTGATGGTCACCGAATACGTGCGCGGCGATCTTGGACGCTTTATTGCACACCGGGCGACCGGCGGCAGCGGCGAGTTGCGCGCCATCGTACTCGATCCCGAGGTCGAACAGACGATCCGCCAAGCGATCAAACCGACCCCCGCCGGTAACTTCCTCGCCCTGGAGCCCTCGCTGATCGATACCCTGCTCGCTAACCTCGAGGCAATCTGTGGGTCCAAAAAGCCGGCTGGGCAACTGTCGATCGTCGCGGCGATGGACATCCGCCGCTACACGCGCCGCATGATCGAGCAACGCTTTCCGTGGCTGCACGTCTATTCGTTCCAGGAGCTCGGCTCAGATGCCCGTCTGACGCCGGCCGGGCGCCTCACCTTCTAGTTCTTGAGAGAACCGCCATGTCCGACCGCACGCGCAACGCCAGTGAAATCCGCATCGTGCCTGGCGCGCCAAACCCGCCGGCAGCCGGCGCACGCACGGTAGCCCCGTCCGCCGTACAGATGTTCCGCTCACTGGCGGCTCAAGCGGCCGCACTCGCCGGCACGGCAGCACCCGCTGTACCGGCGCAGCCGGACGAAGCGCAAGCGCCGCAGATGGACGCCGTCAACCCCGAGGACGCCGGCCAGTCCAATCCACTGCACGACACGCTCCCGGGCCAGGCCGAGCGCCTGGAGCAGGCCGCGCCGTCCGGGCGGGAAAGCACAGCGGAACACGACGAGCGGCCTGCAGCGACGTCAACCCGTCGCACCGCCGCCACGGCCCCAAAGGCTGCGCAGGACAACAACTCGGGCAGCGAAGAAGCCGCACTTGGCAGGCAGATTATTCATGCTTGCGCCACGGCTGCCCACGGTGAGGTTCTCGCCCAGCAGATGGCCGAACGCATTGCCCGATTCTGCTCGATGTCGGGCACGTCCGATGACGCCTCATTGGAAGTCACGCTACCGATGAATCCTTCGGTACTCGCCGACACACTGCTGCATCTACAACTTTCGTCGTCGCGCATAGCTCTTCGTTTCAAAACCTCCAACCCACGCTCTGCACAGCTAATCTATGACAACGCTGAGACGTTGCGCGCCCGACTGTCGGATGCACTGCGCCGCCGGATCGATGTTGAAGTTGCCGCCTGAACAAACCTTAGCAATCCGGAGTTACCGAGCATGGTCAATGATCTCATGCCGTCCGTTCTCGACGGCCGGCTCCCGAGCTATGCCCCGGCACTCGCCCAATTGTGCCGTGCGCTTGGCGACGCGCGCGCGAATCATCCGGCGGTCGAACTTGGCCTGAGCCTGCACGGTATCGCGCCGGTACGGTTCGAACGCACCATCACCCTGCAACTCGAATGCATGCATGGCCCGCTCGGCGTCGTCGTCGACGCTGACGACTACCCCGCACTGCAGACCATCGCACTCGACACCGAACCGAAACGGGCAGCCGCGCTCGCGAATATGTGGCTCGCCGACATACTCGCTCTGTTTCGCACTGAGGCCGGTGGCACACCGACGGTCAAGTCGATTTCGTTGTCCGCGCAGAACAAGGGCGCAGACGGGATATGCGGCCTGAACCTTCGCTTCACGGTGTCCGGCAGCGACAGGATCTGCGTGGTAACCGACATGCCCGATGCCCTCGCGGCCGACTATGAACGCGTCTGGGTAGACCGCAGGCGCGGCTTCACGCCGCGCATGCCCAGCACGCTCGACGACATCGTGGTGCCCGGCGTGGTGCGCCTGCGCAGCCGCCTCTGTTCGCCCGATCTGTTGAGCTCGCTACGGCGCAACGACATTCTGCTCGGCTGGCAGCCTGCCGCACCGTTTTGCGCCGGCCGCCCCCTTGAACATGCAACGCTGCGCTTCGGTGCTGCACGCGGCCGCCAACTCAGCGCGGGCGTTTGCATCGATGCGCAAGCCATCACCCTGGAGACCCCTGTGACCTCACTGAACGACGCGCAATCCGACGACTTCAGCCCGCACGCGAGCGCCTCGCTTCAGCCTGACAGCGAACCGCTCATCGATGTGGCCACCATGGACCTGCCCGTGCACATCGAGTTGCTGACCGTCAATCTGAGTGTCGCGCAACTGGGCGCGCTGCAATCCGGCTACGTGCTGGAGTTGCCGCTGCCGCTGATGGACGCGCCGGCACGTCTCGTTGCATACGGACAGACACTCGCAGTCGGCAAGCTGGTCGCGGTTGGCGAAAATCTGGGCGTGCAGATTCACCGCATGGCGGCGAGCGATGAACGAGCATCTTGACGTCGCCTCGCTGCTGGTCGGACTGCTCGCGTTCGGCCTGCTGCCGTTCGCCGCCATGGTCGTGACGTCCTATACGAAGATCGTGGTCGTACTCGGACTGCTGCGCAACGCGCTCGGCGTACAGCAGGTACCGCCCACCACCGTGCTCAATGGCATCGCCATGATCGTCACCTGCTTCGTGATGGCGCCGGTCGGCATGGAAGCGGTCCATCGCGCCCAGCTCACGAGCGAAGAAACGCCGACGAGCCAGGTGATGCCGATTCTGGACGCCGCGCGCGAACCGTTCCGTCAGTTCCTGCTCAAGCACACGGCCGAGCGCGAGAAGGCTTTCTTCATGCGCTCGGCCCAGCAGATCTGGGCCGCCGACCAGGCAGCCGCGCTCAAACCCGATGACCTGATCGTCCTCGCGCCGGCCTTCACACTGACCGAATTGACCTCGGCGTTCAGGATTGGCTTTCTGCTGTACCTCGCGTTCGTCGTCGTCGATCTGATCGTCGCCAACATCCTGATGGCGCTCGGCCTCTCCCAGGTCACACCGACCAATGTGGCGATTCCGTTCAAGCTGCTGTTGTTCGTTTCGATGGACGGTTGGTCCACGCTGATTCACGGCCTAATTTCGACTTACAGGTGACGTATGGACTACGACGCAATCACGCAATTGACCACCAACGCACTCACGCTCTGCCTGCTCGTCTCACTGCCCGCAGTCGGCATCGCGGCCGCCGCGGGCCTGCTGATTGCGTTCCTGCAAGCCGTCACGTCACTGCAGGACTCGAGCATTTCGCACGGCGTTAAGTTTCTGATCGTGACTGTGGTCATCGTGGTCGCCGCCCCCTGGGGCGCCTCGTCCGTGATGCAGTTCGCGCAATCCGTCATGCGTACGGTGTTCCCATGAGCATCTCGCGCGTCAACGGGTCCCATATTCCGCCCGAAAGCGTAACGGCGACGCAAGGCACTTCGGCGACGTCCGCGACAAGCGGCCAGCATCACCATCACGAGCAGGCGAAGACGCATAAGGGCGGCAACCGTCCACGCACGAAGCGAAGACGCGGCGCCGATTCGCAGGACGGCGTCGATGAAAGCGGTGCCAGCGAGGAGCTGTTGCAGATGCTCGAAGAGCATCTGCAACGCAACGCGGAACTCGTGATGCGCGCCGGTGAGCGCCGTGGCGGGCAGCAGGACAACTCAAGCAATGGGCAGCAGGACGACGATCAAGGGGCAGCCGCAGGGTCGTCCGTGGCGGCGCGTGGCGCTGCCGCAACCGGCAACGCGAACGCGGCGCACCGTCACGCCGAACAGGCGCTTCTCGCCGCGCGCCGCGCGCAGGCCGCAGAGCGGCCGCCGGCAAGCTCGACTTATGAAGTGCTGAAGGCGATGCGCGAGTTACTCGTGCAGCAGGGCCCGGCGGCGCGCGCCTCGACGACGCTTGCGGCCGTGCGGGAGCGACTGATCGAAGCGGTGGGTACGCCTTCATCGCGCGCCCCGGCGCGGCAGCACTCGATCAACCTGTTATTGCCGCTGATGTTGCTGAACCTCGAACGCGTACGCACCAACGACGAACGTGCGCTCGCAATCGCCAGGATTAATTCGCTGCTCGGCCGTCGCCGGGCGGCTGTTTGACCACAGCGCGCAAACCTGCGCCGCTCGTTGATGCAAGGAGTTCGTTCATGACCAAGGAAATTCGTTTGCTGACCGGCCGCCACGCCGGGGCTCGCATAAAGTTGAATCCAACGCAGACGCACATCGGCAACGATGACGAAGCGGACATTCAGATCAGCGACTGGAAATTGCCCACGATGGAACTGAGCTACCACGACGACGGACGCATCTCGATCGCAGATCACGCGACCGGCAACCCGGCTGTGATGCTCGACGATTTCGTGCCACGCCGCTTCGGCGACATCGTGCTGTGCGCCGGCGATGCGAACGCCGTGTGGCCATCGGACATCGTGCTGCTCGAAACGGCGCTTGCACCGAAGGACGTTCCGGCGCCGATGATGGCCGCCGAAGCGCCGCTGCTGCCGCAACCGCTGAAGGTCTCGCGCAAGCACAGCGGCATGCGCAATGCAGGGCTCGCCGGCGTGGCGCTGGTCGCCATCGGATGCGCGGGGATTGCGTTGCCGGCCGTGCTGCATCCGCGTGTCGACGCCTCCGTGCACGACGAAACGCCGCAACCGACGGTGGACACACTGACGAGCGCGCTGCACCGTCTGCAGCTTGAAGACGTACAGGTCAGGCGCGCCGATGGACGCTTCGAGATCGTCGGCATCGTGCCGGACAGCACGGCCGAAATCACCGCGCACAACACGCTTGAAGCGATGGCGCCGGGCAAGCTGGTCTGGCATGTGGGCTGCGTCGACCAGATCACCCGGGATCTGCAGGAGTCGCTGCACGACCCGGAGCTACGGGTGCGTTATCTGGGCAATCGCGGGTTCGCCGTCGCCGGGATAGCAAAGAACGCCGCTGCGGCTCGCGCGACGCTCGAGCAGTTGGGGGGCGATATCGCACCGATGCACGCCAGCATCGCGTCGCAGTTCACCCCCGATGACCGTATGGCGCCGCCGTCCGACGTCGAATCGCTGCTGGCTGTAGGCAACCTGCAATACGTGGAGTCGAGCGACGGTACCAAGCACTTCGTCGCTTCGAAAGCCGCGCCTGAAGAACTGAACTGAGCACTGAACAGAGGAAGATCATGTACGACGCCATGACCCCCGAATTGATCGACGTCATCGACAACCTGAAGACGCTTGCGGAGCAGCCGCCCGCGCAGCGCCGCAAGCTAGCCGACGCCGCGCTCGGACTCGAGCATGTAGCAGGCGACATCGCAGCGCAGGCCGTCAGGCTCAGTGACCCGTTGCTGCGCCAGTCCGCGACCACGGTCGCGGACGGACTGAACGCCGCCGCACAGTTGTGCCGCGCGGCCATCGAATCGGAATCGTGACCCCGTTTATCACGAAGCCGTGCTGTCCGTACGCGAGTACGGCATGTAATCCCCGTGTCCATAAGGTCACGGCAATCTTGCCCCATCCCGGGGTGTGTTTTGACTCTAGCCAAGGAGCATCAGCATGTCGAGCCTCTCAACCGGTCTTTCCGTAGGTTCAACCGCAGCTAACGCAGTAGACACTGGCACACAAATCGCCCAGATGGAAGCTAGCACGGCCAGCTCCATCGAGCTGCAGGACGCAGCAACCACGCAGGAAAATGCGCTCAACAACGACGCGACCAAGGACCAGCTGGAAGAAGCCGGTCCGAAGAACGCGAAGAGCCTGACGCAAGGCTAAGCGTAATTCGGGTGCGTCTTCGCGCCGCGCGGGGCGCACCCATCTTATCTGTACCGGTTGGCTCACCATGCATGGCCTTCATGCCAACGAGCAGTCATATTCCTGGCCTCGCGGCACTCGCCGCCATTTTCAAGCACCCTCCTTCGCCCCACTTGATTGACGATCCTACCCGCCCATGAGCCTCGAACGCCGCGACCAGTTGATCCGTGAGCTATGCGAGCTGCGCGGTATAGGTGACGCGGAACATGTGATCCAACAGGGCATTGTGTGCATCGACGATTTCGATATCGCGATCGACTACTTCGACGAGGACCCGGCCGCCATCTACGTCAATTTCCAGTTCGGCGTCGTCTCGGGCGGGCGCACCCTACGCGTATTCCGGCTGCTGCTCGAGGCCAACCTGTCGGTCTATGCGCAGGATCAGGCCCAATTGGGTGTGGAAGCGGAGACCGGCGGTGTTGTGCTGGTGGTACGTGGCCTGCTTGGCAACGATGCCGACGGCCAATGGCTCGTCGACATGATCGAGCACTATGTCGAGCACGGACGCTACTGGCGCGAGAACATCCTGCTGTCGGACGACGAGATGATGCGCCATCTCTCCGATGGCGCATATGTATGGATTCGCGCCTAGCGCAACGGGCCGGTCCACGCAAAGGACAATAACCATGTTGAATCATCGTGTATCGTCGCACGCTCCGCAGTCAGATCCGGCGTCCGAGCCCGACACCGCAGCGCAGGCAGCAACGTCCGGCACCTCCGCCGGCAGCGCAAAGCCGCGCGCGAGACCGGCAGGTATGGCGGGCCTCGCCAACCGGCAGTCGGCCACGCCCACCGCCGGCAGACGCGCCGCTGCCCTGCCCACACGCACGACCAGCATGACACCGATAGCCGTTCAACGGCTGCCCGGCCTGGCCGAGCGCCTCGGCAAGATGAAAAACTATCTGACAGAGCTACATACCGCCCATGCGCAGCGGCGCGAATTGGGCGCACCGCGGGATGCGGAATTTCTCGACCTGCTTGTCGCTACCGAAAATGCGCGAAATCCCGAACTGAACTTGTACGCCAATCGCGTCGACTATGGAAAACTCCTGGCCGGCGATCACAAGGCCGTCGGCGATCTCGCATCGCAAGCGGTTGCCGGCATGCGGTCGGGCTGCGCCTGGCATGCCGTCGTCAGCATGGACTCGCACGAGTTCGCACTGGCCGTCAAGCATGACCCGGAGCACCCCCATCACATGTCGGTCGTCGTGGTAGACAGCAGCAGGACGAGCTTCGCGTCCGAGGAGTGGGTGCAGTTCGCTACCTCGCTGGGCGCTCACCTGAACGCTGCGCCAGGGCAAGAGGGCAAGCCGCGCAACGCGAAGGTCTGGATCAACTGTCTGGCTACGGGAACGCAGCACACCGGCGAAGGCTCCGCCATTTTCGCGCTCACGGCCGCGCGGGATATGTCCACCGAGCCGGATATCGGGCGTCTGCACGAGGCAACGCTGGAGCAGGCGATGCGTGCGCCGGCGCCTTTCTCGTGCCAGGTCCACACGGATAACCGGTTTCTCAGCGAGAAATTCTTCAAGCATATGACGCGAGAACTCAGCATGCAGACGCTGCTCGCGGCGCGTCCCGAGCTTGAAGACCGGCCTGTGAACAGAAAGCAGCAAACGTTGCGCGAGCGGCAGGCGGCCCATCTCGGCAAGCATCGGCCGCCATACGGTTTACCGTACACGTATAGCGACTCCTATGAACGGGAGCGCATCAGGATGTATGAGCGGGCAATCGGCCATGTCGAAACAGCCGCTGCACCGCAACTGCTTTCCGCGCGGCTCAACAACATGGCAACGTACCTCGGCGATCTGCGCCGGGCGCAGAGACGAGGAACGAACCTCCCCGCGCCTCAGGATGCCGAGTTCATCGACCTGCTCGTCGGCTCGGAAAACATGCGTGATGACCATCTGCGGTTGAGGGCGCACAAGGTCGACATTGGGCAGCTCGAGGCGGGACATACCGACGCCGTTAGCGATCTCTGGACCTCGCTCGCCGAAGGCGTGCGCAGCGGTGCCGACTGGCATGCGACACTCGATCTGAACGGCCACTTCGCGGCTCTTTCCGCGCACCACGACCCGCACAATGCCGCGCATGTTTCGCTTGCCGTGCTGGACGGCGCGGGCTTGCCGATATCGCTTCGCGGTTGGCAAACACTCGCCGCCCAACTGGGCAATCGCCTGCGCCAGATGCTCCCGGAACAGGATCCCGCGGGTTCGGTGAAAGTATGGCTGACGCACCTGGATGTCTCGGCCCGCCAGCCTGCAGAAAACAGCGCACTGTTCGCGTTGCGCGCCGTCAAGGAGATGAAGTCCGATCGCGGAATCGCGGAGATACATCGCAATGCAATCGCTGAAGCCCACAGCTTGCCTGAAGACATCGTCGCGACTGCGCGCAACGGAGCCGATCTGCTCGATCCGGCATACGGCATGCCACCCGACGCCGATTCGTACGATCCCTCCGAAGAAGCCGCCCTGCTAGCCGAACAGATTGAAATGTACAGCCTCGCGTTGAGCCATCTCGAACGCTCGCTCGCCTCGATGTACGCAGCCGGCAGGACACCCTGAGACGAAGGGTGCGCGCATCGCCAGGCGCCCGCTCCTGCGTTGGCGGGCTCACGCGGCGTCGCAGGTGACGAAACAGGCGGCGCCAGGACAATCTGGTTTGTGGAACGACATCAGAATTCAATCCGCACAACGGAATATTCCGATTAGCCGGTAGGGATATCCTTATTAAATCTTCCTCTAAGCCAACGACTGTTTTACACACCTCCGTTTTATAAAGTTATCCTAAAGAAATAATAGCGTCTGCCGATAACTGAGATTAAGAATTCCACCGACGGTAACGACGCGGACGCGCGTTCCTGACAAAGCCAATGAGGATGTTTAGCGCGTCTTCGAGAATCGGATTAAGCCAATGAGAATGACCGTGCTCGGCATCGCCATTGCCATAGCGACGTTTGAAACCATGACACCTGTCTACGCAGTATTGGGAGGGGCGCCCACGTGGTCGTCGCACAGTACCCAAAATACGACCCTGCTCGCACAGCATTTGAGCACCACCTCGGTCTCCTATACCGTTAGCGAAACGACACTGTCGTCCGGTACCACGGTGCGTGAGTATGTCGCGCAAAACGGCACGGTGTTCGCCGTTGTCTGGCACGGCCCGCGGATGGCCCCCGTCAACACGCTCCTTGGCTCCTATTTCCCTGCCTACCTGCAGGGCTTGTCCGACGCGCGCGTGGCAATCGGAGGAGGCTACGGCCCATTAGAGGTGCGGCAGTCCGGGCTCGTCGTCCAGGCGGCCGGACACATGGGCGCATACCACGGTCGCGCATATCTTCCTCAGGCGCTCCCGCAAGGCGTGAGCGTAGACGACATCCGGTAAGCGGGAGAATGACAATGCGCAAACTGGTAGGAACTCAGATCGCGGCGCTGTGCGTCTGCGTCGCAGCATGTGGTGGCGGCAGCTCGCGTTCGACGACGGCTGCCGGTACGGGTTCGAGTACCTCCAGCTCAAGCACGACCGGCTCGACCACGCCGGCCTCGAGTACGTCCAGTACGAGTACGTCGTCCGGTACAAGTACGTCGTCCAGTACGGGTACGTCGTCCAGCACCTCAACCGTCGCAGCCGATGGATCGGCGACACCGACGGCCAGCACGGCTGCCAACACGGTACCGATCTCTGTGTCATCCGTGTCGGGTAGCATCGTCAACCGCCCGACAGTGAGCGTGACGATCTGTACGCCGGGGACACATGCCGCAACGAACTGTTCGACGATCGACAACGTGATTCTCGACACCGGCTCATCCGGGCTGCGGCTTTTTGCATCGGCAATACCCAGTGCGACACTGTCCACACTGACCAGCCAGACGCAGTCGTCAACAGGCGACGCGATCGCCGAATGCGCCTCTTTTGGCAGCGGCTACACATGGGGAACGGTTCGCAGCGCGGACATCAAGCTGTCCAGCGAGATCGCGCAGAACGTACCGGTCAATATTCTGACCGACCCCTCGCTGGCAGAGTCGGCCCCATCGGATTGTCAGGTGAGCACTGCCCTCAGTACGGTCTCGGCGCTCGGGGCGAACGGCATACTCGGCGTTGGAGTGGCGGCTCAGGACTGTGGCGCGATTTGTGCGAGCAGTGCCGTGGACGCCGCCTACTATGCCTGCGACAGCTCGACCTGCAGCGCCACCACACAGGCGCTCACGCTGCAGATTGGCAATCCGGTTCAATATTTCCCGACAGATAACAACGGCTTGATCGTCGAAATGGCGCAGGTTGCCGATAGCGGGGCGAGTACGGGTTCCGGGACGCTGGTGTTCGGGATCGACACGCAAACCAACAACGCATTGTCCGGGACCGGCGCGACCGTATTTACTACGGATGCCTATGGAGATGTCGGTTCAACGTATAACGGCACCTTCACCGCTAACAATGCTTACTTCGACACGGGTTCGAATGGATTCTTTTTCGAGGACGCAAGTATTGCCCGCAACAGTCAGTCGTGGTTCGCGCCATCCAGCACGCTACATCTATCGGTCGCAATCTCGGGTGCCAATGCGTCGACCGCGACCATTGGTTTCAACATTGCCAACGCGAACACGTTGTTTGCTACCGGCAACTACGCGTTTAACGATCTCGGCGGAGCTGAATTCTCCGGCTTCGCCCTCGGCGCGCCGTTTTTCTATGGGCGCCACGTCTACTTCGGCATCACGGGCACAACGTCTTCTGGCGGCACTGGCCCCTACGTGTCCTACGTATCCAACTGATACGGACTGACGCTGGACGTTGTCAACCTGCCGGGCGAGAGAAGAGACCCCGGCAGGTATCAGCCTCGTTCAGAAAGCGGTTAAAGGTGCGAGCTTCGCACCTGCCTGCCCGGTACGGTTCAATTACCCACCAGCTTTGCCAGGTTCGTGCCGCGCAGTTCCGCCATCCGCTTGTGGTGGTCGGAGACCCGCTTTTGCCGATCGAGTCGCGCCTTCGCTGCTGCAATCTGCGTATGGTGGTGAGCGGCATGCGCGGCGTGGTCGGCATGGGGCGGCGCGTGGTCGCCAGGCTGCGGCTCCTCAGGCTTATGCGACGCCGCGCCGGTGTGCTCGCCGGCGTCTGCTTTCAATGGCTCTTCCTTACGCTCCGCGTCGGCACCGGCCTTCAGCCGAGGCGCCCCGAAGGGGCGTTTGCGAGGATGCGTAGCCGCCTCATCCAGACCGCCTGCAACGCCCGCCTTCGGCAAGGCTACGCGTGGCGCTGCGGTGTGCGCGGCCGGGTCGGCTTCAGCGTCGCGCATGGACGCTGTACGCTTGCCGAGACCCGCAAACTGCGCTCCCTGCGCCACGCGACGGCCTGCTTGCGGCTCGGCCGGGCTGGTCGGCAGGTCCGCTGACGGACTCGGGGCGAGCGGTACCGCGGCGATCTGGTTATCGACCTTATGCATATCGATCACCGAACGACGAACGGCGAGAGATCCTCAGCGGTCGCCGGCGACCTCACTGCATCGGCGCGCAACACCCGCAAGGCCGGCTCGAAGCGAACCTTGGACAGCGACTGCGAGCAGAACGCGACGAGACAGCACGTGATCAGGCACGGAAGCATCCGGCGCAGGTACCGCTGACAGATACGGTTGACGTTCATCGTTTTCTCCTTGATTGAGCCATCCAAAGTCACTTGACAGCCCGATTGTCTGCGCGTCGAACACTCAGGCTAGCCAATCGATGCGAATCCATAGAGACAACGGCGAAACACGACAAATTTCGTCGCCACCCGCACTCTTTCGTCGCGACGCCACTTTTACCTGATTCGCATGGCTACCCTTTATTCCAATCGACACCTGCGTTTTCCTGAAGCGGGTCCAGTTGCCAATCGACATCGCTCTCAACTCCTTGCCGGAGCCGCCATGCCTGTGATCATCAAGAAAGACACACTGTCGTCGGCGGCGCCCGTCGCAAGCGCCGCTCATGCCTCCTCCGCCGACGCTTCTACGTCAGCAGGCCCTGCAGCCGGACGCAAAAAGAGCTTTCTGTCGGGACCGCTGTCGTCCCTGAAAAATGCGGTTGCGGGCAAAAAAAACAAAACGACCGATCATGCGGCAATGCCGTCACCTCCGCCAGCCTCTCCGGCCGCTCCCGCTCCTGAGGCGCGGACGCTAAATCGCCAGGACGGGCGCCGGGTGAGGTTCGATATCCCCGGCCGGTCAGCCACGGAGAACAGCCTGGACGGCAGAGACCTGCGGCGCACCGCTAGCGCACCGCGTCAGGTCATGCGCAAAATGAGCCTCGGTGATCACCTGGGAATGCCGCTCACTGAATCATCGAATCCGGCACCCCCTCCCGCGAGCCACGTCTCAGCGACTTCGCCGCGCACGTCGACAGACGACGCACGGTCCCAACCCGACACCAGCCCAGAACCGGTTCTGGCACAACAACCCGATCCGGTTACAAGCGAGATAGTTGAAGAATGGGAGATCGAATCGAACGCTACCGCACACAGCGACGCTAGCGAGATCGGTCCTGATGAGACGCCGGAACGCGACTCGGCAACGCCCCATTCCGACACCGAAGCCGTGCCGGCCGGACGCAACGCGTCCGCGAATCTGCTACGCGACGCACACAAAGTGCCGCACCAGAACCCCTACCACACAAGCGACGACACGGGACTTTTAGGAATCCGGACCACCACGCGACCGGGCCGTCCCATGACGCTCCCGCATGCCGGGCCCACGCCGATCAAACCGGAGGATCCGACGCCCGCCGAGAGCGCCGCAGTGGATGCACCACCTTTGGCAACTGCGGAAACGGGCTTGAAAAAGAGTAAAAAACTCAAGTCTGTCAGATCTTTTGTCGAGAAGTTCCTCTCGACGCCACAGCGACGTTCGCAACCCGGCAATGGAACGCAGGTGGGGACCAAGGTCGAGGAAATCGTCCCTGAGCTGACAGACGCGGCCAGCTTCCTCGCTCGCATGCGCTCGCTCTTCCCGCTCGCGGCGGAAAGCGCCGGGGAGACCGACAGCGCTAGCGAGTTGACCCGCCAGATCTGCCCATCTCAGGAAGACCTGCGGCCCGATCTGCATAGCCCGCGACTCGAGTTCACCCATCCTATGCTGATCGCCGAGCGCCTCGCCCAGGTGTGCGACGGCGACGCGGGGCGCGCGCTCGATGCCTTCAAAGCACTTCAGCAAGGCCACTTTCTGCCTTTCAGATCCGTCGAGCTCCATGATAGTTCCGAGCCGCAGCGGCTCGAGTCGCTTCTGACCTTGCCGCCCGAGCGCGCGTCGCGTGCGCAGCCGCAACTGGATGCGCTGCGCGCCGCAGCAAAACTCGCCACCTCGCCGATCGGCTTCGAAGCGCTACTGCGCACGATGCAGGCGCAGTTGCCCCCGAACCGGGAACCGCACCTCAAACGTTGCCTCGAAGCCGTCGCCCAGGTCGAAACCGAACGCGGTGCGCCGGCCGATCTCGCCGTGCATGTGAGTACCGCGCGCGGCGCGATCGACACGAACCAGTCCACACTCGCCCAGGAGGTGCTGCACATCGAAAGTCGCGCACTCGAACAGGTGGAGGGTAATCCGCATGCGTCGCTCAACGCCAGCGAGAAAGCCGCGATCTTTTCGTGGGATAACGGCTTCCACGAGCGCGGCCCCGGCACCGAACTGGCCAAGGTGCAGGGCCGGCTTGCAAAGATGAGCAAATACGTCCAGCGGGCCAGTCATCTGCAGGATCTGCGTAACGTCAGGTTCGACCGCAAGAACATCGTGCGCTCGTCCGTGAAGGTGGTTGACGCGCAGGCCCGGATCCTTGCAATGCGGGCACAGCAGGCGATCGGGCGCAAGAAGACACCGCTCTCTGGCCTGCGGAAGTTCGGGGCGGGCAACAACCTCCTGCTGCACCCCGACGACGACGTTGCGGTCCTCGACAAACATGCGAAAGCGGCAATCGACGCGTTGCTCAAGGAGCACAATCGCATGTACCCCGATCCCAAGGCCTTCGCGCCGAAGCTGCAAGACCCGAGGTCGACCGCACTTCCCAAGCCCGTGCTGCGCGAAGCGCTACTCGAGCACTGGAAGTCGCTGGTCGACGAACAGAACATGCGCCCGATCGGCAACAAGCTCGACAGCGCGGCACTGAAAGCAATAGCTCAAAGGATTGCGACACGCTCCGGGGTCGACACCGAACAGACGCGCAACCTCATTGAAGGTCATCTGCAACGCTGGAGCGGCAGCAAGCTCAAGCGCCAGGGCTTGAAGTTCGACCGCGTGGTCAGCCGCGAACTAACCCTTGCCGATCTGCAGAAATGGGCCGACGAAATCGAGTTGCCAACGAGGGTGCAAACCCCGCTTGGCAGCGAAGTCGCGAACGGTTCGCCACCGCAGGAAGCGTATGGGCGCATCGCCGCTGCTGCCAGTGAGCCGGACGCAGCCTCGACGAGCGCCGCTACCGCGCTCTCGTCGCCGACCTACCTCGATGAAACCGAGTTCGGCACCGCGTTGCGCAAGGCGCTTACCGTCATCGACTCGACAACCGCCCGGCCCCACGACCTCACGCCAGACGGCCTGCATCAATTCACCCGCATGTATCTGCGCGAACACAACTGGGGCAACCCGCTCGTCGCCTCCAACGGTGGCACCGCCGGCATCAGCACCGCGTCCATTTCGGACGCAGTCAAGTGGGTCACGGAAAAGCTCTCCCCGGTCAGCGTGACGCCGGTCCTGGACCTCAGGATTTCGCGCTCGGCCACCGCGGTGCTGAACATCGGTTCGACCACGCACGGTGGAGAAATTTTCATCGGCACGCAACGGCAAAAGGCAGCCTCGATCGGCGTCGGAGCGAGTGCCAGCTTCCAGTTGCCTGCCTTGAAGAAAGTACTCGGCCAGGCAACCGGCAGTGCCGAGGCTACGCCGCTCGCCATCGAGCGCGTGAAGACGCGCGGCGTGATGGTGCGTGCGCTGCGTCGACCGAAGGCCGACGGCACGGGCTTCGACAGCGCGGCGGCTCGCGATGAGCTGGTCAAGTTCAACGATCTGATCTGGTCGGTCGCGAAGGGCGAACATGGCGCGCTCAACCCGGAGCAAGGCTGGGAGCTGATCGCCAATCAGTTCTTCGACAGCCCGACGCTGTCGATCGGCTGGCAGGATCAGGAAGGGACAACCGTGCACCATACGCTCGCCGCCTCGGCGGGGGTGCGCGTCGGACATAGTATCGGCAGCCGCATCGCAGGTGCATTCTCGAAGTCGGAAACCGAACGCGCCGCGGTGAACGTCGGATTTTCGAGCGATCTGACAACCCACGGCTCGAACGTGCGCAAGGAGCAAACCGGCAGGAGCCGGCTGGTGCGGGCAAACTACCTGTGGCGCTTCCAGCAGAACATGACGCTAGGCGCGACGCAGGTCAACGCTCCGATTCCACTCAGCCACCCCGTAGGCGCCGATACGGCATCGATGGTCAGCGGGTCGTCGCAGATGACGCGCACGTTCGCCCTCGACGACAGAGGTTTCAATGCGACGTTTCGCGCGATCGTGAAGGCAGGCCGGCTCTCGGAGCCGTACACGCTGCGCGAGTTCGAAGAACGGAACGCCAAGGCGTTCGTAGAATTCATTGACAAGCCCGAGCGTCATGCCCAGTTCAGTCAGGTCTTCAAGGCCGCTTATGGCCTCGACAAGGGCGATGAAGCATTCCGCAACTTCCAGGAGAAGACGAAAAACTGGGCCGGCCCCGGGCAGCACTACACGGTACGCTTTCGCATCCGCGCCGAAGATCGCGACAAACTCGACGAAATGGCGGAGGTCGCCCACTCGATCTATCAGAGCAATCCTGACGATCCCTTGTTGGGAAAAATCGAGCAGGCCATGAAGGCCCGGTTCGAAGACGAGGACTCGTGGATACCGACGCAGGTCTTCGCCCTCGAGGGGCAAACCGCCCGCGAGGTGACAGGGGTCAATCTCGGCGTGCAGTTCAACGCCCAGGAGACGGTCGCGAGCGACCGGGAGCTGTCGGCGGTAGTTGTGCCGCTGCCGACCGCGAATCGATGGACACGCGCTTCGCGGGACGTCCTTCCCACCGATCCGAGCGTTCGCCAGGGCACGGAAGAGCACACCGCCGGCGGGTAACGGGCGGGTGTCCCTGCCCTTGGTCAGTCGGGGACGACCGCGCGCACGCCCTGCTGCTGCGAGACACGCTGAGTGCCCGGCGCGTCGCGCCTCTGTTGACCGTCAGCCGAAAGGATGATCGTTCGCTTTATCGAGGCCTGTCGCCGGTGTTCCGAGCGCGTGAAAAGTCTGCAGCGGCTGCGCAAGCTTGACGCGCTTGTCCAGCACGAGCGCGCTCAGCACCTGTTCGCGAGTGCGATTGCCGGAGACCTCCAGAACGGCACAATGGACTTGCAGTGGAACGATGGGCCAGGCTGCAACCTCCCGTAGCCGATAGTCGCGTGCGATAGCCGCTACCGTCGCCCGCGCGCTGCCCGAGGCAACGTAAAGCGGCGTACCGTTGTAGCTGCCGGACGTCGTGCCGGCTAGAAGCGGCATTGACTGGCCAGGATTGGCGACAGTGACAATGATCATCCGCTCACTGTTCCGCTTGATCTGCGCGAGAGTTGCGGGATCCATCTTAAGACTGGACGGAGGTGCCAGAAAGCCGTCTGCACACGCCGTCAGAAGCGGCAGCAGCAGGCACGCCAGCGAGACACGCTGCGCCAGCCCGCGCGCGCGACGTGCCGCGCTGTCGGCGAAACCCGCGCGCGCGCCATCGGGCGTTCTCATCCGTCTCTCCAATAAGTATGACGATTGCAGCGGGCTGTACCGCGACAGCGGTCCATGACTGGGGTTTGTCGCGCGGAAATGGGACAAAGTAAAACACTCTCCGTGTGTACCGCCACACGCGAAAAATGTTGCGACGTTTACAAACTTCGCTGCGATAGGCCGGCCTGGCCCGGCGAGCCGCCGCGCCGGGCGACGTCGCCAATAGTGTCAGATGGGTGCAGCAGGAGCGCCGCGGCGCAGGGCAAGCCCCTCGCGCCAGGCCGCGAATGCGCGTCTAGCGGCGTTTCAGCGCGTCGTGCAGCGATGCCTCGACGGAATGCGTCGAGCCGTCGTCGAAGTGCGGTTGATTGATCCACCTGGCGATCGGGCCTGCATCCGGCCCGAACAGGTCATCGCCACCCGCGCCACGGGATGCGGCGAGCTCCACGTCCGCGAGCCGGGCCATCGTATCGAGCGCCTCGCTTTTGCGCATGCCCAGGTCGGTCAGGAGCGTATGGGCAGCATAGAGTCCGGGTATCGCCTTGACGTGCGCATGCATTTTTCTGATGCGGCTGGACAACGAGAGATGCGGATCGTGGGCAAGTGTCTGCAGCCCTGTCAACGCTTCAGAAGACGTATGGCATGTCTGTGTCAGTTCGCGGCGAATCAGGTCGACCACATGATTGACGACCACGCCACGCTCAGCGTCGTTCGCTGCCGTCGATTTGCGATGGTCAATCAGGGATCCCGCGATACCCATGCCGAAGCTGCGGTTCGCAACACGCTTCTCTGCGTTTGCAAATGAAGCCGCCACGATGCCGGCCCTGGCCTCCAGCGGCAGCCCCTCCGGTAAATCCTCCGGCTGTTGCGGCGCGCGCTGCGCTGCAGCCTCGTCATGTTGCTCCACCGATTCATGCAGGCTCACGTCGCGGCTTCTTAGGCCTTTCAAGTCGTGACGAACGATGCGCGCGATCTGATCGGCTTTCGCATTGCGCATCTTTTGCCGTTCTTCGGCGAGCGGGTTTCTGAGCGACAGCAATTCGCGCCCGCTAGCCACCGCGTAACCTGCCGCCACCACAGGCAAAGCCGCGCCGTGCGTGCCTGCGATCATCAACGTGCTGGCCGCGGCGCTCAGCCCCGCCATCACCGCCTGATACGTCGAACCGTTGCGCCGCCCGGTTCCCTGGTGCTTGCCGATATACATCAGCGTCAACACGTCGCGCGCGTGCCGGGTATGGGGATGACTGCTGTCGTGTGCAATCCGCAACAGCTTCACCTTGTCATACTGCCACTGCCCCTTGCGATCACGCGTCACGATCAGGTTTCCGACAAACGCCGGATCAGCTGCATTGGTCTGCCGGTAATGCGCAGCGAGCGCCGGATAACGCAACCGTTCGTCGTCGTTCGCCGGCGCGACCGAACCGGCACTGCGTCCATGCGGCCGCGGCCGTTGCGCCGACGCGGCTTTGAATGCCAGGACGTCCGCTTGCAACATCTCGTCGAGCCTCGTGTGGTAGCGTCCAGCGAGGGCACCGCCTGCCGCCGCTGCGAAACCCGCTCCGGCCAGATTCAGGAGGTCGTGTGTCAACAGTCCGTCGTACGTATACGTCGCCCCTGACGTCGCATTGCCGACGGCTTCCATAGCGTAAGCGTCGGGCAGCACGTTGAGCGTCAGCGGCGTAAGGCCGGTTTTGTCACGGCCCAGCCAGTTCGCCAGTTTGGTGGCCAATCCTTTGCCGCTTTTTCCGTGCTTCGTCACGGCGGGCACCAGGGTCTGCAGCGATCCTGTCTTGTCGCCACCCGACGCCTGCGGAGGAGCGGCACGCTTCGCCAGTGGCGCCAGCAATTCGTTCTGCTGGCGACGACCCGATGCCTGCCGACGTGCCGGTTGAGCAGCGGCGGCTCTGCTGCTTCCGGATGACGAATCAGACGCGTCGGCGACCCGCGCGTTGTGGGGAACGAATATCTTCATGAGTGGCCACGCAAGACGGAGAAAAACTGTAGATCGTCAAGCCACTCTAGATGAATACAGTTAAAAGTCCTGAATAACTATTGGACCCCGCCGTAAATTTTCCGTATCGAATCTTTAGGTCGACGGGACGTCTCAGCGGTTTCGCCAAATTGTTAGGAATCCAACTTACAATTTAAGACTGTCTGCGACAGTTACCGTGAATTTGTCCGCCTGACCAGTTCGAGCACGCCTTGAGTCAACTCGGTGCAGATGGCTTGCAACGAGGCTGCTTCGTCGCGATCAACGGCCGCCAGGCGTTCGAGATATTCCTGCTCGCGCATGGTCTCGGGCATGATGACCAGTTCGTCCCGGCGTCGCTCCATCTCCCTGCGTAACGGAGCGAACGCCTCAGGGCGCGTCCGTTCAAGGTGTTGCCACCATGCACCGTCAGCGGCCAGAAACTCGATCAGCGCGGGTCCCTGCTCGCTCTCTCGCACCTGCTGCCGGGCCCTCTCCAGATCTTCCTGGCTGACACCCGATACGCTGAAATAGAGCATGCTTTTGAGCCCGTCGCCCAGATCCAGTAGTGTCGCGAGCCCGACACGATAAGCCAGTTCCACCTCCACTTCATCCACCATCTGGATACTCGACATTTTCTCTCGTGCCACCACACTGAGCGAGTCGCGCCGGAACCGCCGCGAACAGACCGACAGCAGATCTGCGTCGCTCCCGCCGCGTTGCACGGCGCGATGGTTGTCGACGGCGTCCTCCATATTGGCGAACGCCAATGCGACGCGGTCTCCGCAACTGCTGAGCGCGTCGTCGGCAACGTTGAAGCAGAGCTGTCTCAGCGTTTGATCGTCTTCGAGCGTGCCGAGCAATTCAGCCATTCTGCGCGTGAACGAAGGCCGCGTCATCGGGTTGCGGTAGTCGGCGGTTTCGCGCAAGCGGTCGAGGAAGACGCCAAAGTTGCCGGCGCTTTCCGCGCTGCCGATCGTGCGCCAGGTGCTCATGGCGGCGTCGGTGCTGCTGCCGGGGTTGGCGCCGTTGGCCTCAACCAGCCATGCGTTCACGGCTTGTTCTAGCGGCCGTTGGTCGACGACCGGCGCATTTGCGGCCAGATTGAATTCAATGCGGGGGCCTCGTTGTCTACTCAGTGCGGCCTGAGTCGCCTCCACCCATCGTAGATCAAGGGGATTCTCGTGGAGATAAACCATACACGCATCGTGTAGATCAAGAATGGATGCCGGCAACTCGGTCAGATTGGTATGTTCGAGATGCAGGTGCCTCAACCGCTGCAGATTGCCAAGCGTGGCTGGGAGCGACATCAGAGGATTTTCTTCCAGATGCAGGGTTTCCAGTTGCTGCAGGTTACCAAGCGTGACCGGGAGCGTCACCAGAGCGTTGTCTTCGAGATGCAGTTCTCTCAGTTGCTGCAGGTTACCCATCGTCGCGGGGAGCGTCTCCAACTGGTTGCCGTTCAGCCACAAAGTCCGAAGGTTCTCGAATGCCCCGATGAAATGCGGCACCTCAAGCTGGTTGTCGGAGAGATCGAGGTGTCGCAGTTGCCGCAATTGCTGCATGCTTTCGGGTAGCGCTCGAATCCCCTGACTTTGCATGGAAAGGCGTTGCAGCGACACGAGTTCTGCGATGCATGCGGGAAAGCCCATCGTGGCGTTGCGCAGATCCACGTCCGTGTCGATTCTGAGCGTCTCGAGACGACGCAAACGTCCGATGCCAGGCGGGAGATCGCCCAACTCGTTCATTGAGAGATTGAGTTCGCGAAGGTGGTCCAGCGTGCCAATACAAGCGGGCAGCGCGGACAGCGAAAGCCCCGCCAGCGACAAACGGGGGCGCCTGAACCTCGCGCACTCCAGGATGGCTCGGGCGGCCACGCCGCGGCGTTCGCCGGCGACTTGCCCTGGATCGTGCCGCCATCGGCGGACCTCGCCGTAAAGCGCCGCCATGACGCCCGTCGCGAGATCGCGATCCGTCGGCGCCGGCAATGTGGCGAGTACAGCCGGATGAGCGTCTTCGCTCTGCTCAAGCAATTGCCGGCAGAAATCGATCGCTGCGTGGGCCGCAGGGTCGCCCTCCGGTTCCTCCAGCACCTGCGCGACGCCGCGCTCGATCACGAGCCATCTGCGGGGCGGCGGTGCCAGAGGCGGGCGCGCCAAGCCTCCCCTGCTGCCCTCCTCCGCAGCAGCACTGGACGCTGCTGCACCACCACCCGGCGGCTGTCGTCCTGGCAGGGATTCAAGCATGCTGGTACGGGGACGCACGCGGCGCGCGGCCTCCGATATGCCGGCGTCGTCTCTCGATGTCCCGGCAATCTCGGGCGACTCGCTGGACGATGCGGTATTTGAGGCGGAAGGGGAGATTCGTTTCATCTATCTGGGTTCGATCCGTCGATCTGGCCGGCGTCGCAGAATACGACGCGTGCCGGTCGTCTTTGTAGTTGAGAGATCGACCTACGATACGGCGAGCGGGAACGAGATGTAGAACGTTCCGGCGAGCGCACGGCGCCGAAAGCGAAATAGCGTCGCGCAGTTCCCGGGCTTCCAGCAGATCAGCCGCTGACAAGCGAGCGCCCGGACGCAAGCAGGATCTCAAATGCGCCACGGGGCATCGGCTTGCCGTACAGGTACCCTTGCGCAAGTTGGCAACCGTGCGCCGTCAGGAACTTCGCCTGATCCGGTGTTTCGACACCCTCCGCCACCGATTCCAGGCGCAGGGCTCCGGCGATGGAGAGTATCGCCTTTACCAGTTCGCGCTTTTCGCGTCGCTCCGAGATGTCCTTCACGAAGGAACGGTCGATCTTGACCTGTCCCACGGGGAAACGATGCAAATAACTCAATGCCGAGTAGCCGGTGCCGAAGTCATCGACCGCAATGGTCAGCCCCATGTCGCGCAACGCGGACAGTGCAACAGCCACGTCATGACTGTCCTCCAGTAGCAGGCTTTCGGTGATTTCAAGCTCCAGCCATTCTGCCCTACACCCGGTTTCTGCAAGAATGCGGCTTACCGATGCAACGAGGTCGTTGCGAATGAATTGACGGGTAGAAAGATTCACCGCAATCCTGATCGGAATGCGCCGCTCCCGATTCCAGTCCGCCAAATCTGTGCACGCGGTCCGTAGCACCCACTCGCCGATATCCACGATCAGCCCCGAGTCTTCGGCGATCGGAATGAACTGGTCCGGCATCGTCATGTCGTGACCGGCACGGACCCAACGTATCAGCGCTTCGGCCCCGATCACGTATCCGGTCGCCAGGTCGACCTGAGGCTGGTAATACAAGACCAGCTCGCCGTTCTTTTGCGCCCCGCGCAAGGCGGTTCCCATCTCCATCCGCTCCTTGGAGCGCACGGTCAATTCCGGACGTAGAACTGGAAATTGTTGCGTCCCAGTCCCTTGGCGCAGTACATGGCCGAGTCGGCATATCTGTATAGAACATCACCCTCGGTGCTGTCATCCGGATATCTGACGATACCCACGCTGATGGTCACGAATACTTCGCGGCCGTCTATGACGAACTGCCTGGCAAACGCCTGCAGGATGTTTCTGGCCACGGTTGCCAGCTCGTCGTCGGTCCGCGCATCGGGTAGCAACACGGCGAATTCATCGCCTCCCAGCCGCGCTACGGTGCAGGATGCAGACACGCACGGCCCACCGCCAGCACGTGCACCACCTGGCCGGCCAGGTCGAATTCCGGCATGACGCGGATATGGTGGCAAAATTTTGCATCGCCGTGCTGCCAGCGATATTCAAAATGCTGCTCTTCTCCGAGGGCAAATGCCCGGCGAAGCGCGTTCTCGTAACCCTGCGCGGATTCGAAGCCCGGAAACTGGACGGGCGTCGTGCCAAGAATACGCGTCATGTCGCCCCCCAGGTCTCTTGCCAGTTGCGGGTTGACGTACATGCGGCGACAGTCGCGATCGTATCGGGCGATGGTATCGGGGGAGTGTTCCACCAGCGTGCGAAACTCCTGCTCCTGCTTGTACAGCGCCTCTTGTGCCTGCTTGCGCTCCGTGATGTCGCGAACCATGCAGATGTCGAACTTTTCTCCCGCGTACTCGAATTCGGACACGCTGATTTCGACCGGAAAGATCCGTCCATCGCCCGCGCGATGGTGCGATTCGCAGATGGCTTGCTTACCGGCAGCGGCATTGCATTTCATTGCGCCGACACGCTCCGGAACGAGGACCACGTGATAGTCACGGTGGCCGCCTTCCGGGGCAACGAAGTCGCTGTCGATATGCCGCATCTCATCGCGATCGAATACCTCGCGAATTGCCGCCATCAGCTTCTTGCTCTCGGCGGTCGTAAGGATGGCGTTATCAGCAGGCACTCTGCCGGTCAAATCAGTCATCGATTTGCCGACCGCTTCGCAAATGGCCGGATTGGCATAGAGGCGCCGGCAATCCCGATCGTACCGAAAAATAGGGTCGGGGCTGTTCTCGGCCATGCTGCGAAACGCTTCTTCCGCCTTGCGTAATTGCACCTCGGCCCGCTTGCGTTCGGTGACGTCATGCATGAAGCCGTTCCAGCACATCGCCTCATTCGAGGCGCGAGGCGGCCCGCTGCGCAACTCGATCCAGCGCTCGCCGCCCTGCGGGTGCAGGATGCGGCATTCGACGTGGCAGCCCGTCGCAGTCCGTGCAGACCGCCTGGTTCGGTGGATCAGGATTCCAAGATCTTCGGAATGGCATACGGCGACGAACGACGCGATATCTTGCATCAGTCCGTCGGCTTTGAGACCCAGCAAATCGTAGACTCCAGCACTGACGAAGGTCACCGCATAGTGACCGCCCGGTCTTTGCACGAGGGAGTAAACGCAAGCCGGGAGGCCTGCAAAGAAATATTCCGGACACGCCTGGAACGTCCCCCTCTCGTCCTCCGTTCCGGGGCGCCCGACGGGGAAGTCGCTGTCATTGCTCATTTGACAAACTCAGTCCGAGTTGCAATCGAAAGGGGAAATCCAAATTCCGCCTACCGCAACCACGCGGCTGCTATACCCGCATCAATGATGCGCGCTCGTCTGTGTAAACGGCCCCCTACCGAGGTTCTTGAGCGTGTTGTGAATCGTTGAAAAAGCAGTTCATCCAAAGAGCGTGTGCCGGACAGTCATTCCCTACATTGCCAGTAAGGAATTCCTTATTTTTAAGGCCGGATGTTAGCCTGCCACGCAGTCAATACTTTTTGATTGCAACACATTTTTTCTCAGGCGTGTTATGCAATCCATGCAATTTAATTTGTAATGCGAATTGATTCGCAGGAGCGCACCACAGCACCGATCCGCTTGCTCGATAACTGTCAACGTTGACAGTACTATTCGCTACTGCCTTGGCTTCAAGCCGCACGACTCCCACATATCGAGATTGAAAATCGGTCCGATTTTGTTTATAAGTGAACGTTGAATCGTTTCAAACGGTTGCGCCCGAATCCCTCAATGCGCAAACCGTCGATGAAGGCGATGCAAAACAGCATGCTGTTTAAAAAACGTAAGGAAATGGCAACAGCCAGTGCCTGTTTTATCGAAGCTGCAGTTTACCCACTGTGCTTTGACGACGTCATAAGGGGGAGAAAAATGGAACTGCGTTTTCACGAAATTTACCAGCAGTTTCGCGAGGCAACAGATCCACATCAATTGTTTGGGCGAATCGCTTCCTTTACCGAGCGGCTCGGGTTCCAATATTGTTGCTATGGAATCCGGATGTCGGTGCCAGTATCGAAACCTGCCATCTCAATCTTCGATACCTATCCGAGCGGATGGATGAAACACTACCAGGAAAGCGGCTTTCTCGGCATCGATCCGACCGTGCGCGCAGGGATGCGCAGCACCGAACTCGTCGTCTGGCCCGAAGTGCCGCAGAGTGAAGCGGTACACCTGTGGGCCGACGCCCGCGATTTCGGCCTGACGGTGGGCGCGGCCAATTCGAGCTGGGCCGCACATGGCACATTCGGACTTCTGACGATAGCCCGTGACGGTAGTGGGTTGACACCGACCGAGATCGAATGGTTGAAGCTCCCCATGCACTGGCTGGCAAATATGGCGCACACGATGATGAGCCAATTCCTTATGCCGATACTGTCGCCAGAAAGCGAAGCGATACTGACCGCGCGTGAACGCGAAGTGCTGTGTTGGACAGGTGAGGGAAAGACCTCCTATGAGATCGGGCAGATCCTGAATATTGCCGAACGCACAGTCAATTTTCACGTCAACAATGTGCTGTCGAAGCTAGCTTGCACGAACAAGGTGCAGGCAGTCGTCAAAGCGATCTCCATGGGCTTGATCTATTCGCCATGAGGCGCGCGTCGAGCGCAACACCGGTGTTTGCCTGTCAAGCCACGGACAGTCGCGGCGCGGGGCAATTCGCAAGGAACACCGCAATTTCGTTTGACACCGATGCCAGACACCGGCGAGTCGCCTACTCTCGACACGAGGTATTGCGTCGCCTGCCATTGCTGATTTCGGGCTGCGGATACCCGGGCACAATTGACAGGCCCTCGACACGCCAGGTCGAGCGGCGCCGCGCCGGCAAAGTAAGCGAACCAGAATGAACAGATCATGAAGCGTATTGCCTCCAAGGATGCTTTTGCCGGTTCTTCATCGGATGCGAGGGTGGCAGACGCGGTAGAGCCGCCATCGGCCCAACGCCCACGCCTGCAAGTACCCACCTCGCAACTGGAGGCACTGCCGGCGCGCCGGGAAAGCCCCGCCCCATTCTTCACGCCCGCCCCGCGTGCCGCACTGCCGGCAAACGCGTGGCGACCGCCCGAGTACTGCAGCGAAATCATGGCGATACTCGATGACTACGCGAGTGGCGTCCCGAACCATGAATTGCAGGCGAGATTCCCAGGGTTGTTGAGTCAGTACCTTTCGGAAAATGGCCATGTCATGCTTAAAGGTCTGGCGTTGCGGGACGCCTTGCCAGCCGGCGACAGGAAGCGCTTCGACCAGGCGGTCGACTCTCGACGGCAGCTCTTGCGGAAACCTACATGGCGCGACATACCGGTCGTGGGAGCGCCAATTACGCAATCGGACTCCAGCGACAACCACATTTATCGGGAAATCCACGCGGTCCTGGATGCGTACGCCACCGGGGCGCGTGTGGTCGACCTGGAGCAGAAATGCTCCGGGCTAAGATTGCGCTACTACCTTTCAGACGACGGACTGTCGAAGCGCGGTGGTCGCTCATTGTTCAACAACCTCGATCAGGCGCGTCAAACCCTGTTGCTCGAGGCCATAGCCGATCGACACGCCATCAACCGGATAGCGCCACATTTCGTTGCCGCCACGCGCGCATTTGCGGATCCTCTCCGGCCTATGAAGCGGGTGGCGCGAAAAGCCGGAATCGATGTTGCCGATCTTGTCCGCTTCCTCACAGAAACAGGGTTGACCGAACGAGGTCGACTCTACGTTTCGAGCTGCGATGCGCAAACCCGGCAAGCTATTGAAGCGAACCTTGCGCTTCGGGCGCAAGCGGTGGTTCAGGATGGAGTGAGCCCGACGCCTGCCGAGCCCGGGCCACCCGCGCGCCTGGAATCACAACCCGTCGTCAACGAAGGGCCACGCCTGATCGAGGAACACCGTATCAAGCAGGAAATTCCTGTGTCGACGGGTCCGTCTTCGCGCACCGTGCTGGTCGAGCAGGAAATCGATCAGGCGCGCACCGCCTTTCATGAAGAACTAGCCGAGCTGTGCGATCTGACCGGGGATTTTCCTCATTGGTCGTCAAAGCTGGCCGAACGCGGTGTAGTGGTCGTACACCATCGGATGACACCTATACCGGCCAACGACGACAAATTCCCGTTGCGCGACCCAGACAACCCGCTCGGCCGCGCGCACCCGCGCTATGCCGGCGACGATGGCAAGTGCCATCCCAACGTGAGGCTGATGAAGGTCAGTATGGGCGGCAAGCCGGAATACCAGTACCTTGAGGCTCTGTGCGATCACGACCCGCGGCTACCGCTGGATCGCAGCGGGCTGCGACAGGTGGTGCAAGCGTTGACGGCCGATGCCCGGCGCGAGTTCGAACGCCTGATCCTCGAGACGAAGAGCGATGCGCCGCGTTGTCAGCCGCGCAAACTGCAGGCCAGCGATGTGCTGGATCACGAGCAGGCCCTGATCGGGCAGTACGGGTTGTTTGCCCGGCGTCCCGAGACGCTTGCCGGGTACCCCACGCTGAGCAACGGCCGCATCCTGGGTTTCTATATGGGGGCGTTGCTGGAGAACAAGCGTCAGCGCGAGCAGGCGCGAGCCACGCACCCCGACACCGATCACTACGCGATCGATACCGGGCGCCGCCCACGGAGGCAGCGCGGTCGCACACGGTGGTCGAACAGCAGCCGCGAGACGATGGTCACGTACACGGGGCTGGGCGCCGCCAACAGCGTCGCCTACGCCAACACCGCGCTGTGCCGTCCTACCCCGGACAACCCCGAGCCGGCCTACGACCGTGAACGGTTGAATGCGTTCTTCTTGCCTTTTCACCTGGAACTCACGGACAAGGACGGCGTGCGCCGCAACGAAGCGGCCATCGCCCTCGTCGCGCTGGATAACCTGTTCGCCGCAGGTAACGACTCGCGAGAAGCTCAGGTTTTTGCCGACTATGGCAATGGCTACCTCGAAAACTTCCAGGAAGCGGGGGCACTGCTCCCAGTCAAGAGCGAAGTCGGGTCCCTGCACGGCGACGATTAGGGCGGCTGTTCCCCCATCTCATGGCACTGGCAACCCGTTCGCCATGCTCTCAAAAACGCGCGGCGCCTGGTCTCGTCGGCCGGGCGCGCGTATCGGATACTCGGAGGCGAGACACCGCAGCCGCGTACAGGCAGCGTGAGAATCGAGGAGCTGCCTCCCGATCTCGAAAGCGGATTGCCGGCTAAGCCGCGAAGCCGGCTGTCAGCAGTTGCGAACGTTCGTTGCGTAAGTTCGCGAGTCTGCTTACCGCATCGTCGACGGTTTGGCCGTTCAATACCGCCTGCACCATGTCAGACGTTTTACCTTCGCCGTGGCGCTCCAGCAGTTCCCGGCCAATCGTCGAAAACTCGTCGGCCACGGCGAGCGACGGATTCGCCAGCGCAAGCGTGTCGAGCACGCGATTGAGCAACGGCCGCCCCAACCGCCCGGCGCACTCGTCCAGAATTCCCCGGAACTGTTCCTGATAGCCTGCCCTCGGAACCTGCGAAAACCGCTCGGCAATGGTTTCGAGTACGAGCGCGATATCCTCGGGCCGCCGCGCGGGATCCTGCAACGCCGAACGGAGTGTTCCCAGCATGCCGTCCGGACCGCCGGACGCAAGGAACGGCTGATCGAACGTGGGTCGTTTGAACCCGTTGCCCGGATGTGCCGCCCCAAACTCTTTGGCGAGTGCTTCGAGTGCACGGCCGATCGCGGTCGGTCCGCCGAGATCGATGGCCTTTTGCCGCTGAATCATGTCGCACTGAACGAAGTCGCGCAGCAGGTCGTCGACGTGCGCAGCCTGCATCTGCGCAGGCGCACCGGCGCCGGCGACATGGTGCAGCACCGCCTCTCGCAGTTCAGGCGTGAACGTCGATGAGGCGGCGCGCAGCACACTGGCGGCCTCTTCGGGCACCGAAACGCTTTGCGCGGCCCCCTGCTGCGGCGCCGCTGCGTGCGGGTAAGCCCCCGCCGCAATCGCGGCGAACAGTTGCAGCGTTTCGCGCTGCGGCGATGCCGCAGGCAGCCCGCTGCCGATGTCGTGCCAGTTCTTCAGCGCATCGGCCGCTTGCTGTGGCGGCAGCGTACCGATGCGCGTCAGTTCGACACTCAGCACCTGGGCCAGGGCGCGCGGATCCAGACGGGGTGCCGCGCGAACGAAACCATCGATCAGCGGCTGCGGCAGACGGGTGCCTTGCTTGCGTATTTCGGCGAAGCCGAACAGAGATTTCAGTTGATGTCGAACAGGGTTTTCGCTGGAAGATGAACGCGCGTTTCGGTTGAAGTCGAACAAACACGCTGGTGTTCCGAA
>Ga0302228_10000157_pt1 | contig 61814 bp, 48 predicted proteins | sample II_Palsa_N1_2_FD_193519 | JGI IMG/M metagenome (GOLD analysis project Ga0302228, IMG submission 193519) | Peat permafrost microbial communities from Stordalen Mire near Abisko, Sweden - II_Palsa_N1_2 | ecosystem: Environmental > Terrestrial > Soil > Palsa > Peat permafrost | place: Sweden... | reverse complement strand
GACATCTCCTGGCAGATGTCCGGCGAAGACCTCGTGCGCAACTTCAAGAAGGGCGACGAGATCGAGGCCGTGGTGCTGGCAGTGGACCCGGAGCGCGAGCGTATCTCGCTCGGCATCAAGCAGATGGAGCAGGATCCGTTCGGTCAGTTCATGGCAGCGAATCCGCGTGGCACCATCGTCAACGGCACCGTCAAGGAAGTCGATGCGAAGGGCGCCGTGATCGATCTGGGCGAGGGCGTCGAGGGTTACCTGCGTGCCAACGACATCGCCAAGGAGCGCATCGAAGATGCCACGCTGCATCTGAAGGTGGGCGACAAGGTTGAAGCCAAGTTCACCGGCATGGATCGCAAGGGTCGCCAGCTGGCGCTCTCGATCCGCGCGAAGGACGAGGAAGATGTACAGGAAGCGATCGCTGACTATGCTTCTGCTTCGACCGGTACGACCAAGCTTGGCGCATTGCTCAAAGAGCAGTTCGACAAGGCTGATTGATCGTAGGCAAGAGCTTGACGCGGGGCGGCATATGGCCGCCCCGTTGTTTAGTACGACGGGCAGCGGCACATCGCGGCCCCTTGTTTAACGTCACGGACATTGGGGCCCCATGACTAAATCCGAATTGATCGAGGCGCTGGCCAGGCGCCAGACCCACCTTGCGTTCGCGGACGTCGAGATGGCCGTCAAGAGCGTAATCGAACAGATGAGCTATGCACTGGCTCACGGTGAGCGTATCGAAGTGCGCGGTTTTGGCAGCTTCGCGCTACATCACCGGCCGCCGCGCATGGGCCGCAATCCGAAGACGGGCGACGCCGTGGCATTGCCCGGCAAGCACGTCCCGCATTTCAAACCGGGCAAGGAATTGCGCGAACGCGTCAATCTGAACCTGGAACAGGCGAACCCCTGACACGGCAAGCCAGATGAGCGAAGGCAGGCGGCGAAAGCCGGTCCTGCCTTCTTTTTTGCGCAGCAGGCGGCGCAAGTCGGTCCTGACTTCGTTTTTTACCCGGAATCCAGCCTGGTTTGGATGCTGGTCTGAATCATTGCCGCATCTTTGTCTTGCACTGTCTGTGCCTGTCACGACCAATCGGGTAAAGTCCCCGCATGCGACTGCTCGTGATATTCATCCTTGTGATCTTCATTGCCGCTGGCGTTGTGCTGGGCGCGCTCAATGCCGACCTGGTCAGCTATGACCTGGCGTTCGCGCAGCTGCGCCTGCCCAAAGGTGCAGCGTTGCTGGGTGTGCTGGTGATCGGCTGGCTGCTTGGTGGTCTCACCGCATGGCTTGGGGTGAGCACGCAGCAGCGCCGCGTGCAGCGCCGGCAACTGCGCAATGCCGACAAGAAGCTGCCGGTCAATCCATGAATCCATTGTATGAGCTGGTTGTGCTGGTGCCAGCTGCTTTTGTTCTGGGCTGGTGGGCCTCCCGCAGGGTTGGGGCGCGACGGTCCGGGGCTGAAGTCAGTGAGCTCTCGTCGGACTATTTTCGTGGCTTGAATTACCTGCTCAACGAGGAGCAGGACAAGGCGATCGAAGTCTTCCTCAAGCTGGCCGAGTACAACCGCGACACCGTGGAAACCCACCTCGCGCTGGGCAACCTGTTCCGCCGTCGCGGCGAAGTGGATCGGGCGATCCGGCTGCATCAGCATCTGGTCTCGCGACCAGGCTTGTCCGATGCGATGAAAACTGTGGCCTTGCTCGAACTGGGTGAGGACTACATGCGTGCCGGTCTGCTCGATCGCGCCGAGGCCCTGTTTTCTGATCTGGTGGCGATGGATGCGCATGCTCCATCGGCATTGCGCCATCTGATCGCGATCTACCAGCACGAACGCGATTGGCACAAGGCGATCGAACATGCACGTCGGCTTGAGGTGATGACCGGCGAGGACGAGCGGCCGATGATTGCCCAGTTCTATTGCGAGCTGGCCGATCGCTCTCGTCAGCACGGCGCTCGCGCCGAGGCGCGTGACTATCTGCGGCAGGCGTTTGAATGTCAGGCCGACTGCGTTCGCGCCTTCATGCTTACTGGTCGCCTGCAATCGGAGGATGACCATCACGCCGAAGCCGTGACGGCTTACGAGGCGGCGGTCGACGCCGACATCGCGTTCGTTCCGGAGATTTTGCCGCCGCTACTCAACAGCTATGCCCGCTCCCAGCAGATGGAACGTGCCGAGGTTTTTCTGCGCGACATGTTGGGCCGCTATAGCGGCATTTCACCGGTACTGGCACTGACTCACCTTTACCAGCAGCGTGATGGCGAGCGGGCAGCGATCGACTTCCTGACTTCGCAGCTACGACTGCGGCCGTCGGTGCGCGGACTGATGGCGCTGATCGACGCGACCATGGACAAGATCGAGGGCGAGGCGCGCGAGAATTTCCTGATCCTGCGCGATCTCACCAAGAAGCTGCTGGAAGGGCAGGCGATGTACCGTTGCAGCCGTTGTGGATTCGGCGCCAAGGCGCATCACTGGCAATGCCCCAGTTGCAAGAGCTGGAGCACGATACGCCCGATTCACGGCGTCGCCAGTGAGTGAGATCAGGATGTTCATGGCCACAGGATGGTTGTTCGCTGCCTTGCTGATCACGTTCCTGCTGGTGCGCGGCGCGATCGTCTATGCGCACCGGCGCGGCATGCTCGACCAACCAGGACAGCGTCGCTCGCACAGCATCCCGACGCCGCGTGGAGGCGGCATTGGCGTGGTGGTGGCAATGTTGATCTGCATACCCGGTGCACTGTGGAGCTTGCCGGCGGCATGGCCCATCAGCGTGATCGTGAGTCTGGCCGGTGCGCTGTTGCTGGTGGCCCTGGCTGGCTGGTGGGACGATCACCGGCCGCTGCCGGTATTGCCGCGACTGGGGGCCCAGCTGCTGGCGGTACTCTGGTTTTCTCTTACGCTTATGGCGACGGGTTTGTCATGGTGGTGGCTGCCGTTGCTGCTTGGCGCAGGTACCTGGAGCATCAATTTGCACAATTTCATGGATGGCATCGACGGCCTGCTGGCGCAGCAGGCGATCTTCGTAGCCTGCGGTCTGGCATGGATGGCGTGGGTTGTGGCGCAGCCTGCGTTGGCGGTTGCCGCCGGCACGTTGGCGGCAGCCTGTTTTGGCTTCTGGTTCTACAACCGGCCACCGGCACAGATCTTCATGGGCGATGTCGGCAGCGGCAGCATCGGCCTGCTGATCTTCGTGTTTACCGCGATGCTATGGCGTCTGGATCATGCCTTGCTGTGGCCAGCCCTGATCCTGTCCTCGGCTTTCCTGGTGGATGCCAGCCTGACCTTGCTGACGCGCATCGTGCGGGGCCGCCGTTGGCACACCGCGCACCGCGAGCATCTATATCAGTGGCTGGTACGTTCGGATGGCACGCATGCTCAGGCTGATGCGGGTTATCTGGCCTGGAATCTGCTGGTCGCAGCGCCGTTGACCTGGTTGGCCTGCAGTCATCTGCCGCTGGCATTGCCTATTACCATCGTCGTCTATCTGATTGCGGCGGCCGTATGGCTGGCGCTGAAACGTCGTTGTCTGCGACGCAACCTGTCCGGGGGCCGCCATGTCGCTGCGTAAATTCGTCGGCATCATTCATCCGCGCATCGCCGTCGTCATCCACGACGTGGCGATGGCTGCGCTAGCTTGGTGGATCGCCAAGCTGCTGCGCTACACGTTCAAACCTGACGATATCGTCAGCTACCAACTGCTTGAATTTCCGATCGTGCTGCTGGTGCAGGGGCTGATTTTCCGTTGGACGGGGTTGTACAAAAGCGTCTGGCGCTTTGCCAGCCTGCCCGATTTGTGGAACATCCTGCGCGCCGTGGTGTTGGGCACCGTAGCCATCTACCTGGCGCTGTTCCTGTATGACCGGCTCGATGGTGTGCCTCGCTCGGTGCTGTTGCTTTACCCGATCTTGTTGTCGGTGCTGCTCGGTGGGCCACGGCTGGCGTATCGCTTTTGGAAAGACAGCCGCAGCGACCTGCTGCAGAATCGGACCGCCAAGCGAGTCATGATCGTGGGTGCCGATCGCGCCGGTGAGGTGCTGTCGCGCGATCTTCGCCACGACAGCCGCTATGTCGTCGTCGGTTTTGTCGACGACAAGGCCAGCCTGCGCGGCGCCAGCATCAATGGTCATCCGGTGCTGGGCCGTTTCGATCAGTTGGCTGAGGTCGCCCGTGAAGCGGCTGTCGAAATGCTGCTGATCGCGCTGCCGGCAGCATCGACTACCGAGATGAGGCGGGTAGTGTCGCTGTGCGATGCGACCGGTTTGCCGTATCGCACCGTGCCGCGGCTGGAGGATGTGGTCGCCGGCCGTGCACAGTTCAACCAGATCAAGGAGGTGGCCATCGAGGATCTTCTTGGCCGCGATTCGGTTGAGCTGGACTGGACCGCGATCCGCGAAACTCTCACTGCGCGCCGCGTGCTGGTGACCGGGGGCGGCGGCTCGATTGGCTCGGAATTGTGCCGACAGATCGCCCGATTGGGGGCGCAGTCGCTCACCGTGGTCGAGCAAAGCGAATTCAACCTCTACCGCATCACCCAGGAGCTGCGCGCGGATTTTCCCGAACTGATCCTCGAGGGTATCCTGGCCGACTGTGGTGACCTGGTGGCGATGCAGAAGGCGTTTGCGCAGGCCAAGCCACAAGTGGTATTCCATGCTGCTGCCTACAAGCACGTGCCGATGCTGCAGGCGCAATTGCGCTCGGCATTTCGTAACAATGTGCTGGGCACGCGCACGGTGGCCGATATGGCCCGTGAAGTCGGGGTCGAATGCTTTGTATTGATCTCCACCGACAAGGCAGTCAATCCGACCAGCGTCATGGGTGCATGCAAGCGCGTGGCCGAAATCTATTGCCAAAATCTCAATGCGCATGCCAACACCCGTTACATGACAGTGCGTTTCGGCAACGTCCTGGATTCGGCAGGCTCGGTGGTGCCGTTGTTCCGGCGACAGATCGATGAAGGCGGCCCGGTCACGGTGACCCATCCGGAAATATCCCGCTATTTCATGACGATTCCCGAAGCCTGCCAGCTGATTCTGCAAGCGGCGAGCATCGGCAAGGGCGGGGAGATCTTCGCGCTCGACATGGGTGAGCCGGTGAAGATCCGCGACCTCGCCGAGCAGATGATCCGTCTCGCCGGCAAGAAGCCCGGCAGCGAAATTCCGATCGTCTATACCGGACTGCGCGCTGGCGAAAAATTGTTCGAGGAATTGTTCCATCCGCTGGAAAATTACAGTGGCACCGAACATGCCAAGATCTTTCTGGCGCAACATCGCGAAGTATCGTGGGAACTGCTGCAGGCGCTGTTGAGCAAAGCTGCCGAGGCGGTGATTGTTTTCAATGAGGAAGAACTTCGGCGCTGCGTGTCCGGATTGTTGCCTTCGTTCCGCTGGAGCGAGGTGGCGCAACCGGACAACGTCGTGTCGATCCGCCGCACGAATCCGGAGAAAAGTGAGTGAGCAAGCCTTTACGCAAAGTGGTGTTTCCCGTGGCCGGTCTTGGTACGCGCTTTCTTCCGGCGACCAAGGTGGTGGCCAAGGAAATGCTGCCCGTACTCGACAAGCCGTTGATCCAGTACGCCGTCGACGAGGCGGTGGACGCCGGTGCCGACACGTTGATTTTCGTCACCAATCGCTATAAGCACGCCATTGCCGACTACTTCGACAAGGCTTACGAGCTTGAGGCGAAGCTGCAGGAAAAGGGCAAGGACGAGTTGCTCGCGCTTGTGCAGGGCACCTTGCCGCGGCATGTACGGGCGATCTTCGTGACCCAGCCTGAAGCACTGGGTCTTGGCCACGCCGTGCTGTGTGCGAAGCCAGTAGTCGGCGACGAACCATTCGGTGTGGTGCTTCCCGACGACCTGATCTGGAACGGTGCCGGCAAGGGCGCGCTGCGGCAGATGGCTGAGCTCGCCGAGGCACAGCACGCCGGCGTGATTGCGGTGGAAGAAGTGCCGCAGAACGAGACCGACAAATACGGCATCGTCGATGCCACGCCGATCGATGAACGCAGCGCGCAGATCCGCCATATGGTGGAAAAACCCAAGCCGGCCGACGCGCCATCCAACCTGGCGGTGGTCGGCCGCTATGTGCTGCCCGGACGAATCTTCCAGCTGCTGGAGCAGACCACGCCCGGTGCCGGCGGTGAGATTCAGCTCACCGATGCGATCGAGGCGCTGCTGAAGGAGCAGGGCAAGGTGCTGGCCTATCGCTTCGAAGGTACCCGTTTTGATTGCGGCAACAAGGCGGGCCTGGTGCGAGCCACGATGCACATGGCGATGCAGGATCCGAAGCTCGCGCCAACCGTGCGTGAGTTTCTCAGCAAGCTTTGAGCTGGCCAGATAAGCGCCGAGATTGACCAAGGCGTGAGTTGCCCTTGCGCAGAGCTGGCTCTGTGCAAGCGGCAGGGGACGCACGGCCATCGTTGTACGACGTCGATGACACCTGGCGACGATCGCGTCGCCAGGTTGCTCTGTCGAGCGGCCTCCGCTGTTTCGGAGCATGCGGCCAATCGCCGGGGATCGACGCAAGCCACTACATGCGCTTGTTCGAATGAGCCGCGCTATGCTCGGCCGTCGCCCTTGAGCCCCACGAGCAGACGCCCCAGCATGAAGCAGCCGCCGACTCCTTCCTACTATCGCGCCACCGCTACGCCGTATGAACCGTACGTACCATTGCAAGGCCAGCACCAGACACGCATCGCCGTCGTCGGTGGTGGCTATGCTGGCCTCAACACGGCGCTGGGTCTGGCCGAACGCGGTGTGCGTGATGTGGTCTTGCTTGAGCGGGAACAGGTCGGCTTCGGCGCCTCGGGCCGCAACGGCGGTTTCGTCTTCGGCGGTTATTCACTGGGTGAGCAGGCGCTGCTCGATCAGCTTGGCGAGCAGCGTGCCCGAGGGCTGTTCAATCTCACCACGGCGGCGGTTGAGCGCATTCGCCAGCGTGTGGCGAAGTACGCGATTGCCTGTGACATGGTCGACCAGGGCGTGATTTGGGCCAACTGGTTTCGCGATCCGGGTGTACTACGCAAGCGCCAGCAGTTGCTCGCGGAGCATTTCGATACGCACTGGGATTGGCTGCCACAGCAAGAGCTGCGCGAACGTGTGCGCAGCGAACGCTATTACGACGGCCTGTACGAACGCAACGCGCTGCATCTGCATCCGCTCAACTACGCGATCGGCCTCGCCGCGGCGGCAGCCGGGCAGGGCGTGCGCATACACGAAGACAGCGACGTGTGGCGCCTGCGACGCGAGGGCGCTCGCTGGCGTCTGAGTATGCCTCAAGGCGAACTACTGGCCGATCAGGTGGTGCTCGCCTGCGGCGGTTATCTGGCCGGCCTGCAAAAGAAGATCGATCGCGCGATCCTGCCCATTGCCACTTATGTGATGGCGACCGAGCCGCTGGGTGATCGTCTCGATGACTGTCTGCAGACACGTGCCGCGGTCTATGACAGCCGCTTCGCATTCGACTATTACCGCCCGCTGCCGGACACGCGATTGCTGTGGGGTGGCCGCATCTCGGTCCGCAATCGCTCACCGAAAGCCGTACAGCGGTTGCTGGGGCATGATTTGTTGCGGGTGTTTCCGCAACTCAAGGGTGTGAAGATCGATTACGCGTGGTCTGGGCTGATGAGCTATGCGCGCCATCAGATGCCGCAGATCGGAAGCAACGGCAAGGGGCTTTGGTGGGCGCAGGCGTTCGGTGGTCATGGCATAGCGCCGACGTGTGCAGCTGGGGAGTTACTGGCTGCGGCGATCGCCGGGAATGACGAGGGCTGGAGGCAGTTTTCCGATTACGGTCTGGACAATACGCACCGGCCGCTGGGCTTTCTCGGCGCGCAGGCCAGCTACTGGTGGCATCAGGGCAACGACTGGTTCAAGACGAGGCTGGAAGGATGAGCGAGCAACATTTGCAGGGGCCAACGGAAATCAGTTGGGCTGATTTTGAAAAGGCATTAATCGTTGCCGGCACTGTGACAAAGGTGGAACCGTTCCCCGAAGCGCGCAAGCCGGCTTGGAAAGTCTGGGTGGATTTCGGACCCTACGGCGAGAAAAAGACCAGCGCGCAGATTGCCGCGCTGTATCAGGCAGAAGACTTGATCGGACGACAGATCGTCGGTGTGATCAACTTCCCTGAAAAGCAGATTGGGCCATTCCGCTCACAGTTTCTGCTCACGGGTTTCCATACTGATGACGGTGTGGTGATCACGGCAGTCGAGCGGCCGGTACCGAACGGTACCCGGCTGGCCTGACATGATCGCCACGCCACGCTCGCGTACAGCATGCCTGGAAGACGCCGCGGAGATCGCGCGGCTGGCAGCTGAACTCGGCTATCCCGCTACAACTCAAGAAATTGCCGCGCGCCTCACCGGGTTGCTGCCGCTGCGGCACCACCATGTAGTCGTCGCCGAAGGTGATGCCATTCTGCTTGGCTGGATCGCAGTCGAGCGCCGACTGACGCTGGAGTCGGGTGAGCGGATCGAGATCGTCGGCCTGGTGGTGAGTTCAGTCACCAGGCGCGGCGGCATCGGACACGCATTGGTGGCTGATGCCGAACGCTGGGCGTTGGCGCAGGGATTCAACTCCATCGCAGTGCGTTCCAATGCGGCCCGCACTGAAGCGCATCCGTTCTACGAGGGCCTTGGTTATGTGCGGCGCAAGACTCAGCATGTTTACAGCAAATGGCTAGGCACGATGGGCTAGCCGAGTTCCCGATCCAGCCACACCTCCAGCCCTTGTGCATTCAACTCGATATCCATGGCAAGTACCTGGCGCAATGGGTCGCGACCTTGAGTCCAGCCATGCGCTTCGGCGCGACTGCTGTAGAGTTCGGTGAGCGCTTCCATCAGCGCGGCATGCCGATCTGGCTTGCCATGCGCTGCACGTGCCAACACCACCATCGCGTCGATCTGCGCATGCAGGTCGGCACCGAGCTTGCGAACATCTTCCACGCGGTTGAAGTGGGTGAGGTACATCGCCGCCGGCTGCAGCGCGAGCAGCCGGTCGATCGAAGCGTGCAGCGCTTGCGGATCGAACTGCACCGGTGAGGTGGTCGGCAGAATGAAGGGTCCCTTCGCCGTGTCGAATTCGCGATAGGACAGCCCGAACACATCGCCGGTAAAACACACATTCGCGCGAGCGTCATATACCGTGAGGTGATGCCTGGCGTGCCCCGGAGTATCGATGCAGCGCAGTGCCCGGCCCGCGAGATCGACCATGTGACCGTCGGGAGCTTCAATTACCCGGTCAGCTGGAATAGGCCGCAGCCGTCCATACGTCTGTTCCATCGCCGCTTCGCCATACACCGCGCTTGCGCCCGCCCACAATTGCGACGGATCGATCATGTGGCGTGCGCCGCGAGGGTGCACTACCAGCTTGGCGTTCGGCAGGTTGGCGATCAGCTCACCAGCACCGCCCGCGTGATCCAGATGCACATGGGTGAGGATCAGCCAGTCGACGTCGGCCGGCGCCAGGCCGGCCTTGCCTAATGCGCCCAGCATGCGCGGTACCGAGTGGTTGGTACCGCAATCGATGAACGCACCGCGCCCGTTTTCAACGATGAGATACGCCGCGTCGAACTGCGGTCGGACGAAACCGGTATCGATCGTGTGGATGCCGTGGGTTGCCGACATGAGGTGTTCCGCGTTGATTTGATTCAGCGAGGATAGCGACTCTCCATCCCTGTGATCACTTGGGCCTCGTTTTAGCTAAGCGCTATTTCATTCCGCCGTATCGACCAGCACCAGTTCGGCATCCTCCAGCGCCTTCACCCGCAACACAGGTTCATTGCGGATGGCGGCACCGTCGCGAGCATCCAGCTTCACTCCGTTGATCTCAATGCTGCCTTTGGCCGGAACCAGATAGCCGTAGCGTCCGTCGGCCAAGGTGTACTCGGTCGTCTCGCCGGCCTTGAGGGTCGCCCCAAGCACGCGCGCATTGGTGCGCAGGGGGAGGGCGTCAGCGTCCTCCTTGAAGCCACTGGCCAGCGCCACGAAGCGGCCGGAGCGGTCGCCTACCGGGAACGATCGTTCGCCCCACGACGGTGGCTGGCCGCGTTCTTCCGGAATGATCCAGATCTGGAAGATGCGGGTGGTGCCCGATTCCCGGTTGAACTCGCTGTGGGTGATGCCGCTGCCCGCGCTCATGACCTGCACGTTGCCGGCCGTGGTGCGACCTTCATTGCCCAGGTTGTCACGGTGGGTAATCGCGCCTTCGCGGACGTAGGTGATGATCTCCATGTCCGCGTGCGGATGCGGCGGGAAACCGGTCTGCGAGGCAATCGTGTCGTCGTTCCATACACGCAGCGCGCCCCAGCCCATGCGCCTGGGGTCGTTGTAGCTGGCAAACGAGAAATGATGTTTGGCGTTGAGCCAGCCGTGGTTTGCTCCACCCAGGCTGTCGAAGGATCTGCGTTCAATCATGAGGGTTCTCCAGTACGCGCATCGCGCCGTGATCGGCGCAAGACTCCAATGTAGGGCGAGGCCGCCCAAGCTTAAACGGGCGTCAGGGAAACGGACTGTCGCCCCATCGGCATGATTGAAGCTTTTGCTCACCCCTGCGAGGTTGAACCTGCGCCAAGGCACGGGCCTCCGGCAGATCAATAGTTCAAATGCAGATTCAACAGATGCAAGCTGAAAGCAAACCAGATCGTGGCGAAACAGGCGAGCAGCAGTGCCGTGCTATTCAATTTACGCCACCAGCCATCCCGGTCGTGCCAGGCATGGAAGGTATTCATGAAGGCTGCGATCGTACCGATGATCGCCAGCACGCCCACCAGCTGGATCAGCCGCAGCGTGCCATCGAAATGATCATTGAAGCTTGCGATGCTGCCGTCCAGATGCATCAGCACAAACAACCAGCCTGCGGCGAACAGCAGAGACAGGATCGCCGCGACGCGGCTCAAGCGATACCAGCGCCGCGCCGCACCCTGTAGCGCGAACGGTTTGCGACAACGGTGGCGTACCAGCGCGGCGATCGGCCAGAGGGTTGCCGCGAGCAGGAACACCAGCAGCGAGAGGTGCAGCAGAGGGAGGTTCCAGCTGGCCGACAGCCAAGCCGACACCGGCATCCACACCGCGACAGGCGACGCTTCATCGAATGAGATCCAGCGCGCCTTGCCGTTCTGCATCAAGGCGCCCAGATGGCTGCCGCTGGCCTCATCGAGCCAGATGAATGGTTTCACCTCGCGCCAATGCCGGGGCTGACCAGCAAGGTCCTTGAACGCGGGCGTGATCAAGGTGCCGTCCGCAGCCATGGATATTTTCGGTTGCGACAGCAGATTCCCGCTCGACAGGAAATTGCTGAACGAGGCGCGACTTGAGACATAGCGACCCAGCAGCAACGCGCCGTGTTCACGCGCGGTGGGCAGAGTGGGTTGGGGCAACTGCGGCAGGGCCGGGAAATAGCGATCGGTGAAGCTTTCCAGCAGCTGTTTGCGCAGACTGCCATCCTTGTCCCCAACGATGGAGACAAACACGCCGACGTTCTGTTGCAGGAACAGCATCATGTCGCTGTGGAACAGCTCGGTATCGCCGGCGTGACCAATGATTGTCTGACCGTTGCGATCCATGTGGTAGAAGCCGAGGGCCATCGGCAGTAATCCGGGAATCGCATAGCGCGTGAACTCGTGCATCTGCTTCGCCGTCGCCGGCCGCAGGATCTGCACTTTGTCGTATTGACCATTCTGCAGCTGCGCGATCATGAAGCGCGCCATGTCTTCGCCACTCACCGACATGCCGCCAGCTGGATCGGGTGCTACCAGTTCGAACGGTTTTGCTGGTGCGCTGGCCGCTGCGTAGCCCGTGGCCATGTCTGCCTTGAGGTTTGCCGGCAACGGCTGGCGGAATGTCGCGTGCTGCATGCCCAGAGGCTGAAAAATGTGCTGTTCGATATATTCATCGAACGGCTGGCCCGATACGCGCTGCACGATATAGCCGGCCAGAGCGGCGCCATAGTTTGAATAGGCTGCGACTTCGCCTGGGGCATAGACGCGCTCGGGCACCCATTCCTTCAGCCACGCTTCGTTGCTCATAGGCAACCTGGTGTCGTCAGAGGACGGGTTCGTCAGAAACAGATTCTTCAGTGTTTCCTCGAAGCCGGCCGTATGGGTCATCAGGTCGCGCAGCGTGATCGGCTTGCCGTCACGCGGAGGTATCGTGAAATCAAGGTACTGGTTGATATCCACGTCCAGATTGAGCTTGCCCTGCTCAACCAGCTGCATGACGGCCGTCCACATGAAGGTCTTGGAAATTGAGCCAGGGCGAAACAGCGTCGTGGCCGGATTGACCGGCTTTTTCGCCGCTACGTCGGCATAGCCATAGCCTTTGGAAACGAGGACTTGACCGTCCTTCACCACGACAACGACAGCCGACGCCAGATTGTTCTTGTGCAACGCATAGGGGAACAAACCGTCCAGCCACGCGCCCGTATCTGCTGCGTTCAGCTCGTGGCTTCCGATCGTGAGCGGGACAATCGGTTTGGAATCCGGCAGGGGGTTGATCTGAATTTGCGCAGCGCCGCGCACGGCGAATAGCAACATGCCGGCCGACAAGAGAGTGCAGACGAATCGTTTCAACAGAGGAACTCCCGCTATGACCGATCGATCGCCCGGGGCGGCAATTGACCTTGGAATCCTACAGCAGCTTCGCGGAACCCGTCGTTTCAGTTGAAGCTCAAGTCAGGCTGCATTCGTTCACCAGCCCAGCATGATCTTGCCGATATGTGCGCTGCTCTCCATCAGTGCGTGCGCCTTTGCCGCTTCAGCGGCAGGGAATACCTGATGAATCACCGGGCGCACCCTGCCGCTTTCCAGCAACGGCCAGATCTTCTGGTGCAGCTGGTAGGCAATCGCGCCCTTGAACGCAATCGGGCGCACACGCAAGGTCGAGCCGGTGAGAGTGAGGCGACGGCGCATGATCAGCGACATGTCGATGTTGGCCTTGCTGCCGCCGAGCGTGGCGATGCAAACCAGCCTGCCGCCTTCGGCGAGCGCATCAAGCTCGCGCGGCACGTAGTCGCCGGCAACCATGTCGAGGATCACATCCACGCCACGACCGTCGGTATGGCGCTTCACTTCTTCCACGAAATCCTGCGTGTGGTAGTTGATCGCGGTTGCGCCCAGCTTGGTGCAGGCCTCACATTTCTCCGCACTGCCGGCGGTAGCGAACACGCGATGGCCCAGCGTATGTGCGAGCTGGATTGCGGTGACGCCGATGCCGCTGGAGCCGCCCTGGACCAGGAGGGACTCGTTCGCACCACCTTCACCGTGACCGAGCTGTCCGCGATCGAATACGTTGCTCCACACGGTGAAGTAGTTTTCCGGTAGCGCTGCGGCCTCGATCATCGAAAGGCCAGCCGGTACGGGCAGGCATTGTGCCAGCGGTGCCACCACATACTCGGCATAACCGCCGCCTGCCAGCAACGCGCATACCGCATCGCCTCGGCGCAGACCAAACGGGTTGTTGCCATTCAGATCGCCATCAATCAGTTCGCCGGCGACCTCCAGCCCTGGCAAGTCGGAGGCGCCGGGCGGTGGCGCGTAGTTACCCAGCCGTTGAAACACATCCGGCCGGTTGACCCCGGCCGCCGCTACCTTGATCAGCACCTCGCCAGGACCGGGCTCCGGAATCGCGCGCAAGGTCAGCTTCAACACATCCGGGGCGCCGGGATGAGTGATCTCGATGGCTTGCATGGTGGACATCGGGGTGCTGCTCCGGCTGGTCTGTGATTCGCACGACTCGGCTGAGGTTCGGTGCGCGGCGTTGCCTGCATCTGCAGCACACACAGACTACAGGCTGCGAGCGTTGATTTCCTTTCAGTCACCCACGGGCCGTCGCCATCGTTGCGGAGTCTGTCCTTCCCATTGGCGGAAAGCACGAGTGAAGGAGTTGAGCTCTTCGAAGCCGAGCAGGAACGCGATCTCGCCGGTGTCGAGGTCGGTGGCGTCGAGCAGATGACGAGCGGTGTCGCGGCGCACCTGGTTCAGCACGTCCTGATAGCTGGTTCCCATCTCACTGAGCCGCCGCTGCAGCGTGCGTGGGCTGAGCTGCAGGACACTGGCGATTTCCGCCATTCGCTGGGGTTCGCCGCGCATGCCGCGCGCCAGCACGTGACGAACCTGGTCGTGCAGGGTGAGGCTCTCATTCTGTTCGCGCAATGCGCTTTCGAGCGACGGCATCAGTGTGGCAAGCCGGTCTTCGCTGTAGGCGAGAAAGGGCCGGGCCATATCGCCCTGATCGAAGACCAGTCGATCCTGCCCGGCGTTGAACCGCACTTCGCCACCGAAGTGCCGCGAGTACATGCCGACGTGCTGCGGGCGACGGGTAAGTTCCACGCGTCGCGGCACGACCCGCTCGCCGACACCGCGCTGCGCCAGGGCCAACATGGATGCAAAGATGGCATCGATCAGCAGCGGCGGGGCACGTCCTTCGGCGAGCATCCAGCGGAAGCTTATTGCCGCCACATCACCCTCTTTTTCGATGCTGATGTCCTCCGGGCAGGTCAGCCGTTTGTAGCGCGCAAGCTTCTGCAACGCGTCGCCGAGATTGGCCGAATGCAGCGCTGCCATCGACGCGACGTCGCTGATTTCCGACAGCGTGGCCGCACCGATGCGCAGTCCGAGCGCAGGATCGTCGCTCGCCGCCTCGATCGCCCGCCACAACGCAAAGTACTGTGCCGTGGTGAGCGTGGCACGCGCTTGCGTGACCAGCTCGGGCGGAAGCATGGCCTGTTGCAGGATCGCCCGTGCATCGAGTCCCTGCGCAGTGATCCGGTCGAACAGGCTACGACTCAGTGGGATGTGGTCGGTCTTCATACCGTGGCCTTCATCGCAGGCACGCTGGTCAGGGCTGTTTGAGCAACAGTGATTCCAGTTTCCGTCGATTGGCTTCGAGGGTTTCCGGGGCGCTGTCAAAGTCGGTGGACAGGCTGAGCGTACGCCACTTCGCGTCTTCGGCGGCCATGAGTTTCAGTTGCTGCTCAGCCATGAACACCGCGTCGGCACCAAGCAGCAGGCGCAGCGGCGGCTCGGCCTCCCCGGCGATGGTGAGCAGCGCCCGCGAGGCCTTCGCTGGGTCGCCGGGCTGCTGACCGTTGTGACTGCGCCGGTAATCAACCAGCGCGCCTACGGTGGAGGTGTAGTCCTCGCCCGGTTCCTTGATGGTCATGGAGGAACCGGCCCAATCGGTGCGAAAGCCACCCGGCTCGACCAGGGTGACGTAGATACCGAGCGGACGAACCTCCTTCGCCAGTACCTCGGAAAACCCTTCCACCGCCCACTTGGCCGACTGGTAAGCCGCAAGGCCGGGTGCGCCGGTGCGACCGCCGATCGATGAGAACTGGAGAATGCGGCCAGCACGCTGGCGACGCATGACGGGCAGGGCAGCGCGGGTGACATTCACCAGTCCGAAGAAGTTGGTTTCCATCTGCGCGCGGAAATCCGCCTCGTCCATCTCCTCGAATGCCGCGAGATTGCCGTAGCCGGCGTTGTTGACCAGCACGTCAAGTCGACCGAAGGCATCGACCGCTGTCTGCACCGCGGCCTGCGCAGCCCGCGGGTCGGTTACATCCAGCGCCACGGTACTTACCTTGTCGCCGTACTGCTCTTTCAGATAAGCGAGCTGGGCGGGATCGCGGGCCGTGGCGACCAGTGAGTGACCGGCGGCAAGTACCGCCTCTGAAAGGGCCTTGCCAAAGCCGCGCGAACTACCGGTGATAAGCCAAACCTGGGACATGGGGAGTCTCCTTGTGCGTTGTCATGGTGATGGCCCGGGAGGGCCACTTCAGGACACGACTGTAGGCGCCATGTCGCATGACAAAAAATCCGATCGCGCCAAAAATGCCGCGAAGGAAACGCACTGAGAAACCTGCCTGGGCGGCCGGCTCCGCACACAGGGAATCGAATGTTCGGCTGATCCTACCCGCCGACGCTCACCAGTCGGTGGGGCGATAATCCTTCAAAAACTGTCCCCACACGTGCTCGCCGCCGTTGATGCCGCTGATGATCGGATCGACGATGCGAGCGGCACCATCGATGATATCGAGCGGCGGGTGGAAGCGTTCTTCGATGACTTTGCGTGCAGCCAGCTCCGCGGGATCTTCGTCGGTCACCCAGCCGGTGTCGACGCTGTTCATGTGGATACCGTCGTTGTGGTAGTCCGTCGCCGACGTGCGCGTCATCATGTTCAGCGCGGCTTTGGCCATGTTCGTATGTGGGTGCCGGGTGGTCTTGAAGCTGCGATAGAACTGACCTTCCATCGCCGATACGTTGACGATGTGTTTGTCGCGTTCGGGCGTGCGCATCATCAGCGGCTTGAGCCGCGCGTTGATGATGAACGGCGCGATCGCGTTGACCAATTGCACTTCCAGCAATTCCACCGATGGCACCTCGGCCATCAGCAGCCGCCACGAGTTGCGTCCGCGCAGATCGATCTGCTGCAGATCCTGGTCGAGCCGGCCTTCGGGAAACAGGTGCTGTTGCGCGAGCAACTCTTCAGGCAGCAGCGGCAGCTGCGACAGTTCGGCGGCGCGGGTCAAGCCAGGAACACTTGAGCTAGCAACGTTCGAGCTGCGGCCGGCGAGCGCCAGCGCGGATGGGGCGGCTTCGGGAAGAATGTGCGAACTGCGCAATCCTTCATAGCTGCCGACCAGCTGGCGCACGTGTTCCGGTAAATCGTGCAGCGCCGCTGTTTCGCCGTCCATCATGTGTGCGTAGAAATCCGGCGGTCGGCGCACGGTCTGGCAGGCGTTGTTGATGATGAAATCCAGCCGAGGCCGGGTGGCGATCAGCTCCTGGCAGAACGCCTCGACGCTAGGTGTGTGGCGCAGGTCGAGCCCGTAAATCTGCAGTCGATGGCCCCATTCGCTGAAATCCGCTTCCTCGGCGTAACGCGCGGCCGAATCGCGCGGAAAGCGTGTGGTAACGATCAGCTCGGCGCCAGCGCGTAGCAGCTTCAGGCCTGCCTGATAGCCGATCTTCACGCGTCCGCCGGTCAGCAATGCGACGCGGCCGCGCAGGTCCACCAGCTCAGTGCGTTTGGCGAAATTGAACGCGGCGCAGGTTGGGCATAGCTGGTCGTAGAAGAAATGGATCGTCGAATATTTCTGTTTGCACACATAGCAATGCTGCGGCTCGATCGACTCGCGCGGCTGCGTGTCATCAACGTCGGCGTCGACATCGCGCGGCTCGAACCCCAGCGGCGCAAAGACATTTGGCGTGGTGAACACCGGCTTGCGACGCAACTCGCGGATGCCGGTCTGATGCAGCAAGGTCTCGTCGGCGCCAATCCTGGATGCGTAGCGCTTCTTCTCTGCAGCCTTCAGTTTCACCCGGCGGGCGACGGGGTCCGGGTGGTAGATCTGCGCCACCGCCTGGTGCAGGCGCTTGCGGTCCTGCGCCGGCAGTTGCTCCAGCAGCTGCGGATCGGCCGCCACTGACTCCAGCAGTTCCAGGGTGGTGCGCAGGCGCTCCAGCAATGCAAGGTCTGCATCGTCCGGTAGCTTCGGGGTGGCATCGGTGATCGTCAAAAGTGTCGTCCGTCGTCGGGTAGGGGCGGCCCGGATGCTTCCGCGCCGGGTAGCGCGTCGGCAGAAAGGGTCGCCGGGTGTAGCCAATCGCGTATTTTGCCTGTTATGGGCGCCTTTCGGGGATTGCGTCACATTAAAGAAAGCCCCTTGCCATGGGCGCCGTCGCCGAATTCATGTAATGCCAACTGGCGCACAATTTCATGGCATGGGTGATGCAATGGTGTGGCCGAGGCCGTCCGGACTGGATGGTGTGGGAAGTACCTTGCGGGATGCTGCGCTTGCGGAGACAAGCGTCGCGGCCGCACACAGGGATAAGGTCGTTCTGTGAGTGCGCAGGTAGCCGAAGTTTTGAGTGTACAAGAGGCCTCGTCGGCCCAGCCTGTTGCTGTTTCGACTCCGACCGTCGACGCCATACTGGGAAACCTGCCTACCGCGCATCGGGCACCTATCGGGCGTCGGATCGCCGCGCACGGTTGTCATGGTGTGAGAAAGGCCGTCGGGACGTCCGACACGCGGCAGCCAGCGCCGCTAGTTCGCACTCCCCGCATCCGCTTTGTCTACTTTCCGGTGATCGGTGAGAACGATCCTCGAGCGGCCTATCATCAGCACCTGGTCACCGCCGAAGTTCTGCTTGATCGCGTGTTGAGCGCGCGATCGGCCGGGCTTCGCCCCATTGCTCCCACGCTCGACTACACCGCCGAGGCACTCGCCACGGTGCGTCCGCCGCTGGAGCTCTTCTATGCTTCCACGCTGGAGTACCGCCGTTGGTATGAGGATGACGGCACAGCGCGGCAGCAACCGTTGACCCAGGAAGAGCTCGCGACGCGACTGGTGGGCAGTGGCAATCTGTCGATGGAGGAGGCGAGGCATCGCGCGGCCCATCGCTCCCACGCGCTTACTGCTGCTGATCAGGCGTGGTTGATCGATCGCCGCCAAACACCGCTGGATCATCGCCCGCTCAACCAGGCCGAGTTTCGGACTTTGGTCGCCGCCATCGAAGGCGCCTATCAGGCGCCGGCCAAAGCGGCGCACCTGGAGCGTGCGAATCGTCATATCGCGCTGCGCGTCGCCGCCATGCTGGGCAGCCTGCTTGACGAGTTTATCGAGTCACCGTTCAAGATCGCCGCATTGAGCCAGGCCTTCAGCGAGCTGCATCTCACCCATCTGCATCAGACCATCGAGGTTTCGCGTCAGGCGGAGTCCGCTTCGGGCGCGTCGCGGGCTGGCCCCAAGGCGATGTTTGCCGCGAAGGCAGCAAGGATGCGAGCCGAGCACCAGATCGGCCTGGCCATGTCGCAGGGGACCTTCCCAGCCATACGCCTGTCGGCGTACCCAGTGGTTGCCGTTGTGGGCGGCAAGATGCGCACGTTCGTGAACGGTTGGAACCGCACCCGCTCACGCGGCTCGGATACCGTGTCGAAATCAACATTTCTCGGTTAAGAGCCGTACCCAGCCCTGAGCCAGTTACTGATGGAAATGGGCGCCGTATTCCTACGGCGCTGTTCTTGTATTGGCCGCTGGATGGTCAGCTTCGGCACTGAAACCACGTCAGGCTGTTGCCCCTTTTTCGGTCTGGCGGAATCAGGGGCAGGTGGATCAGAGCGCCTCGAAAATTCCCGCCGCACCCATGCCGGTGCCGATGCACATGGTCACCATGCCGTACTTTTGTTTACGCCGGCGCATGCCGTGCAGCAAGGTGGCGACGCGCACCGCACCGGTGGCGCCGAGCGGATGGCCGAGTGCGATCGCGCCGCCGAGCGGATTGACCTTGCTGGGGTCCAGGCCGAGGTCGCCCATCACGGCAAGCGCCTGGGCAGCGAATGCCTCATTGAGCTCGATCCAGTCCAGCTGATCCAGGGTGATACCGGTCTGCTTGAGCGCTTTCGGAATGGCTTCCTTCGGCCCGATGCCCATGATCTCCGGCGGCACGCCGGCGACGGAGAAGCCGACGAAGCGGGCGAGCGGGGTGAGGCCGTAATCCTTGATTGCCTGCTCGCTGGCGAGCATCACGGCGCCGGCACCATCGGACATCTGCGAGGAGTTGCCAGCGGTGACAGTGCCGCCGAACTGACCGTTGCGAAACACGGTCTTGAGCTTGCTCAGCACGTCGAGCGTGGTGCCGGCGCGCGGACCTTCATCGGTGTCGATGTGGCGACTGTCGGTGACGATGCCGCGGGTGGTCAGGTTCGGGTAGTGATCATCGAGCGCGAACGGGCTGATCTCTTCCTTGAATTCACCGGCGGCAATGGCGGCGAGCGCACGACGATGGCTTTCCACCGAGAACGCGTCCTGCTGCTCGCGGCTGACCTTCCACTTCTTCGCCACGTTCTCGGCGGTGATGCCCATGCCGTAGGCGATGCCGATGTTCTCGTCGTTGAAGATCGCCGGGTTCATGGCGATCTTATGGCCCATCATCGGCACCATGCTCATGCTCTCGGTGCCACCGGCGAGCATCAGGTCGGCTTCGCCGAGGCGGATACGATCGGCGGCCATCGCGACGGCCTGCAGGCCGGATGAGCAGAAGCGATTGATAGTGACACCCGGCACCGTGTCAGGCAGTCCGGCGAGCAGCACGCCAATGCGCGCCACGTTCATGCCTTGCTCGGCCTCGGGCATGGCGCAGCCGATGATGGCATCGCCGATGCGGTGCGGGTCGATGCCCGGTGCCTGCGCCATCACAGCGCGGATGACGTGGGCGAGCATGTCGTCGGGGCGGGTATTGCGGAATACGCCGCGTGGCGCCTTGCCAACCGGGGTGCGGGTGGCGGCGACAATGTAGGCTTCTTGTACTTGCTTGGTCATGGACTTACTCCGTTGCGTCGCGCGATTCGCGGCGGCGCTCTGTGATTTTCTTGGTCGTCATCCCGGCGAATCCCCCAAAGGGGCGAGGGCCGGAATGACGAGCGTTTAGTTGCGCAGCGGCTTGCCGGTGGTCATGGTGTGGGCGATGCGGGCCTGGGTCTTCTCGGTCTGCGCCAGCTCCACGAAATGCTTGCGCTCCAGCGCGAGCAGCCATTCTTCGTCGACCGTCGAACCACGTTCGATCACGCCGCCGCACAGGGTGTCGGCAATGCGCGTGGCAATCGCCACGTCGTGCTCGGACGCGAAGTAGCCGGCCTGCAGGTTCGCCAGCGAAGCCTTGAACGTGGCGGTACCGACATCGCCGGCAACCGGGATGGCACGTGCCGGGAGCGGCGGACGGTAACCACTCTCGGCCAGCGAGTTAGCCACCTGCTTGGCGACGTAGAGCAGCTCGTAGGCATTGAACACCACCACGTCGCTGTCGCGTAGCAGGCCCAGCTGCTTCGCTTCGAATGCGCTTGCAGAGACCTTGGCCATGGCCACCGTCTCGAATACCTTCTTCAACTCTTCGAACGGATCGCCCGGGTTCGCCTTGGCTGCTCGCACTGCCAGCTCATGCAGGCCGCCGCCAGCAGGCAGCAGGCCAACGCCAGCCTCGACCAGACCGATGTAGCTTTCAAGCGCTGCGACGGTGCGCGCCGAATGCATCTGGAATTCGCAGCCACCGCCCAGTGCCAGGCCGCGTACCGCCGAGACTACTGGCACGAGCGAGTGCTTGATCGTCATGCTCGTGCGCTGGAAGTTCTCCACCATCTTCTCGAAATCATCGATCTTGCCGGCTTGCAGCAGGCCCAGCGCGCCCTTCAGATCGGCGCCGGCGGAGAAGGGTTCTGCGGTCTGCCACAGCACCACGGCCTTCAATTTCTGTTCGGCGATCTTGATCGCTTCCTGCACGCCATCGAGCACGAAATCGTTGACCGTGTGCATCTTGGTCTTGAACGAAATGATGCCGATGCCATCGCCGCCCAGCGTCCACAGGCGCACGCCATCGTTCTCCCACACGGTGGTGCCCTGGTCGAATTTCTCGCCCAGCAGCGGATCGGGGAACAGCTGGCGCTTGTAGACCGGATGGTTCGAGCGCGGCTTGTCCGCGTTGGCACTGGCCGAGTACGAGCCATCCTTGCCATGGACGCCTTTACGGCCATCCGTGACCCACGCCGGTAGCGGTGCGTTGCTCATCGCCTTGCCGGCGGCAATGTCTTCGTTGATCCAGCCGGTGATCTGCTGCCAGCCGGCAGCTTGCCAGGTCTCAAACGGCCCGAGCTTCCAGCCGTAGCCCCAGCGGATCGCGAAGTCGACATCGCGCGCTGTGTCGGCAATGTCAGCCAGATGGTAGGCGGTGTAATGGAACAGGTCGCGGAAGCTGGCCCACAGGAATTGCGCCTGCGGATCGCTCGACGCACGCAACTTGCCGAACTTCTCGGCCGGATCCTTGATCGCCAGAATCGCGGCGACCTCGTCGGATGCCTTCTGCTCCGATACGCGGTAATCCTGTTTGGCGACATCCAGCACCACGATGTCCTTGCCGGCCTTGCGATAGAAGCCGGCGCCCGTTTTCTGCCCCAGCGCGCCCTTGTCGATCAAGCCCTGCAGCCAAACGGGTGCCTTGAAGTACTGATGCCACGGATCATCGGCCAGCGTGTCGGCCATCGTCTTGATCACGTGCGCCATGGTGTCCAGGCCCACCACGTCGGCAGTGCGATAAGTGGCACTCTTCGGACGGCCGAGAGCCGGGCCGGTCAGCGCATCAACCGTGTCGAAGCCGAGCTTGAACTGGTCGGTGTGATACATCGCCGACAGCATCGAGAACACGCCGATGCGGTTGCCGATGAAGTTCGGCGTGTCCTTCGCGATGACGACGCCCTTGCCGACGGTGGTGACCAGGAACGCTTCCAGCCCCTGGACCACGTTCGCGTCGGTGAGTCGGGTTGGAATCACTTCAACCAGGTGCATGTAGCGCGGCGGATTGAAGAAATGCACGCCGCTGAAGCGATGGCGCATCTCTTCCGGCAACGCTTCGGCCAGGCTGTTTATCGACAGGCCCGACGTGTTGGAGGCGATGATCGCCGTCTTCGACAGATGCGGGGCGATCTTCTTGTAGAGATCCAGCTTCCAGTCCATCCGCTCGGCGATCGCCTCGATGACAAGGTCGACGTCCTGCAGATGTTGCATGTCCTCATCGTAGTTCGCCGGAATGATCGCGGCGGCGAGGTTTTTGTCCGCTAGCGGGGCAGGCGACAGCTTGGCCAGGTTGGCGATGGCCTTGAGCGCGATGCCGCTCTTCGGACCTTCCTTCGCGGCCAGGTCGAACAGCACGGTTTCGACGCCGGCGTTGGTCAGGTGCGCGGCAATTTGCGCGCCCATGACACCGGCGCCCAGCACGGCAGCCTTGCGGATGCGTAACGCTGATGTGGGTAGGGATGCAGCGGTCATTGGCTTCTCCGATGGAACGAACACGAAACTTGGGGAATGGGACATCACGGCCGTTGCCGGCAGGTGACACGGGTTATGGGTGACTCAGGCCGGCGACGGCAAAGCGGATCAGGTGTTGTGCCGTTTGCTCGCGATGGGCGTGCTCGCTGACGTCGCTTTTGCGCTGGATCATGCCGAAGCCGGACATCGCGTGGGTCAGCGCGCCGGTCACCAGATCGATGCGCCAATACAGTTCCGGCTTGCTCAGTTGCGGCAGCAGGCGGGCGAATTCGGCAGTGAACTGGCGCATGACGTGACCGTAATTTTCGGATAGGAACTGGCGCAGGCTGTCGTCGTGCTCGGCAAAGGCGCGGGCCAGCACACGCATGAACAGGGAGCCGTTGTCGTCATGCGACAGGTCCAGCGCGGGGCGAATATAGGCCGCCAACACGTCTTCCAACGTGGTGTCACGCCCGCCAGCTACCTTGGCCAGCTCGGCGAGTCGGCGTTCGTTCAGCGCATCCAGCCGGCGACGGAATACCTGCTCGACCAGCTTGTCCTTGGAGCCGAAGTGGTAGTTGACCGCCGCCAGATTGACGCCGGCAGCCGCCGTCAGCTGGCGCAGCGACGCGCCATCGAAACCGCGCTGGGCAAACAAAACCTCAGCGGCGGTGAGTATGCGTTCCTTGGTCGAGCCGGAGCTGTTCACGAGCAGGATCATCCATCGGCCGTCAGGCCGGTTCAAACGATCGTTTGAGCATACGCGGACAGCTTTGCCATCGTCAAACAACCGACTACTTGTAAACAGCAAGTTATTTCAGGATGAGCTAGAATCTGTCACACTTTCGAGAGCTAAATCCCCAATCCTTGTCAGGTTTAGCCCACCTGCCGGACACTTTCGGCTACGACTTTTAACTTGAATTCTTTTTTCCGGAGCAGACCTGTATGGCGCTGGAGCGCACCCTTTCCATCATCAAGCCCGACGCGGTTGCCAAGAACGTCATCGGCGAAATTTACGCACGTTTCGAGAAGGCTGGCCTCAAGGTCATCGCCGCTCGGATGAAACAGCTGTCGCGCAAAGAGGCCGAGGGCTTCTACGCCGTGCACAGTGAGCGTCCGTTCTTCAACGCGCTGGTCGAGTTCATGATTTCCGGCCCGGTGATGATCCAGGTGCTGGAAGGCGAGAACGCGGTTCTCAAGCATCGCGACCTGATGGGCGCCACCAATCCCAAGGAAGCCGCGCCGGGCACGATCCGCGCCGACTTCGCCGACTCCATCGATGCCAATGCTGTGCATGGCTCCGATGCGGTCGATACCGCCAAGGTGGAGATTGCTTATTTCTTCGCCGCGACGGACGTCCTTTCGCGCTGAGCGATCCATTGTTGTGAGGCACAGGTTGTGAACCAGGTTGTTGTGAATCCCCCCAAGGTCAATCTGCTCGACTTCGATCGCCAGGGACTGCGTGATTTCTTCGCGCAGATCGGCGAGAAGCCTTACCGCGCCGAGCAGGTGATGAAGTGGATCTACCATGACCTGGAAGACAACTTCGAAAACATGACCGACGTGGGCAAGGCGCTGCGCGCCAAGCTCACCGAGGTCTGCTACATCGGCGCGCCGAAGACGCTGCTGGACAAGGCTGCCACCGACGGTACCCACAAGTGGCTGCTGGGCATGGACTCAGGCAACGCGATCGAGACGGTGTACATCCCTGAGCCGACCCGCGGTACGTTGTGTGTGTCCTCGCAAATTGGGTGTGCGCTGAACTGCCAGTTCTGCTCGACCGGTGCGCAGGGTTTCAACCGCAATCTGTCCACTGCCGAAATCATCGGTCAGGTGTGGGTCGCGGCGAAATACCTGGGCAATATCACCCACCAGAATCGCCGCATCACCAATGTGGTGATGATGGGCATGGGCGAGCCGCTGGCCAATTTCGACAACGTGGTCAAGGCGATGCGCCTGATGCGCGACGATCTGGGTTTCGGCCTTGCCGCCAAGCGCGTTACCTTGTCGACCGCCGGCATGGTGCCGCTGATCGACCAGTTGTCCGACGCCATCGACGTGTCGCTGGCGGTGTCGCTGCATGCCGCCAACGATGAGTTGCGTACCGAGCTGGTGCCGCTCAACAAGCGTTATCCGATCGCCGATCTGCTGGCCGCGTGCCAGCGCTGGGTCGCGCGCAAGCCGCGTACCTCGATCACGTTCGAGTACACCTTGATGAAGGGCGTCAATGACCAGCCCGAGCACGCCCGTCAGTTGATCAAGCTGATGCGTAAGCTGCCGACCTGCAAGGTCAACCTGATTCCGTTCAATCCATTCCCCGGCACCCGTTTCGAGCGTTCCGATGCGAACGATATTCGTGACTTCCAGACGCAATTATTGAATGCCGGTGTGCTTACCATGTTGCGGCGTACCCGTGGGGATGATATAGACGCGGCCTGTGGCCAGTTGGCGGGGCAGGTCACGGATCGGACTCGGCGCAGCGCCGATCTTCGCAAACGGCAGGACGAGGGGACCATGCATGCGCTTTGACCGGGCACTGATTCGGGCACTGATAGTGGGCTTGCTGCTGCCGCTGGCTGGCTGTGTCACGACGCATACCGATAGCAACAGCCTTGGCAAGCTGCCGCAGGGCAGCAAAACCAGCCAGGCCGAGAGTGCCGCTCAGGTCCATACCGAGCTGGGCCAGTCCTATATGGCCAACGGCAACCTGCAGGGAGCGCTCGAAAAATTGAACATGGCGCTGAAGTTCGATCCCAACTATGCGCCGGCGCACACGGTCATTGCAGTGCTGTATCAGCGCCTTAACAACCTGCCCGAAGCCGAGTTGCACTACCGCAGGGCGGTTGAGCTGGAGCCCACCAAGGGTGACCCGAACAACAACCTTGGCGTGTTCCTTTGCCACACCGGCAAAATCGCCGAGGCCGAGGGATATTTCCAGAAAGCCGTGGCCGATCCGTTCTACCAGACGCCCGACGTTGCGCTGACAAATGCCGGTGTGTGCCAGCTAAGTGCCCATGAGGTCGCGGCGGCTGAAGCGAGTTTTCGTGACGCGATCGCGCGTAACCCGAATAACGCAGAGGCACTCTTTCAGCTTGCCAATACGCTCTATCTGAATAACGATGCGTTTCGCGCCCGGGCTTTCATCCAGCGTTTTGATGCGCTGGGTGCGCCAACGCCCGAGGCGCTCAAGCTCGGTCACGATGTCGAATCCCGTCTGGGCAACCAGGAAGGTGCCCTAACCTACAGTAAGCGATTGCAAAGCCAGTTCCCGGACTCGGAGCAGGCGCACGCACTTGACCCGACTGCCAGCCCATGAACTCCATGCAGCCCCATAAGGCCGAACACGGTTCAAGCGAACCGGAGCTGTTCGGGATTAACCTGCTCAATATGGACGCCCCGTCGACAAACCCTCACACGGTAAGTTTCGGAAATCGTCTGCATGCTGCGCGTGAAGCCCGTGGGCTGGATCTCGAGACCTGCGCGCATACGCTGAAACTGCCAGCTCGCGTACTGCGCGAACTTGAGCGTGATCAATACGACGGGATTGATTCGAAGATTTACCTCGGCAGCTATATCAGCAAATACGGCCAATATCTCGGCATCAACAACGCGTCGATCCAGGTTGAACTCGATCGTATCAAGCAGATCGAGCCGCCCCTCGTGGCGACCGGCGGCATCTCGCATTCGCGCTTTCTGCTGGATCGCTATGCCACTGCTGCCACCTACGTCATTCTGACGGCCGTGATCGTGGTGCCAATGATCTGGTTGGGTGTGCGCGGCACACTGGACCGGGACCTGAGCCACCTGGCCCCGCTGGATGCGGCCCCAGTGGCACAGCAGGATGCGCCTGCCACAGCCAGCAGCAGTGTTGGCTCAGCCAGCCATGCCATCGCGCAGGTGGCGCCACCTGCAGTGACGCCGCCGGCACAGGAGCAGCCCCTGATGGCCTCGATGGCGCCGTTCCCGAACCTGGACAGCACGAGCGTGCCTGCAACGCCCAAGCCTGCGGGCGTGCCTGCGACCGATACGGGTACCGGCAGTCACAGTCTGAATCTGAATCTGAGCGCAGCGAGCTGGGTCGAAGTGATCGGCCACGATGGCACGCGGCTGCAATACGGTCTGCTGCCGGCTGGCAGCAACAAGACGTACCACAGTGATCAGCCGTTGGATGTGCGCATCGGCAACTCCGTCGGTGCGCAGGTCAGCATTGATGGCCAGCAGGTCGGGCTGGATGATTTCAAGCACGCGAACGTGGCACATTTTCGCGTGCAGGTGCAGGACGGCAAGGCTTCCGCAGCCAGTCTCTGATCGCCGCCCAGGCCGCTTCAGCCGGTCCATTTCGGTTATGCTTGCCCATTGTCCGCCCGGTAACGAGCGGACCTGATCGGCTTTCCCTTTATTTACCGCGCCGGCCGTCCTACGCGCCAGCAGGTATGCAGCCTTTTGAACGGTGAATGCATGGCATTTGAAGAATACGACAACTATGAACAAAGCGAACGCGTTCAAAAATGGCTGCGTGAAAACGGCCTGTCCATAGTCGCCGGTATTGCCATTGGCCTAGTCGGCATTTTCGGCTGGCAGCAATGGCGCAACCACCAGGCGCGCAACGAAAGTGCGGCGTCGCAGCTTTACAAGGAAGCGCAGATCGCACTGCTGTCCGGCAAGCCGGATATCGCCTCGCAGCTCACCGAGCAGCTGATGACGGACTACGCCAAGTCGCCGTACGCCGTGTTCGCCGTCACCGATCGCGCCAAGCAGCAAGTGCTGGCCAAGCAGCTGGACAAGGCCGAGGCTTCGCTGGAGTGGGCCGAGAGCCACGCTGGCGATCCGGTCCTGAAATCACTGACCCAGCTGCGCATAGCGCAGGTGGAGCTGGCGCGCGACAACGGTGCGGCGGCATTGTCCACGCTCGATCGCATCCCGGCCAACAACTATCAGGGGCTGGCGCAGGAACTCCGCGGCGATGTGCTGGTCAAGCTTGGGCGTTCAGACGATGCACGCAAGGCCTATCAAGCGGCCTTGTCGGCATTGAGCGAGCAGGCACCGCAACGCGGTGTCTTGCAAATGAAACTAGATGATTTGGCCGTGGCCGGGAAGCAGGGTGCATGAAACGATTTTTGCTGATCACACTGACTTCACTGGTAGCCCTCGCTGGCTGCCATTCGTTCAAGAAAGACAATGTCCAGCCGCCGACACCGCTGGACAAGGATTTCAAGCCCACCGTGCAAGTGACCAAGGTGTGGAGTACCAGCGTCGGTAAAGGCGCCGGCACCAGTGGCGTGCGTTTGCGCCCGTCAGTCGAGGCCGGTGTGCTTTACGCAGACAGCACCGATGGCGACCTGGTGGCAATCGATGCCGCCAGCGGCAAGAAGCTGTGGACGAAAAATTCGCGCGTGCATGGCTGGTTCGGCTGGGGCGACAAGAAGCGCAAGGATGCGTTGTACGCCGGTGGTCCGACGGTCGATGGTGATCTGCTTGCCGTTGGCACGCTGGACGGCCATGTCTACGGCATAAATTCCAAAGATGGCAGCCCGCGTTGGGAGGCCCAGTTGAACTCCGAGGTGCTGGCTTCTCCGGCCATTGCCGGCGACCTTGTCGTGGTACGCACCGAGGACGGCCGTCTCTATGGTCTGGACCGGGCCACTGGCAAGCGCACCTGGGTGTATGACCAGGGCAGTGTGCCGCTGTTGAGCCTGCGTGGTAATGGGGCTCCGCTGGTCGCCAATGGCGTCGTATTCTACGGCAGCGACGATGGCAAGATGATCGCGTTGCGCCAGGACAACGGTGCGAAGTTGTGGGAGCAGAGGCTGGGTAGCGGCGTGGGCCGCACCGAGATTGATCGGCTGGATGACGCCGATGGCTCGATCCTGCTTGATGGCACCACGCTCTATGGCGCCGCCTATCACGGTAACCTGGTGGCCGTGGACGGCCCCAGCGGCAGGCCGTTGTGGGCGCACCCGTTGTCCACCTTCGACTCGCTGGCGGCGAACGACAGTGCGATTTTCGGGATCGATGATGACTCCCAGGTGCTGGCATTCGACAAGAGCAGCGGAGCCAATATCTGGAAAAGCGAAGCACTGAAGTACCGCTGGTTGACCGGACCTGCCGTGCAGGGCACCTACGCCGTGGTCGGCGACGTGGAAGGCTATGTGCATTGGCTGCAGATCGGTGACGGCGCACTGGCCGCACGTGAGCGCCTGTCCAAGAAGGCGATTCGGGCCCAGCCGCTGGTGGTGGGTGACATCGTCTATGTCGAGGACGTGAAGGGCCATATCGGCGCTTACCGTTTCTCTGCACACTGATCGCCGAGACAACACCTAAACCATGCTTCCCGTCGTCGCGCTAGTTGGTCGCCCCAATGTCGGTAAATCGACACTCTTCAACGTACTGACGCGTAGTCGTGACGCCCTGGTGGCTGACATGCCGGGCGTCACTCGCGACCGCCACTATGGTGTTTGCCGCAGTGGTGAGCGGCCGTTCGTGGTCGTCGATACCGGTGGTTTGTCCGGCGTTGAAGATGCCATGGATGTCCTCACCGCAAAGCAGGTGCGCCTGGCGATCGAAGAGGCGAACGTACTGGTGTTCGTGGTCGATGCCCGCGAGGGCCTGCTGCCGCAGGACTACGTGATCCTCAACGAGCTGCGTCGCAGCGGCAAGCCGATCATCGCCGCGGTCAACAAGACCGACGGTCTCGAAGAGCAGGCCGTGCTCGCCGAGTTTTCCGCGTTCGGCATCGGCACCACACTGCCGTTGTCCGCAGCGCACAATCGCGGCACCGACGATCTCATCCAGGTCATCCTGCCGCTGTTGCCGGTCGACGAAGAAAGCACGGTCGAAGGGGATGGTGAGAGCGGCAGCATTCGCGTCGCCATCGTTGGCCGTCCGAATGCTGGCAAGTCGACGCTCATCAATCGCCTGCTTGGCGAGGATCGACTGATCGTCTCCGATGTTGCAGGCACCACTCGCGATCCCATCCGGGTACCGCTGGAACGTGACGGTAAACGTTACACCCTGATCGACACCGCTGGCATTCGGCGCAAGGCACGCGTCGAGGAAGCGGTGGAAAAATTCAGCGTCATCAAGACGCTGCAGTCGATCGCCGCCTCCCAGGTAGTAGTGGTGATGATCGATGCCCGCGAAAATCTGGCCGACCAGGATCTCACCCTGATCGGTTATGCGATGGACGAGGGCCGGGCGTTGGTGATCGCCGTCAACAAGTGGGATGGCCTGGATCAATATCAGCGCGATGAATGCCTGCGGGCATTGGATCGCCGGCTGGTGTTTGTCAACTGGGCCAAGCAGGTCTACATCTCTGCGTTGCACGGTTCAGGCCTGCGCGAGCTGATGCGTTCTGTTGTTCGTGCGCATGCGTCCGCGACCAAGGTGCTGGTGTCTTCCGATCTCACCAAGACACTGGAACAGGCTTACGAGAGCTACCAGCCGCCGCTGGTGAATGGTCACGCGCCCAAGCTGCGCTTCGCGCACCCGGGTGGCAACAATCCGCCGACCATCGTGATCCACGGCACGCGCACGAAACACATTGCACCGGCTTACCAGCGCTATCTGGAAAACTTCTTCCGCAAGCGTTACAAGCTGGAAGGCACGCCAGTTCGCATTGCTTTCAAAGAGGGTGAAAACCCCTACGCGGGTCGCAAGAAGGTGCTGACCAAAGAGCAACAGCAGAAGGCCCGTCGCAGGGTCAGTGACCTGATCAAGCGCACGCGCTGAGCCGTTCGAATATCGTCGATGCCCTGTACATCCGGCTCGTCATCCCTGCGCAGGCAGGGACCCAGCGCCTTTCAGTCACTTAACACCGCGATCACCAGCCCCGCTGTCAAAAAGCGCCGCCTGTCCTCGCTCCTTTTCGGGGCCGAGGAAATGCGCAAGGACGCTGGGTGACCACCTTCGCTGTTGGAAAGCGCCTCCTGCCTGCGCAGGAATGACGAGGAAAAGTCTGCCGTGATCCTGTGCCGTCATGGTCTGCAAGCACACTTCCGTCAGGTTCTCGTAGACTGGCCGTATGAGCGAACCACTGAATCGCGAAGCCTGGCTCGACGCGCTGCGCGAGCGCATTGCTGAAATAACACCAGCCCAGGCGCTTAGTCTGCAGGCGCATGGCGCCTTGCTGATCGACGTGCGTGAAGACGCCGAACGCGCCACCGGCATGCCCACCAACGCGCTCGGCTTGTCGCGCGGCTTTCTTGAACTGCGCATCGAGCAACTCGAGGCCGATCGTGACCGTCCCGTGCTGCTGCTGTGCGGCAGTGGTCAGCGCTCGTTGCTCGCCGCCGAAGCGCTACTGCGGATGGGTTATCGCCAGGTCAGCTCCGTGGCCGGTGGTTTCAATCGCTGGAAGAGCGAAGGCTTGCCGATCTCCAGCGGCATACTCGACGTGGATGCCGCCGAGCGCTACTCCCGTCAGCTGCGTCTGCCGCAGGTGGGTGAAGCAGGGCAGGCCATGCTGAGTGCTGCGAAGGTGGTCGTGCTCGGTGCTGGCGGGCTCGGTGCGCCAGCAGCGCTGTATCTGGCGGCGGCCGGAGTAGGGCAGTTAACCCTGATCGATGACGACGTAGTCGAGCGTTCCAACCTGCATCGGCAGATCATTCACGCTGATGCGCGTGTCGGCATGGCCAAGACCGAGTCGGCGCGGATTGCGCTGCAAGCGCTCAACCCACGAGTTCGCATTGAAACGCGCACCGAACGTTTACAAGCGAGCAATGTGGAGCGACTGCTCGCTGGGCATGACCTGCTGATCGACGGCGCCGACAATTTCCCCGCACGTTACCTGCTGGCCGCTGCTTCGCTTCGATTGAAGCTGCCGATGGTGTACGGCGCTGTCGAGCGCTTCAGCGGTCAACTCAGCGTGTTCGATCCGCGGCGTGACGAATCGCCGTGTTACCGCTGCCTGTTCCCCGAGCCACCGGCTGCCGCTGACGCGCCGAACTGCAGCGAGGCCGGCGTGCTCGGCGTGCTGCCGGGCCTGGTCGGATTGCTGCAGGCCACCGAGGCGCTGAAGTTGCTGCTTGGACTCGGCGAGCCGCTGGTTGGGCGTTTGCTTAGTTTCGACGCGCTAGGTATGCACTTCCGTGAGACCCGGCTGGCACGGGATCCAGAGTGCCCGGGCTGTGGGCGGTCCGCCGTCTTTCGCGGTTACGACGACATCGCCGAGCTCTGCGCTGCCGCCAACTGAGCACGCTGTCATTTGCCGCTGGTGCACACCTGTTTGTGCGCGTGTGAGCGAGTCGCGATAATGAGCAACCTCCTGCAAGGCATCTCCATGAGCGCACGTATCCTCGACGGTAAACGCATCGCGCAGGAATTGCTGGAGCGCGTCGGCAAACGTGTCACCCAGCGCTTGGCGCAGGGTCTGGCCGCCCCCGGGCTGGCGGTGGTGCTGGTGGGTGACGATGCCGCCTCGTCGGTTTATGTACGCAACAAACGCAAGGCCTGCCATCAGGTCGGGTTTCGTTCGTTCGACTACGACCTGCCATCGAGCACGACACAGGTCGAGCTGTTTGCGCTGATCGACCGGCTGAATGCCGATCCGGACGTGCACGGCATCCTGGTGCAGTCACCGCTGCCGGGGCATATCGATGAAGACGCGCTGGTCGATCGCATCGATCCGGACAAGGATGTGGACGGCTTCCAGGCGGTGAACGTGGGCCGCCTCGCGCTGCGCCGATTCGGCTTGCGCCCTTGCACACCCAAGGGCGTGATGACCCTGCTCGGCCACACTGATCGCCCGGTGCGCGGTCAGCATGCCGTGGTCGTTGGCGTATCCAACCACGTGGGGCGTCCGCTGGTGCTGGAGCTGATGATCGCCGGTTGCACCACCACCAGCTGTCACCGCTTTACCCGTGACCTGGAAAGCTTCGTTCGGCAGGCGGATATCCTGGTGGTGGCGGTGGGCAAGCCGGGGCTGGTCAAGGGTGACTGGATCAAGCCCGGCGCCGTAGTCATCGATGTCGGCATCAATCGCCTCGACGATGGGCGACTGGTGGGCGACGTGGATTTCGATGCGGCAGCAAAGCAGGCGAGCTGGATCACCCCGGTGCCTGGCGGGGTAGGCCCGATGACGGTGGCCACGCTGATCGAGAACACGCTGGAAGCGGCCGAAGCGCGTACCGCGCGCAGTCTGCAGGCCTGATCTGCGCTCCCGTTCAGCTGCAGATCTGGCGAGCATCACGGCAGGGCGCGTATAATTCCCTCTTTGCAGCGGGACTTTTCGCATGCGCATCCTCGCCGAGGCCCTGACCTACGACGACGTCTTCCTTGTTCCGGCCCATTCGGTCGTGCTGCCACGCGATGTGGACACTTCGACCCGACTGACGCGCACCCTGCGCCTGAACATCCCCATCGTGTCCGCCGCCATGGATACGGTCACCGAAGCACGGCTCGCCATCACGATGGCGCAGAACGGCGGCATCGGCATCATCCACAAGAACATGACGGCCGAGCAGCAAGCCGCCGAAGTGCGCCTGGTGAAAAAGTTCGAGGCCGGCGTAATCCGCAGCCCGATCACCGTCGGACCCGACACCTCGATCCGCGAAGTGCTGCGCCTGACCCACGCGCACAACATCTCCGGCGTGCCGGTGGTCGATGGTACCAAGCTGGTTGGCATCGTCACTAGTCGCGACCTGCGCTTCGAACGCAAGCACGACGATCCGGTGCGCAACATCATGACCCGCCAGGAAAAGCTGGTGACGGTGCGCGAGGGCGCCAGCCAGGACGACGTCCTGCTGTTGCTGCACAAGCACCGCATCGAGAAAGTGCTGGTGGTCAACGATGCGTTCCAGTTGCGCGGACTGATCACCGTCAAGGACATCCAGAAGGCCCGCGATAACCCGCATGCAGCCAAGGACAAGCATGAAGCGCTGCTGGTCGGCGCCGCGGTTGGCGTGGGTGGCGATACCGAGCAGCGCATCGCCGCGCTGGTCGATGCCGGCGTGGACGTGCTGGTGGTGGATACCGCGCACGGCCACTCGCAGGGCGTGATCGAACGTGCCGGCTGGGTCAAGAAGCATTACCCGCAGGTGCAAGTGATTGCTGGCAACATCGTCACTGGCGAGGCGGCGCGTGCGCTGCTCGACGTGGGCGTCGATGCGGTCAAGGTCGGCGTGGGTCCGGGCTCGATCTGCACCACCCGCGTGGTCGCTGGTGTAGGCGTGCCGCAGATCACCGCGATCGACCTGGTCGCTACCGCGCTGAAAGATGAGATTCCGCTGATCGCCGATGGCGGCATTCGCTACTCCGGCGACATCCCGAAGGCACTCGCTGCCGGCGCATCCACGGTCATGCTCGGCTCGATGTTCGCTGGTACCGAGGAATCGCCGGGCGAAGTGGAGTTGTTCCAGGGTCGTTCTTACAAGAGCTATCGCGGCATGGGCTCGATCGGCGCGATGCAGCTGGGTTCGAAGGATCGCTACTTCCAGGATGAAGCCGACGCCGACAAGCTTGTGCCCGAAGGCATCGAAGGCCGGGTGCCGTATCGTGGTCCGCTGCGCAACATCATCCACCAGCTGATTGGCGGTTTGCGTGCATCGATGGGCTACCTGGGCACGGCCACGATCGACGACGTGCGCAACAACGCGCAGTTCGTCAAAGTGACAGCGGCCGGTGTCGCCGAAGCGCATCCGCACGATATCCAGATCACCAAGGAAGCGCCGAACTATCGGCTGAATTCCTGAAATGCGAGGGACGAGGGACGAGTAGCGAGGGCGCCTGATTAGGCGTCCTTGCTGGTTCCTGCCTCCAGTGCCTGAAACACGATCGCTTGCCGTGATCGTCAATCCAACGCCCTCGCTACTCGTCCCGCGTCCCTGTTCTGAGCCTTGGCCCCATGACCAACATCCATAGCGACAAGATCCTCATCCTCGATTTCGGCGCGCAGTACACGCAGCTGATCGCGCGGCGTATCCGCGAGCTTGGGGTGTATTGCGAGATCTGGGCATGGGATCACGATCCCGCACAGATTGCCGCGTTCGGTGCGAAGGGCATCATCCTGTCGGGCGGTCCGGAATCGACCACGCTGGAAGGCGCGCCGACAGCGCCGCAGCAGGTATTCGATGCTGGCACACCGATCCTCGGCATCTGCTACGGCATGCAAACCATGGCCGCGCAGCTTGGTGGTGCGACCGAGGCTGCCGATGCCCGCGAGTTCGGTCATGCCGAAGTGGACATCGTGACGACGAGTCGCCTGTTCGACGGCTTGAGCGATCATGCTGGCAGTCACCGTCTGGACGTCTGGATGAGTCACGGCGATCACGTCGCCAAGGCACCGCCGGGCTTTGCCATCACCGGCAGCACCGATCGCATCCCGGTTGCGATCATGGAGAACGACGCCAAGGGCTGGTATGGCGTGCAATTCCATCCGGAAGTGACGCATACGAAGCAGGGCGGGGCGCTGCTGAAACGTTTCATCACCGACATTTGCGGCTGCGCCACATTGTGGACCGCTGCCAATATCATCGACGACCAGATTGCCCGCGTGCGCGCGCTTGTCGGCGACGATCATGTCCTGCTCGGCTTGTCCGGTGGCGTGGATTCCTCGGTGGTCGCCGCGCTGTTGCACCGTGCGATCGGCGATCGGCTGACCTGCGTGTTCGTCGATACCGGCCTGTTGCGCTGGCAGGAGGGCGACCAGGTGATGGCAACGATGGCCGACTCCGATGAGCACGGCATGGGCATCAAGGTGATCCGCGTCAACGCGGCCGATCGCTATTTCAATGCGCTGGCTGGGGTGGCTGACCCGGAAGCGAAGCGCAAGATCATCGGCGGCTTGTTCGTGGAGATTTTCGACGAGGAGTCGAGCAAACTCACGGCCGATGGCAGCAACGTGAAGTGGCTGGCGCAGGGGACCATTTATCCCGACGTGATCGAGTCCGCCGGCAGCAAGACCGGCAAGGCCCACGTCATCAAGAGCCACCACAACGTCGGCGGTCTGCCAGCGCACATGAAGCTCAAACTGGTCGAGCCGCTGCGCGAGTTGTTCAAGGACGAGGTACGCCGGATCGGCGTGGAACTCGGCCTGCCGCGCGCGATGGTCTACCGTCACCCGTTCCCGGGCCCAGGGCTCGGCGTGCGTATCCTCGGTGAAGTGAAACGCGAGTACGCCGAACTGCTGGCCCGCGCCGATGCGATCTTTATTGACGAGCTGCGCAAGGCGGATCTGTACGACAAGACGAGTCAGGCGTTTGCCGTATTCCTGCCGGTGAAGTCGGTGGGCGTCGTCGGCGATGCGCGCGCCTACGAGTGGGTGATCGCCCTGCGTGCAGTGGAGACCATCGATTTCATGACGGCGCACTGGGCGCACCTGCCGTACGATTTTCTCGGCAAGATTTCTAATAGAATTATCAATGAGTTACGCGGCGTTTCTCGTGTAGTTTATGACATAAGTGGCAAGCCGCCTGCCACCATCGAGTGGGAATAACAAAATCAAGGGCTTGCCTGCACCAGAGAGAGCCGGCGACTTGCCGGCTTTCTCATGTTGTGCTCACAATATATTGAAATGACTGACGAAATTATCGAATCAACCGGAGTGTTTTCGGCCGAGGACGAGCGGCACATGCGGCGTGCGCTACAGCTCGCTGCTCATGCGCGCGATGCCGAAAACGAAGTGCCGGTGGGCGCCGTACTGGTGCAGGGCGGGGAGATCATCGGCCTCGGCTGGAACCGCAACATTACGTTGCACGACCCCACAGCTCATGCCGAAATCCAGGCCATGCGCGCGGCTGGCGAAAAGCTAGCGAACCATCGGCTGTCCGGTGCCACGCTTTATGTCACGCTGGAGCCATGCTCCATGTGCGCGATGGCGATGATTCATGCGCGCATCGACCGCGTGGTCTATGCCGCGGCCGACCCCAAGACGGGCGCTGCCGGCAGCGTGTTCGACACGCTCATTTCCGAACGGCACAACCATCGGATCGACGTTGCCGGTGGATTGCTCGCCGAAGAATCCGCCAGCCTGCTGCGTGATTTTTTCCGCGCCCGACGCTGAGCAGCAGCGCTACAGGAAGGCCAGCGCCTGCGCGCAGGGCTGGTCGATTTTCAGGGTCAGCAGGGCGTCGGCGCGGGTATGTCCCATGTTCACCGCAGCGATCGGCTTGCCCATGCGCGCGGCGGCATGGACGAAGCGGTAGCCCGAAAACACCATCAGCGATGAGCCGACCACCAGCACGGCATTCGCGTCTTGCAGCGCCTGCATGCCCGCATCCACTCGATCCCTGGGCACATTTTCCCCGAAGAAAACCACATCCGGCTTGAGCACTCCACCGCAATGGTGGCAGGCAGGGACTTCGAAGCTGGAGAAATCCTGTACTTCAAGATCTGCATCGCCGTCGGGTGCATCTGTCGCATCCAGATCCGCCCAGGCAGAATTCATCTCCAACATTTCGGACTGGAAGTCGTCGCGTGACATCCGTTGATCGCAGCCCAGGCAGCGCACGACATCCATGCGGCCATGCAGGTCGATCACGTTGCGCGCGCCGGCAGCCTGATGAAGCCGATCGACATTCTGCGTGAGCAACAGCGTCAGCTTTCCTTGTTGCTCCAGGCGGGCCAACGCATGGTGGGTCGCGTTGGGCAAGGCTCGCCCAAACCTGCGCCAGCCTATGAGCCCGCGCGCCCAATAGCGCTGGCGTGTAGCCAGTTCACCAACGAACGCCTGATAAGTCACCGGAGGGGTGCGCTTCCAGTCACCCTTGGCATCGCGGTAATCGGGAATACCCGAATCCGTACTGCAGCCTGCACCAGTAATCAAAAACAGACGCTGATGATTGGCCAAAAAATCGGATAGCGACGTATGGGCCGTCATCGTCTCAATGGAGGTATCTGGAATGGCCGACATGCAAACAACTACCAGTGGCAGACGCGGGGCTTGAAGATGGCATGCCGTTAGCGATGCGACTGAGCTGGCCCGGTAGTCCGATGGGCTTCATGGTACCAAAAGCGCCTGCAAGACGTCGTTGCCTCTGCCTCATTCCGCCGTTTCTGGCCAAGCCTGGGGCATCTTGCGGATATCCGAGACTTTGTATCCAAGCTGCTTCACGCGCGCCACCAGTGCATCGTAGTCAGCCTGCGCAATGGCTGGCGTTCGCGCCATGATCCAGACGTAGTCGCGCTTGTCGCGAGCAACGATCGTCTCGCTGTAGCTATCGTCCAGATAAGCCACGAGGTACTGCTCTTTCAATGGCCAGATCAGCTGGATGCCCCAGACAGCATTGCCCGTATTGGGTGTCACGAAGCCGGTCGAGTGAATGGTCTTCACCGGATCGTTGAACGAGTTCTTGCGGTAGCGGAACGAAGTTTCAACGTTGCCGTTGGGCTGTAGCTGATAAGCCTCGACGCCGTTGTATGCCTTCTTTTCTATGAACGAAGGTATCGAGGCGATTACATACCATTTACCCATGAACCGGGGAAGGTCCACATGGGCGACTGGCTTGATGGGCGCCATGTCGTTCGCCAAGGCTACAGCGCTTAGCAGCGCAAGACCGCAAGCCATAAACAGTGATTTTGGTAATTGCATTTCATACTCCCAACGTGTGATGCCTGTGCTTGCGGCGCGGATCACGGGCTCATTCAGGACGGACAAACCGGTAGTGCGCAACCAGCCACTCCTGACCGTCGGCATAACCGAACAATTCGGCGCAGGACATCCAGAACATGCGCCAACGCTGGAACCACAGCGGTGCCGCCTTGGTGCCGTAAGCCTTGATCAAGGTGGCCATCACAAGCTCCTTGCGCGCATCCTGATTGGCGAGCCAGTGATTGGCGCTGCGTTGGTAATGCGTACCGTCGACGTGCCAGCGCTGCTCGATCTGCAGGTCGCGCTGAAACCAGAGCAGGGTGTCGGACGCGGGCATCAGGCCGCCGGTGAAGAAATGTCGGCCCATCCAGTTGTCTTCGCCCGCCGTCTCGAACGGATACATCAAGGTTTTGTGGGCGAAGATATGCACGAACAACTTGCCACCGGGTCGCAGCCAGCTCGCGATACGGCCCAGCAGGATTTCGTAGTTGCGCATGTGCTCGAACATCTCGACCGACACGCAGCGATCGAATTGCGCGGGTTCCAGTTCAAGCTGGTTGACGTCCTGCGTGATCACACGCACGTTGAAAAGCCCGCGCTTGCGGCACTGTGCCTCGATATATTCGCGTTGCTGATGGGAGCTCGAGACGGCGGTGATCCTGCTGTTCGGATAGCGTTCGGCCATCCATAACGTGAGCGAGCCCCAGCCGCAACCAAGCTCGAGAATCTTTTGCCCATCGGCAAGTTCGGCACGCACGCCATACAGCTTGAGCATGGCTTCCTCGGCCTGTTCCAGCGACTCGTCGCCGCGCGGGTAATAGCAGCCCGAATACTTCAGGCGCTTGCCAAGGCAAAGCTCGAAGAAGGCGGGCGGCAATTCGTAGTGTTGTGCGTTGGCAGCTTGAGTGTGAATTGCAACGGGACTGTGGCGCAGCATGTCGATGCGCTGGCCGAAGCGAGCCGCCTGATGATCCAGGCCACCCGACAGTTCCTCACGCAGGCGTTGCGCGCACATGCGTCGTATGCCCTGCCGCAACAGCGCATCAGGCATGCGGCCGCGCTCGGCCAGGCCCAGCAGTCCGCCGGCGGCTTGTTCCTTTGGCAATTCATCACTGATGGCAGCATGGGTGATCATGGATCGCTCCTCTTCGGAAACCAGGGAATCAACATCGATGTGCTGCGTTGGTACGCGCGGTAATCGTCGCCACGGCTTCGCAAGGCCTGCGTCTCGGTATAAGGAATGCCGCTGATCCAACGCAGGAACACATACATCACCAGCGGCCCCGACCAGGCCAGCCAAGCGATGGGCGAGCCAAGCGCAAGACAGACGTAGGCGAACCAGTGGATCCATTCAAAGAAATAGTTGGGGTGGCGCGAATAACGCCACAGGCCATCGCGGCAAGCGCGTCCGTGATGGGCCGGATCGGCGCGAAAGCGCGCCAGTTGCCGGTCGGCGATCGACTCGCCGATGACGCTGATCAGCCAGATCGCGACCGCTGCGAGCATCCACGGACCGAACCTGGCAGGATTTCGTGCCACAGCAAGGAAAGGCAGGGAGAACAGCGCAATCAGCAACGCCTGGAACTGAAAGAACAGAAAAAAATAAAGCTGATTGCCGTTCCAGTGCGCGCGCAGATTCTGATAGCGGCCGTCTTCGGGCTCACCGCTGACACGTGTCCACAGATGTGCGGCCAGCCGGATACCCCATGCGCCGCCAAGCAAGGCCAGGATGATGCGTGGCCAGACGGCACCGTCGCCGTACAGTGCGAAAAAAACCGATCCACCGCCCACGCCACCGGTCCACAAGACGTCAACGATGCCCGCGTTGGAGTGCCGTCGCTGCCACAACCAACCGAGCGTCATCATCAGCGCCGCCAGCGCCCACAGGCATGCCAAGGAGATCCATGGATTCATGGCGCGTGACCTTGCAGGGAAGTCGATGTCGCGATCACGCTGGTTGACCAGCGTTTTGCCACCCATGCCAGTGCGGGTGTCGCCAACGCCCACCCGATGCCCAGCCATAACAGGGCATGCCAGATGGGATCGGCAAAGGTCACCACGTGCCAGCCGCGCGCCGCGCCCAGGTAGGCCAGTGGCCCACCGATGGCTCCAAGCAACGCTGCCAGCCAAAGGCGCGTCTGCAGATAAGCCAGCGATTGCGTAAACGTCAGTGCAAACGTAGCCCACATCGCGAGGATCCACGCCGGCGCCAGCGTGGCCGATGGCCACGGCGCCGCGTAACAGGCGAGCCCCGCGCGAATCAAACCACCATCCAGCACGAACCCCATGGCCACTGCCGTCAGCATGAGTGACACATCAGCCTTGTAGTGGCGCGCAAGCCCCAGCTGACATGCCGCGTACACCAGCATGCCGAGGACGCCGGGCCACGCCAGTCCGTGTTCGGCGCCAATCACGGCGCAGAACCAGACCAGTTCGTAACCGATGAGGCTGAGCCAGAACTTCATGTAGGTACGCCCTGTGTGGCTGCGCTTGCTGACGGCAGCACGGATCGTCTGTGACCCGGTTTTGCCAGCAACAGATGCGCCACACCAATCGAGCGTTCGCGGAAGCCGCCTTCGCAATAAGCCAGATAGAACTCCCACATCCGGATGAAACGCTCATCGAAGCCCTGCGCATGCACCTGGTGCAGCTGCGCCATGAAGCGTTCGCGCCACGCCTGCAAGGTGCGTGCATAGGATTCGCCGAAGTCTTCCAGCTGGACCAGCGCCAGGTCGCTGCTGCGCGTTTTGGCGGCAAGCAGCGCATGGACAGACGGAATGAAACTGCCGGGAAATACATGGCGCTTGATGAAGTCGACCGACTTCAACGCCTGTGCGTAGCGGTGATCCTCGATCGTGATGGCCTGCAGCAGTGCCAGGCCATCGGGCTTCAACAGCTGGCCGAGCTGCTGGAAATAGGTATCGAGGTAGGGCGCGCCGATCGCCTCTACCATCTCGATCGACACCAGCTTGTCATAGGTTCCGCGGAGGTCACGGTAGTCCTCAAGGAGCAGGGTGACCTGTTCGCTCATGCCCGCGTTGGCGACGCGCTGGCTGGCCAGTGCATGCTGCTCGCGCGAGATCGTCGTGGTCGTGACGTGGCAGCCGTAGTGCTGTGCGGCGTAGAGCGCAAAGCCGCCCCAGCCGGTGCCAATCTCGATCACGCGGTCAGTCGATTTGAGATCAAGCATGCGGCAGATGCGCTCGAGCTTGCGCGTGGAGGCGGCGTCCAGAGTGTCGTCCGCACCTTCCCAAAGCGCCGATGAATACATCAGGTCCGGGGACAGAAACAGCTGGAAGAAATTGTTTCCAAGATCGTAGTGAGCAGCAATATTGCGACGGCTGCCGTGGCGCGTATTGCGTTGCAAGCTGTGCCAGGCACGCATGGCCATGCCGCCGAGTCGGGCCAGCCCCGTCTCCATGCCGTCGAGCAGATCGCGATTGCGCACGAGCAGCTGAATCAGCCCGACCAGGTTGCTGCAGCACCAGAGTCCGTCCATGTACGCCTCGCCTGCGCCGACGCTGCCATTGGCGGCAACGGCCCGGTAGAACGCGGGATCGAGTACTTCGATATGCACCGTGAGATCCGTTTCCTGCGCTGCCGGTGTGCCCAACTCGACGGTGCCCAGCGCATCACGAATGATCAGCCGACCATGCTGCAGTCCTGCCATCTGTGCCAGCAGGCGTTGGCGCAGAAAGCGTGCGCCTGCCGAAGGCGACATGGCATGACTGGATTCAGCGGCACGGGGTTTGACGATGGCGTTCATGCGAACCTCAAAGCGGTTGCGGGTGGTCGTGGACGGGATTGCGCTTCAGCCAGAGTCGCAGCGCCTGCCAGTGGATGGCTCCGACGATCTGTGCCGTCATCAGCGGATAGCGCCACAGCACACGAGCAAGCGAGGCGCTGTTCAAAGGCTGGCGCTGCAAGGTGAGGGTGGCATCGAATTCACGCCGACCTTCGCGTAGCACGTCCATGTGCACATGCAGGTCGTCGGACGGAATCGTGAAACGCCACTCGTACTCGCGCGACATCGGCATGAACGGGGATACATGAAAGGTCTTGGGGAACGTCCAGTGCAGCGCACGTCCGTGCGACTGCGCCGCTTCGACCGGCAGTACATAGGCGTGGCGTTCATGCCACGGCATATTGGTGATCTCGGCAACGATGCAGACCAGGGTCTGGCCATCCTCGGCAAAGCAGTAGTAGAAGCTGACCGGATTGAACACGTAACCGAAGTAACGCAGATGTGTGAGCAGACGGATCGGTCCCATCGGCCGCTGCCCGATTGCCCGTTCGACGCGCTGCCGCACAGCTTCGGTCAGCGACAGCTCGACCGGGCCGAGATAATCGTTGCGGCGAAACTGCGCGACGTTGCGATGCCCGCTGGACCAGAGCCAGCGCTGCTGGAACGCACGATCGACTTCATCCAGATCCAGATAGAGCTGGGCCATTCTGTAATCGAATACATGTGGGTGAGGTGCGAGTCGACGGTGACGCACCACGCCTTCGTAAATGGCGCTCGCCAATGGTGAAGTCATGCTGGCAACGTCGACGCTCATGCTGCCATGTCCTGGCCAAGCGACTGCGAGTCGGGGGCAGACGCCACTACCTCCGGCCAGCGCACGCCAAGGCCGGCGGCGACCTCAACGGCGCTGCGCATGCCATCCTCATGAAAACCCCATCCCCAGTAAGCACCCGCAAACCAGGTGCGCCGGTGTCCCTGGATTTCAGCCTTGCGCATCTGCGCAGCCACCGAAGCGTGGCTATACACAGGGTGGTGATAACGCATGCGCGCCAGCACCTTGTCCGGATCAATGGCTGCCGTGCGATTGAGCGTGACCACAAAGGGTTCGGGCGATTCGATCCCCTGCAGCAGATTCATGCAGTAACTGACGGTGCACGCCTCGTCGGGGTTGCGTGGCAGCCATGCATTCCACGCGGCCCACGCCTTGCGACGTCGGGGCAGCACACTGGCGTCGGTGTGCAGTACGGTATCGTTGGCCTGGTAGGGCATGGCACCAAGGATCGCGTGCTCGCGTTCGTCCGCGTCACTCAGCAAGGCGAGGGCCTGGTCACTGTGGCAAGCCAGTACGACCTGATCGAAATGTTCGACGCCCGCGGCGCTTTCCAGCACGGCGCCACCCACGTGGCGATGGATCGAGCGCACCGCGCAGTTCAGGCGCTCATTGACCGGCCAGCGCGCCCGCAGCGCATGGACGTAGTTCGATGAACCACCACGTACGACCCGCCATTGCGGGCGATCACTGACCTGCAGCATCTGGTGGTTGGCCATGAACTGCACCAGATAGCGGGCAGGGAAGCGCAGGATCTGCGCTGCCGGCGATGACCATAACGCCGAAGCCATCGGCACCAGGTGCTCATCGCGAAACGCGGCGCCGTATCGGTGTTCGGCGAGGTAATCGCCAAGCGATGGACCCGCTCCAGGCAAGCCGAGCAGCGCCGGTGCCTCGCGATAGAAACGCGTCAGGTCGCGCACCATCCCGATAAACCGTGGCGAGCAGAGATTGCGACGCTGGCAGAACAACGTATCCAGTGTGGCTGCGTTGTATTCCAAGCCGCTGGCTTCGTTGTGCACCGAGAAGCTCATCGTCGCCGGCTGCGACTGCACATCGAGCTGCTCGAAAAGCCGGGTCAGCAGTGGGTAGTGACTCGGGTTATGCACGATGAAACCGCTGTCGATGCGATAGTTTTCACCCTGCTGCATGACGTCATGGGTATGCGTGTGGCCGCCGAAATAGCTGCCGGCTTCGAACAGCGTCACCTCATGCTTGCGCGACAGCAGCCAGGCCGAAGCCATGCCCGCGATGCCCGATCCGACAACGGCGATGCGCATGTCTTACTTCCTCGCCTTGGTCATCACCCAGGCGGGCACCGGCTTGAGGCCACGCACCAGACCCAGCGCTGACATCAACCGCAGCCCGTACCAGGTCAGGTCGATCTCCCACCAGCGGAAACCTTGGCGGCTCGAGCCAGGGAAGAAATGATGGTTGTTGTGCCAGCCTTCGCCAAACGTGAGCAATGCCAGCCACACGTTGTTGCGGCTTTCATCACGGGTATCGAAGCGACGGCTGCCGAATCGATGCGCCAACGAGTTGATGGTCACCGTGGCGTGGAACAGCACGATGGTCGATACGAAAAATCCCCACACCAGCATCTGGCCGCCGCTGGTGCCCAACTGCGGTGCAACGTGCTTGAGCAGTACGCCCAGCAGATACAGGCATACGGCCAGCACTACCGGTACCAAAGTGTCGTAGCGATCCAGCACGCGCAGTTCGGGAAACTTCGCCAGATCCGGCACGCGCGAGAGGTCCGTGCGGAAGTTGCGTGGCGTCAGAAACCAGCCCACATGACTCCAGATGAAGCCATACACGCCCGGCGAATGCGGGTCCCGCGTCGTGTCCGCATGGCGATGGTGGTTGCGATGATGCGCCGCCCACCACAAGGGGCCGCGCTGCACGCAGGACGCGCCGATCAACGCGAACACAAACTGCACCGCGCGCGAGGTCTGGAACGTGCGATGCGAGAAATAGCGGTGATAGAACCCCGTCAGCGCAAACATGCGCACGACATACAACGCAGCTGCCACGATCAACGCGATCGGCGACACACCCACCCAGAACACGCACAGGCAAGCCAGATGCATCGCGATGAACGGCGCAGTCCGCAGCCAGTCGATGCGATCGGCAGTTGCCTCGTCAAGCTCGTCACTCGCCGCGGTATCGATCCAGCGACGAACACTACGGCTAAGCCATGAGCCCCGCGCATCGAGAGTTTCTGCACCGAGTGTCGATGGCTCGGCCCCATGGGAAATCGGAACCAGAACCGGTTTGGAGAGTTCCATGAACGTCTGCCTATCAAGATGTCACTGATAGGTACGGACGAATGGCCGGGGCGGATGCATCGGATCGCGGGGAGCTATTGATACAGCGTCACGCGCATACCAGCGCGATGCAAACGTGCAATTTGTGTCGGTATCCGGCTGTTGCGGAGTCCTTGTTTCCTTGAGCCAAAAATTCCGGGTTGGCCTTTAAGCCAATGAACGGCTCTTTAGTGCGAACGAGCAACACATCACTATCGAAAACGGCCTGCTGGAAATATCAGATTCCGGTTGACTGGCGCAAGAACACAATGGTAGGTTCGTAATATCTTACGTTCCGGAAGCCTGTTCGTACGCAATCGCAGGACGGCATATCGATCGGCGTCAAAGCCTGGAACGGAAAGTTCCGCAGGAAGGGTTTCATGGACATCGCCATGGAACGCCAATCATCAAAACATGGAGGTCGTTGCAATGATGAACAGTTCAGGGATCAAGTCGGTGCTGGTGGCATCGATCGGAATGGCTCTTTCTTCGTCAGCCTTCGCAGGCAGTGTCACGCAGGGGGTACCCACGCCCTCCGTAGCCGCTGCAAACTTCAATGTCAGTTCCTTGCACGCTGACGGCAGCTACGATCGCTTCATCATCAGATATCGCGCGGGATCGACAGAGCAGGCAAGCCAGACGGCCGCGCTGCAGAATGTCAGCGCGGCCTCCGCACGTGCTCACCTGGGCAACGCACCGCGCGTGAACTACAAGCGCAAGTTGGCGACCGGCGCTGAGCTGGTGACCACCTCACGCAAGCTGAATCAGGCAGAGGCTGCGGCATTCATCCAGTCTATCGCGGCCGACCCGGCCGTAGAACACGTCACCCCGGACGTGCTCCGGCAAGCCGTTTTGGATACTCAATCGTCCAACGCCATCACGACGGCGTTCATACCGAACGATCCCGACTTCGCCACTTATCAGACTGACTATCTGGCAGGGAACGGTGCCCCTACGGCGAAGAACAAGGTGGCCAACTACGGCGGCGTCAATATCGTCGGAGCCTGGAACCTTGCCGATGGCAAAGGCGCGACCATCGCGGTGCTAGATACCGGCATCGTCAAGCATGCTGATGTAAATACCTCGCTGGCGAATGCTGGCTACGACTTCATCAGCGATCCCCTGGTTTCCGGTCGTACCGCAGAGGGTCGCGCGGCAGGCGGCTGGGATCTGGGTGACTGGACCACCGGTGCCCCGTACTCGTCTGGCCCCGATGCCTGCACTAATAATGCGAAAGCCAGCTCCTGGCATGGCACCCACGTGGCTAGCGCCAGCGGTGCCGAGTTGACCAACAATGGAACTGGCATGGCTGGCATTGCATATAACGCCAAGGTGATTCCGGTGCGCGTACTAGGCCACTGCGGCGGTTATGACAGTGACATTAATGACGCTATCGTGTGGGCGGCTGGTGGTCACGTGGATGGCATCCCCGACAACGCGAACCCGGCGCAAGTGATCAATCTCAGTCTTGGGGGGCCGAGTACGTGCACAGCCAAGGACGATCCTGCTATTGCCATTGCCAAGGCGAATGCCTTGGGTGCCGTGGTCGTGGTCGCTGCCGGTAACAGCGGCGAGGATGTCGTCGGCAGCTCCCCGGCCAGCTGCCCCGGTGCGATCACGGTGGCTTCGACTGGCGTCACCAGCAAGCTTGCGTACTATTCAAATTACAATGGCCCCAAGGAAAGTATCGTGGCCTTGAGCGCGTTTGGCGGCGGTGTCAACGTCAATGATGGCGAATCGGGGACCCAGTTGAACCCGGAAGGTTTTGCCTGGCAAGCCCTGAATAACAGCGCAACGGCACCGGCGGCCAGCCCTGGTGGCGATACCTACGGCGGCATGGCGGGCACTTCGCAGGCCGCCCCGCACGTTACCGGCGCTGTTGCATTGATGCAGAGCGCCCGAGTTGGCGCAGGCTTGCCGTTGCTGACGCCTGCCCAGGTACTCAGCATCCTGAAGAGTACAGCGCGAGTACCAAAAGTTACCCCGGATCCGTCAAAGACATTTGGTGCAGGCATTCTCGATGCAGGCGCTGCTGTAGCGGCGGCAGCGACCTTTGGCACTGACGTCCCCCCACCACCGGTCCCGGACAGTTCCACTGTGCTCACCAGCGGCATCATGGTGGCTGGCCAGTCGGGATCAGTCGGCGCCAGTACGGTCTACAAGCTGGATGTTCCAGCCGGGGCGCTCGCACTGACCCTGCGCACGTTGGGAGGCAGTGGCAACGTATCTCTCTACGTCAAGGTGGGTTCCGTGGGTAGCGCTACCAACTACGACTTCAAGTCGGCATCGAGTTCGGGAACGAGTAAATCAGTGGCGATCTCGCGCCCGCGGGTTGCCAGCTACTACGTCACCTTGGTGGGCGACTCCGCGTACAGTGGCGTGACGGTGCTCGGCACGTTCACCGCACCGAAGTAAACACCGAGTTGATAGCAGGCAAACCGAGGACTCCGCCAGCCAGGCCGGAGTCCTCCACGCCACGGCCGACTCAATGCCGCGACGCCGAAGGGCCGCGATCGAAGTACGCAACTTGAAGTCCCGCACACACTGGTTTTCAGGACGTGCGACGGATGCGTGCGTCTGAAAGACCTGCCTGACCTACAGATACAAATCATGTCCTTCGACACCCGCTGAGTACGACGGCGCGGGCCGAATTCGTAATTACGCATAGGGAGATGTGTCTTGAACAAAATCTACAGCAAGGTATGGAACAAGTCGCTGGGCATGCTCGTGGTTGCATCAGAGTTCGCCAAGGCCAGTGGCAAGGGCGCCGCATCGAAACGTCTCAGAGCCGCGACCGCGGCTGCGGGTGTCGTCATGGCGCTAGGCGCTGGCCCGGCAGTGGCTACGGATGCTTTCGGCAAGTCGACGGATACGACGACGGCACGCTGGTTGACCACAAACGCGGTGAACAAGAGTCAACAGCATGTATCCGTTGGAGGCATCGCAGGGACTATCCATTATCTTCAGTTCAATGATGCCAATAGCGGCACGAACAACGTGGCCAGCGGCCCTCTCGACATCACCAGCACCGATACTTTGAATGGCCCGCGATTGAATTCAGTGGACGTGGATCTGGCAGCCGTCGGTCAGGGTGCAGCCAGTGCGTTAGGCGGCGGTGCTGGCTATAACTCAACCACGGGTGCGTGGACCACGCCGAGCTACACCTTGCCGAGCGCGGGCGGCACCAATACATACCATGATGCAGGTAGCGCACTCAGCGCGCTGGACGTGTACGCCGGCGGTATCAACGCAAATGGCACCAAGTACTTCCACACCAAGTCCACACTCGCCGATGCCTCAGCGTCGGGCACCAACGCGCTGGCGGTAGGTCCGGCGGCACTGGCCAGCGGCAACAACACGATTGCGGAAGGTAATGGTGCTCAGGCCATCGGCAGCAATGCCGTAGCCATTGGTCAGGGCGTAAAGGCCCAGGGCGCGAATAGCATCGTATTCGGTAGCGGAAATTCGTACACCGGCGCGGCATCGACTGGCGCGATCGTGATCGGTCAAGGTGCCTCGGCCACCGACGACACCACGACGGGCACAGCGATCGGGTCGAGCAACAGCGTCGTCATCGGTAACGGTGCGATTGCTTACTCGGGCGCCCAATACGGGGTGGCTTTGGGCTTTGGTGCAGGTGTGGCGCAGTTGAGCAAGGATGCCATCGCGATTGGCAAATCGGCCATCGGCTATGGCAATGACTCCATGGCGCTGGGCACCAATAGCTATTCAGTGGGCACCGGATCGCTGGCCATGGGCATGTCTGCGACTTCGCTTGGCACCAACAGCGTGGCCTTGGGCAAAAGCGCGTACGCGTGGGCCAACAACAGCACGGCACTTGGCACTGGTGCTTATGCCAGTGGTACCAACTCACTCAACGCAAGCGACCTGGGCGGTGCATCGGCCATCGGTTTCCAGGCGCATGCGAATGGTGATGGCAGCGTGGCCATCGGCCTCAAGAGCCTGGCTAATGGAGTCAACCTGAGTACAACCGACGCAGTAGCTATCGGCAACTCAAGTGTGGCCTGGGGTACGGACAGCATCGGCATTGGACATGGCGCGGTCGCCGCGTTTACCAACGACCAGGCGATGGGCGTCACGGCTTGGGCGGGCAGCGGGCGCGGTACTCGCAACATGGCTATCGGCAATGGTGCGACGGCCGGCAATCGCACGCCCGGTAGTGCGGATATAAGTGATTCCATCGCCTTTGGCGCCTCATCAACCGCTAGCAAAAGCCAAGCGCAGGCGATGGGTGTCAATGCGACAGCGGACGGTGTGCGGAGCGTGTCCGTGGGCTACCAGGCGGGCGCGGAAGGCGACAATTCGCTGGCCCTTGGCAGTGACTCACTTGCGCTTGGTGCGCATTCGGTGGCGGCCGGTGCGAGCAGCTTCGCAGTGGGCGACGAGAGTTCCGCATTCGGCAGCTATTCCGATGCGGAGGGAAACAACAGCCTGGCGATCGGTGCGCACAGTTTTGCCTTCGGCACCGGTTCATCGGCGCTTGGCTGGATGGCGCAGGCGACCCATGACTACGCCACGGCCGCGGGCTACAACAGCTTCGCCGACGCGATAGGTGCGTCCGCTTTCGGAAGCGGCGCGTCCGCGACCGCAAGCCATGCCACGGCAACCGGCCATGGCGCGGTAGCGAGTGGGCAGAACAGCGCCGCTTACGGTGCCGGTGCCCAGGCAACCGGTCCTGCTGGTGTTGCTATCGGCGGCAATGCCGTGGATGCGAATGGCAACGCACTACTTGGAGATGCCAATGGCAACCCGATAGATACCGCCGCGACCAGTGCCGGTGTGGGTGGTACGGCAGTGGGCGCCAGCGCACAGGCAAGTAGTTTTGGCGCTTCGGCGTTCGGCGTCGGCGCTTTTGCGACAGGGCAACAATCCACTGCAGTAGGCGCACGGGCCAATGCATCCGGGGACTACGGCACCGCGCTCGGAACCCGTGCTCAGGCGGCTGGAAACGCGGCCTCGGCGGTTGGTGCCGGCAGTGCTGCAAACGGCGACTACAGCGTCGCGTTCGGTTCATTGGTGGATGCGGGCGGCGTTGTTAACGGTCGCCCGACCGGGCACCTGGTCGCCACCACAGCGAATGGGCTGGCTTCTACCGCGATCGGCCCCGGCGCCGTCACGACTTCTCCGGCTTACGGCGCGGTAGCGCTTGGCACCATTGCCACTGCCGAAGGACGCTACAGCCTGGCCGAAGGTACGTCGAGTCACGCCAAGAACGACTATGCCATCGCCATCGGCGCACGCACCAATGTGTTCGCCGACTATGGCGTTGGTTTAGGCTACGCCAGCCTCGTCGAGGCCTATGGTGGTGTCGCGCTCGGCGTAGGTAGCCGCGTCACTGCTGACGCGCTCAACGCCATTGCCATTGGCTCTGGCTCACTGGCCAACCGTGCCAACACGATGTCGATAGGCTACGCCGGCCACGAGCGTCAGATCACCAATGTCGCCCCTGGCACACAGACAACGGACGCGGTGAACAAGGGTCAGCTGGATGCCGTTTCATCGACGCACCTGTTCGCCGCTGAGGGTGCAACCGATGGCAGCGAGGATGCCTTGGCGTTGGGCACACACTCGGTGGCGGCGGGTGCGAGCAGTTTCGCGGTCGGCGCTGAGAGCGCGGCATACGGCGCGTCTTCCGATGCAGAGGGCCTCAACAGCACCGCGATGGGTGCGCACAGTTTCGCGAACGGTACCGGTTCATCCGCGCTGGGTTGGTCTGCCCTGGCAGCAAATGACTACGCCACGGCTGTTGGCTATAGCAGCCTCGCCAGCGCGACGGGCGCGTCCGCGTTCGGCAGTGGTGCGTCGGCAACGGCAAACAATGCGACGGCAGCCGGTTATGGCACGGTCGCCAGCGGGTTGAGCAGTGTCGCTTATGGCGCTGGTGCACAGGCAACTGGTCCGGGCAGCGTCGCCGTCGGCGGCAATGCCGTGGATGCGAACGGCAACGCACTTGTCAATGATGGCAATGGCAATCCTATGGATACCGCAGCGACGAGGGCCGGTGTTGGTGGCACGGCTGTCGGCGCCAGTGCACAGGCAGGCGGCTTTGTCGCCTCGGCGTTCGGCGTTGGCGCCAACGCGACTGGTGACTACAGTGCGGCGTTCGGCATGGGTGCCACCGCCCTGAGCAGGGGTTCAATCTCGATGGGTTGGAACGCGAGCGTTTCAGGTGTCAACAGTATCGCGATCGGCAACGGAGCCGAGGTCGGCATCGCGATGTTCGGTTTCGAGAGTTCGAATTCAGTAGCGCTCGGCCAAGGGAGCAAGGCGGACGGCGGCGACAACAATACGGCGATCGGCGCAAGTGCCATGGCCATTGGGGAGAATGCCGTCGCCATCGGTGCCAATTCGTATAACAACTCTCGCGATAACACTTTTTCAGTCGGCAGTACCGTCAATGAGCGTCAGATCATCAACGTCGCCGATGGCACCGAAGCAACCGATGTGGTGAACAAACGCCAGCTGGATGCCGTGGCGAAATCTACGTCGCAGGCGTCCCACCTGTTTGCCGCGGACGGTGTGACCGATGGCAGCGAGGACGCCTTGGCGTTGGGCACGCATTCGGTGGCGGCGGGTGCGAACAGCTTCGCGGTGGGTGACCACAGTGCGGCCTACGGCGCAGGCTCGGACGCCGAAGGTGTCAACAGCACGGCGTTGGGCTCAGGCAGCTTCGCCTTTAAAGACGGCGCGACGGCGGTGGGTGCCGGAGCGAACGTGACCAACCTGTTCAGTACGTCGCTGGGCTACGGCAGTATGGCCAGTGGCTCCAATAGCGTGGCGCTGGGCGCGAGATCCGTAGCTGATCGCGACAATACGGTGTCGGTGGGCAGCGTCGGCGGCGAACGGCAAATCACCAACGTCGCAGATGGCAGCCAAGCTACGGATGCGATAAACAAGCGCCAGCTCGATACCGCGATCGCCACTGTCGGCAGCTCCGTAGGCGAGCTGACCAACGCGGTGAAATACGACGACAGTAGTAAGGGCAAAGCCACCCTAGCTGGCACCCACGGCACGCGGATCAGCAATGTGCAGGCCAGCGGCGAGTCGACCGACGCGGCAACGGTGGGCCAGGTAGCCGGCGTGTACGCCGTGTTGGGCGGCGGTGCGGGCTTGACTGCCAGTGGCGGCTCGACGTTACCGAACTATGTGATCCAGGGCGGCCGCTACAGCAATGTGGGCGATGCGCTGAGTGCGCTCAACGGCGTCCTGACCGGTGCCGTGAACAATATCATCTCGCTGCGCAATGACGTCACCGTCCTGCAGCAAGCACCGCATAACGTGATCGTGGACCCCAACGGTGGTCGCATCGTGGCGGGCGGTGCCAGCGATGGCAGCGATGCGGCGCATGTAGCGGCGGGTTCCAAGGGCGTGGCGCTGGGATCCGGAGCCACTGTGGGCGGCGATCACGGCACGGCGGTGGGTGGTGACAGCTACGCCGCCGGCCGCAACGACACCGCCGTCGGCGGCAACGCCAAGGTGAAGGCCGACGGCAGTACGGCGGTCGGTGCGAATACCAGTATCGCGGTAGCTGCGAGCAATGCAGTGGCGGTAGGTGAAGGTGCCTCGGTAACCGCAGCTTCGGGCACTGCGCTGGGCCAGGGCAGTTCGGTGACGGCGGCCGGAGCGGTTGCGTTGGGTCAGGGCTCGGTAGCCAACCGTGCCAATACGGTGTCGGTGGGCAACGCGGGCGCCCAGCGCCAGGTCACTAACGTGGCGGCCGGCACCCAGGTTACCGATGCGGCAAACTACGGCCAGGTGCAGGCTGCGCTGGTTACTGCCAAGACGTATGCCGACGCTGGCGACAAGACAACCCTGCAGTCCGCCAATGCGTATACGGACCAGAAGTTGGGTAATTTCGCCAGCACCAGCGACCTAAACACGCTGCGCAATCAGGTCGACCAGCAGTTCTACTCGGTCAACCAGCGCCTGGATCGGGTTGGGGCCATGGGGGCGGCGATGTCGCAGATGGCGTTCAGTACCCAGGGTATCAACACGCCGAACCGGCTGGGCATGGGCGTGGGAGGTTATAACGGCGAAGCCGCGATGTCGGTGGGCTATTCGCACCAGATCACTCCGAAAGCGAACCTGACGTTTGGTGCAGCACTCAGCAGTGGTGGCGAGAGCTCGGGCGGTGTCGGCCTGGGAGTAGGTTGGTAAGCAAACTGCCGGGCCGGGATCATCGGTCCGGATGACTCAATGTTATGTGACAGGCCGATCTTCGCGCGAGGGTCGGCCTGTTGCGTTGGCATCGCTATCGATTCTTGCGGGATGTTCTCAGCGGGGTGGGCGGATCAATGCCCGCGCATGGATTGGTACGCGGTCAGCGCATCTTGGCGAGAAACGGCCACATCAATCATCGGCGCCGGATAACCGCTGCGGGCCGGCATCGACGGGTCCTTCCAGGGTTCGTGCAGAAGATCCAGCGGTGCATCTGCCAGCTCGGGCAGCCAGCGTCTGAGATAGATGCCTTGCGGATCGAATTTCTTTGCCTGGGTCACTGGGTTGAACACTCGGAAATACGGCGCGGCATCGGCGCCACAGCCTGCTACCCATTGCCAGCCCAGCGTGTTGTTGGCGAGATCCGCATCGACCAGGGTGTCCCAGAACCAGCGCGCGCCATGCAGCCAGTGCTGGCGCAGGTTCTTGGTCAGAAAACTGGCGACGACCATGCGCACGCGGTTATGCATCCAGCCGGTATGCCACAGCTCGCGCATGCCGGCGTCGACCAGCGGAATGCCCGTGCGGCCCTGCTGCCAGCGTTCGAGCTGCACATCATCGGGCGGGGCCCACGAGAAACCATCGAATCGCGAATTGAAGTTTTCAGTGGCGGTGCGCGGGAAGTTATAGAGCAGATGGTGGGCAAACTCGCGCCAACCGAGTTCGCGCAGATACGGCTCGATATCTGGCCGTCGCCGCGCGTCTATGCTTTGCGAATGTTCCTGCAATGCGAAATGAATTTGCCGGGGGGAGATTTCTCCGAAATGCAAATGCGGCGACAACCGCGACGTGCCATGTCGTGCGGGCACGTCGCGCGCATGGGCGTAGTCGTTGATGGCGTCATCGCAGAACAGTTCAAGCATCTCCCGCGCGCCTGGCTCGCCGGGTTGCCAGGCGGCCGTCAGTCCGCTGTCCCAGCGTGTGCGCGGCAACAGACCCAACGCAGCAAGCGGCAAGCTGCCGGGGACGTCCAGCCACTCAGCTGCGTCAGGCTCCAACAACGGCGCAGCCGCATTCAGGCGGGTGCGAAGGTTGCGCCAGTAGGGCGTGAATACCCGATACGGCTCGCCTTGCTGTGTGGTGATTTTCCAGGGCTCCGACCATAGTGCGCCATGCTGGCTGTGCACCTCGATGCCGTGTTCGCGCAGTGCCGCCTTGATCTGCGTGTCACGCGCCATCGTCGCCGGCTCGTACAGGCGATTCCAGTACACCGCCTGCGCGCCGCTTTGTCTGATCAACTCCAGCAACACCGACAGGCTGTCACCCTGGCGCAAATGTAGATTCGCCTGGTGGGTTTGCAGTTGGGTTTGCAACGAAGCTAGCGAGTGGTGCAACCACCAGCGACTGGCTGCTCCGGCCGCCCACGAAGCACTCGCACCGGGTGCTTGCTCGTCGATCGCATGGATGAACACTGGCAGGATGCGCGTATGAGCGGCAGAGGCTGCCACCAAGGCGGGATTGTCGGCGAGCCGAAGATCCCGCCGAAACAGCACCAGTGCCGTGGTCATGATGGTGACAACATCATGGCCAGATCAGACTGAAGTGCGCCCGGCGCGCCGATCATGAGCACTTGCGACCTTGTTCGTGCGATCCCCTGCATCAGGCGCGCCGCTGATCGCACCCTTGGCGATGACCGCGCCAGTGGGTTGCCCTGTCGGCGAGCCACCGATGGGTTCTACCGAGACAGCGAGCGCTGCGGTCGGACCCAGCTGTGCCAGCAAACCTGGATCCAGAGCCAGCGTGGTGGGTTTGTCGCGCGCGATCATGCCCACCGAAATGGGTTTCCCGCCGGCCGGAATCAGCCACAGCTCAGGAGCACGCCCTTGCGCGAACGCGACCGGTGTCGCCGGCACCACGACCATGCGGGCGTGCTGCAGGTCCATTGTCGCGGTCCAGCCGGTGACACCGTTGTCCTGCTGGATGGTCGAAGCCATATAGCCGGCGCTGACCACGGCTGGAGCGGGGGCAAGGTGGGGCAGGGAGATCACTACTACCAATGCGACAGCCACAACGCTGGCACCGATGCCGAGCCAATGCCACAGCTGCAGGTTGTCCCACAGCCCCTTGCGCGGTGGCTGCACCCTGGCGGGCGCGTCCAGCTGCAGCGCGTCGTGAATCCGTGCCCAGACATAGGGCGCGGGCGTCACCTCGGCGATCGTGTCAGCCAAAGGCATCAGACGGCGTTGCCACAATGCAACGGCAGTTGCGGCCTCGTCCGTGGTCTCGATTTCATGGGCCACCGCAGCGCGCGCATCGGCATCGAGCACACCCAGCACGTACTCGGCGTAGCGCAGGTTGTTGTTACCGTCGTCGGCTGTCGTGTTCATTGATCGAGGCACGTGCGAAGTTGCATCAGGCTGCGGCGGATCCAGCTTTTCATGGTTCCGAGCGGCACCATGCAGCGTGTCGCCAATTCGTTATACGTAGCTCCGGTGAAAAAAGCTTCACGCACGGAGTCACGTTGTTGCGGCTCCAGCTCGTCCAGGCAATGCTGCAGGCGTCGATATTCCTGACTGGCCTCGGCATTTGCCGCCGGCGTGGGCTGTTCGTCCACGGCTTCCTCCAGTCGAGAGGGGTTGTCCAGCAGTTCTTCGCGGTGCTGGCGCAGGCGATCGATCGCCTTGTTGCGCGACAGCGTGATCAGCCAGGTGATCGCACTTGCCTTCGCCGCATCGAAGCTCGCGGCGCGGCGCCAGACGGTGGTGTAGGTTTCCTGCAGTACTTCCTCCGCCTCGCCGCGATCGCGCAGCATGCGCAGGCATACGCCAAACAGCTTGGAGGAGGTGCGCTTGTAGAGTTCGGCGAACGCCTTCTGGTCGTTTCGACCGGTCTGTATCAGCAACCGGTTCAACTCTTCTCGTTCGGCGGGACTGGTGACACTCATGAGCAAGTGATCCTGTATTCATGAAGAAACCGGCCCGATGGCCATGGAGCAGGGTGCCGCTGGAGTACGCCTGCGTAACCTTCGTGTAGCATGAAGGCGGCGTGGCCCAGTGGCAAGTACGACGTGGCAAACACGGTTCACGACCGCTATCACGGAATTTTGATAGGCATTTCATCGACGCAACGCCGAATAACCATTGCAGGATCCGGGATCCTCCGATTCAGGCGATTTATCAAGACGGTGACAAATCGCGCGCGAATTCGCGGACGCGTCCAGGACCAGTGCAACAGCGTCGTCCCGAGCGTGAAGCCCTGCTCGGGTGGGATTACCTGGAAGGCGCGGCGTCGGTGCTTACTTGCTCGCCTTCATATAGCGAGTCGGCCGGGTTGACGATGATGCGCGCATTTGCTTCAAGGCCTTCGGTCACCTCGACCGTATTGCCGAAATCGCGGCCCAGGGTGACCGGCTGCAGATGAACGCGCTCTTGAGCATCGACCATCGCGATGCGCAGGCCCTCGGTGCGGAATAGCAGCGTGTTAGCCGGCACGATGAAGTTGTGCGTGGCAGTGGTGACCGCCAGCTTGACGTTGGCGTAGACACCGGGGACCAGTGCCTGGCTCGCGTTGTCCACATCGATCTCGGTGCGCAGGGTGCGGGTGCTCGAATCGAGTGCATCCGATGTACGCGCGACCGTGCCGCTGAACGGCTTGGTGCCATAGCTGCTCAAGGTTACGTCGGCAGGCATACCGACACTCACGCTGTTCGCATAGTTTTCAGGCACGTCGACGAATACGCGTAGCTTGCTGGTGTCGGCGATCACGAACAGGTTACTGCCGGTTGAGCCAGCATCCACCAGGGCGCCCACGTCCAGATTACGCTGGGTAATCACGCCATCGAATGGCGCGACGATGTGCTTGAACTCTTCCATATTCTCAAGCTTGGCCACATTGGCACGGTCCGCTTCCACGGTGGCGATGTCGGCGTTCAGCTGGGCAGCAAACTGATCAGCCGTCTGGACGGCCACCAGACCTTGCCCCACCAGTTTCTGATAGCGATCGGAGGTGACCTTCGCCAGTTGCTCATTGGCCTCGTCGCTGCGCATCTGCGCCTGGCCTTGCTTCAGTTCGTTATCGACGTCCGGGGTATCGAGCTCAGCGAGGCGCTGGCCCTGTTTCACTTTCGCCCCGATGTCCACGTACCACTTGCTTACATAGCCGGTCGTGCGCGCATAGATCTCGGCGTCCTGCCAGGATTTGACGGTGCCGGGCAGTATCAGGGCTTGATCCGTGGGGGCAGCCTTCGCCGTCAACGTGGTGACCTTCTGGATGGCATTGCGATCGGTGTCGTCGCTGAGTACGTGTCGGTCGTGTATGCGCACAATCACGCCGAAGACGCCGAGCCCGAGCAGTACGACGCCGAGTGCGATGAGCATGAACCTCGCGCCATGCGACGACTTGGATGGCGGATTTTGGGAGGGGGCGTTTGAAGTGGACATGATCAGGATCTCAAGCGGCAGCCGCATCATGACCCGCCGAATGACGCCGGTGGATCAGACTGAAGAATGTGGGGACGAAGAACAACGTAGCCGCAGTTGCCAGCAACAATCCGCCAATGACCGCTCGGCCCAGTGGTGCATTCTGCTCGCCGCCTTCGCCCATGCCCAATGCCATCGGAACCATGCCGATGATCATCGCAAACGCTGTCATCAAGACCGGGCGGAAACGTGAGAAGCCGGCTTCGATCGCGGCCTTTACCGGGTCGTTATGGTGGTCCAGCCGCTCGCGCGCAAAACTGATCACCAGGATCGAGTTGGCCGTGGCGACGCCCATGCACATGATCGCGCCCATGAGTGCAGGTACTGATAGCGGAGTACTCGTCAAGAACAGCATCCAGACCAGACCGGCGAGTGCCGCAGGCAGCGCCGCGATGATGATCAAGGGATCCAGCCAGCTCTGGAAATTGACCACGATCAGCAGATAGACCAGCACAATGGCAAATGCGAGTCCGCCGATCAGGCCGCGGTAGGAAGCGGCCATGGTCTGCACTTGTCCGCGCACGTTGATCTCGACACCACGCGGCAGGTTTTTGGAGTTCGCATCGACGATGCGTTGCACGTCGGCCGCCACGCTGCCGAGGTCGGTACGATCGACCGCAGCATAGAGATCAATGGTTGGCCTGGTGCTGTAGTGGGTCACGATGGCTGGTCCCGCACTGCGCGCAAAAGACGCGACGTCTTCCAGGGTCTGGCCCGGCAAGCCACTTGTGCCGGTGCTGCTGGTCGGTGCCGGCGCTGGGGTGCTGTCGCTGGTGATGGGTAGCGTTTGCAGTGCTTGCAGGGTATCCAGTCGATATTGCGGCGCCTGCGTTGCAATGGTGTAGCTGATGCCGGTTTTTGGATCGACCCAGTAGGTAGGGTTGACCTGTGAGGAACCGGCCAGTGCGGTCAGCAAATTGCTAGCCACGTCCTGTTGCGTCAGACCAACCAGGCTCGCCCGGGTGCGGTCGACGTTGACGTTGATCTGCGGCAGGTTCAGGGCCTGCTGTTGGCGCAGGTCAACCAGGCCAGGTACGCGTTTGAGCTGACCGTAGAGGGTATTGGCAATCTTCGAAGTGACTTCCGAGTTACTCCCGCTGACCTGTACATCGATGGGGGCCGGTGAACCGAAGTTGAGGATTTGCCCAACCATGTCCGCCGGCAGGAAGGAGAAGGTCACGCCGGGGTAGTGTTGCGCCAGACGCTGGCGCAACGTGCGCACATAGTCGATGGTCGGGTGGTGATCGTCACCGAGGCTGACGAAGATGTCGCCATCGGACGTGCCAACCACGCCGGTATTGCTATAGGACAGATTGATGCCGCTATAAGGCAGGCCAAGCGTGTCAACAATGTTGACCAGTTCTTTCTTGGGGATGGTCTGGCGGATCACGTCTTCGATACCGTCGGCCAGGCGCGCCGTTTCCTCGATACGCAGGCCGGTTTGGGCACGGAAGTGCAGTTTGATCTGGCCGCCGTCGACATACGGGAAGAAGTCGCGGCCCAGCCACGGCACCAGCAACGCTACCGAAAGCGCGCAACTGCTGAAGAACAAGATCGCGAACAGCCCACGGTGCTTTTCCGCGGTTACCAGCGCATTGCGATAACTTTCACGTGTGCGCTCGAAGCGTCGTTCGAAAGCTGCCTGGAAACGTCCGAGCGCGCCTTTGGACGTCGGCTCTCCGTGCGCGTGTTTCTTCAGCCAGTACAGAGATAGCGTCGGCACCAGGGTTCGCGACAACACGTAGGAGGCCAGCATCGCAAACACCACCGCTTCAGCCAGTGGCGCGAACAGGTATTTGGCAACCCCGCCGAGGAAAAAGATCGGCACGAACACGATGCAGATGGACAGCGTCGAAACCAGCGCCGGCACGGCGATCTGATGAGCGCCTTCCATGATCGCGTCGTAGACCTCCTTGCCTTCCTCCAGATGCGAATTGATGTTCTCGATAGTCACCGTGGCATCGTCGACCAGGATGCCGACCGCCAGCGCAAGACCGCCCAACGTCATGATGTTGATCGTTTCGCCCATCGCGGACAGCGCGATGATCGAAGCCAGGATTGACAGCGGGATCGAGATCGCGATGATCAGGGTGGAACGCCATGAACCCAAAAACAGCAGGATCATCAAGCCGGTGAGCGCAGCGGCGATCGCGCCTTCGCGAATCACGCCCGAGATCGCCGCGCGTACGAACAGTGACTGGTCCGACAACGCATGGATCTGCAGGTTTTGCGGTATGGCTGCGCGAATTTTCGGCAGCATGCCCTGCAAGGTGTCCACGATATCCAGCGTGGATGCGTTGCCGATTTTCAGGATCGACATCAGCACCGCGCGCTGGCCGTCCACGCGCACGATATTGGTCTGCGGTGGCGACCCGTCATGGACATGCGCCACATCGCGGATGTACGTGGTGATGCCGTTGACGGTGCGGATCGGCGCATTGTTGAGGTCGGTGATCTGTTGCGGGCTACCGTTCAACCTCACGCTGTATTCGAAGTCGCCGATCTTCTCCGTGCCCGCCGGCAGGATCAGATTTTGTGCACCGATCGCAGTGACCACGTCACTGGGCGACAGGCCGTGAGCCAGCAGCGCCTGCGGGTTCAGATCGACCTGGATCTGACGCTGCTTGCCACCGTAGGGATAGGGCGTAGCGGCGCCGCGCACGCTGGTGACGAAGGTGCGTACAGTCTGGTTGGCATCGTCGAAGATGGTCGTCTCGGACAACTCTTTCGACGACAGCGCGAACTGCAGGATCGGCACGCTGGATGCGTTGTAGACGATGACCAGTGGCGGCGTCGTGCCTGCGGGCATCGATTTGATCACGGTCTGCGAAATCGCCGTGATCTGCGCCACCGCCATGTCGATTTTGACGTTCGGCTGGAAGTACACCTTGACCAGCCCAACGCCGTTCAACGACTGCGTCTCGGTGTGCTCCACATCGTTGACCGTGGTGGTCAGCGATCGCTCGAAGCCGGTCACAATCCGGTTGTTCATGTCGTCGGCTGGCAGGCCGGTGTACTGCCACACCACCGAAACCACCGGAATATCGATGTTCGGAAAGATGTCGGTGGGCGTGCTCAGAATCGCAAGCGGACCGAGTATCAGCAATAGCAACGCCAGAACGATGAATGTAAGCGGTCGTTCCAGCGCGATTTTTACGATCCACATAACCGTTGACTTCCATCGACCACGCCTGCTGGCGGACAGGTCCGTCGGGCATGGTCAGACTTGTGTTTGCTGGGGAAGGGGCAAAGGATAATAGCCTAGGCAACTTTATGGTCGGCAACCATATGCCATAGGGCACGGTCGATGCCCGAAAGCTTGATCCGTGTGTAAAGAACGTTCATCAGGGCATTGCGATGACAGCATGGCAACGGATTTTCTTGAGGTGTGTCAGGCGATGCGAAATTTGAGAGTCTCAGATCGGCCCGAGGCAGACTGCAAGCCATAAGGGATCGCCACGGTCCCGGGGGCCAGTTCTCGCTATGGATATGGCCCGCAAGTCGTTTCCAAATGCCTTTGGACTTGACCTTGCCCTCGAACTTCGTATCCCATAACCGTGGTCATGGGCTAGCTTGTTTGGTCAGAGCCGCAAGCCAGTGTTTCTCGAACTGCATCGGACTGACGTAGTTCAAGGTGGAGTGTAGTCGGGACTGGTTGTACCAGAGCAGCCAAGCGAGGGTTTCATCCTTGGCGTGTCGGCGGGTGACGAAGCGCTGCCCGTGCAGCCGCTCCACCTTCAGCGAGCCGAACAGCGTTTCGCTGCAGGCATTATCCCAGCAGTTGCCGCGGCGGCTCATCGACGCGGTGATGCCGTAGTCTTTGAGCAGATCCCGGAAGTCTTCACTGGCGTACTGGCTTCCGCGGTCGCTATGAAAGATCAGTCCCGCCTGCTTGCTGGGATGACGTTTGAACCATGCCATGCGCAGCGCGTCGATGACGATATCGCGGGTCATGTCCTCGCGCATTGACCAACCCACG
>Ga0302228_10000150_pt1 | contig 63535 bp, 48 predicted proteins | sample II_Palsa_N1_2_FD_193519 | JGI IMG/M metagenome (GOLD analysis project Ga0302228, IMG submission 193519) | Peat permafrost microbial communities from Stordalen Mire near Abisko, Sweden - II_Palsa_N1_2 | ecosystem: Environmental > Terrestrial > Soil > Palsa > Peat permafrost | place: Sweden... | reverse complement strand
GGCGCTGACCAACAACGGACTCTTCAGCCACTGCCTGCCGCTGCGCCGGAACATCAAGGCCACCGACGAGGTGATGGATTCGCCCGCTTGCATCGCCATCGACGAAGCCGAAAACCGCCTGCACGTACAGAAAGCGGTGATGGCATCGCTGATCGGTCAGCGCTGATTCCATGTACACGCCAGCCTCCTTTCGCGAATCGCGCCTCGACGTCCTGCAGGACCTGATGCGCGCGTATCCGTTTGCCACGGTGGTGGCGAACGGCGCGAATGGGTTCGTCGCCAACCACGTGCCGTTCGAAATGATCGGCGACGTGCTGCTGCACGGCCATATTGCGCGCGGCAACGAGCTGGCAACCATGGATGGCGTCGAGTTGCTGCTGATCTTTCAGGGGCCGGACGGCTACATCAGCCCGAACTGGTATCCGAGTAAGCACGAGACCGGCCGCGAAGTGCCGACTTGGAATTACGCCGTGGTGCACGTGCACGGCCGCCTGCAGGTGATTGACGATGCCGCATGGAAACGCGGGCTGCTCGACGCGCTCACCGATCACCACGAGGCTTCTCAGCCATCGCCGTGGCGCGTGGCCGATGCGCCGGCTGACCATATCGAAAAATCGCTGAAGGCGATTGTGGGTATCGCCGTAACGATCGAGCGCATCGAAGGCAAGTTCAAGCTGAGCCAGAATCACCCGGCGCGCAATCAGGCGGGCGTCGTCGAGGGCCTGCGCCGGCGCGATGCCGACGGTGATGTCGAGCTGGCGCAGCTGATGACCGATACCAACGGAGCTCCGTCATGAGTCACGGCATGCCACATGAACATCGCTATCGCGTAGATGTCGAATGGACCGGCAACCGGGGCAGCGGCACGCAGAACTATCGCGGCTACGAACGCGACCACGACATACGCGTGCCCGGCAAGCCCGCGCTGGCCGGTTCATCCGATGCCGCGTTTCGCGGCGATGCCTCGCGCCACAACCCGGAAGATATGCTGGTCGCGGCCCTTTCTTCGTGCCACATGCTGGCGTATCTACATCTGGCAGCGACCGCCAAGGTGGTGGTGACGGCGTATAGCGATGTCGCCGAAGGCATGATGGAAACCGAGGCCGGCGGCGGCCGCTTCGTCGAAGTGGTGCTGCGTCCCACGGTGACCATCAGCGCGACCAGCGACGCGGCGAAAGCCGCAGCGCTGCATGCCGACGCGCACCATGCCTGCTTTATCGCCAGCTCCGTCAATTTTCCGGTGCACTGCGAACCACGCATCGTGGTCGACGCCGCCTAAACCCCATAGCCCCTTTTCCCCTCAAGGATTCGTATCTCATGAGCCAAGCCCGCGCCACTAAAGACATCGTCCTCGCCTTTTCAGGCGGCCTCGATACCAGTTTCTGCGTGCCGTATCTGCAGGAGCGCGGCTGGGCCGTGCACACCGTGTTTGCCGATACCGGCGGCGTCGACGCGGAAGAGCGCGCGTTTATCGAGCAGCGCGCCGCCGAGCTGGGCGTGGCGTCGCATCTCACGGTCGACGGCGGCCCGGCGATCTGGCAGGGCTTCGTCAAGCCGTTCGTTTGGGCGGGCGAGGGCTATCAGGGCCAGTACCCACTGCTGGTGTCCGATCGCTACCTGATCGTCGAAGCGGCGTTGAAGCGCGCCGGCGAGCTGGGCACCAAGGTCATTGCGCACGGCTGCACCGGCATGGGCAACGACCAGGTGCGCTTCGATCTGGCGGTGAAGTCGCTCGGGGACTATGAAATCGTGGCGCCGATCCGCGAGATTCAGAAAGAGCACACCCAGACCCGCGCCTACGAGCAGGCCTATCTGGAGGAGCGCGGCTTTGAAGTGCGCGCCAAGCAGAAGAGCTACACCATCAACGAGAACGTGCTCGGCGTGACCATGTCCGGTGGCGAGATCGACCACTGGAAAACGCCGGGCGACGGCGCGCGCGGCTGGTGCAAGCCGCGCAGCGAATGGCCGTCCGAAAAACTCAGCGTGACGCTGGGCTTCGAGAAGGGCGAAGCGGTGTCGCTCGACGGCCAGAAAATGGCTGGCGACAAGTTGCTGGTCAAGCTCAACGAGCTGTTTGCCGCCTATGGCGTGGGTCGCGGTATGTACACCGGCGACACCACGATCGGCTTGAAGGGGCGCATCTTGTATGAAGCGCCGGGCATCGTGTCCTTGCTGACCGCGCATCGCGCGCTGGAAGAGGCCGTGCTGACCAAGCAGCAGAATCGCTTCAAGCCCGAAGTGACGCGCAAATGGGTCGAGCTGGTGTACGAGGGTTTCTATCACGATCCGCTGAAAACCGATCTCGAAGCTTTCCTCGCCTCCAGCCAGAGCTGCGTCAACGGTGAAGTGGTGCTGGAAACCTACGGCGCGCAGGTTACTGCGGTGGAAGTGCGCTCGCCGCATATCCTCAACGCGAAGGGTGCGGTCTACGCTCAGTCGGCCGACTGGGGCGTGGCCGAGGCGGAGGGCTTCATCAAGCTGTTCGGCATGAGCAGCACGCTGTGGGCGGAGATCAATCGCTGATGAGCGCGCTGCTCGATGCCACCATCGAACATCTCAGGACGCTGGTCGCGTTCGATACGCGCAATCCCCCGCGCGCCATCGGCACGCACGGTCTGTTCGATTATCTGCGTTCGCAGCTGCCGGGTTTCACGCTCACGCTGACCGATTACGGCGCTGGTGCGGTCACCTTGCACGCAGTACGTGGCACGCCAAAAATTTTGTTCAACGTGCATCTGGATACCGTGCCCGATTCGCCGAACTGGACGGCCGATCCGCACACGCTGCGCCTTACCGAAACCCGGGCGATCGGACTGGGCGCCTGCGATATCAAGGGCGCGGCGGCGGCGTTGATCGCGGTGGCGAACGCGGGCGACGGCGATATGGCGATGCTGTTTTCCACCGACGAAGAAGCCAACGACGCGCGCTGCATCGCCGGCTTCCTCAGCGAATCGCATCCTTACGAAGCTATCATCGTGGCCGAGCCGACCAAGGGCGAAGCGGCGCTGACGCATCGAGGCATCCATTCGGTGCTGATGCGTTTTGCGGGTTATGCCGGCCACGCCTCGGGCGAGCAGAAGGCCAGCGACAGCGCGCTGCATCAGGTGGTGCGCTGGGGCGATGCGGCGCTGGATTTTGTGGTGGCGCAATCGCACGAGCGCTTTGGCGGACTCACCGGACTGCGCTTCAATATCGGCCGCGTCGAAGGCGGCATCAAGGCGAACATGATCGCGCCAACGGCCGAAGTGCGCTTCGGTTTTCGGCCGCTGCCGACGATGAATCCGGAGCACTTGCTCGAGCGCTTTCGCACGCTGGTCGAGCCGCAGCCGGCAGAATTTACCGAAACGTTTCGCGGTGCCTCACTGCCGGCCGGCGACACTGCCAACGCGGAAACCCATCGTCTTTCGGCGCGCGATCTCGCTGACGAGCTGGAGATTCCCGTCGGCAACGCCGTGGATTTCTGGACCGAGGCCGCGCTGTTTTCCGCCGCCGGCTACACCGCGTTCGTCTACGGCCCTGGCGACATCGCGCAGGCACATACCGCCGACGAGTGGGTCACGCTCGACCAGCTGCAAAAGTATGTAGAAACCATCGACCGGATCGTCAATCGTGCAAGAACATAAGTCCACCCGTCAGACCATCGTGCGCCTGCTGGAAAGCATGGGCAGCGCGAAGGAAATCCAGCAGTACCTCAAGCGCTTTTCGCAGCTCGATGCGAAGCGTTTCGCTGTGGTCAAAGTCGGCGGCGCCGTGCTGCGCGACGAGCTGCCCGAGCTGACCTCGTCGCTGACGTTTCTGCAGCAGGTTGGCCTCACGCCGATCGTGCTGCATGGTGCCGGCCCGCAGCTCGATGAGGAACTGGCCGCCGCCGGCATCGAGAAACAGACCGTCAACGGCCTGCGCGTGACCTCACCGCAGGCGCTGGCGATCGTGCGCAAGGTCTTCCAGCAGCAGAACCTGCGACTGGTCGAGGCGCTGCAGTCGATGGATACGCGCGCGACGTCGGTGCCGTCAGGCGTGTTCACCTCGACCTATCTCGATCAGGACGTGTACGGCCTGGTGGGCAAGGTGCAGAGCATCAATCTGGCGCCGATCGAAGCCAGCCTGCGCGCCGGTTCCATTCCGGTCATCGCCAGCCTCGGCGAGACCGAGCAGGGCCAGATCCTCAATATCAACGCCGACTTCGCCGCCAACGAACTGGTGCGCGTGCTGCAGCCGTACAAGATCGTGTTTCTTACCGGCACGGGTGGCCTGCTCGATGACAAGGGCACGGTGATCGATTCGATCAACCTCAGCACCGAGTTCGATCATCTGATGGCGCAGCCGTGGATCAACGGCGGTATGCGTGTGAAGATCGAGCAGATCGCCGATCTGCTGAACGATCTGCCGCTGACGTCGTCGGTCTCGATCACGCGCCCGGCCGAGCTGGCAAAGGAGCTGTTTACGCACAAAGGCTCGGGCACCCTGGTGCGGCGCGGCGAGCGGGTGCTGACGTTCAACTCGTGGGAAGGCATCGACCTGGCGCGCATGCGCGTGCTGATCGAGTCGAGCTTCGGCCGTACGCTGGTGGATGATTATTTCGAACGCACCAAGCCGCGGCGCATCTACCTCAGTGAAAATTATCGCGCCGCAATGATCCTCACCGACGAAGATGGCCTGCCTTATCTGGACAAGTTCGCCGTGCTCGACGACGCGCAGGGCGAAGGCCTTGGCCGTGCGGTGTGGCAGGTGATGCGCGAGGAAAATCCGCAGCTGTTCTGGCGCTCGCGCCATGGCAACGTGGTCAACCATTTTTACTACGCCGAGTCCGACGGCAGCCTCAAGCAGCCGCGCTGGAAAGTGTTCTGGTATGGCTTGCCCGACTTCGACACCATCGCCCGCTGCGTCGCGCACTGCGCCACGCGGCAGCCGACGCTGCTGGACTGACGCCATGAGCTTTGCGAACTACGCTGCACAAAAAAAATCCATCGGCATCGTCGGCGCTCGCGGTCACACCGGCGTCGAGCTGATCCGTTTGATCGCCGCGCATCCGTCGCTGGAGCTGGCTTTCGTGTCCTCGCGCGAGCTGGACGGTCAGCGCGTGGCCGATCATGTAGACGGCTATCGCGGTGAGCTGCGCTACGCCAGTCTCGATGCGCCGGCGGTAGCGGCGCAGGCGGCTGGCGTGGTGATCCTCGCTTTGCCCAACGGCAAGGCGGCGCCGTACGTGGAAGCGATCGACGCCGCATATCCGCAGACGCTGATGCTGGATCTGTCGGCCGACTATCGCTTCGACGAGCGCTGGTATTACGGCCTGCCCGAACTCACCCGCGACAAGTGGCGCGGTCAGACGCGCATCAGCAATCCCGGCTGCTATGCGACCGCCATGCAGCTTTCCATCGCGCCGCTGAAAGATCTGCTCGCCGCGCCGCCGGTGTGCTTCGGCGTATCGGGCTATTCCGGTGCGGGCACCACGCCGTCGGACAAGAACGACCCGGAAAAGCTGCGCGACAACCTGATGCCGTATGCGCTGACCGGCCATATGCACGAGAAGGAGGCCTCGCGTCATCTCGGCGTGCCGGTGGAATTCATGCCGCACGTGGCGCCGCATTTTCGCGGGCTCACCGTCACCACTAATCTGTATCTGTCGCGCAAGATGACGCGCGAGGACGTGCTGCAGCGCTTTCGTCATGCCTACGAGGCCGAGCCTCTGGTCAACGTGGTCGACGAGGCGCCCTGGGTCAGCCGCATCGCGCATCGCCACCATGCCGAGATCGGCGGCTTCGCCTTGTCCGTTGACGGCAAGCGCGTGGTGGTTGTCGCGACGCTGGACAACCTGCTCAAAGGCGCCGCCACGCAGGCGATGCAGAACATCAATCGCGCCATTGTTTGTGCCGAATGCACTGCCATTCCTCTGGATTAGATACCGTCAAGGATTAGCGCCATGCGATTTAAATCAGCATTCAGTCTGGCCGCAATTTTTCTAATTCTCTCGGCTTTGCCCGGACGTGCGCCGTTTGCACAGAAGGTTGTCAACATCGAGGCGAAAGGCAACCTGCAACCCACGGTCGCATTGGGCTGCATGGATCTGGACAAGGTAGTCAATACCGAGACGCCAGCCGATCTATACCCGGCCATGAGCGCCTGTATCCACGAGTCCGACTACGAAAAAGCGGTTCGTCTGTTTGCAGTTGCCGGTGTATACGCACGTTTCGACGAGCTGCGGGTTGCCGATAAAACCGCACACGACGCGAGAACCGTGTTGATAATGCAAGCCATGTCGAAGGCCAGCGACGAACAAAAAAATGGATACCAAAAAGCGCTCCATGACGTTGCCGGGCAGCCTGCGAAGCTGGCCGAGCTATGCGGCAAGATACGGCAGCTAGGGCCGCCGAACTATTTTCCGTCCTACATGATTCAGCATGGTTTGGGAGTATTTACCGGTGGCAACGTGCATCCGCTTGTAGAGCCATTCGATGCCACGGCTGCCTGGCAGCAATCGTTGAGTGGTTACCTGCAGTGCCCGGCAGTCTAATGATGATTTGGAACCAGCTATGAGCGAACTTCTTTGGCAGAAAGCGGGCGTGGCGACGAACGCACGCATCATGGCGTTTCTCGCCGGTGACGATGTGCTGCTCGATCGCGAGTTTTTTCTGCACGACATTACGGCCAGCAAGGCGCATGTCGAAGGCCTTGCCAACATCAAGGTGGTCACGACTGATGAAGCCGCTGCGCTGAAGCGCGAGCTCGACGCGCTGGCTGACGACTTTCGCGGCGGCGCTTTTGTGCTGGACGATCGCTACGAAGATGGTCACTCCGCGATCGAGGCGCGCCTTACCGAACGGCTCGGCGACGCCGGTCGGCGTGTGCATACCGGACGCAGCCGCAACGACCAGATCCTGGTTGCTACGCGCCTGTGGCTGAAAGAGCAGCTCGCCACGCTGCAGTCGCACTGCCGCGCGATCGCACAAGTCTGTCTCGATCGCGCCGCGCAACCGGCCATCCCGCTGCCGGGTTACACGCATCTGCAGCGTGCGGTGGTGTCGTCCACCGGCATGTGGTTTGCCGGCTTCGCCGAAGGCTTTATCGACAACGCGCTGCGCGCGAAACAGACGTCCGAATGGGTCGACGCCAATCCACTGGGGACAGCCGCCGGTTACGGCGTCAACCTCAAGCTGGATCGCGAGCACACCACGCAGGCGCTGGGTTTTGCGCGCATGCAGGTGTCGCCGATCTACGCCCAGCTGTCGCGCGGTAAGTTCGAGATGGCCGTGCTGGAGGCCATTGCCAGCGCGCTGCTCGACCTGCGTCGGCTGGCCTGGGATCTGTCGCTGTTCACCACGGCGGAATTCAACTTCGTCAGCCTGCCGTCGGAATACACCACCGGCAGCTCGATCATGCCTAACAAGCGCAACCCCGACGTGGTGGAGCTGCTGCGCGCCAGTTACGCCAGCGTGGCCGCGGCACGCACCGAGATCGAGCAGCTGCTGTCGCTGCCATCGGGCTATCAGCGCGATCTGCAGTTTTCCAAAGGCTCGCTGTTTCACGGCTGCCGACACGGTTTGATGGCGCTGTCGCTGGTGCCTGATCTGCTGGCGCGGTTGCAGTGGAACGAGGCGCCGATGCGCGCCGCGATCGAGCCGGCGATGTACGCCACCGATGTGGCGATCGAGCAGGCGGCGGCCGGCGTACCGTTTCGCGATGCGTATCGCGCGGCGGCCGAAGCCGCGGCAAATGCCGGCGAAGGCCGCACGCCCGAATCCAGCCTGGCGGCGCGCACGTCACCGGGGGCTGGCCAAGATCTGCGCCTGGACGAACTCGCTGCACGGCTGGCGCAGCTCGACGCATGAGTGCCGTGCTGCCCGAGCAGGCCTTGCCGACCTGGCGCCGCGCGGTGCTCAAGGTCGGCAGCAACCTGCTCGCGGCCGATGGCGGCGGCCTTACCGCGCGTCATGCGTCGGCGCTGGCGCAGTTCATCACCGACGCCCATGCGCAAGGCAAAGAGGTGGTGCTGGTTTCTTCCGGTGCGGTAGCTGCAGGACGCGCGTTGCTGCGCGAACATGCGGCGAGCGGCAGCGATCTGGTTGCACGGCAGGCGCTGGCCGCGCTGGGGCAGGCGCCGATGATCGCGCTGTGGCAAAGCCTCTCGGCGCGCCCGGTGGCGCAGGTGCTGCTGACGCACGACGATCTGCGCCACCGCCGTCGCTATCTCAACGCGCGCGCCACGCTGCGCGAGCTGATGGCGCTGAACGTTCTACCGGTGATCAACGAGAACGACACCGTCGCCGTCGATGAATTGAAGCTCGGCGACAATGACAATCTAGCCGCCATCGTGGCGGCGCTGGTCGATGCCGACCTGCTGCTGATCGCCTCGGACATCGACGCGCTGTATACCGCCGATCCGCGCATCGATGCGGCCGCCACACCGATTGCAGAGGTTGTTGAACTCACGCCAGCAATCCTGGCGATGGCCGGCGGTAGCGGCAGCCGCGCGGGAACCGGCGGCATGCGCACCAAGCTCGAAGCGGCGACCAAGGCCGCGGCCGCCGGCATCGCCACGGCGCTGTTCTGCGGCAGCGATGCCGAGACCGTGCACGCGCTGGGCGAAGGTCGGCTGTATGGCACGCTGGTGCACGCGCCGGGCAGCCGCATGCAGGCGCGCAAATACTGGCTGCGCCATGCGCCGGCCGCGCCGGGTCGCATCGTGATCGACGATGGCGCCGCGCGGGCGCTGGTCGCTGGGCGCGCCTCGCTGTTGCCGGGCGGCATCGTTGGTGTCGAGGGAGAGTTTCACCGCGGCGACATGGTCGAGATCATCCAGGCCGACCAGCGCGCTGTGGCGCGTGGCCTGAGCCAATATGGCGCGGCCGAGGTGCGCCGTTTGTCCGGTCATCACAGCCGCGAGATTTCTACATTGCTCGGCTACAGCTACGGCGGCGAAGTGGTGCACCGCGACGACATGGCGACACTGTCCACGACGGAGAATGCGGCATGAGCGCGATACGCACACAGGCGCTGGCCTGCCGCGATGCCGCGCGCGCTATCGCGGCGCTCGACACGGCGACCAAGCGTCGCCTGTTGCACGACATGGCCGGCGCACTCGAAGCGCAAATCGATACCGTGCTTCAAGCCAATGCCGAGGACATGCGGCTGGCTGCAGAAAAAGGCGTGCAGGGTGCGATGCTGGACAGGCTCAAGCTCGATCACTCTCGCGTGCGGGCCATCGCCGATGCGCTGCGCGAAGTGGCCGAACTGCCCGATCCGGTCGGCGTGGTCACGCGCCGCGAAGTACGACCGAACGGCCTCAGCATCGAACGCGTACGCGTGCCGCTGGGCGTCATCGCGATGATCTACGAGGCCCGTCCCAACGTCACCGCCGACGCCGCTGCGCTGTGCCTGTTCGCCGGCAACGGCGTGATCCTGCGCGGTGGTTCGGAAGCGCTGCATTCAAATCTCGCCATCGCCGCGGCGCTGCATGTCGCCATGCAGGCGAACGATGTGCCGGTTGCCGTGTTGACCTTGATCGACGATCTCAGCCGGGAGGCGATGGTCGAGCTGTTGCAGCTCACGGACATCGTGGACTTGGCGATTCCGCGCGGCGGCGAAGGCCTGATCCGCTTTGTTGCGGAGCACGCGCGCGTGCCGGTTATCAAGCACTACAAGGGCGTGTGCCATCTGTACGTGGATCGCGCTGCCGACCAGGCACTCGCGCTGGATCTTTTGATCGACGGCAAGACCACGCGCCCCGGCGTATGCAATGCATTGGAAACCTTGCTGGTGCACGTTGACGTTGCCGCAAGTTTTTTGCCGATGGCTGCGGCCGTGCTGCAAAAGGGCGGCGTCGAATTGCGCGGCTGCGAGCGTAGCCGTACGTGGGTGCCGACGATGGCTACCGCGACGGATGACGACTATGCGGCCGAGTTCCTCGATCTGATTCTTGCCGTGCGCGTGGTCGATGATCTGGCTGAAGCCATCGCGCATATCCAGCGCTACGGCTCCGACCATACCGAAGTCATCGCCACCGCCGACGAAGTAGCGGCCGATCGATTCGTGCACGCGCTGCGTTCGGCGGTGGTCATGGTCAACGCATCCTCGCGATTTTCCGATGGAGGCCAGCTCGGCCTTGGCGCCGAGATCGGCATTTCAACGACACGTCTGCATGCCTACGGGCCGATGGGTGCAGAATCATTGACCATCGAGCAATTTGTGGTCCGTGGAAACGGGCAGGTGCGGCACTCATCGGCGGCTTGATGATGTTGTGCTGCCTCAGACGGATCTGTTGCGCCGTGTGTTGATCAGAAAGCTGATCAAGGCGATCAACGGAATGGCGCCGCCGACCTTGATCACGAGCGCCCAGCCACCTTGTTCGTAAATGCTGCTGGCGATAGCCGAACCGAAGGCGCCGCCGATGAAAATACTGGTCATGTATAGCGCGTTGAGGCGGCCACGGCTGGCCGCATCCAGGCTGTAGATCGTGCGTTGCCCGATCACCATGCTCATCTGCACGGCGAAGTCGAGCAGCACGCCGGTGAGCCCCAACCCAATGATGCTGTAAGCCGGGTGCACGAGCGCGGTGGTAAAACTCAGCGGCGCAAGGATCAACGCCACCAGTGACGCCGGCCAGGTATGGCCAGCATCGGCCAGCCGGCCGGCGATGGGGGCGGAGATGGCGCCGACGGCACCGACCAGGGCGAAGATTGCAATCTGGCTCTGGCTGAAACCGTGCTGACGCGAAAGCTCGATCGGTACGGCCGTCCAGAACAGGCTGAAGGCAGCGAACATCAGCCCCTGATAAAAGGCCCGCTGGCGCAGCTCGCGATGGCGCATGAACAGGGTGCCCAGTGAATGCAGCAGCTGCCTGTAACCGGCGGTATGGTCGGGCGTGCGCGACGGTACCGTCGCCGTGATGACGCCACTGATCAGCAGCATGACCACCGCAGCGACCATAAAGACGGCGCGCCAGCCGAAATGGTCGGCGATAAGGCTGGCCAGCGGTCGGGCCAGCAGGATGCCGAGCAACAGGCCACCCATGATCGTGCCCACGACCCGGCCGCGGGATTCCTCCGACGCCAGGTGTGCCGACAGCGGTATCAGCATCTGCACGGATACCGAACTGAAGCCGATCAGCAGCGAAAGCAGCAGAAACGTGATCGGTTCGTGGCATTGGCTGGCACCGATCAAGCTGACGATTGCCAGCAGGATGGTGCCAAGCATGAGTTTGCGATTTTCGATCAGGTCGGCCAGCGGCACCAGAAAAAACAGCCCCAGCGCATAACCGATCTGGGTCAGCGACACGATCAGGCTGGCGCCGTGGGCCGACAGGTGAATGTCTGGCGCGATCAGATCGATGATCGGCTGCGCATAGTAGATATTGGCAACAATCGCGCCGCAGCAGAACGCAAACAGCGTTACCAAGCCCCGACTGATGGTCGGCGCCTTGCCGCTTGCGCGTTGGATGGTGGTTGGCATGAACTCGGCGAACAAAAAGGCGGGGATGGTAAAGGGTAGGGCTTGCCAGCGCAGGTGACCAGCGCTGCGGTATAAAACGGTCGCTGGGTGATCGCTGGATTGATCGTCTACAATGCGTGGCCCAGCCTCGGCAACGCGAAGCGGCTTATCTGATCGTCAGTCATTTCGCTCGGCGTACTTTGCGCGCTGGCCATGCAGCCCATCAGGTGCAGGGGTTTATTTCGCCGCTCGCTACAACGCGGCTGAATTTTTTTTGCGGCACCGTTTCAACGTGGGATGACCTGTGCATTGTTCGACAGAAAATAGTAGTGACATCGAATGCCAGGCCATGGGTGAGGCCACCAGCGCAGGCGCACGAAAAGCGCGCGCTGTCGCAGCCAAGGTGCGGCGTCCGACGCGGGTTTATCTGATGGCACCGTCGCGCTGGAAGTCATCTCGCGTCAATGCAAACGCGTTGAGCATGGAATGGACGCGGCTGGCACCCGCGCCCTCGGCGTGGTCAACGAGCCGGCCGGCCGCTGCGGAACGGCCGGCGGTTATCGCTTACCGCGCGGTTTTGTATGCGTTCGCGGCGCGGGCCTCGGCGAATGCGAGGCCACTTTTCGCGGCGCTGAATACCAGTCGCCTCAGGCAAGGGTGCTTTGTTGGCCTCAGGCGCGTACAGCACGCCTGGCTGACCTGGAACCCTTCCTATCGACGCCGGGCGCTTGGCGGGTTTTCGTTTGCGCTGGCGGCCATCGCCGTCCCGCTGGGCATGGTGGTCGCGCATCCGCAACCGGAATGGCAGAAGCGATCGTCAGCGATGCCCGCGGACACGGTGCTTTCCGTTATGACCGCATCTCCGTCGGTCAGTAAGGCTTATGTCGCGCCGGTGTTGCTGCCCACCGTCGCCGACCTCGATGGCATCACCGTGACCGCGTCAGCCCCGGACTCGGCATCCAGCAGCCTTCCTGACTCAACCCAGCAACAGGTGACGACAGCAGCTGATTCGGTGGCGGCCGCCTTTGTGCCGGATGCGAGCACGATGGACCTGATGATGCCGATCGCCGAGCCCGATCTGAACATCGCCTCGCACCAAAGCCTGTGGGCCCAGGTGGGCAAGGCATCGGGCGTCGATCCCCTTTTGCTTTACAGCATCGCCCTGGTCGAATCCAAATCACTGCACCCGGGCGGCGAAGTGGCGCCGACGCCGTGGCTGTTTCGCGTCAACAATCGCCTCGTCATGGGCGAACGGCATCATGTGCAGCTGCAGATGGCGGTGGCCAGTCAGCTCAACTCGGCCGTGCAGGACGTCGGCATCATGCAGGTCTATTATCCGATGCATCGCGATGCCGTAAGCGATCCGTTGACCCTGCTCGATCCCAAAACCAATATCTCCCTGGCGGCGAAAATCCTGCACGATGGCATGCACCAGACGCGCGACGCGGTGCTCGGGGTCGGCTATTACCATAGCCACACGCCAGAGCTGGCGCGGGAATACGGTGCCGCCGTGATGACGGTATATCAGCGGTTGAAAGTGATCTATCGGCCGGGAAAAAAGATCGCCATGGCAACGCGCCAGGGCGCTCTGTAGTTTCTATTGACCGTACCGACGCCGAAGCGCCGTCGGCAAAGTTCAGGCGCGGCCCGCGGACTCAGGAATCCTGATGGGTCGGCCATGGCGCGGCTTCCCAGCAGGCCTGGTAATAATTCTTCAGCGTGGTTCTGACCGGCGTCAGTTCGAAAGTGAAGCCGTTGCGGAAGGCGTTGTTTCGCCCGCCGATCCATGCACCGACCGACTGCGCGTAAATGATGTATTGCAGGCGCGCAGGAGGGAACGGCCGGGTCATGGTGATCGATTCGCCGACGACATTGGCGCCACCTGGTTGCTGCGTCAACACCTCTTTCCAGTTGATTTCGAAATAGGAGCGGGTGCCGCGAGAGACGATCTGACGCGCGTGATCGGCACCCACCTTGTCGATGGCCGTGAGCGTGATGCTGCCCGGTTTGCACTCGATGGTCAGCTGATGTTCGCCATGCCGATCGACCTGATCGAGCACGAGATAGGGCACCTTGGCCGACGGCTGGTATTTTGCCGTGATCGGCAGCTTTCCATTGTTCGCCAGGCCGGAGGCGAGCATCTGGTCGGCCGTTAGCCAGACGGCGCCGTTGGTTGTCGCGCCTGCCACCGTGGTTAGCAGAGTGGGCTGGATGCCCATATCCTTCAGATAAGAAAGCACCTGATCCGGATTGGCGGCGGGAGCCGAGGTCAGGCCGATACGATCGCTGCCGCCCGGTGCCCATCGGTAGAGGCCGCCGAAATAGGCGTAAGCGCACGCGCCGACGCAAGTAGCCGTATTGGACTCTCCCGTGCGCCTCGGCTTGCCCAGATGCACCACCATCGAGCCGCGCCGAAACAGTCGGCCCAGGGCAATGCCGGCACCGACGTCTCCGCTGGAGGCATTCAAATAGACGTCCGAACCGCTGGGGATCTTGCCCGATTGCACGAGCCGGGAAAAACGCTCCGGCGCATCGACGTCGATTACGCCATACAGGTAAACCTGCGGCACATCGGTCAGGGAAAGCGTCAACCGATCGTCCGTTACCTGGATGGTCAACGGCTCGTCGACATGTCTGCTCGACGCGCTTTTCGATTTGTGCGTCTCCGCGTTCACGGCGCCAGCGCTCAGGACGGAGACGAGACACGTGACCAGCAACAGAGTGCGACGAAGGTTGCCTCCGCGCGCTTCCGTTCCAGCGGAAAAACATCCCATAGCAATACCGTACGACACAGCAGCTCCCAAAGCTCAGAACAGCAAGTGTCGTGGCAGCCGTATGTCCTGCGGGTGAATGCCACCCAGAACACAAAAGTCCGTCGATGGCTTGCCGGCCTGACGTTGAAATGAGTGAGGCTGTGGCTTGAGCAAGATTTGCCGCTGACACGCCATCGCCACAGATGCTGTGTCCGTTGCTGTTGCGTGCGGTCGACCGGCTTGGACAGCCGTGCGCCAGCTCGCGGGTCGTCGCGCGTATTACTGCCATAGCGTGTCAGCAATGGCTGCAACGGGGCGTTCCATTGGGTGGGTTTCCCGGGCATGTGCGGTCATCATGGACCAACGAATTCTCGCAACGGCTGCGCTTATGTCATTACGTCCCGGCGTTGCTCCACTCGTGCTCGCGGTTGGCGTGCTGCTGATCAGCATGGTTTCGTACCAGTGCGGTGCATCGCTGGCCAAGCACCTGTTTCCGCAGGTGGGCGCCCAGGGCGCTACGGCCTATCGCCTCGGGCTCAGCGCGCTGATGCTGCTGCTCTGGCGTCGCCCCTGGCGCCGCCTGGCTGGTCAGCGCGACTGGCGTGCACTTTGGGGTTATGGCCTTTCGATGGGCGCGATGAATCTGGTTTTTTACATGTCGCTGCGGACGCTGCCGCTGGGCATCGCGGTCGCGCTGGAATTCACCGGGCCGCTGGCGCTGGCGTTGTTCGGCTCGCGCCGCTTGATCGACTTTATCTGGATTGCGCTGGTCATCGCGGGTCTGGCCTTGTTGCTGCCGCTTCGCGGGCAGATGCAGTCGCTCGACCCGGTCGGCATGATGTACGCGCTGGCCGCCGGCGTGGGCTGGGCGTTATACATCGTGCTGGGCAAGAAAGCCGGTGCAGCCTATGGCGCCGACGCGGTGACGTGGGGTACGTCGATTGGTGCCCTGCTGGCGATACCGTTTGGCGCGATGCACGCCGGCAGCGCCTTGCTATCGCCAGCGCTGTTGCCGTACGCGCTCGGCGTCGCGGTGCTGAGCTCGGCCTTGCCCTATTCACTGGAGATGATCGCGCTGACCCGGCTGCCGGCACGCACGTTCAGCACCTTGTTGAGCCTGGAGCCGGCCGTCGCAGCGGTGGCCGGCGCGTCGCTGCTGGACGAACGACTGAGCCTGCTGCAGTGGCTGGCGATCGTTGCCATCATTGTGCCGGCAGTGGGCACAGCGTTAAGCACGCGTCGGCCCCTGCTGACCGAGCCGCTGGCGAACTGAAAGTGGCGCAAGGTGGTGCCGGGTGGCATTGGGCATCTTCAGGGCGGCCACCTTGCTCGCTGTTGTCTGCGCACGCGCGGCTTGCCGCTGCCGCGTTTTAGCGGGGCAGCGGCCGAAAAGAAAGTCGATTCCGCCGCGCTACGTGTCCAATCGGCGTGGCGAATTGAACCGGGCGCATCAGTGGACTATCAGAAAGCGGTCTTCATAAAGGTGCTGCACCAGGCAATCTGCGGATCGGCAGCAGCTGATCGGACTTCAGACGTGCGCCGGCGCATTAGCGCATACTGGACGATCATTCCAAGCGGCCCTTCTCATCAAACAATCCGTGCCTTCACAACTCGCCGTTGGGCAAATTCTTTCCGGGGTGTTGTCTGCGCCCACTCCCAGCGGTAGTGGATGGCTGGTACGACTCGACTGTCAGGTCGATGTTCTGGTACCTCGACCCTACGGCTCGAACGGCCCCGTGCTCGGTGACCAGGTTCTAACGCGGCTCGTGGCGGTCGATCATGCGACGGGATCTGTCGTCGCCACACTGATTCAGGGCAAGAGCGGCAGCAGTATCAAATAAGCGGAAACCGCAACGCTCGGGACGGTGGCTTTGACCTTCGCCGTGGTTCGGGGGGATTCAATCGCTGCGGATCAATTCGCCGCCCACTGCTTTACTGCGTCGGCAAATGCCAGGCAATCGCTGTAGCGATTGTAGAGCGGGGCAGGCGAGATACGGATGACGTCGGGTTCGCGCCAATCGCCGATGATGCCGTGGTCCATCAGGTAATCAAACAGCGCGCGACCTTGGTCACGGCCGCCTACGACGCGAATGGACAGCTGTGCACCGCGACGATTCGAGTCGGCTGGCGTGACGATGTCCAGCACGCCGGCAAGCTGGGTTTGCACCAGCCATTCGAGATAACCGGTGAGTCGCAGCGATTTTTCGCGCAACGCTTGCATGCCCGCGCGGCGAAACATGTCCAGCGATACACGCAGCGGCGCCAGCGAGAGAATCGGTGGATTGGACAGCTGCCAGCCTTCTACGCCGTCGATCGGCACAAACTCCGGACCCATCTGGAAACGCGTGGCCTTGTCGTGGCCCCACCAGCCGGCGAAGCGCGGCAGCACGGCGTCGGCATGGCGTTCGTGCACGAAGGCTCCGCCCACTGCGCCGGGCCCGGCGTTGAGATATTTGTAATGGCACCAGATGGCGAAGTCGGCGCCGCTGTCGTGCAGCTGCAGCGGCAGATTGCCGACCGCGTGTGCGAGGTCGAAGCCGACGGTGCAGCCGTGGCTGTGCGCCAGCGCAGTGATTGCCTTGAGATCGAAGGCCTGACCGTTGCGGTACTGAATGCCGGGCAGCATCACCAGCGCGATGCGCGAACCGTGCTCGGCCAGCGCGCGCTCGATCGCTACCATGGAAATGAGGCCGTTTGCCTCGTCGGCCTGCAGCTCGATCAGCGCAGAGGCCGGGTCGAAACCGTGGAAACGTATCTGCGATTCCACCGCGTAGCGATCGGTGGGAAAGGCGCCGGCTTCGACCAGAATGGCAGGCCGCTCACGTGTCGGCCGATAAAAGCTCACCATCAGCAGATGCAGGTTGACGCCCAAGGTGTTCATCGCCACGACTTCGGACGGTTTCGCGCCAACGACCAGGGCGAGATTGTCGCGCAGATAGTCTTCGTAATTCAGCCACGGTTGACGGCCCTTGAAGTGGCCTTCCACACCCAGTTCAGCCCAGTAGTCGAGTTCCGCCGTGACGGCGTCGCGCACGCCGCGCGCCTGCAGGCCGAGCGAATTGCCGCAGAAGTACACGCTGTCCACTTTTTTGCCGTCCGCCTGCTCGTGCGGCGGAATCAGAAACTCATCGCGAAAAGCGCGCAGTGGATCGGCAGCATCACTGGCCTTCGCCCATTCAGTGGAGGCCTGGTAGTCGAAGGTGTGCTTGAGGTCGGACATGCTGGTTCCTAATTTGCTATCGCTGCGACGGCGAGTCGAACGCGCGCCGTGGCGACTTTAACCGCGATCGCCCGATCGGTGAACCGTACACGCAGCTTGATGATCGAAACGCGAGACGTCTTCGCCTTTCGCATCGCAGGCCTGTTGCCAGAGCGAGAGGTTAGCGCACGGCGCTATCCGCTCAAGCATCCACGCCAAGCTTGGTCAAACGAACCTGATGGACAAACGCGGCAAGATTTTTGGCAATGAGCCATCGCAAACTTAGAAGTAAGAATCCTGCAGCGCGCAAGGCCGGTCGCGTGAAAGACGTACTTATTTCAATTGCGCGGCAATTGCATCGCAGCCTTTGTCGAATGCGGCCTTCCACACGGGGCCGGCTTCGCTCTGCGACGGTCGCAGGCAGCGCAGCTGGATCGTGCGGCCGTCCTTGAACCAGTAGCGTTCGCTATAGCTGTACTGCGCACCGCTTTCCTGCGCGGAATAGCTGAAGGTATTCGGCGTGGCGCCGAGCGGAGCGCCCTTATAGCCCGGCAGCGCCTTTGCCTTGTCCGATGCGGCGCTCATGTATTGCTGAAAGCTGGCCACGTCCGGCGTCTGCTTCACCGTCACGGTGACGCGTGACAGGCTGAGCTTGCCCGTGGGTGACGGATCCGGCACCTGGAATACGTGAACCTCCGGATCGCCTTGCGTATCCAGAATGTCCGACCAGCTATCGGGCGTATGAAACTGCACGCTGCCGCTGGCCATGCTGACGTCGGCGGCGTGCAGCGTGCCGCCCAGCAGCAACGTACCGGCCAGCGCGACGATGGTCGAAGAAAGTGTGCGCACAGTGCTCATGCTGATTCCTTGAAAGTGGGGCAGGTCATCCGAGGCCGGGACATATCGCGGCTGCGTCATGTTGGCCGACTGGCGTGTGCTGACAAGCCACGCTGGCCGATTCCCATGTCAAGCCGTCCCACGATTGCCCCAATGCCAAGGATAGTGGCTATCGGGCACGATCTGCTCATTATCGGCTAAGCGTTGTGTGTAGCTGAGCGCAAAGAGCGTCTTGCGCACCCGGTCGGCACAAAACAACCTGGAAGGAAAACACGCAGGTGACGATAAATCACATCGCGACAACGTCGCTCGATAGGGCGCGGGCTGCCCGGCGCTGCTGCACCAAACTGCACGAGGCAGTCATCGTTGAATTTGCGCGAGGGGCTTTCGCGGCGACGCTGGATGCTGCGCCCCTCGCGCCATTCGATCGTTGCTGCGATTGCTTCCGCTCGAACGCTCGCCGCCGAAAAGTACCTGGATGGTCTAGGCGCGCACTGAAAAAATATTTTGGCCGAGTTACTCGAGCCCCGCTGCACGGATGACCGCCGCCGTTGGCAGAAGACCGATCAGTTCACGCGTGGCTTGTCAGCCCTGCTCGAATGGCAGCGCAGATAGCGGCCAGCCGTCTGCATCAGCGGCTGCGCCAGCAGCATCGCGGCGCTGGCCAGTGGACTCTGTGTAATCAGATAGTGCTGCGAGAAAGACTCGCTGAGCAATCGGGTGGTCTGTGTAAGTGTCTTGAACATGGGGGCGGCCGGCGGGGAGCGCATATGATGAACTATAGAGTTCATTAAAACCAATCAGTTTGCTGAATGGCTGCGATAGCTTTTGACCATCGCAGATTCAGCGCGCCAACTCCGATATCAGCGATGCGCCGGGCGACGCTGTTGGGGGGCCATCTCTGTTTCCGTCTGGCCGCGTGCAAGCACGTGGACGATGGTGTCGACGTTGTCGACCAGCCGGTCACTGATGCGTTTGAGGAGTTCGGCATGCTGGCGCTGGTCAGCCATGGCGAGCAGGTTTGCGAGGCTGCGTTGCAGGGTGCGCAAATCGGACGAAAGCTGTGGTGCGCGATCTTCCCGCAATGCCGTGGCGACTTCCTGCACGGCAAGGGCGGCGTGATCGACGAAGCGACTGATTTCGCCCGATTCGGGCAGCACCTCGTCGTTGTCGATCACGGCTTCCAGCGTCATCGCCGTGCGCGCCAGCCGGTTGCCGTTGGCAAACAGCGCTGCGGCCAGATCCAGCAAAACGATCGGTGTGCCGGGCTCGGCGCGCATGCGGTCGATCGATGCCTGCGCATTGGTGCGAGCGGTTCGCGCGGCCGTGCGCGCCTCGCGGTGCGCGTCGCGAAGCTCAGGCCGCGCCAGCGCGCGTAAATAATTGGCGTAGGCGTCGAGCATGTCCGACAGCGCGGCGCGCACGCGGCCTTTTTCCCAGGTCGGCCACAGCACGTAGGCCAGTAGCGCCATGCCGCTGCCAAGCAAGGTGTTGATGACGCGGTCGTGCACCGCAGCGCCGGAGTTCACGCCTTCGAACGAAAGAAAAATCACCACCGTGCCGGTCACCGCGGCCACTGCGACGCCGTAGTGTGCGGTCGCGAGATAACGAAAGATCAGGCAGAGCACGGTCATCAACGCAAGATGTGTCCAGGGCTCGCTAGGTGTGATGTGCAGCAGCACGGTGGTGAGCACCAGTCCGAGCAGCGTGCCGACCACGCGCAGCAGGCCGAAGTTGAAGGTCGCCGCAAAATCCGGACGAAGCACGATCGCTGCCGTCATGGGCATCCAGTAACCGTGCGGCATATTCAGCTTGCGTGATATCAGCAAAGCCAGACTCAGGCATACCGCACTGCGGACGGCGTGCCGGAAGGCAACCGAATGCGGGGTCAGGCTGGCGCGCATTGTCGCGAGCGCGGAACTGCCGCGCAGCGCCGCAGGCAAGGGCGTTTCGGCGGCCAGTGCGCGCATTTCGCCCTGGCTGCCGGCCCAGTTGGCGTTACGCACCGCCGCGGCCAGCTGACCGGACAAGGCGTGCACGTGTCGAGCCAGCGCATCGGGTGGGCCGTCGCCACCGAGCAGGGCGGTTTCACTGGCCTGCAGGGTCTGCAATGTGCGCTCGGCCTTGTCGGGCGGCTCGGCGGCATCGAGCGCTTCGGCGATGGCGCTGAGCACGCGCGCGGCATCGCCGCGGAACATCGCATGGATGGTGGGATTGGCGCGCAGTTCGGCCATCGCGGTGAGTTCCAGCCGTATGCGCTCGGCCAGTTCGAGCAGTACGCCAAAGGCTTCCATTGCGCGACCGCGCGCGTGGTGGCGTCCGAGCAGGGTGTGCTGCAGCGTCGTCATGGCGGCGGTGAGCTCCGGCGCGTCGGCGTCGTCGTAAGTCTGTTGCCTTGCCAGCGCCGCCAGGCCCCGATACACGGCCGCCAGCGCCTGGCGTTCCGGTCGGTAGCGCTGCAGCGGCCATGCGGCAATCGAAAAAAGAGTGAGCAGCAGGCCACCGCTGAAAATCAGCCCGGCACCGGTCAGGGCGTGTGGCAGGGTTGTGGGCGTATACGCGGTGACTACCAGCAGGATCATGCTGGTCATGCCGACGCGGGCAATATCGACACCGAACACCACCAGCAGGCCGCCGAAAAATCCGAAGATCATGGTGGCGAACAACAGGGGAACCAGCTCGTTGCCGACAAGAAAGCCGCACAGCGAGGCGATGGCCGCGGCCAGCGAGGCAAGCACCAAGCGCTGCATGCGCTGTCGATACGGACCGGGCTGATCGGAGAACATGGTGTTGAGCGCACCGGCGGCCACTCCGACGCCGACCTCGGTGTAACCGGTCGCCAGGCCGATGGCCAGCGGCAGCACCACGGCGGCGGTATTGCGAAACAGCACCCATAGCGGCACATCCGGTCGCTTGGCCGTGGTCAGACTCTCCAGCATTTTTCTGCTCAGCGAGTAACCGGTGTTGGGCATGGTGCGTGGATGACTCCGTGGATCGAACGCTGATTCTGCATCACGCCGGCTGAAGTTGCCGCGACGGTTTTCAAATCCCGCGCCATGCGTCCGCGCGCAAAAGAATAATGAGAGGCGCCTCTTGCAGCGTGGCGCCTCTTCATCAGCCACCTGAAAGCATCAGGCGCGGCCGGCGAACTCACCGGTAATCGTGTTGACCCAGACTTTCTCGTCGTTGCTGATGTACTCGGGTACCTGCAACTCGATGCCAGTGCTCAGCTTGGCCGGCTTGTTGCGTTTGGTCGCGCTGGAGCCTTTCATTTCCGGTGCGGTATCCACGACAGTCAGGATCACGCTGCTCGGCACCTGCAGGCCGACTGGCGCATCGTCGATCAGCTGCACGTAATAGCCCTCGATGCCTTCGACGATGTAACCCGCATTGTCGCCTACCAGTTCGGGCGACAGCGGGTACTGGGTGTAATCCTCGGCATCCATGAAGACGAAGGCGCCATCGTCCATGTACGAGAAATTCGCCGCGCGGCGCACCAGATCCATTTCCCTCAGTTCGTCCTCCGAGCGCAGGCTCAGTTCAAACTTGCGACCGCCGGGAATCGAATACAGGATGAAACGAAAGGTAATGTTGCCGCCGCGCGCACCCGGCGAGCTGCGCTCGAAGTCGCGGACCTGGTACACGATGCCGTCGTGTTCGACTACGTTGCCTTTCTTGACGTCGGAAGCTTTCATTTCGGAGCTCGGGTTGGTTGTTTGAAGAGTGAGAACGGGAAACGATTGAGTTCAAGGAGGGAAGTGCTGCTTCTTGAGCCGCGAACTGTATGTAGCTGGCGAAAAATATCGAGAGAGTAACGGTAAGCCTGACGCGCGCTGGCGGTTATCCTTTCCTTTACCTGTTACCCGCTTACTTGGGCTGCATCCGCACCGCGCCATCCAGACGGATTGTTTCGCCGTTGATGTATCGGTTGCCGAGGATGAAGCCGACGGTATCGGCGTATTCGTCCGGTCGACCGAGACGCGAAGGAAACGGTATTGATGCCGATAGCGACGCCTGCACCTGCGGCGGCATGCCGTCGACCATGGGTGTCCAGAAGATGCCCGGAGCAATGGTGTTTACGCGAATGCCGATGCGCGCAAGCTCACGTGCCAAGGGCAAGGTCATGGCCACCACGCCGCCCTTGGATGCGGCGTAAGCGGCCTGGCCGATTTGACCTTCGTAAGCGGCGACACTGGCGGTGTTTATGATCACGCCGCGTTCGCCATCTTCGCCGGCCTCGTTCGTTTGCATCAACGCGGCGGCGGCCTTGGCGACGTTGAAACTGCCGACCAGATTGACCATTAACGTGCTGGAAAAATTGGCCAGCGGCAGAGTGCCTTCCTTGCCCAGCATGCGGCCCGAGCCGAGAATGCCCGCGCAGTTGACCAATACATTGAGGCCACCCATCGACTCGTGCGCCGCTGCTGCATTGATGGTTACACCGTCTTCCGAGGTGACGTCGGTGCGGAAGAATCGCGCGGCATCGCCTAACGCCTTGATCGCCGCCTGGCCTTTGTCATTGTCGACATCGAACAGCGCCACCTGGCCGCCGTGCGCCACAAGATGCTGCGCCACCGCGTAACCCAGGCCGGACGCGCCGCCGGTGATGATCGCCTTGACCTGATCGAGCTTCATGCCGGATTCCCGCTGATTCAAACGCGCATGGTAGCGGACTGACACGGTATGGCGTAGCGCCTGCCGATCGATGTGAAATCGCCTTCACTCAATTATTCATACGCCGTTGGGTGTCCAACCGCGATGGTTTGTTGCGCCAACCGAAAGGACTTTCGTCGTAGGCACGGTCCGAACATTAGACGTCGCCGTGTTGCTGTTTCTCTCCACAGTTTCATCACTGACACAGAAGGAATGCATTATGAAAAAGCATCTAGGCTCTTTGTTGATCTGCAGTGCGCTCGCCATGTCGTTCGCCATGTCGGCATCGGCACAGCCGCAGGATCACCAGGACGACCACGGTCACAACAGTGGCCCCAGCCAGCATGCCATGTACGATCGTGGCCGCAGCGAAGGCTGGTACAAGAAGGGTGGTCACGTTCCGGCCGAGTACAACGGCGGCAGTTACGCGGTGACCGATTGGCGTTCAGAGCATCTGCGCCAGCCGCCGCGCGGCTATCACTACGTGCGCAGTGACAATGGCGATTTTCTGCTCGTTGCCGTGACCACCGGCGTCATCGCGAGCATCATCGCCGGCAGCCACTGACGCCGATTTTTCTATCCATGTCTAGGAGTGACGCATGAAAAAGCACTTAGCTGCCATAGTCTTGTCTGGCGCGATGCTCTGCTCCAGCGGCGTGCTGCTGGCGCAGGATTATCACCACGATCAGGATCACGATGATCATGGTCATTACGACGATCACCATGGTCACGGCTTCTATGATCGTGGACGTCAGGAAGGCTGGTATCGCCAGGGTGGCCGCGTTCCGCCGGAATATCGCGGTGGCGGCTACGTCGTAACCGACTGGCGCCGCAATCGCCTGCGCGAGCCGCCACGCGGCTACCGTTATGTGCGCAGCGACAACGGCGATTTTCTGCTGGTTGCAGTGACCACCGGCGTTATCGCGAGCATTATCGCGCATCAGTAATCGTTGACGTTGCCGATCGGGCGAGTCAAGCAGAAACGTCTGATCGCCATGATAGCTGTTGAAGAAAAGCCCCGCTTTACTGGCGGGGCTTTTTTACGCAGCGATCGATTAACGGTTGCAATGGCGTTGCCGCGTTTGCGAGTTTGACAAGGACCGACCCATCCAAACATGCAGGATCATCTCTGGTATTTCCAGTGACGTGACTTGCCCTCGGCCAGCCATTCGAGCGCGCTGGCAATGCGCTTTTCGCGCGTGACATCGGTTTTTGCCTCATTGATCCACTCGACATACTCGCGCTGCTTGCCGGGGCTGAAAGCGTCATAGTGGGTACGTGCAACGGCATTTTTCTTCTTTGCGAATTCGACGGCGAGTGCCGCCCGCAACGATGGCGCAGGCTTGGTCTCTGCCTTGGGCTTCTTCAGTCTTATACCGGCTTCGTTCAATGCCATGGCCTCGCGCACGAAGTCTGCAAACTGTTTTTTCGAAGGCAGGTCGGCCACGGATGTGAGCTTGCCGAATTGACCCATGCCGTCCTCAGCGGCTTCGCCGGTAACCTTTTCCGATAGCCAGAAGCCAAACCCGCAATGCTGCTTAAACGCGGCCATCATGCATAGCGGCGATCCCTTGTAACTGAAGAACGGCATGCTCAACTTGATGCCTTCCTCTATCTGCGCGCAGTTGGCATGAACGGCGGCTCGAATGTGTTCGAGGACGGGCTGGGCAAAAGGCGCCGCCTTGGCTATGTACGCGTCAACCCGCGGATCGTGATTGGCCATGCTCGTTCCCCTGACAAAGGTCGAGAATGAAAAATCGGTCGCAGCTGAAATGCCCGGTGCCACCCATCGGGGCGGGCAGCGGCTGGAACCCGCTGCGTAGATAGAGCGCCTGTGCGCCATCCATGCCGGTCAGCGTCTCCAGGTAACAGCGACGAAAGCAGCGCGCGCGGGCGGCGTCGAGGCACTGTTGCATCATTGCGGCACCGGCGCCGATGCCGCGTATCTCCGGCAAAAAGTACATCTTGCGCAGTTCGCATACGTCCGGTTCGCCATTTTCCAATGGCGCCACCCCCCCGCCGCCGACCACCTGACCATCGCGTTCGACGACGAAATACGCACTATGCGGCTGGGTGTAAGCCTCGTACATGCGGTCAACTTCCGCATCGTGGATGGCAAAGCCCGGTCCGTCGGCGCCGAACTCCGGCATGACTTTACGAATAATGCCGGCGATGGCGGCATTGTCATGCGGCGTGATCGGTCGAATCAGAAACGGCGAGGACATGGCGGGGTTCTTTCGCAGGTTGGTCTAGTCGTTTCAGCGGGCAGTGCGGGCGCGGGTGACGCGACTGGCGGTGGGCTGACCGAGCTGACCAGCCAGCCAGGCGCCGGTAGCAATCATCTGATCCAGATCGACCCCGGTGCTCATGCCCATGCCATGCAGCATGTAGATCACGTCTTCGCTGGCGACATTGCCGGTCGCGCCTTTCGCGTAAGGGCAGCCGCCGGTGCCCGAGACGGAGCTATCGATGACGCGTACGCCCTCTTCGAGGCAGGCGAGTATGTTCGCCAGCGCCTGCCCGTAAGTGTCGTGAAAATGCACCGCGAGCGCGTCCATCGGCACTTCTTGCGCCACCGCGCGCAGCATGGCACGGGCCTTGGCCGGCGTGCCCACGCCGATGGTGTCGCCGAGTGAAATTTCGCGGCAACCCAGCTGGTAAAGGCGAACGGCAACGCGCACGACTTCGCTCACCGGCACGTCGCCTTCGTAGGGGCAACCGAGCACAGTGGAAATGTAGCCGCGCACGGTGACGTCATCGGCTTGTGCATGCTCGATAACGGGTATGAAGCGTGCCATCGACTCGTCGATCGAGGCATTCGTGTTTTTCAGGCTAAAGGTTTCCGAGGCCGCCGTAAAAATGGCAACCTCGCTTGCGCCGACCTCGCGGGCGCGCAGATAGCCTTGCTCATTCGGCACCAGCACCGGATAGCTCACCCCTTCGGCTTTTCGGATAGCCGTAAAAACGTCTGCCGCATCGGCCAGTTGCGGTATCCATTTGGGGCTGACAAAGCTGGTCGCCTCGATGGTCTTCAGCCCGGTGGCCGATAGCCGGTCGATCAGCTCGATCTTGACCGCCGCGGGCAGCAGCGTTTTCTCGTTCTGCAGCCCGTCGCGCGGACCGACTTCGACGATGTGGACATGGTTGGGCGAGTTCATGCGTGATCCGGGCAGTGCGTACAGCGTTTGGTCGAAGAGTTGCCAGCAAGCATCATTCGGTGAAGCGCACCAGCACGGCATCGGCCTCGACGAACTCACCCTGAGTGGCGTTGATGCTGTCGATGATACCGGCGCGCGGCGCCTTCAAGGCGAGTTCCATCTTCATCGCTTCCATCACCAGCAGCTCGTCGCCCTGTTCGACGCTGTCGCCAGCCTTGGCCTTGACCAGCACGATGCGGCCGGGCATCGGCGCGACGATCTGATTGCCGCCAGCGGCGTCCTTCGATGCCCAGGCGAAAGCGACGGCGCGGGTAAAGTTGTAGCGCTGGCCGTGGGCATCGTGCAGCAGCACGTGGTCCTTGTCGGAGCGTAGCGGCACGCGCTGCGATTCACCGTCGAAGCGTGCGCTCAGGTTATCGGCAAGCAGGCGTGCGCCTTGCACCTGGCAACGCGCTTTGCCGTGGTGCAGCAGGTAGTGACCATTGTAGCCGTGCGCCTCGATGTCATATCGCTGGTCGCGCAGAGTCAGCGCGATGACGCGCTTGCCGGCGTGGCCGATGCGCCAGGCATCGGCACGCGCCCAGGGGGAATACGGGTCGGTCGATGAGGCGCTTGCATCGGCCTCGTCCTGCAGCAGCGCGGCGGTCGCCGCGGCGAAAAGCACCGCATCCGTGGGCGCGATATCGCCGACCAGAAATTCCTCGAGATGACGATCGAGATAGCCGGTGTCGATACGGCCCTCAATCACGATCGGGTGCCTGGTGAGTCGCTCCAGAAAACCGATATTCGATTTCGGGCCGATGATTTCGCAGCCGGCCAGGGCCTCGCGCAAGCGCTGCAGTGCCTGCGCGCGATTACTGTCGTACACAATCAGCTTGGCGATCATCGGATCGTAGAAAATCGTCACCGTATCGCCTTCGATCACGCCGCCGTCGAGGCGCACGTGCGCCGATGGCGCGGGCAGGCGCAGCGTGTGCAATTTGCCCGAGCCGGGCAGGAAGTTCTGATCCGGATCTTCCGCATACAGCCGCACTTCGATCGCATGGCCTTGCGCTTGGATCTGTTCCTGCCGTAGCGGCAACGGCTGGCCGGCGGCGCAGCGCAGCTGCCATTCGACCAGGTCCAGTCCCAGCGTCATCTCGGTAACGGGGTGCTCGACCTGCAGCCGGGTGTTCATTTCCATGAAGAAAAATTCGCCGCTCGTCGCGACGATGAATTCGATGGTGCCGGCGCCAACATAGTCGACGGCTTTGGCGGCCGCCACAGCGGCTTCGCCCATGGCGGCGCGGCGCGTCTCATCGAGAAAAGGCGAGGGCGTTTCCTCCAATACTTTCTGGTAACGCCGCTGCGCCGAGCACTCGCGCTCGTTGAGGTGGATGACGTTGCCGAAGGTGTCGCCGAACACCTGGAATTCGATATGCCGCGGGTGTTCGACGTAGCGTTCGAGGATCACCCGCGTGTCGCCGAATGCGCTGGCTGCCTCGCGCTGGGCCGAGGCGAGCGCGTCGGCAAATTCCTTTTCCCCGCGCACAATGCGCATGCCTTTGCCACCACCACCGGAGGCGGCCTTGATCATCAGCGGAAAGCCGGTCTTGCGCGCCTGCTGGGCGAGATGGGCGTCGTCCTGATTATCGCCGTGGTAGCCGGGTACCAGCGGCACGGCGTGGTTTTCCATCAGCGCCTTGGCCGCCGCCTTCGAGCCCATCGCATCGATGCTCTCGGGTTTGGGGCCGATGAAAACGACGTCGGCTGCGGCACAGGCGCGGGCGAATGCGGTGTTTTCGGAGAGGAAGCCGTAACCGGGATGGATCGCCTGCGCGCCGGATTTTTTGGCGACCTCGAGAATAACGTCACCGCGCAAGTAGGAATCCGCCGGTCGCGGCCCACCGATCGGCCACGCTTCGTCGGCCAGCCGCACATGCTGCGCATCGGCATCGGCGTCGGAATACACCGCGATGGTGTGGATGCCGAGGCGTCGGCAGGTGCGGATCACGCGGCAGGCGATCTCGCCGCGGTTGGCAATCAGTACGCGCTCGAACATGTGGAATCCTTGGGGTGCGCGGTCCAGCTTAGCCGCGTAAGTTATCAGATGCGCCAGCGCCAGCCGATGCGCGGCGCAGCATGCTGCGCCCGGTGAATCCGGGCCATCGGCTTTTCCAACGTCAGTGCTGGATGATCCAGCGCGGCGCACGCTTGTCGAGAAAGGCGCTCAAGCCATGCTGACCTTCTTCGGAGGTGCGCAGGCGGGCGATCAGCTCGGCGTTGGCGGTATCGACGCGTTCGGCCTCCACGCGATCATTGCCGCCGATGCGCAGTGCCAGTTGCTTGGCCTCGCGCTGGGCGAGCGGGCCCGCCTTGGCCAGCAGATAAAGCTGGCGTTCAATCGCTTCGTCCAATTCGCCGCCGCCCACAGCGGCATGTAGCAAACCGATGCGCGCGGCGGTGTCCGCATCGAACACTTCGCCGGTGATAAACAGCCGACGCGCTTCGCGCAGACCGATGGCCGCAATGACGTAGGGTGAAATAACCGACGGCACGAGGCCAAGTTTCACTTCCGACAGCGCGAACTTGGCGCTGTCGACGCCGACGGCGATATCGCAGCAGGCGACCAGGCCGACGCCGCCGCCGTAGGCTGCGCCATTGACGCGCGCGATGGTCGGCTTGGAAAGAAACTGCAGCGTGCGCATCAGCCGCGCCAAGCGAAGCGAGTCGTCGAGGTTTTCCTGCTCGCTCGCGCTGGCCATGCCGCGCATCCAGTTCAGATCGGCGCCGGCGGAGAAGCAGCTGCCGGCTCCCGTAAGCACGACGTTGCGCACGGAGGTATTGGCGTCCGCCTGTTCGAGCGCCGTCGTCAACGCGTTGATCAGGTGATCATCGAACGCGTTGTGCACCTGCGGGCGATTGAGCGTCAGCCACGCCGTGGTGCCGCGGTGTTCGATCAGCACGGACTCGGTCATCGGAGAATCGGTCATCGGCGCCTCCATAAAAGCAGTCATCATAAACGGTCGCCATCGCCGCATTGCCAGCATGCTGCAGCAAAACGAACAAAGGATTACAATGCGAACAATTCTTATTTGAGCATCAACCCGTGCGTCTGTCCGATCTGCCCAAAGGTGCGTCTGCTGTGGTTGATCGCGTCGACGATGCCCACATGGCGGACCCGATTGCGCAGCGTCTGCGCGACCTCGGGTTTGTTGACGGCGAGCCGGTGCGGGTGGTGGCGATTGGTCCGATGGGCGCCGACCCGCTGTTGATCCAGATCGGCTCGACGCGCTTTGCGCTGCGTAGAAAAGAAGCCGCCCGCGTCACCGTGCGGGAGCAGGCGGCATGAGCGCCTCGACGCTGCGTATCGCCCTGGTGGGCAACCCGAACTGCGGCAAAACGGCGTTGTTCAATCAGTTGACCGGTGGCCGCCAGAAGGTTGCCAACTACGCCGGTGTGACCATCGAGCGCAAGGAGGGCCGTTTCATTGCGCCGTCCGGCCGGGTGCTGCAGATACTCGACTTGCCCGGCACTTACAGCTTTGACGCCAACAGTCCGGACGAGCAGGTGACGCGCGACGTGCTCGAGGGTAATTACCCCGGTGAGCTGGTGCCCGATCTCATCGTCTGCGTGGCCGATGCCACCAATCTGCGCCTGCATTTGCGCTTCGTACTCGAGGTCAAGCGGCTCGGTCGGCCGGTGGTTCTGGCCTTGAACATGATGGACGCGGCGCGTCGGCGCGGCATTGTCATCGATGTGCCAGAGCTGCAGCGTCGGCTGGGTATTCCGGTGGTCGAGACGATTGCGGTGAAGCGCGGCGGCGCGGCCGCGCTGGTGCAGCGGGTCGACGGCGAGATACCGGTCGCCGCGCCAGCGATGGCCGACGATGCCGTGAGCCACGCCAACCTGCACGCGCAGGTGCGTGAGATTCTTGGCGCCACGGTGACGATGCCGCGCCAGACCGCCGCGATGGATGACGCGCTGGATCGCTGGACCTTGCATCCGGTGTTCGGCCTGCTGATTCTCGCCGTGGTCATGTTTCTCGTGTTTCAGGCCGTTTATGCGGCCGGCAAGCCGATGACTGACCTGATTGGCGACGGGTTTGGCTGGCTGGGCGACCACGCCGCCGCCAGCCTTCCCGTGGGGCCGATCAAGAGCCTGATTGTCGACGGCCTGTTCGGCGGCCTGGGCACGGTGATCGGTTTTCTTCCGGAAATTCTGGTGCTGTTCTTTTTTATTCTTTTGCTGGAAGAGTCTGGTTACCTGCCGCGCGCGGCCTTTCTGCTTGATCGATTGATGATGTCGGTCGGCTTGACCGGGCGCTCATTCATTCCGCTGCTGTCGAGTTTTGCCTGTGCGATTCCCGGCATCATGGGTACGCGCACCATCCAGGATCCACGTGACCGGCTGGCAACGATTCTGGTCGCGCCGCTGATGACCTGCTCGGCACGTCTGCCGGTCTATGCGCTGCTGATCGGCGCCTTCATCCCCATGCATCACGTATTTGGCATCTTCAACCTGCAGGGGCTGGTGCTGTTTGCGCTTTACGCCGTGGGCATTCTCGGCGCCATGGCCGTGGGCTGGGTGATCAAGCGCATCCATCGCGACAAGAGCGAGCACGCGCTGCTGATGGAGCTGCCGTCGTATCGGTTGCCGAAGCCGCGCGATATCGCGATCGGCCTGTGGGAGCGCTGTTCCATCTTCCTCAAGCGGCTGACCGGGGTGATCCTGGCGTTGACGATCATCATGTGGGCGATCTCCACGTTCCCTTCGCCGCCCGCCGGCGCGACGGGGCCGGCGATCGATTACAGCCTCGCCGGTTATTTGGGCCATTACCTGCAGTACATTTTTGCGCCGCTGGGTTTCAACTGGCAGATCAGCCTGTCGCTAATCCCCGCCTTCGCCGCCCGCGAAACAGCCGTGGCTGCGCTGGCTACGGTTTACGCGGTGGGCGGAGATGCCAATACGCTGGGTCTGGCCCACGCGCTGGCCGGCAACTTTTCGGTGGCCAGCGCGCTGTCGCTGATGGTGTGGTTTGCGTTTGCACCGCAGTGCATGTCGACACTGGCCATCATTCGCCGCGAAACCCATTCGTGGCGCAACGTGGCAATCTCGTTCGGCTACATGTTTGCGCTGGCTTACGTGGCGTCGCTTGTGACTTACCAGATCGCGAGGCATTTCGCATGAGTACGAGTCTTTTGCTGCAGTATCTGGTCATCGCCCTGATCGTGCTGATCAGCGTGCTTGCGGTGTTTCGCAAGCTGGCACCGCAGGTCAGCAATCGGCTGCTGGCGGCCGCGTCCATCCATTTCAGTCAGCCGCAGCATGCCGGCTGGATGCGTGCGCTGGGGCAGCGACTGCAGCCGAAAACCGCTACCGGCAACTGCAGCGACGGCTGCAGCACCTGCGGTTCCTGTGGCCCCAAGCCGCCGGCGGCTGCGAAAACGGCCGCGATGCCGCTGGAGTTCCGGCCGCGGGCCAAGTAGTCGCCTTGCATCGACGTGCGTCGATGACCGTCCCGTGCGGAAAAATCAGGGTCTGCCAGCAGACAGACATAAACAGAAAAAGCCGGCTTGCGCCGGCTTTTTTTGCAACCCGAAATATCGGACCGGCTTACGCCAGTTCGCGGATCTTGGCGTTGAGGCGGCTCTTGTGGCGAGCGGCCTTGTTCTTGTGGATCAGGCCACGTGCGGCGTAACGATCCATCACCGGCTGAGCGACGGTGAACGCGGCGATTGCGCCTGCCTTGTCCTTGGCCTCGATGGCCTTGACGACCTTTTTCAGGGCGGTGCGGACCATGGAACGTGCGCTGATGTTGCGCAAACGGCGCTGCTCGGACTGGCGCGCGCGCTTCTTAGCGGACTTGATGTTGGCCAAGGTAGAACTCCGGAATCGGTGTAGGTGTGTGGAAAAAGACGCCAATTATGCGGTCGATTTGCCGGTGCGTCAATCGTTTAGCCGCTGCGGCACGCAAAAACCGGGGGATAGTTTCAGACCTCGTCGGCGTTGCGTTGGCATTTTGCCATATCCAGGCTGTTGTAGCGCCCGCGGCGGCTGTCAAACTAGGCGCTTGTGTCCGGCAAAGTCGGGGCATCCCATCCCGCTGATTGAAAGGTAACAGCAGACGCATGAAGTCCCCCAGCATGTTCCGCGGCCTGCTCTCGTTCAGCAGCATGACGATGGTTTCGCGCGTGTTTGGCCTGATCCGCGACATGTCGATCAGTGCGGTGTTTGGCGCCAACGCGGCGACCGATGCTTTCTGGGTGGCGTTCCGCATTCCCAATCTGATGCGTCGGCTGTTTGCCGAGGGTTCGTTTTCGACGGCCTTCGTGCCGGTATTCATCGCGGCGAAGCAGGGCGGTTCGCCGGATGACCTGAAGCGGCTGGTCTCGCGCGTCTCCGGCACGCTTGGTGGCGTATTGCTGTTGATCACGGCGCTGGGCCTTATTTTCGCCCCGCAAGTCGCCACCATGTTCGAACCGGGCGCACTGAACCAGCAGCACAAGTTCGACCTCACCATCGACCTGCTGCGGCTGACGTTTCCGTTTCTCTTTTTCGTCTCGATGACCGCGCTGGTCGCCGGCGTGTTGAACAGCTTTAATCGCTTTGCCTTGCCGGCGCTGGCGCCGGTGATTCTCAATCTGTGCATGATCGCTGGCGCGCTATGGCTGGCGCCGCGGCTGCACACGCCGATCATGGCGATGGGCTGGGCGGTGCTAGTGGCGGGCATTCTGCAACTGGTGTTTCTGCTGCCGTCGATGCGCGATCTCGGCTTGCTCTCGTGGCCCCGCTGGGGCTGGCGTGATCCGCAGGTTCGTCGCATCACGCATCTCATGGTGCCGACCTTGCTGAGCTCGTCGGTATCGCAGGTGAACCTGCTGCTGGACACCATCGTGATCTCGCTGCTGATCACCGGTTCGCAAAGCTGGTTTTCACTGTCCACGCGCTTTCTCGAACTGCCGCTGGGCGTGTTTGGTGTGGCATTAGGTACGGTTACGCTGCCGGCGCTGGCGCGGCATCACTTCAGCAAGGATCTTGAAGGTTTTTCCAAACTGCTGGACTGGGGCTTGCGCATCACGCTGCTGATTTCCGTGCCGGCCATGCTGGCGCTGCTTTTGCTCAGCGAACCCATCGTGGCGACCTTGTTCGAGCACGGCCAGTTCAGCGCGTTCGACGCGCGCATGTCCACCTTGTCGATCAGCGCGCTCAGCTGCGGCCTGCCTGCGTTTGCCCTGGTCAAGATTCTGCTGCCGGCTTTTTATGCGCGACAGGACACCCGCACACCGATGAAGGCGGCGATCCTGACTTTGGTGACCAACATGCTCTTCAACGGATTTTTTGTGGCTTTGCTCTACCAGCAGTGGGCTTCACCCACGTTGCGTCAGGGCAGCTGGCTGGCCGGTATTGCCCAGGTGCCGGGGCTGCACATTGCCATCTGTATTGCCAGCGTGGTGTCCAGCTATTTTCAATTTGCCTTGCTGTGGCGCTGGTTGAAAAAAGCCGGTGTTTATCAACGCCAACCGGGATGGTTGAAACATTGGCTACGGCTGGCTGTTTCCTGCGCGGCCATGGTGGTGGTGCTGATCTTGGGCCGCCTGTTATGGCCGGACTGGACTCATGCGCCGGTGTTTACCCGTGTGTGGCATCTGGCCGTGTTGGTGGTTGCCGGGGCCGCCGCATACATTGCCGCGATGGTGGTGGGCGGCTTCCGCATGCTCGAGTTGCGCGGCGCCTGATGGCGCGCTTGGGCAGCCCGAAACCGTCGAGTGGCGCCCGCGCAGCCGCTATACTCAGGCGATGATGAAACTTTCCAGGAATGTGACGGGGCCTTGTCTGGCGCCCAATGGCAGCGTGATCGCCATTGGCGCATTCGATGGCATCCATCGCGGACACCAGGCGTTGCTGCTGCATGTGCGCGAGCGCGCCAAGGCGCTTGGCTGTCAGCCGATCGTCGTGAGTTTTGAACCGCTGCCGCGAGCGTACTTTTCGCGCGAGCCGCTGGCGCGACTGTCGAGCGTGCGCGAAAAGCTGCGCGGCTTTGCGGCGGCCGGCATGTCCGACACGCTGCTGCTGCGATTCAATGCGGCCTTGGCCGCAGTGTCGGCAGAAGATTTTATACGCACGGTGATCGTGGAGCGTCTGGCCGCGCGCGAAGTCTGGGTCGGCAACGACTTCCGTTTCGGGCACAAGCGCGAAGGTGACGTGGCCATGCTGACGCGACTGGGCCAATCGCTGGGTTTCGCTGCCTGCATGATGCCTGCGGTAGAGCTGGATGGCGCGCGCGTGTCGGCCAGTCGCGTGCGCGTGCTGCTTGCGGCGGGAGAGTTTGCCGGCGCCGAGCCGCTGCTGGGGCGTGCGTTCGTGATCGACGGCAAGGTGGAATACGGCAACCAGCTCGGCCGCACCCTGGGTTATCCCACCGCCAACATTCATCTGCAGCAGCGCGTCAGTCCGGTGCACGGCATTTTCGCCGTGCGCGTCGGCTTGGGCGAGGGCGAATGCAGCTGGCCAGGCGTGGCGAGCCTCGGCGTGCGACCCACCGTGAACGAGGTCAGCGAACCGATTCTTGAAGTGCACCTGTTCGACTTCGACGGGGACCTTTACGGGCAGCGCATGTCGGTGGAGTTTGTCGGCAAGCTGCGTGACGAGCTCAAGTTCGATGGGCTCGAGCCGCTGAAGGCGCAGATGGATAACGATGCCCGCATGGCGCGCGAACTGCTGGGTATGAACCCGCGGCTGGCCGAAGCTTGATTTATGCCGGCCGCAATTACATCTCGAAATGGCGGCGGCGTTTGATCATCGTCGCACTGGTCTCCTCCCAAGATTCCCCTTTTGAATTTCCTGTCTGCCCTTTCGCAGGCAACCCTGTTTCAGCGACGGCAACCACGCAATGACCCACGATTACAAAAGCACCATCAATCTGCCGCAGACGGATTTTCCGATGCGCGGCGACCTGCCCAAGCGTGAGCCGGGCTGGCTGGCCGAGTGGGACAAGGTCGGCCTCTATGCGCAGATTCAGAAGCTGACCGCCGGTCGGCCGATGTTCGTGCTGCACGATGGCCCGCCGTACGCCAATGGCGACATTCATATCGGTCATGCGGTCAACAAGATCCTCAAGGACATCATCGTCAAGTCGAAGCTGCTGGCCGGCTTCCATGCGCCGTACGTGCCGGGCTGGGATTGTCACGGCATGCCGATCGAAATCCAGATCGAGAAGAAATTCGGCAAGGGCCTGCCGGCGGCCGAAGTGCAGGCCAAGGCACGCGCGTATGCGAGCGAACAGATCACCGCGCAGAAGGCTGACTTCAAGCGGCTCGGCGTGCTCGGCGACTGGGATCGGCCCTACCTCACGATGGACCACGTCAACGAGGCCGGCGAGCTGCGCGCGCTGGCGCAGATGCTGCGCAAGGGCTACATCTATCGTGGCCTGAAGCCGGTGAACTGGTGTTTCGACTGCGGCTCGGCACTGGCCGAGGCCGAGGTGGAATACGAGGACAAAACCGATATCGCGATCGACGTGGGTTTCGCCTTTGACGATCCCTCCGCTGTCGCCAAGGCCTTTGGGCTTGAGACGCTACCTAAGCCGAATGGCCAGATCGTGATCTGGACCACGACGCCGTGGACCATTCCGTCCAACCAGGCGCTCAACCTGCATCCGGAGTTCAACTACAGCCTGGTCGATACGCCGCGCGGCTTGCTTATTCTCGCCACCGAGCGCGTGGACGAGTGTTTGAAGACATATGGTTTGGATGGCCAAATCATTGCCACGGTGCCGGGTCAGGCACTGTCGGATCTGCGCTTTCGTCATCCGCTGTACGCGGTCGACCCGGGTTACGCGCGCACGGCGCCGGTGTATTTCGCCGACTACGTGACGCTCGATACCGGAACAGGCATCGTGCATTCGGCGCCGGCCTACGGCGTGGAGGATTTCATCTCGTGCAAGGCGCACGGCATGAAAGACACCGACATCATCAGCCCGGTGATGGGTAACGGCGTGTATGCGTCGTCGCTGCCGTTGTTCGGCGGCCAGTTCTTGTGGAAAGCCAATCCGCAAATCGTCGAGGTGCTCGATCAGGCCGGCTCGCTGCTACATCAACACAAGTACACGCACAGCTATATGCACTGCTGGCGGCACAAGACGCCGATCATCTATCGCGCCACCTCGCAGTGGTTTGCCGGCATGGATATCGTGCCGAAGGACAGCGACAAGACCCTGCGCGAAACCGTGCTGGCTGGCATCGAGGCGACCCAGTTTTTCCCCGCATGGGGCAAACAGCGCCTGCATTCAATGATCGTCAACCGGCCCGACTGGACGCTCTCGCGCCAGCGCCAGTGGGGCGTGCCGATGGCGTTTTTCGTGCACAAGGAAACCGGCGTGCTGCATCCGGACAGCGCCGCGCTGCTGGACGTGATTGCCGATCGCGTAGCGCAGGGCGGCATCGAAGCGTGGCAAACCATCGAGCCAGCTGACCTGCTCGGTGACGACGCCGATCAATACGAAAAAAATCGCGACACGCTCGACGTGTGGTTCGACTCCGGCACCACGCACTGGCACGTGCTGCGCGGCTCGCATGCCGACGTGCTGCAGTTTCCCGCCGACCTGTATCTGGAAGGCTCGGACCAGCATCGCGGCTGGTTTCATTCCTCGCTGCTGACGTCGTCGATGCTGGACGGAAGGCCGCCTTACAAGGCCCTGCTGACACACGGTTTCACCGTCGATGCGAACGGTCGCAAGATGTCCAAGTCGCTCGGTAACGTGGTCGCGCCGCAGAAGGTGATGGACACGCTCGGTGCGGACATTCTTCGTCTGTGGGTGGCCTCGGCCGATTACCGCAACGAGATGACCGTCTCGGACGAAATCCTCAAGCGCGTTGCCGATGCGTATCGCCGCATTCGCAACACCGCCCGCTTCCTGCTCGGCAACCTCGACGGCTTCGACCCGGAAAAGCACCTGTTGCCTGTGGAAGACAGCCTGCTGCTCGATCAGTTGGCCATTCAGCAGGCTTACGACGTGCAGCAAGGCGTTATCGCCGCGTACGAGCGCTACGACTTTCCCGAGATCGTGCAGCGCGTGCAGAACTTTTGCACCAACGAACTGGGTGCGCTGTATCTGGATATCACCAAGGATCGGCTCTACACCATGCCGACCGACAGCCACGGTCGGCGCAGCGCGCAGAGTGCGATGTACCGCATAGCCGAGGCGCTGGTGCGCTGGCTCGCGCCGGTGATCAGTTTTACAGCCGAGGAAATCTGGCAACAGCTGCCGGGCAAGCACGGCGACAGCGTGCTGTTCGAAACCTGGTACGACGGTCTGGTGCCGACGCAAAACTCGCCAGAGCAGCGCCGCTACTGGGCTGAACTGCTGGCCATCCGCGACAGTGCCTCGCGCGTGCTCGAAGGCATGCGCAAGGCTGAGCAGATTGGCGCAGCGCTGGAAGCAAAGCTGACCATCCATGCCGACGAGGCCACGCTGGCTCGACTCAACGAAACCGCCGGCGAACTGCGCTTTTTCTTCATTACCTCGGAGCTGACGCTGCTGGCGCTCGAGCCCCGTTCGGCGGATGCGGTGAAGGTCGAGCTGGAGGGCGCTGAGGTATGGATCTCGGCAACGGTCAGCGATGCAAACAAGTGCGTCCGCTGCTGGCATCGCCGCGACGATGTCGGCAGCCATGCCGAGCATCCCGAGCTGTGCGGTCGATGCATCAGCAATATCCAGGGGCCGGGCGAAAACCGTCGCTGGTTCTGATGATGCTTTCCGAAATCGCCATTTATTTTCCTGCGTTCTGTTTACGCCAAACGAGATGATTACTTGAGCATCAAACCCAACGCACTTGTCTGGCTGTGGTTGTCTGCCGCCGTCATCGTGCTCGATCAGTTGAGCAAGCTGTGGGCCGTGCAGGCACTGCAACCGGCCGGCTTGCCGCATCCGGTGGTTCCCGGCTTTCTCAACTGGACGCTAGCCTTCAACACCGGCGCTGCATTCAGTTTCCTGGCCGACGGCGCAGGCTGGCAGCGCTGGTTCTTCGTGCTGTTGGCCGCCATCATCAGCGTAGTGCTGGTCGTGTGGTTGACGCGCACGCCGCGGCGCGACTGGCGCACCGCGTTGCCGCTGGGCCTGATCGTTGGCGGTGCGCTGGGCAATGTCATCGACCGCCTGCATGCGGCGCAGGTCACGGATTTCATCCAGGTGTATTTTCGCCAGTGGAGCTACCCGGTATTCAATATCGCCGACTGCGGCATCACGGTCGGCGCGGTGATGCTGGTGGTGTTCGGGCTATTTGCCGGAAAGTCAGCGGTTGCCGTGCGATAATCAGGCCGTGAATTGAGTTTCGCTGCGTTGCTTTCAAACCAATGCGCGAGACCTCTTCAAACGCAGTGAAAATGATCGCTGCGCCCTGATCAAACGCAGTCGAGGCAAATTTGGACATCCTGCTCGCCAATCCCCGTGGATTCTGTGCCGGCGTCGATCGCGCCATCGCCATCGTCGAGCGTGCGCTGGAGTCGTGGGGCGCGCCGATCTACGTGCGCCACGAAGTTGTGCACAACCGTTACGTCGTTGAAAAGCTGCGCAAGGACGGTGCGGTATTCGTTGAAGAGCTGCACGAGGTGCCCGATGGCGCCACCGTCATCTTCAGCGCGCACGGCGTCTCCCAGGCGGTGCGCGAAGAGGCCGACAGCCGCGGACTGAAAGTATTCGATGCCACCTGTCCCTTGGTCACCAAGGTGCATATGGAAGTGGCGCGGCTGGGCCGCATCGGCCGCAGCGTTGTGCTGATCGGTCATGCCGGCCATCCGGAGGTCGAGGGCACCATGGGCCAGTGGAACCCCGCCAACGTCGGCGAAATTCTGCTGGTGGAATCGATCGAGAATGTCGCTGCGCTGGCGCCGAAATTTCCGCATGAGCTGTCCTACGTCACGCAGACCACGCTATCGGTCGACGATACCAAGGCGATCATCGCCGGCCTTCGCGAAAAGTTTTCCGATATCGAAGGCCCACGCAAGGACGACATCTGCTACGCCACGCAAAATCGCCAGGACGCCGTGCGCCGCCTGGCCGATTCGGTGGATTTGATGCTGGTGGTCGGCTCGGTGAACAGCTCCAACTCCAACCGTTTGCGCGAGCTGGCGGAAAAGCAGGGTGTGCGCTCGTTCCTAATCGACAGCGCCGAACACATCGAGCGCAACTGGCTCGATGGGGTCAACCATATCGGCCTCACCGCGGGCGCTTCGGCCCCCGAGAAGCTCGTGCGTGACGTGGTCGCCCGCCTGCAGTCATGGGGTGCCGGCGAAGTACGCGAGCTGGACGGCGAGCCGGAAAACATCACCTTCGCCTTGCCGAAAGAGCTGCGCGTGGTCGGCGGCAGCGCATCGGCCAGCCTTTGATCTGAGTGGCCGACAGCGGCTCAAAGTGACGTGTTACGGCATTATTTTGAAGTGAGATTTTGCTAGTTACGCAGTTAGTCGAGGCGTCGCATCGGCATATCAGCTTGCACCATCAACAGCCACGCCGTAGAATTTGCGGCTGTTCGCCGGAATAGCTCAGTTGGTAGAGCGCGTCATTCGTAATGATGAGGTCGTAGGTTCGATTCCTATTTCCGGCACCAGTTCAGCATTTAAAGCCTGAGACAGCGAAAGCTTCTCGGGCTTTTTTTGTGCGGCTGACAAACGGGCATGAACTCCACAGCCCACGTTTGCTTCATTTACCGCCGGTCGGGTAATCGCTACCGCTGGTCGGGGCATGCATGGCAACCCCCGTGTTTACGAATAGTGTGCAACTTAGGAAAGGTGGGGGGAATTTTATGCAGGTCTTGTCGCGCCAGCGGGGGTTCTCGCTGATTGAAGTGTTGGTTGCCGTCGTCATTTTCAGCCTTGGCGTGCTGGGAATTGCCCTGATGCAGTTGAAGGGTGCGCAATTCACCAAGCAATCGGGATCTCGTACTGCGGCCGTTGTGCAGACGAGGTCGCTGGCGGATGCCATGCGCGCTAACCCGGCAGGCGTTTACGGGGTAGCAAGTCAGTCTCTTATCGCCGCACAAAACGGCTTGCTGACTGGCAGCTATTATCTTTACGACGGTAAGACAACGCCTGATCCCACGAGTTGCGGCAACCCCGCGTGCAAACAAGCCAAAAACGATTTGCTGCTTTGGCTGGCGCAGCTCAAGGCGAGCACGGTTGCAGGTACGGGGGCGGTGCCTGCCGGCCAAATCACAGTCAATGCCAACACAGGCGCGCTGACGATCGTATCCAGCTGGAATGGTCTGATCCAGAATACCAATGGAGCAACAACGAATGATCAGTACCAGTTCGATTATCAGCCCTAAGCGGCATAATTGTCGTGGCTCGATGGCGCGACATTACATCCGGTGCGCGGGCGGCTTTTCGCTGATCGAACTTATGATCGCGATTGTGCTTGGTTTGCTGGTACTTGCCGGCTTGATCAATCTGTTTGTCGCGAGTAACAAAGCGCTACAGATTCAATCGGGAAACAATTATTTGCAGGAAAACCTGCGTATCGCTTCAGATCGCATTAGCTATTCGCTGCGCATGGCCGACTTCTGGGGCGGCAACGAAGCGGCGAATGTAGGAGGAGGTGGCGCCAGCGCCAACACATGCAATCTCGCTTGGGCGACCGCAATCAATGGCAGTTCACCCGGTGCCGGGGCGGTGTTTGGATACGATGGCACGGCAACTTTTGGCAGCGGCACGATACCGCTTGGCGCCACGGCCTGCATCGGTGGCACGGCCAATTATGTGCCCGGATCCGATGTGTTGGTGGTGCGTTATGCCTATCCGCAGATGCTTTCACCTGGTCCCGCGGTAGCGGGCGTAACTCCCGCCGAGTCGACCAGCATCAGCGGTTATCCGAAAGAAACCTTTTTACTCGCCACATCGGACGGGACGGCGCAGCTTTTTCTTGGTAATGCGGTGCCTTCACCAAACGGCAGCGCATTCCCGCGTTATGTCTTCCCCTTTCAGGTTGACATGTATTACCTGCGGCCTTGCAGTGTGATGGCTAATGGAGCGACGTGCGCCGCCACGGATGATGGCGGCATACCATTGCCAACACTGATGCGTGCACACCTTCAAAGTGACGGCACGTTTGTATCTTCCGAAGTCGTGGATGGTATAGAACAACTCAAGTTCGAATATGGCGTAACTGCCGACCCGGCCAATGTGTTGCCCGTCTGGAGTACGGCAGCAGGTGTCGGTAGCCAATGGTCGAACGTGGTTGCCGTGCGGGTATCGGTGGTTTCAGTTAGCCCCACACGCGATGTCACCGTGCCGCATGCCAGTACGTATACCTTGGGGACAAAGAACGCATGTACGTACGTCATCAACATCAACGCGGCAGCGACGACAACGGGATGCCCCAATTTTACGCCTTACGGTGACAAGCCCTGGCAGTTTGTCCGTACGTCGCAGCAATTTATCGCACAAGTGCGAAACCGAGTAAGGAGTGCCGGGCAATGACCACGCAGCTTATTCGGATTGGAGCAACGGCATTGAGCGTCATGCGATTGCCCCGTGTCATAACCCGCCGCGAAAAGGGCGTCGCGCTATTTGTAGGCCTTGTATTTCTGGTTATTCTCTCACTGGTGGCGCTGGTGGCGATGAGAGGAACCCTGCTCGACATGCGGATGACCACGGCGACGGCGCGACACGAGCAGACATTTGAGGCATCGGAAGCTGCCCGCGAAATACCCGAATTGATGATAAAAAGTCATGTGGCCGCTCGTGGCTGGCCAAAAAGCTGGGGTGGCAATATTTCAGACGCAATGTTTGATCTAAATACGGTGTTTGCAAATCGCCTCGCATGGAAAAATCTGCTCAATCCGAATACCACGGCTGGCAATGGTTTGCAGATTTCCCCTTGCACGGGGGCCTTAGTGAGTTTTATTGCTGCGGTGACCTGCCCATTGCGGACGGCGGCCTATAACTACACGCCGTCTTCTTGGGAGGCAGCGGCCATCTTCACTACGTGTGGGAATGGCTCCACTGGCAGCGGGACCTCCTGTCCGGCGAGTCAACAGATCACCAGCACGGTAAGCATTATTCGCGACGGCGTCAGCATCATTAAGGGCAATGCCAGCGGGATTGGGCTTTACGGCGGCGTAGGTGTGTCTGCTGCGAACGGCGGCTCCAAACTGCAGTTGCAGGTGCGGAGCGAGTCGAAAGGTCTAGGGGGTGATGCTACGACCATTGCCCAGTACCAGTTGAGCATTACCAATTAAGGGCTGCGAAGATGACTAATTTAAACAAGTTGTTGCGTGGCTTGCTCATCAGTCTACCGATTATTGCAATGAGCGTATTCGTGGTTTTCGAGACGATGGCCGCGTCGATAATTACGGTGCCTACAGGGCAGATTTCTACCGCCGGTATGTCGACCTATACCTCGTACCCGAATGGTTCGAAGGTTGGTATAACAACCGTAACGCCTATCGCGATGATTGTTGAATCGACCGACGAGCAGCTTTTCTACAAGGCTTATACCGACTATACGGACATGACGGGCAAAGGCAGCCCTGACATCACATATAACAACGCGTTCCAGTATCAGGGCTATTTCAATTCGGACGTTTGTTACACCTACTCCGGCGCCGTCTTCACGCCATCAGCCACGGCAAGCACGCATGCCTGTAGCAACGCCTATAGCGGCAATTTCATGAATTGGGCAACCATGAGTCGCCTGGATATGCTGCGCTTTGCCTTGTATGGCGGCCTCCGAACGGTGGATACGACGGCCAATACAGTTATCACTCGCGCCATTATTCCAAATGACGGTCATGCATGGGTCAAGGTCTATACAGGCAGTGATGTGTCCAGCTACCTTCCCAACGTGACGGGTACATCGGTCAGCTTGTGCAATGCCACCACCGGAAATGCGTCAGCAGCAACCAACGCGTCCGTCGGCCTTTACATTGCCAACGGCATCTACACGCAATGGGCCTCGATGGCCAGCTCACAGTGCAATACCAACAACGGTGACACCAATGCACCAACCAGCTCAACAGCTCGGGTGGTGTCTGTGCAGGTTTGTGATGGAACCTACGACACCCGGGGCATGTGCAAGTCGTACGGCAGCACCACGGTCAGCATCAAGCCTACGGGCGTACTGCAGCAGTTCGGCGAAAGCGACAGCTCGCAACAGATTCAATTTGCTCTGATGAGCGGTTCGCGTGTCACTCCGCGTACCGGCGGGGTGCTGCGCAAGAACGCGTCGTTTATCGAGGGCAATCTCACCAGTTCCGGCACGGTGGATCACACTTGTGCGACATCAACTAATGAAGTGAATCTGGCCGACGGCACTTTTTGCACTCAGTCGGGTAAAAACCAGGGCATCATTCAGAACCTTTCCGAGATAACCATGTCCACCACCAGCAATTATTGGGATGGTGGCACGTGGCAAGGTTGCGGCAACTACGGTATCTACAATCGCTACCCGGGTTTCAGTGTCAACGGAATTCTGGACGATCCGGGTAGTAGCACAGCGGCGACGAAATACCATTGCGGCGCTTGGGGCAATCCCGTCGCTGAGATGTACGGCGAAGCGCTGCGTTATATGTCAGGCGCATCGTCGGCGACGTCAGGGTTTGATTTATCATCAACCGACGGTACCGGAATGTCGCAGAATCTAACCTGGATACCGCCGGTCACCAACACCAACTATTGCGCCTCCTGCGCGATCGTGCTGATTTCCAGCGGCGGAATAACCTTTGACGGCGACGAGCTACCCAGCCTTACTAGTGTCATCCACGACGATATCAACACAGCCACCGATCTGATAGGCACTAACGAGAGCATTCCTGGAAATAGTTATCTCGTTGGGCGTTTGCTGAATTCGTCTACAGATCTCGCCCCCGGTAATACGGTTAATACCACCAGCGATGTCTGCCAAGCACAGTCGGTAGTCAAGTTCTCGCTTGTTCGAGGTATTTGCCCGGATGGCGCGTCGATGGAAGGCGGTTATCTGGTCGCCGGTGAAGCATGGCAGGCGTGGGTCAATGGCATTACGGTCGCTAATGTCACTTCGCCTAACCAGATCAAACCAGTAAGAACGTATGCTGTCGCGCTTAGCGAAAGCATACCTACATTCAGTATTCCCACCAGCGCAGGCAACGTCACGCTGGCTCCACTTTGCCAGTCGAGCAACAGCAATCCAAATTCAGCGCCCGCCGAAACGGCTGCTGCCACGGCGTACCGTACCTGCGGACTGCTTTCTTTGCAGCTAGGGCAGACCGCTTCCACCAAATCGCCATATTACGTGTACGGACAGACATTCAATGCGGCCGGCACCACCGGCAGCTTTACCGTCGTGTGGGATGACTCGACCTGGGGCAACGACCACGATCTTGATGTTATTTCGGTCGTGAGTTGGTGCGTGGGCACTGCGTGCGGATCGACCAGCGACACATCGGCTACGCCAACCAATTTTTGCTGGAACACCAACGTCAGTGGCGCAAAGGCAGCTTATTCGACAGTTGTCACAGCCACGAGTAACTCTTGCACCAACGGACATCTGGCGGCTGCAATCGGCCCTAATCAGGTATTGGTCCGGACGGAAACGCTTTCAGCGGCAGCGGGTAACGATTTGACGCTTGGTTTTTCCGTGTCAGGTGTCAATGGCAGCAATAACGGAGTTAGCGGCGCCAACAACGGCGTGCACCGCATGTTTTATCGGCCGGGCAACCAGAATTTCAATCTCGTTACTAGCAGCTCCAGCTATCCCACCGCATCTACGGCGCCGCAAGTCGAGGTATTTACGGCAGCGGGATCCACGGCTAGTGTCACACTGCAAAATCCATTGTGGTATGCCGCTAAATACGGAGGTTTCAGCTATACCTCTCAGGGCGTTGGCTTGGCAGCAGCGACGACGGATGCCGTTCCAACCGTGGCTAGCCAATGGCAGGGTACGGATGGAAATCCAAGCAACTATTTTCTGGCGCGTAACCCGTCTGCTCTTGTGACTGGTTTGCAGAATGCTTTTCAGCAGATTGCCAACTCCGGCAACAGTGCAAATAACTTCGGCAATGCAACCACGCCTTCATCGAGCAATGACGTAGCAGGCAATGGGTTGTCGTATCAGGTTCAATACTTTCTTCAGCGCAACGGCGTGAACTGGACCGGTAGCCTACAGGCGTTCTGGTCGGATACCAATGGTCTTCAGCGTGAGGGAACTATTGATGGCAGTGGAAATGAAGTGCTGTCGAGCAGTGCGGATTATATTGTCAGCGGACCAGACAAGTCTGCTGGTGCTTTGCCAAATGCTGTTACCAGTTACCGCTGTCCTTCCACGGTAACCGGCGTTGGTACATCGACATTTGATCCCACTGCACTGTGTTCCATTGAATCGGCGACCAATCCGCTTATGCCGGCGTGGGATGCAACAACGGCGCTCAATGCATACTACGATCCCACGGCAGTGGCCGGTACGGCTGACGCCAAAGCGATTGCGTTGTTCGCTACCCAGCGTACTTACGGTGATGATCCCAGCGTGTCCACTAGCACGGGGCAGCGTTATATTTTCACGTATCTCACGGCGACTCCTGACGGTACGACCGGAACCGGTACGGTAGCCAACGGAACACAGACTGATTTTGTATGGAACGACTCGAGCTGTACATCACTGCTGGGGACGGGAATATTTAGCTCATATACGCTGTCATCTACTTCAGGTTTTTGTGGCGGCTACACCTTATTGAATCCAAACGTTCGCTACGGCAACTTTGGTCTGCTCAACGAAAAAAGTCCGTCGTTAGCCAAGAGCTTGATTAACTGGGTGCGTGGTGTGGAGGACCCTACGGACTATCGCAGCCGCACTAGCTCGTTGCAGACCGGTAAAAATGTGTACCGCCTTGGCGACATCGTCGATTCGTCACCGGTGGTGGTGGGTACGCCGGCGTCAGCGTTTGATCTTCTCTACGGAGACAACAGCTATGCCGCCTTCAGGTCCAACTACAGTAACCGTCGCCAGATGGTTTATGTAGGTGCCAACGACGGCATGCTGCATGCGTTTAACAGTGGTTTTTACGTTAGCGGCCAGGCATCCGATGGCTCGACGACGGCGACAAATCCCACCATTTATAAACAGCTACCCACATCCTTGGGTCTTGCAAGCGGCGATTCCAAAGTGCCGTTGGGAAATAACTGGGCTTTGGGGCAAGAAGCTTGGGCATTTGTCCCAGAAAATCTGTTGCCACATTTGCGCTGGATGGCTGATAAGAACTACACACACGTCTTTTACGTCGATGGCGCGCCGGTTGTCAGCGATGCCAAGATATTTGGAGCAGGCACCAGCACTACCTGCGTGGCGGGCACTCCTGCGATTACCGATATCGACAAGAAAGGCCACGTTTGTGGCTGGGCCACTGTTATGGTTGTGCCGTTCCGTCTCGGTGGCGGCCCGATACAAGTTGACACGGTGGGCACTGGAGTCTCAGGCACGACCCAGTCGTCCAACTCGGCCTACGTGATTCTCGACATCACCGATCCGGAACAGCCGCCGACGGTATTGGGCGAAATCACAACGGGTTCGTTTGCGCTGGGCGAGCCGGCCGTTGCACCCCATCGCGAAGCCGACGGTACTTTGCACTTCCTTCTGTTTATTGGTTCGGGACCATCGGATAACGGCGGCCCGGGTAAGCCCGTTTCTGGCCCAACTTTGAGCAGCCTCAGTGCCTACGACATGGCAAACATTGTTGCGAACAGCAGTACGCCTGTTGCTTCCGGCACTATACCTCTGCCGAGTACTACGACCGGTAGCTTTACCAGCGACATGATCGCTTCCGACTTTGATTTGAACTACAGTGCGGAAGCGGTGTATTTTGGGGTGGTAACCAACCCGCCAACAACTACGACCGCCTCGCCGCAGCCGCAAATCTACGGCGGCGGTCTTTGGAAGGTTGACATGACAAGTGCTGGCAGCGATACCAGCAATCCGTCCTCGTTTTCCTTCAAGCAGATAATTGATGCAGGAGCGCCGGTAACCATAAGGCCAACGGTCACGCTTGATAAAAGCGGTCGGAAAATGGTGTATGCGGCCACGGGGCGCTCTTACACACCTGATGACGACAGCGGAGCCAGTGCGCAAGGAACGCAACAGCAATATATCTTTGGCGTATCCGACAATAGCCTACTGACGAATTTCCCTGCGGCGTGTCAGGTCATGCCTACGGTGAGTTCGCTGTTCAATGCTACCTCGACAACGGTCAGCGATGGTACGGGCAGCACAGCCAGCGGCGTGGTTTCGAACACGGGAATTACTGGACTAAGTTCGACTGCGACGCTGTCCGATCTCGAAACAGCGCTAACTGCGCAATTGGCGCCAGTCCCCCCCGCGACCATAGGTTGCTACGTCTACTCGGGCTGGTATCTCGCTTTGATTGCCGGCAATACCGGTGTGGCCGATGGTACGAATGTACAAATTCCTTCCGAACGCGTCGTCAGCAGTCAGACTTTGTTCAACGATATTCTGCTGACACCGACTTACATTCCACCAAGCAAGGCTCAAATCGTTGCAGCTGGTTCCAGCGACTGTAACCCGGTTCCAGTTCCCGGTACGAGTAACCTTTATGGCGTGGACTATTTGACGGGCACGGCGTCAACATCGCTAAACTTTGGATCGAGCGGAGGGGCTTACTCTAAGAGCGTCAGCCTAGGCAGCGGCAAGGCCTCAGCTCCGGTACTCCATGTGAACGGTGACGGCACTGTCAGCATTGCTAACGGTATAAGTGGTGGCACAAAAGTGAATAAAACTGGTCCAGTCACAACGCCCCCAAGCGGCGAAACGTCATGGCGTGAGCCGGTGGATAACCAATAATGAAAACTTCCATGCGCCGAGTTGCAGGTTTTAGCCTGATGGAACTGATGATCGTGGTTGCAATCATTGCCATACTGTTGGCAATTGCCATCCCTTCGTATCGCAACTATATCTTGCGAGCACATCGCACCGATGCGACACGTGGCCTACAGGACATAGCTTCGCGCGAGGAGAATTATTACTTCAACAACAATACCTATCCAAGATCGACGACTAGCCTCGGGGCGACAGTTACAACGACAAACGGCTACTACACGTTGAACATTCCTTCATCGAGTGCCACTAACTACACCATCACCGCTACGCCTCAGAGTACGCAGGCTCAGGACACGGCATGCGGGACATTTTCACTCAATCACGCAGGCGTTCAGTCGATAACGGGCACCAGCGACGCAGTCACCTGCTGGCAGGGTCATTGAGCGTGCGTTTTCTTTTGCAGGCGATGACCGTGGACGCTATTGCTATCATGGCTAGCCGAGCGTTGAATGCAAAAACTATCTGTGCGTGGAACTATTTCAGCGCACTAACGCATCAAAGTGAAAACGCAACGCGCAACGATTCAGTACTCTATACCGTGCTCGCAATCGCGACATCGGTCGCTCCACAGCAATTAGCGGTGAAGCCGTTTGAGGCGGCGAAGCGTGAATACCAAAGGCTGGGGTCTGCTGACGCGCGTGGAAGTAAGGAAATTCTGCAAAGTCATGGAATAGTCCGCGCTGCTGACAGTGCAGGAAATTCCATCGACGCACGCGATGCCAAAAATCTTTCGCTACAGAAAAGAGTTGCTGCAAAGAAGGATGCTCAAAAACAGATCGATCAATTTTGTGATCGCGGACTAAACCTATGACTGCCAAGCGTCAAACAGGCTTTACGTTGCTGGAGCTGATGATCACCATTGCTGTAGTCGCCATATTGATAGCGTTAGCCTATCCCAGCATGACAGCCTTTCTGCAACGGGATCAGGCGGTGGCACAGTCTAACAATCTTCGGGCTGGCCTTCAGTTTGCGCGTGGTCAGGCTGCCGCTACGCGCACCTACGTTTCGATATGCCCTGTGTCCCCAGCAGGTAGCGTGGCCTGCGCAACTACGGGATCCTACAATCTCGGGTGGATTGTTTATTCCGCACCGTCTCCTAATGTGGCGTACAACGCCACTGCTACCGGCTACGTCCTTTTACTGTCGGTAGCGGCCCCCACTAACGCATTGATCCAAGCAAATCCGAAAAGTCTTTTGACTTACAACGCGCGGGGAGAGTTATTGGTTGCTAACTTTCCGGCCAATGTGACTTTCAAGATATGCGCCAAGGCATCCTCTTACGATACGGCTGGTGTCAACACGACGAAAGTGCCGGGCATCCAGTTGAATGCGTCTGGTTCGGGGCGGGTGGAGTCCAGCACACTTACTGTCGGGACAGCCTGTACCACTTAAGTCTTCTAAAATAATTACCTGCGTTGCGTTGCGTTCGCAGAGCAAGCCATTCGATCGGACAAATTTTTTTGGCGTGACGCGATTTTCGTCGGGTTCAAATCGCATATTTATATTTCTGTGGGGTTAACGCTAAAGCGATTCTCAGGCTACCAGCTTTTCGCGCAATCCACCCTGCCGCAAAATCGGTCGCGCCAGCGCCGCGCATAATGATAGATCAGTCGACCAGATTTCGGCGTGATCACGTGCACGCGAGATCGCGGTGTAGACAAGTTCGCGGGTGAGTATGCGGTTGGTGTCGTCGAGCGGGAGTACGACGGCGACGCTGCGGTACTCCGAGCCCTGGCTGCGGTGGATGGTGATGGCCCAGGCGGTTTCGTGGGCAGGCAGGGCGCGTGGGGAGAAACTGCGCAGGCTGGTGGTGCCGTCGCGGTCGCTGAGTTCAAACCATACGCGCAGGCCGTCCGTGCCGTGCAGCGCGATGCCGATATCACCGTTGAACAATCCGCGCCCGTAATCGTTGCGCGTCACGATGACGGGGCGGCCGTGATACCAGGTCTGGCTGGTATCGACATCAAAACGTAGGCCGAGGCGTCGGGTCATCAAGGTGTTGATGCCTTCAGCGCCAAACGGGCCATCGCGCAGGGCGCATAGAATTTGCAGCTGGTGCAGGTGACCGAGGGCATCCTTGGCGGTGATAGCGCGAGAAACGACCGACTGCAGTACGTTGTCATGTCGCTCGATCCAGGCGTCGACGCAGCCACGCAGCGCATCGTTGTCGGCGCAGTGACGCAGGTAAAGATCGCCGTCGGCGCGTTGCTCGAGCAGGTTGGCGAGCCAGATCGGATCAGGCGCATGGCGGATCGCTTCGATAGCCGGTTGCAGGCCGCTGCCCGCACGCCAGCTATAGCTAAGCGTCAGCACATGCCCGGCGAGCGGTGCATCGCCAACCAGGCTGGACGGCGGGCTGCGCATCAGCGGAGCGATCAGCTGAATCAGCGGCAAGGGAAACTGATTGGCGGGCGTGCTGGCGACGATATCGGCCAGCACCGAGCCGGCATCCACGGACGCGAGCTGGCTGGGATCGCCAAGCAAGATCAGCACCGACTCGGGGCGCATCGCGTCGAACAGCTGGCGCATCATCGCCAGATCGACCATCGAGGCTTCATCGACCACGACAATATCTTCAGCGAGCGGCTGCTGGCGACCGTGGCTGAACGTGTTGTCGGTGGGACGATAGCCCAGCAAGCGATGCAGCGTGCGCGCGTCGGCGTGGGGAATCGCGGAGAGGCATTCGGCGAAGGGGCTTTGGCTTGCCGACGACCAGGCCGAAGTCAGCTCACTTTTGCTTTTGGCGACCGACTGCGCGAGTCGTTGCGCGGCCTTACCGGTGGGCGCCGCCAGCGCAATGGATGGGTGAGCAGGCAAGCCACAGGCGGTCGCGTGACGCAGCAGCATCAGCAGCATGCGCAGCACGGTGGAGGTTTTGCCGGTGCCTGGGCCACCGGTGAGCACAAACAACCGCGCGCCGGGCACGGCGGCCACGGCAGCGCGCTGCCAGTCGTCGGCGCCAGTGGAATCATCCGTAAAAAGCATCGAGAGGTCACTGGCCAGTACATCGGCGGACAGCGGAAAGCTGCGTTTATGGCAGCGTTGCAGGATGGCTGCGGCGAGCTTTGTCTCGTGCTGCCAGTTGCGCCACAGATAAAAGCGATGGCGATCGTCGAGTACGAACGGTGTGAATGAATCGCCGCGGCCTACCCATGGGTGCTCGCGCAAGGTCGATAAGGCGGCTGCATCGAAACCGGCGTCTGTTTGTGGATCGACCAGCCAGGCACAGGAGTGGCCGTGGCCTTCGGCGGCACTGGCGGCGCGCACGGCGCGCGCGAGTAGGGCCGATCCGGTTCGCCGCAGCACCCATGTCGCCAGGGTTTGATCGATGGCGCGCTCGTCGAGCGTCACGCTGTCGGGCACCGGCTGATTCATGCGGCGACCTCTGCGGTGCCGGCGAAGGCGTCATCCAAGGCCTCGATCAGGGCAACGGGCCAGCGATGTTGCCATACGCCTGCTTGCGGCTCGGCATCCGGTTTGAGGCCGAGCGCACGGACAAACAGATACCAGCTGTCGCCCAGATGCGCTTCAGCCGTATAGCCGTCCATCCGTTGACGAAGGTAACGGTGCAGCGCAACGGTGTAGAGCAGCGCCTGCAGAGAATAATGGTGTTCGGCCATCGCGGCATCCAGCGAGGCGCCCTGGTAATCGATCAGCCGCTTTCCCAGCCAGTTCGTCTTGTAGTCGAGCACGTGGAAGCGGCCATTCCATTGCACGATCAAATCCGCAAAGCCGGTCAGCATGCCGTTGAGCGTGGTCGTATCCAGGCTGGCCGGAATGACGAGCTGCTCGCCGTGCGCGAGGCAAAGCTGGCGCAGCCGCGCCAGCGGCACGCGCTGCACCGGGAACTGGAATTCAAACTCGATCACGCGCTGATCGGCAGGTACGTCGGCCAGCCGCAGGCCATCGCCGAGATCGCTTTGCCGAATGCGATCGATCAGCTGGCCCACCCGGGCGAGCGTTTCTTCGCTCGACAACACGTCGGTCTTGATCGCCTGGGCGGTCAACTGGGTTAATAGCAATTGCCGCTGTGCCGGCCATACGTCGCCGGGCCGGGCCAACTCGAGCACTTGATGTACCGCATCGCCAAAGCGCGGTCCGCGCAGCGGATAGAGCGCAAGCAACCGCGGGTCGTCGGCAATCTCAATCGCAGTGTTGGTTTCCGTGGCAGCGGCTTCGATGCCGGCTTCGTCAGCCGCTCCGCTGTCGCCGACCACCACGGCAGCGGCTGCATGGCGGGTGAGCCCACTGAAGCTGTGCAGCCATTGAAATGAGCGCGTGCGCGGAACGGGTGTCTGCGTCGCACGCGCGGAGGTTATTTCTGCCGGCTTTTTATAGAGGGCCACCCTCGTCATTGGAGGCATCAGCGCCACCCCGGCAAGTGCCTCGGCCATCGGCTTGAGCGACGCTTCCACCGGAGGCAGGTGCAGCGCTTGTTGCGCCTGTGCCATCAGCGTATCGATGGCGGCAATCTGCCGGGCGAAGGTGTCATCACCGGAAACGGGCCCGCGATCGACCCAGTAGATGTGCACCGCATGAACGGCGCGGGTCAGCGCGACATAGAGCAGACGCATGCGCTCCTGCAGCTCTTCGCGAAAGTGACGGCGGCGATGCGCGATAAAATCGACCGAGCCCAGATCAATGCAACGCCTGTCGGCATCGTCGTGATAGCGCAGTACGCTGGGCGAGCGCGGGCCGGCTTGATCGCGCACGCGCCAGATCAACGGCAGAAATACGATCGGATATTCCATCCCCTTGCTGGCATGAATGGTCAGCAGCTGCACGCGTCGGGCGTCGCTTTCGATGCGCAGCTGACGTTCGTCGGCAGCTTCCGCATCACCATCGCTGCCCTCTTGACGCATCTCGACCAGCCACGCGTAAAGTCCGTCCAGGCCCTGCCGCGCGCTTTCCTCGGAGGCCAGTAATTCACCCAGATGGCGCAGGTCGGTAAGCACGCGTTCGCCTTCGGGCAAGGCAAGTAACTTTGTTGCACGATCGCCCAGCAAGGTATCGATCAAGGCCAGCACGCCGCGGCTGCGAATCAGCGCACGCCAAGCCTCGAAGCGTTCGAGTTCGGCCTCAAACGCGGCGGGTTCGGCCTGCCACTCGTTGAACTGGTCGAGCGTGGTGCCGAGCAGGCTGGTGGCCAGCGCACCGCGCACGGCGCGATCGTCGTCGGCATGCAGCACGGCGTACAAAATCAGCTCCAGCTCGCGCGCCACGTCGCCACCAAAAATATTGCCGCGACCACTGCCGACGCACGGCACGCCGCGCGCGATCAGGCGCACGCGTAACGCCACGATCTGCGCATTGGTCGACAGCAGCACGGCAATATCGCCGGGGGTCACGCGATGGCCGTTTATCTGCTGCCCGGGATCGTTGAGCAGTTCGACGATGCGGTTGGCGCAGTCGTCAAGCGCCATCGGCTCGAGTGCAGTGACGCTGCTCAACGGCTTTTCATATTTGTCTTTCGCATTGCCGCGAAAGTCGTGAATCAGCAACGGACGCGTCAGCGGCTGACCATCGACGGTATAGGGTTTGCCATCCGTCCGCCCGGCGGCGGTAACCGGCTGGTAATGAATCTGCGGGTGATCAAAGCCGCCTTGGGTATGGCCGTAAAGTGCGTTCATCGCGTTGACCAGCGCGCGGCTGGAACGATGGTTGGTAGCCAGCGAATAACGCTTGCTGGCTTCGGCGCTGGCGCGCAGATAGGCGGCGATGTCGCCGCCGCGAAAGCTGTAGATGGCCTGCTTGGGGTCGCCGATCATTACCAGCGTGCCGCGCTCGCGGTAAATGCGATCGAAGATCGCAAACTGCCGCTGGTCGGTGTCCTGAAACTCGTCAATCAGCGCCACCGGAAAGGCGTCGAACAGGCGATCGGCCAGCAGGTTGCCCGAGGTTTCGCCACACAGGCGCTGATACACCGCGTCGATCAGCATCGAGAAGGTCTGCACGCGTCGCTGCTGCGCCCGTCGTGGCAGTTCTTCACGGCTGCTCTGCGCTGCCTCGGCCAGCACGGCGCCGCGGGTGAAAAGGGTGCGCAACCCGATCAACGGACGCAGGTTTTGCAAAAGCTTGATCAACGGATGATTCGACAATTCTCCCGGATGGCCGGCCGCTTCATGGGTCGGCAATTTATCGGATTCGAATACATCGGTCAGGGCTTGCCCCAGGCGTGCTTCGTCGCCCCGGGTCAGCGCAGCGATGGCATCGTTCAATCGGCTGCGCAGGGCGGAGTTTGAACGTTTGAACAGTTCCACCTGATCGACCAGCTGCTGAAGTCCGGCGATGTTTTCCCCGTCGCGAAGCAACCGGATCAGGCGCTCGAGTTCAGCCAGGCCACCGGATTCGATCCGCGCATCCGGACTGTTGGCGACAATGCCCAGATCCCACATAAGCTTCTCGGGACCATCCTTGAGCAACAACGCGGCTTCACGCGGATCGACTTCGCCGACTAGATAACGGCGACGCCAGAAGTCATCGACGCATTCGCGCAGCAGCTGTTGTTCGTCGAACAGTTTGTCGCTGGCGAAGGACGCGCCGCTCTCCAGCGGATAATCGCGCTGGATCCGTTGGCACAGCGCATGGATGGTCGAGACCGGCGCGCGATCCAGATCGGCCCGGGCAAGCTGGATTTTTCGCAGCGCGTGAGATCGGACTTCGTCGCCCCTGAAATTCTCGGACAGATAGCTTTCCAGCGAACGATCGTCGGCGTGTGCCGACGCGTCCGATGCGGCATCGGCCAGCCAGCGTTCCGCTTCGATCAACCGGCGACGCAGGCGCTCGCGCAGCTCTTGCGCGGCTGCATCGGTAAATGTGGTTACCAGAATCTGCTCCACGCGCAGATCGCGCTCCAGCAGCAGGCGAAGATAGATCACACCGATATTCCAGGTTTTGCCGGTGCCGGCGCTGGCCTCGATAAGAATGCGCCCCTGCAGTGGCATGCGCTGCCAGTCGAGCGCGGGCAGGGCTGTGGAATAAAGCGCTTCTGATGGATTCATTCGGCGACGTCCTCGGCGGTAGCCAGCAGGCCGTTCTGCATTTGAAACAGTAAGGTGTGGTCGGGGTCGAGCACGTCGCAGACAAGCTCCGTGGCGGCCATAAAAGATGTGTACGCCGAACTTTGCTCGTCGAACAAATCCAGCCCGCGACCCATCAGAGCGGCATACCCGGGCGCGTAATCGCGCTCTCCGACGCGGTTATATCCGTCACCTTCCCACGCTTGAATCGCCTTGAATATTCGGCTCTCCGGCGGATTGATGGCGTAGGCAAGCGCCGTTCGGGGAAAAAGCAGTACGGGCGTCTGGCCGTCGGCTTGCGAGGCTTCGACTAGCCTTTGCAGGCCCGCACGAAGCTGATCGATCGACTGGCTCGTTATCGCATCCAGCAACGCTGGCGAAACGACCTGGTTTTTCGACGTGTACTCGCACAGGACGCCGTGCAGGTTTTGTATGCCAGCCACGCGCAGCGCGGCCCATTCGATATAGAAGGCCAGAAATTCCCGGATACCCGTAGAGCCCTTCAATTTGGCATCGAACAACATCAGGCCACCGTTGGCGGCGTGAAACACGCGATCGACGGTGCCGACGAGACGCAGGCCTTCACCGAGATTCACGTCGATGGCCTGCGTGGCCGAGTGTGCTACGCCTTGATCGAACAGCGGTTGCACAAGAGCGAGCATGTTCTGCACGGATGCTTTCAGCTGTCCGTACGCCTCGATGCCGATGGCTCCGCCAGCGAGCATGCCGGATTTGTCCAGCCATGCTGGCGGCTGCTCGGGGAGTTTCGATTTGCCGGCCGTCAGCGCCTCGAACATCAGCTGACGATCAACGCGCTGCAAGCGGCTGACGCCGGTTTCGAGCGGCTCGCGGTCAGGCCAGATCGCGCTCTCCAGTGCTTCCAAGCTTATTCCGTGCTGATGCAACAGCGCGTCCTTCACCGGGTCTCGCCAGTAGCGCTTCAGCGCATGCAGGGCGATTTCGCCATTCGTTACCGGCGGTATTCCGGCCACTCGTGCTGGCCTATCGGACGGCGTCAGGAAGGTCGGGGCGCGAGTAGTGGCCGCCGGTGCGGCGAGAAAGGCGCGGTCGTATGAAAAAAGCCGGGCATCATGCGGCGACTGACCGTCAGCGTCGCGCACGTAGTAGCGTGCGTCGAACGGCTGCAGCGGATGATGGATGCGCCATGGCCGATCGACTTTTTCGTCGTCGGCAACGCCGTGCTGTTCGTCGAGAAACTGTAGAAGCTCGGCCAGCGGTGCGGCGGGGTTACGTGGCTTGCCATCGCGCACGCCCTCGCCAACGTAGCTGATGTGCAGCACGTCGCGTGCGGACATCATCGCTTCGAGAAAAAGATAACGGTCTTCACTGCGCGTATCGCGATCGCCGCGTCGCGGGTGCGCGATGATTTTATTCAGACCGGCATCGTTGCCCGGCCGCGGGAACTCACCCTCGTTCATGCCGAGCAGGCAAACCACCCGAAACGGAATCGAGCGTTGCGGCACCAGTCCGCAGAAGGTCACGCCACCCAGCAGAAACGCCTGACGTTCCGGCACCGCGTCCAATGCGCCACCCATCGCCTCGCGCACCACGCTCCACGGCAGCGGTGTTGTGATGCCTGTTTCGGCGGCCTGGCTGGACAAGTTGGCGGCGAGTCGGCGCAATGTGTCGAGGGCGCTGTTTTCCGCGTCGTCGCGAATGTCTGCGAGAAACAGTGCATCGATTCGTTCGAGCAGCCACTGGCTCCAGCCATCCAGCGAACGCGCCGTGGCAAAGGCCTGGCGAATACCGCGCAACTCCGCAAGCAGTCGATCGATCTGGCCAATGGCTTCGGCCGCGCCGCCGGAAACGCCGTCGAGTGGGAGGATATTGTCGAGTAAAAGGTCGCTCGGCGAATGGCCGTCTGGACGTCCGTCGTTGGTATCGGTATCTGTATCCTGGCCGACAATCAAGCCGGCATACAGCCGATCCAGACCGAACTGCCATGAATTGGCATCGGTTGCCGCGGCGCCGACCTCGGCCTTCATGTCGGCGTCCAGTCCCCACGCAACGTGCGCACGCTGCAGCCAGCGTTCGAGCGCGTCGCGGCTGCTGCGATCGATTGAAAAGCGGCGTGCCACCGCCGGTACGTCGAGAAAATCCAGCACGTCGCTGACGGTGAAACGGCTTTCGGCCAGGTCGAGCATCTGCGAAAAAGCGCTCATCAGCGGATGCGATCGCGCCAGCCCGACGTCGGCCAGATGCCAGGGAATGTGCAGCGGGTCGCTGCGGTACTGCGCCTGCTCGCCAAACACCGCGCCCAAATACGGCGCGTAGGCGCTGATGTCGGGCGCCATCACCACGATATCGCGATGTTCCAGCGTGGCATCGTCGGCAAGGCAGCGCAGCACGGCATTCTTCAGTACCTCCAGCTCACGCAGTCGGGTGTGGCAAGCGTGCACGCGCAGGCTGTCATCGTTGCGCAGGGGCAGCAGCGCTTCATCGAGTGAACTTCCCTGCGCGACGGCTTCGCGCACCGCCTCGCCAACCAGCTCGGGCTGCAGGCAGCGGATGCTGGACTGCAGCTTCGCAAGTAGCGACGTTTCGCCGTCCAGCGGCTCGGCCTCATCCAGCGGATCGCGCTGCTCCTGCGCATTGCACTCGTCCAGCGTGATGCAAAAATCCTGCGCGATGCGGCCCAGCGCCACCAGCAAGGGATGGCCGATTTCGTAATACAACGCGTCCGGATCACCGCGTTGCGCCAGCTGAAATCGTCGCGTGCGCAGGTCGGACCAGTACTCCCGGCACGGGTCGGGGAAATACAAATGCACCGCCTGATGCGCCGCGCAGGCCTGCAGCGCGGCGAGCACGTCGGGCGGCAGGTGACTGATGCCGAACACATGCAGTGGTGCGGCGTGCCGGCCCGGCTGGTTGCGCAACGCCTCAAGCAGCACGCTGCTGCGCTGGGCGCGATGCGGCCTGCCGATAGCCTGTTGCAACTGTCGCCACAACGTCGCCTGCCAGTCGCGGCTGTTTTTGCCGGGGTGTTGTTCCCAGTCCAGAATCCAGTCGGGACGATAAGTCAGATATTGGGTATAAAGCCCGGCGAGATGCTCGGCGAGTTGAAAGCTGCGCCGGGCAGCATCGTCGCCGGTCAGATAGGTACCCAGTTCGGACGAGGCCAGCGTGGGCAACGCCATCAGCAGGCGCCAGCGCAGCAGTTCGTTGCGGTAGGCACCGCCGATCAGCGCCTGGTCGCCGAGCGTTTCCCGCGCCAGGCGTTCAAACCATTCCCAGGGCAGGATCATGTCCATGTTGGCGGCAATGCCGTGGCCGCCACCGCGCACCGGGCGGTGGGCAAAACGTCCCAGCAGCCAGCGCTTGAGCCCGGGATGCGCCACGACCACCGTTTGCGCCGCCAGCGGATTGGCCGGCCGCTGGGCTTCCAGCTGCAACGCCAGCTGGTCGGCCAGCCGCTCGGTGCGGCTGCCGCGATGCACGATGAGACCGCCAGCGTTTGAATTCATTCCTGCAGCTTGAAGGGTACCGGTCTCATCCATCGATACAGCTTATCAATCCATGTGCCACAGCATGAACCGCAAGTCGGTTTTTTCGATTGACGCGGGATGCGAGGTCTATCGGTGACCCTCCGGCAAAGCACGGGCTTGCCATGCATCGCACAGACTTCCCCCAAGGTTTCAGGCAGGATGAGAGTCAGCAGCGCTTGGAATAACTGCGTGACCAGTCTGGAACGGGCAAGAGGGCACCTCCGAGAGCGCTTTTATCAAAGCGTGGCGGAGACGTTAACCCTGTTGCACGCGCGGTCGGGCGAGGACCGCCGGCTGGTGATGGCCGAGGTTGCCCGAACGCTGACGTCGACGATTGATCTGCCGCTGGTCTGGATAGGACGGCGGGAGGCCAACCAGTCCCGAATCGAGATAGTGGCGGCCGCCGGAACCGCGAAAAGCTATACTTCGAGCCTGAAACTGAGTAGCGATGAGAACGATCCCGGTGGGCAGGGTCCGCTAGGTCGCCTGTATCGGCAGGGCGGGGCGCACAACCTTTCCATTGATGACTCCAGCTTTGCCCCCTGGCACGAGCGCGCTGTGCGGTATGGTTTCGGGTCGCTTATCTCGGCGGTATGTTCGACCCGAGAGGGTGGCCAGATCAGCCTGAGCTTCTATGCCAGCGCGCATGGCCCTTCGTTGAACGCCGAGCTGGTTGAATGGGCCCAGCGACTGGTCAACGAACTGGCGCGTTTCTGGAACGATCACGCGTTACTGGAACGCAATCAGCGCCTGGCGCGCTATCGTGATGCGCAGCGTGCGATTCAACAAACTCTCCTGAATCAGCCCGGTCCCGAGGCGGTTTACAACACGCTGGTGCAGGAACTGGCCGAAGTCGCCGGCGCAGCGGCGGTAGGTGTCCGGTTGGTCAGTGACGCCACGGATGACTTGTCCTGGGCCGCACTCGCCGGCGCCATGTCCGCGGCCATGAGGCGTTTACCGACGCCACAAAAAAATGCATCTGGCCCGCGGGTTGTGCCGCCGGTACAGGCCTACCAGGAAAGGCGCCCGATCATACAGACGCGGCCTGCCAGCCAATTGGACGCCGCGCCTTTATGGCGGGTTCCCGAAATGGCGCACATAACGGCCACCGGATGCTGGCCGCTTTTTGTGAAGTCGGATGACGACCCCACCGCGCAGGCCACGCCGGTGGGTGTCATCGTCATCATCACCGTCGACGAGGACACTTTCGATGTGGAGATGTGCCGGCTGATCGATGAAATCTGTGATGCCGCCGGCGTTGCGCTGGGGCAGCACCATCGGCGTCACGCCCTGGTTCTGGAGCAGCAACGGCAGTCCTATCTTGCGTCGCACGATGCCTTGACCGGTTTGCCAAATCGACGGGCACTCGATAGCCACCTCGAGCACATCCTGGCCAACGCCAGAAGCTCGGGCCATCTGGTCGCGCTGGGCCTGCTGGACCTGGACGATCTCAAACCGATCAACGATCGTCATGGGCATGCCGTCGGTGACCGCGTGCTGATGGAAGTGGCGAATCGACTTCGGGCGAGTCTGCGCCCGGAAGATTACGTCGCCCGTCAGGGTGGCGATGAATTTGTGCTGGTATTTGATCAGCTCAGGCACGAGGACGATCTCGACGCCCTGCTGGACCGCGTCGGGAGCACGCTGCAGGCGCCGATCGTCTTCGATGAGAGAATCTTCCACCTGTCGGCCAGCCTGGGTATGGCGATTTTCCCCGCGCATACCGATGCCGGCGCTGCGCAGCTGGTAAGGCTTGCCGACCAGGCCATGTACCGGGTCAAGATCAACAAGAGAAATCGGCCCCGCTGGTGGTCGCTATCGTCACCGACAGACGGCGCTTCCTTCCTGAGTGCCGACGTGGACGGCAAGACGATCGCTCCTTATGGCGAGCTCGCTGCGAGAATACTCACGCAGGGATTTCGCTCGCTGGACATGGACCTCGCCCCGGCGATGGAAAGCTATTTCAAGGGCTTGTGGTCACACGAGGGAACCTCGAAAGCGCTCGCCGAACTGCCGCCCGACGGTGTGGATGCTTTCAAGCAACGACGAAAGGTACATGCGCAAAAGCTTTTTCTACCCGAGCTTACCTTGCAGGAGCACCACAACTACGCCATCAAGGCAGGCCGCGACTTTGCCGCGTCGGGGGTGGAGGAGGTGTGGCTGCTTGAATCGATGGAGATGCTGCGTGACTCCCTGATAAGCACGCTGGAGCGCGGCGTGGAACATGATCAGCGACCGCTGAACATCGTGCTTCAGCGTCTCTCCATGGAGCAGCGATGGGAGCTGGAGAGCATGCGTGCGTTGCAGCGTCGGCGCGTTGCGGTACTGGCCGAGCTCAACATCCTGGCCTGGTCAGCCGGCACCTATCTGGATCTGATCAACGGTGTGGTGAGAATACTGTCGGCGCATGATGAAATCATTTCCTGTGCCGTCAGCCGTCCAGACGCTACCGGGCAGATGATTTTCGAAGCGGCTGACGGCGGCGCGTTCACCGATTATCTGCGTGTCTCCGGCGGGAATCAGGCGCCGATTTACAACATCGGTCTGGGAACCACAGAAAATGGCGCGCCGAGCATCCGCGCGTGGCTGCAGGCCAGCACGCAACGCTGCGTCCATTACGGCACGGACAGCACGGTGATTTGCTGGCGCGAACAGGCAGCGTCTCTTGGCATCCTGTCTTCCGTTGCGATGCCACTGTGCCCGTCGCCGCGCACGCCGGTGGCGGTTCTCTGCCTTTACAGCGGTTATGTCGGGGGTTTTCGCAGCGAGGATCAGCAGGCGTTTGTCGAGCAGATCAAGAACGTGCTGGATCTGGCGCTTTCGAGAATTACGCCGCCACGCACTGGCACCGAGCTGCTGCCGTTTTTCGTGCGCGAACGCTGGCGCACCATGGTCGCCACCGATGCGGTGCAGATGTACTACCAGCCTGTCGTGCGGCTGTCGGATGGTTGCGCTACCGAACTCGAAGCGTTGGCGCGGTTAAAGGATATTGATGGCGAGATACTGGCGCCGATGCGCTTTTTGCCGGTGCTGGGTGCGGACGAGTTTGTGCAGCTCTTCCGGCAGGGCCTGATCCAGGCGCTGGCCTGCCGCCGCGAACTCGTCGAAGCAGGTCATACGCTGGACATGTCGATCAACGTGCCGGCCGCCGCGGTGGAAGATTCACGTTATGTCGAAACGGCGGCGGCCGTGCTGGCATCCAGCGACTGCCCGCCGTCGGCGATATTGCTGGAAATTCTGGAGTCGCCAATTCATTCGGCCGAGTCGGCGCCCGTCGCCCTGGCCGGCATGCAGGCCTTGAAGGCCTTGGGCGTGCGCCTGGCCGAGGACGATCTCGGTGCTGGCTACAGCTCGCTCATTCGCTTGCGCCAATGGCCGTTTGACCGCGTCAAGATCGATCAGGCGCACGTGCTGCAGGTGGTGGATGATCCGCTGCGCACGCTGCGCTTCATTCGCCAGCTGATCCGCCTCGGCCACGATCTCGGTCTGGAAGTGGTGGTGGAGGGGCTGGAGACGCAGGGGCTGGTGGAAGCCGCGATGATTTTGGGAGCAGACCTGGGGCAGGGCTATGCGCTGGCCCGACCCATGCCGGCCGATCAGCTGCCGAACTGGCTTGCCCGCTTTCACTCAAAGGTGGACGCGAGTCACCCGTTGACGGCACTGGGCGCATTGGCGGCGGCATTGTTCTGGGAAGAGCGCCTGATGACCTTGCCGGCTTCGCCGATCTATTGGGAGCCTTTCGCCAGCGCGACCTGCGCGCCCGGCAGCTATCTGGCGCAGGTCAACGCCATGGAGGCCGACCTGAGCAGCACGCACGCCGCCATGCATACGGCCGCTTGCAATGGCCCGCTGGACCCGACATACCGCGAACTGCGAACGACGTTCATGGCGAAACTGATCGAGCAGGTGCGCCACGAGGAGCGCCGCATTCTGGTGGCTGCCGCGCCGGCAGCGACCTGATATTTGCCCTGTGGGACAATGCCTGCGCCCCCAACAAAACCAAGCCAGCTACGTCATGACCGTTTCCAAAGACGCGTTTCAACGATTTCAGGAAGAGCTTGCCGCGCTCGACGCAAAAAAAACGTCGCCCGTGAAAACGACAGCCGCCAACCGACTCGATCACGCCAAAGCGGAATTTCTCCAGCTGCGCAAACGCTATGGCCTGACGGTGGCCGACGCCGTGACGTTTTTCCCGGAAGAAGAAGGCATCGCCTACCTGCAGGAACTTATCGCCGCCAATGCGGCCAAGCCAATAAAACGCAAGAAGATTTGATCAGATTGTCTCAATGACCGGGTGCACGCGTCGCGGCCGGTTCTGGGCTGAGTTACTTGCCAGCCCCAAAAGAATAAAGCCATCACTAGGATGGCTTTAGACCGGTATTTGAGTGGTGGGCGATGCAAGGATCGAACTTGCGACACCTGCCGTGTGAAGGCAGTGCTCTACCGCTGAGCTAATCGCCCGCCGAGAGCGCGCAAATATACGGGGAGAGCAGCGCCGGGTCAATGTTTGTTGCGCCAGCGCGGAAGTTTTGTGGCCGCGGCAGCGCGAGCGCGCGATTGGTAAGCTTCCGGACGGCCCTGGGTTGGTAGACTGCCGCGCTTGACTGACGAGGCGCCGCCGATGGAATTCCTGCAGCACGAGTTCAACCACATTGTCGCGGCGCTGCACGGCTTTGAAATCACGCCGTGGAAGCTGGTCGGCCTGATCGGGTCGCTGATGTTCACCAGCCGCTGGTTTGTGCAGATGTATTACACGCGCAAGCTGAAGCGTGTGGTGATGCCGCTGTCGTTCTGGTGGCTGTCGGTGATTGGCAGCGCGCTGCTGTTGAGCTATTTCATCGTCGGCAAGAACGACTCGGTCGGCATTCTTTCCAATTTCTTTCCGGCCTTCGTGTCCATCTACAACCTCGTCGTGCATATGCGCGAGGTCAAGCGTCGCGGCGTGGTCGAAAGCGAAGTCTGATCGTTATCAAACTCCGCTTTCGACGGAATTACTCGACCTCGTAGCCGAGATAGGGTGCCAGCCAGCGTTCGGCCACGTCACGCGACCAGCCCTTGCGTTTGGCATAGTCCTCGACCTGGTCGCGGCTGAGCTTGCCGACCACGAAGTACTGGCTCTGCGGGTGCGAAAAGTACCAGCCGGAGACG
>Ga0302228_10000149_pt1 | contig 63548 bp, 60 predicted proteins | sample II_Palsa_N1_2_FD_193519 | JGI IMG/M metagenome (GOLD analysis project Ga0302228, IMG submission 193519) | Peat permafrost microbial communities from Stordalen Mire near Abisko, Sweden - II_Palsa_N1_2 | ecosystem: Environmental > Terrestrial > Soil > Palsa > Peat permafrost | place: Sweden... | reverse complement strand
TGGCGATGACCCGATCCTCGCGGATGGCGTCGTGCAGTATGTCGGCCAGCCGATGTTCATCGTGGTCGCGATCTCGCATGAAGCAGCGCGGCTTGCCGCGCGCCGCGGCGAAGTTGTCTACGAAGAACTGCCGGCGATTCTCACCGCGCAGCAGGCCCGCGCTGCGAATCAGCACGTGCTGCCGCCGATGAAACTTGCCCGCGGCGACGCCGGCGCGAAGATCGCGCGTGCGGCGCACCACGACGCTGGTGAAATGCTGCTCGGCGGCCAGGAGCAGTTCTATCTGGAAGGCCAGATTTCGTATGCAGTGCCGAAGGACGACGACGGCATGCATGTCTACTGTTCGACCCAGCACCCGACAGAAATGCAGCACCTGGTGGCGCACGCGCTGCACGTGCCGTCGCACAACGTGCTGGTCGAATGCCGCCGCATGGGCGGCGGCTTCGGCGGCAAGGAATCGCAATCGGGCCTGTTCGCCTGCTGCGCCGCGATTGCCGCGTGGAAGCTGCTGTGCCCGGTGAAGCTGCGTCCGGACCGCGACGACGACATGATGATTACGGGCAAGCGCCACGATTTCCACTACACCTACGAAGTCGGCTACGACGACAAGGGCGTGATCGACGGCGTGAGCGTCGACATGACCTCGCGCTGCGGCTTCTCCGCCGACCTCTCCGGTCCCGTGATGACGCGTGCGCTGTGCCACTTCGACAACGCGTACTGGCTGTCGGACGTGACGATCGACGGTTTCTGCGGCAAAACCAACACGCAGTCGAATACCGCGTTCCGCGGCTTTGGCGGCCCGCAGGGCGCGTTCGCGATCGAATACATCATGGACAACATCGCGCGCTCGCTGGGCGAAGATTCGCTCGACGTGCGCCGCCGCAATCTGTATGGCAAGACCGAGCGGAATCAGACGCCGTACGGCCAGGTTGTCGAAGACAACGTGATCCACGAACTGATCGATGAACTGGAAGCCACCAGCGAGTACCGCGCGCGTCGCGCTGAGATCCAGAAGTTCAACGCGAACAACGACGTCCTGAAGAAGGGGATGGCGCTCACGCCGGTGAAGTTCGGCATTGCGTTCAACGTGACGCACTTTAACCAGGCCGGCGCGCTGGTGCACATCTATACCGACGGCTCGGTGCTGGTGAATCACGGCGGCACGGAGATGGGCCAGGGGCTCAACACGAAGGTCGCGCAGGTGGTCGCGCATGAACTCGGCATCAGCTTCAACCGCGTGCGCGTCACGGCAACCGACACCAGCAAAGTGGCGAATACGTCGGCCACCGCCGCTTCGACCGGTTCCGATCTGAACGGCAAGGCAGCGCAGGACGCCGCGCGCCAGTTGCGCGAGCGCCTCGCCGCCTTTGCCGCGGTTCGTTACGGCGCGGGCGAGGTGAGCGCCGCGAGCGTGCGCTTCGGTCACGACCGTGTGGCAGTGGGCGACGCCGTGGTGCCGTTCGAGGAAATCATCGCCAAGGCGTATCTCGCCCGTGTGCAGTTGTGGTCGGATGGCTTCTACGCGACGCCGAAGCTGTACTGGGATCAGTCGAAGCTGCAGGGTCGGCCGTTCTACTACTACTCGTATGGCGCAGCCGTGGCGGAAGTCGTGATCGACACGCTGACCGGCGAAATGCGCGTGCTGCGCGCCGATGCGCTGCATGACGTCGGTGAGTCACTGAATCCGGCACTCGATGTCGGTCAGGTGGAAGGGGCCTTTATTCAGGGCATGGGCTGGCTGACAACCGAAGAGCTGTGGTGGAACCCCGCCGGCAAGCTGATGACTCATGCGCCGTCCACGTACAAGATTCCGACCGTGAACGACACGCCGCCGGACTTCCGCGTGAGGCTCTTCAAGAACAGGAATGCGGAGGACAGCATTCACCGTTCGAAGGCCACGGGCGAGCCGCCGCTGTTGCTGCCGTTCTCGGTATTCTTCGCAGTCCGTGACGCGGTGGCAAGCGTGGGCGACCACAAGGTCAACCCGCCGCTGAACGCGCCCGCGACGAGCGAAGAGATCCTGAAGGCGGTCGTGGCTGTGCGTGCTGCTACGGCCGCAACCCGTCAATAATCGAAGCGCTACCGGAATGCTCGCGATGGACATGTCTTCTTTCGTTCAGATCGGCCGGCGCAGCAGTCATGCTGTGTCGCGCCCGGCACCGATGCACATCGTGCTGTTCGGCGCGGGCCACGTCGGGCATGCGCTCATCGCCTTGCTGGGGAGCCTGCCGTGCGTCGTGCAGTGGGTCGACGAGCGTGACGAACTGTTCCCTGACGAAGTCCCCGCCAACGTGCAGGTCGAGGCCACCGACACGCCCGACGCGATCGTCGACACCGCACCGGCCGGCGCGTACTTCCTCGTGATGACGCACAATCACGCGCTCGATTTTTCGCTCGCCGCACGCATCATGCGGCGACGCGATTTCACCTACTTCGGCATGATCGGCTCGAAGACCAAGCGCGTGAAGTTCGAGCGGCGGCTCATGGAGCGCGGTGTGGATCCGGAACGGCTGGAGGAGATGACGTGTCCGATCGGCGTGGGCGGCATCGTCGACAAGGCGCCGCAGTCGATCGCGGTGGCGGTGTGCGCCGAGTTGTTGCAAGTTCGCTCGCGGCAGACGGTGCGACCCGTGTCGGAGCTGATGTCGCGTGAGGTTTGCGCGAGCGTTTGAACTGGCGTTCGAGCGGACGTCCGAGTGGGCGTTTGCTTGACTGCCTGATCGGAGTTGGCGCGGCTCCATCCGTGGCGTGCTTACGCCAAAACTTTCCCCACCGCCCCCGTCCGCTTCGGCCTCCGCGCCTTTTGCGCCACCAGGCGCTCCGATACCTGCGACATCAATGTCCGCAACCAGCCGACGTCGCTCGGGCGGTCCGGCTGCGGATGCCACAACTGATAGCACTTGATGCGCGGAAACGGAATCGGCACGTCGACTACGGCGAGCGGCAGGATGTTCGCGTAGTGCGTCGCAAAGCGGCGGGTCGTCGTGAAGATCAGGTCCGATTGCAGTAGGACTTGCGGCACGAGGCCGAAGTAGGGCAACGTCGTCACGATGTGCCGCTCGGCGCGGGCCCGCGCAAAGCCGGTATCGATCGCGCCGCCGCTGGCGCCGCTGTACGGCGTCGGCGCGAGATGCGGGGCTGCCAGGTAGGTTTCCCGCGTCATCGGCGCCTGCGCGAGCGGATGGTCCGCACGCATCAGACACACCACCGTATCGGCGAACAGATCGCTTTTCTCGAAGCGCGTATCGGGCTTCGGCCAGTTGCCGATCACCAGGTCCAGTTCACCGGCATCGAGCGCGGCCGAATGGTCGAGCGTGGGGGTCAGCGATTCGATTTCCAGGCGAGCGTGGGGTGCCTCCTCGCGGAACTGCGCGATCACGGTCGGCATGAAGAAATCGTTCAGATAGTCGGGCGCTGCAACCCGAAAGGTGCGGCGCGAGCGGCCCGGATCGAAGTCGCCGTGGGGCGTCGCGACAAAATCCACTTCACGCAGCACCTGTTGCGCGGATGGCAGCAGCGATGCGCCGTATTCCGTGGGCACCATGCCGGATTTGCCGCGTACGAGGATCGGGTCGTTCAGCGTCTCGCGCAGCCTGCGCAGCGCGGTGCTGATCGCGGGCTGGGTCTGGTTCAGGCGCAGCGCCGTCTGGGTGACGCTGCGCTCGACGAGCAGCGTACGCAGTACGCGCACGAGCCAGATATCGAGGGAGGCGGCAGTGTCGTCCATGGATCAGGTGCGCGGATCAGACTCGGGTGGTGCGCCGTTCGAAGCCCCCAGCCGGGCGGCTCGCGAAGCGGGGCGCGAAGTCCATAACCTTAGGCCTGTTTGCCGTGCGCCCGCCATAGCGGGCGCGGTATGGCCAGAATCACATGCCGGACAGGGCGTGCGTGGGCGGCGCGATGCCACCACGCCGCTTCGATGCACCGTGAGCGAGCCGACATCCAGCGTTCAGTTTGCCGGGCGGCTCAGCCGTTTAGCCTTCAGCTTTTCAGCCCGGACGGCAGCGAACTGATCCGCTTCACTTCCTTCGACTCCAGCCAGTTCGGCGTGCGCGCGCAGTACAGCACCATCGGCAGCGCGTCTTCGCCCCAGAACAGCTGATCGTTGAGCCAGAAGGTCGGCACACCGAACACACCCAGTGCGATGGCATCGGCAGTGTTGCGGCGCAACTGCGCCTTGACCTCTTCACGCTGGATCAGCTCGGGGCCGTCCGGCAAGCCGACCCGTTCGCACAACTCGGCAAAGTTTTCGTCGCTCGACGGATCGCGCCCCTCGCGCCAGATAAAGCGGAAAATCTCCCGCACGCAGTTGATGTCCGCCTTGGCCGCGACGGCGAGCAGCAGCGGTTTGGTCGAATCGAACGGATGGGCCGGCGGCATCTTGAACGGAATGCCAAGCTGATCGGCGCGAAATAGCGCGTGACGGTACATGAACACGCGCTTGGCGGGCACGCCATAAGAGGCACGCTGGCCCCAATGCTGATACAGATCGCTCAGTACAACCGGCGTGACGCCGAACGGAAAGCCCGGCCATTTGTCATGTTGCTCGAGCAACAGGTACGTAAACGGCGAGACGAAGTCGTAAAACCACAACGGTTGCGTGGCGTCGATGCCATCGGTCATAAATCTCTCCCGGATTGCTCGGACCTGGACGGAATGTTAGCTGGGGCAGAGGCTGCTGCGCGTCGGTCAGGCGAGCTTATTACGCGCGTCTGCTAAACCATCCAGTTTGTCGTGATCTTACGCGGAGCCGGAGCCCTGTGCAGTGCCTGATCGTTCTCAGCGCTTGCTGAAATACGCTGTTCTCAGGCCACCTGCATCGTTGCCGGCTCGTTATGTGACTCTTGCGTGGCGGCTACGCCACAGGTTCGGGCCTGTCATGCGGCTTGATGCGGTGTGGTGGACGGCTCGTCCGGGGCGCCGGAGTCGTGCGGACTTTCTGCCTGCACCGACGGACGTGCCTCTTCCACAGGATGATCACCGCCGTGCGTCAGCCGATCGCGCACGAAGCCGATATGCTCGCGCAGCACATAAAACTGGTCCGCGTAGGCGAGCGGCATTTTCAGTCCGTTGACCGATTCCTCGATCGCATCGAGCTGCTCGATCAGCGACTGGCGCTCCTCGGCCGAGGTGTCGCTGAGCGCGCTGCGTTCGATGGCGATCAGCGCGCCGTACCAGCGGTAGATGCGCGATTTCACCCGCCACGCATACAGCGACGGCACCAGCCGCAGCGCCGGCACCAGCAGCACGATCAGCGGCACCACGACCACCAGCAGGCGGTCGGCGAGGCTCGCAAGCCAGAACGGCAGGATTCGGTACAGGAAACTCTTGCCGGACTTGTAGTAGCGCGCGGCGTCGTCGCTGATCGGGAAGTCGTGCGCGAGCGGCGCCGGGAACTCGCCCGCATGCTGCATCACGTTGGCCTTGCCGTGTACTTCGCGCGCCGCTTCGATCAGCAGATCGGAGAGCGCCGGATGCAGCGAGTCGCGCGCCACCAGCTCCTCGGTCGGCGCGACCATCTGGATCGGCGACGGCGGCAGGTTCTTGCCTAGATCGAAGGCGCCCATCGGCAGCTGGATCTGCGTCAGGTACGGAAAGCGCCGGGCGTACGCTTCGGCCTGGGTGAAATTGTAGAACTGCACGTTGGGCGTGCGGTAAAGCTTGCCCATCACCGGCGGCTGCGCGGAATCGCCGGTCAGGAAGGCCGCGTCGACCTGGCCCGAAACCAGCGCCTGGGCGGCATCGTCGCCCGACAGCGGCAGCAGTTTGGTGCTGCCGCCTGGTTCGATGCCGTTGGCCTTCAGGAGCGCCAGCGCCAGCTCGCGCGTGCCGCTGCCCTCTGCGCCGATCGCAAGGCGCAGTCCTTTGAATTCGGACAGACGGGTGACGGTGGGGCCGTGGTAGAAGATGGCGAGCGGCACGTAGGCCACGCTGCCGATCGACATCAGCCCGGTCGGCACCGGGCCAGGCGCCACGCCGTCCTGCACGAAACCCACGTCGACCTTGCTATGCGCGTCGGCGAGGCGCTGGAGGTTGTCGGCGGAGCCCTCGGAGGGCAGCACGTTGAGCGTGATGCGGTTGCGCGCGAGGATCGCCTTGTACTTCTGCGCGGCATTCCAGAACGAACTGCCTTCGGGACCGGTGGTGATCGTCAGCGTATCGGGTGGCGCGGGCTGGATCAGGCGCACGGCGACCCAGATGGCGGCGGCGCTGACCAACAGGATCGGACCGAACGACACCGCCAGATCGCGCCAGGAGATCGCCACGAAACGGGCGACGAGGCGGGCAGGTTTGCGGCCGGTGGGAGGCTTCATTGGATTGGCGTGACGGCGACGGTCGTTCGGTGGATGGAGTGGATTCAGGCCGGCTGCAAGCCGCGCTGCGGCACGCGGTGCCGGCCCGATTCGCCCAGCGGGGCGCCGCCTGGCCCTCGCGGTGGCGGGGCCGCCGCTCCAGGCGGCATACTCGCGCCGATGGTACATGAGATTGATGCCGCGGCGGCAGGTACGGCGCGGGTGCGGTTCCACAAACCCGTAACAAAACGTGAACCAGGAGTGAACCAGGCGCGGATCGGGTGTGGGCCGCACGCATCGGGTGGCCGGCGTCCATTGCTAAACCCTTTGCGCTTCTGGCGCGTGTAGATTAAATTGTGCATCGCTGCCGTGATTCAACGTTTGCGCAGCGCGACCCGGCGCGACAAAGTAGAACCGGGCGCGTTGGCGGACTTCGCGGCTCGCTGGCTGGTGCGTCGCAATGCGATGGCCCGGGCCAGCATCTCTCGCCTCTCGCACCCGTGTCGAAGCCCAATCGGCCGTGGCCCAGCCGCGCCTATGCGCGCGCCGCGACGGCCGCCCGAAGTCGTAACGAAGCCGCTTGTTAGATGCGGTCATAACCGAAGTAAACAGGAGAAATCATGAAATCGGTCGATTTTCTGAAGGCGCTGGGTGGTGTGGTGGCGGTGGTTGTCGCGTGCAACACGTACGCGCAGTCAAGCGATGCAACGGGCACGACGGGCGCCGCACCGGCCGCTCCGAGCGCCAAGACGGTCAAGAAAGCGGACCGTACACTGGGTCGCAAAGTGCGCAGCGCGCTGGCCAAGGCTCAGGGTATCGACGTGTCGAGCATCGCTGTGCGCTCGCGTGGCGGCGCAGTGACGCTGACGGGCTCGGTGCCTGACCAGGGTCAGGTCGACAAGGCCGGCGAAGTCGCCAAGGGTGTCGACGGAGTGACGTCGGTGTCGAACAAGCTGACGGTGGTTCTGCCGAACTGATCGGCCGCGGCGCGTGCGCCGCAGTGTCTGGAACGGGCTCCGGCGTTTCGCCGGGGCCCGTTCTGCTTTGGGGACCGGGGCGACGCAGTAGAGGACGCTGCGAAGCTGGCCGATGCGAGCGATATGCGCGGTGCGCTATGACACACAAATTTCGCGGGTTGAGGCGTACTGTAAGGGCTTGGAACCGGAGTGAACCCGGAGTGACCCGAAATGGACACCACGCAACAGCGCTATACGGACCTGCCGATCGGCGATCGGGCAGCCTTCGAACTGGTGTGCGCGCGGCACGGCTTCGCGCCGGCGCACTTTGAGATCACCGGGTCGGCGGATCCGGACGATATCGACCATCACCGCCGGCTCGTGACCGTGCGGCGCGGCGGCTGGGCCCAGTCGTATCGTGCCGACGAGGCCGGCTACTGGGTGCGGCAGTTCGAAACCGACCTGACCTGCCGGTTCTTCAAGTAGCGGGCGGGGGCAGGTCGGGCCGCAAGGCGCGGCGGCCCGCGCCTCAGGACATCACCAGTTTCACGCCCACCAGCGTCAGCGTGGCGGCGAGGATGTTGCGCAGCAGCGCATCCGGCGCCCGCGCAGATAGGTAACTGCCGATCGCAATGCCCGGCAGCGAGCCCACCAGCAGGGACAGCAGCATCGACCAGTCGATCGAGCCGAGCAGCCAGTGGCCGGCGCCGGCGAGTAGCGTCAGCGGCACGGCATGGGCGATGTCCGAGCCGACGATCCGCGTCGTGGGCAGCCGCGGGTACAGCAGCAACAGCACCGTCACGCCGATCGCCCCCGCGCCCACCGAAGTCAGCGATACCAACACCCCCAGCACCGCCCCCGTCAGTACGGTCAAGCCGAGCGTGCGGCCCTGGGTGAGCGAGCTCTCGCGGCCCGCGCCGAGTTTGGCGAGTTGTGGCCGGAACACCAGCGCCACCGACGTGATCAGCAAGGCCGCGCCCAGCACGATCTGGATCAACCGGCTCGCGCCCGGCGTATCCATGCCATAGCGGTGCAGCAGGATCAGCGTGACGGTGGCCGCGGGGACGCTGCCGGCGGCAAGCCGCGTGGTCACCTGCCAGTCCACCGATCCCTTCAGGCCGTGCACCAGCGTGCCGGTTGCCTTGGTGGCGGCGGCGTACAGCAGGTCGGTGCCGACCGCGGTGGCGGGGTGGATCTTGAACAGCAGGACCAGGATCGGCGTCATCAGCGAGCCGCCGCCGACGCCCGTCAGTCCGACGAGGAAGCCGACGAACAGGCCGGAGAACGAATACAGGAGTTCGATATGGGGGAGTGCCATGGGGCGGACCGCTACCGGTCGTATGGGGTTGCGAACCGCATCCTCGAGCCTGGCGCGTCCCACGGCAGAGGTGGGATTCGCGGCGCGAACCGGTGCGGCAAAGGCGCTATTGTCGCAAAACTGGCGGGTCAGCGTGTCCGCTGCTTTCACGGAGCCATCGGCGTGGCGCCGATCCCCCATCGGGGTGATATCTGCTGATAAGGGGTCCATGCAAAATCAATCTTCGCACATGGTGCATGGATCCCTTTCAGGAGAGTGGAGATGAGCAAGAAAGTTGCCGAGATCATTGTGGAGACCCTCGCTGCAGCCGGCGTCAAACATTGCTACGGAATCGTGGGCGACACGCTGAATCTCATCGCCCACCACATCAACGAGAGCGAGATCGAGTGGGTCCATGTGCGCCACGAGGAGGCAGGCGCGTTCGCCGCCGAAGGCGAAGCCATGTTGACCGGCAACCTGACGGCCGTCGCCGGAAGCTGCGGCCCCGGCAGTCTTCACTTCATTAACGGCCTGGTGGACGCCAACCGCAATCGGGCGCCGGTTATCCTCATTGCTACCCAGGTGGCGAGCGAGGAACTCGGCTTCAACTTTCCGCAAGAGGTCGACTTCAAGGCGATCTACGGCTCGTGCAGCGTGTTCTGCGACATGATCATTACGCCGGAGCAGGCGCGCCGCAAGACGGTGATCGCCTGTCAGACCGCCATTGCGAAGGGTGGGGTGGCCGTGCTGATCGTGCCGGTCGACATTGCCCACGCCAGTGCGAACGACAACGTCCCGTATTCCGTGCACACGAACGTGCCGATGGTCCGGCCGAGCGACGCCGACCTCGACCGCGTTGCCGAGATCCTCAATTCGGGCGACAAGATTGCGATCTATGGCGGTTCGGGATGCCGCGGCGCCCACGCTGAAATTCTCGCGGTGGCCGAGCGGCTCAAGGCGCCGATTGCGCACACGTCCCGCGCCAAGGACGTGCTCGAGCACGACAACCCGTACAACGTCGGCATGACCGGGATTATCGGCGGCGAAGCGGGCTATCTGGCGGTCTCCGAATGCGAGACCTTGCTACTGCTCGGCGCCGACTTCGCGTGGCGGCAGTTCTATCCGGAGAAGGCCAAAATCGTCCAGATCGACCTTGCGCCCGATCATCTCGGCCGCCGCCATCCGGTCACGCTCGGACTGGTGGGCGATATCAAGTCCACCATGGAGGCATTGCTGCCGCGCCTCAAGCCGCGCACGTCGACCGAGTTCCGCGACAAGCTCGTCGCACGGCATGCTCAGGCGCTCGAAACCCACCGCTCCAAGGCTGTGGCCTCGGACCGCGGAACGATTCCACCCATCTATCTGACCGAGCTGATCAACCGCCACGCAACGGACGATGCGATCTTCTGCGCCGACGACGGCACGCCCACGGTGTGGCTCTATCGGCACATCGAGACGAATGGAAAACGCCGGGTGTTTTCGAGTCTGCTGCACGGCACGATGGCGGCGGCCATGCCGATGGCATTGGGCCTGCAAAAGTGCCAGCCGGGCCGCCAGGTGATTGCAATGTCCGGCGACGGCGGTATCGCCATGCTGTTCGGTGAGCTTATGACGATCGTGCAGGAGAAGCTGCCCATCAAGGTGGTGGTGTTCGATAACGGCAAGCTGGGATTTATCGACATCGAGCAGAAGTCCGAAGGCATGCTGCCGCTCTATACGGGCCTGCAAAACCCCGACTTCGGCAAGGTCGCGGAAGTGATCGGACTGTGGGGGCGCACGGTGACGAAATCCGACGAGCTCGAAGACGCTGTCGTCGCCTGGCTGAACGAGCCTGGCCCCGCGCTGCTCAACGTCAAGGTGGATACGATGACGCTCGTGATGCCGCCGAAGATCGAGTGGGGCGCGGCGTACGGGATGGTCCTGTATTCGGCGAAAGCCCTGCTGCAGGGACAGTCCGCCGACGTGTTCGCGATGATCCGCGAAAACTTATAGGACTGGCCCGCATTGAGGCGTCGCGACCATGGACATGGGACTCATCAACGGCAGCGCCGACGATCAGCGGTGGTTGCACATGCTGGCCTTGCTTGCCCCGGTGTCGTCGCCCTGGGCCGAGCGGGATGCCGAAGCTCGCCTGGCTTCGACGGCACGGCATGGCAAAGGTCGGGACTCCAGACGAAACGCTGCCTGCGTCGAGATACTGGAGCGTCTTTCACCCACTTCGATCGTGATTTCCTGGGCCGACGCGACGTCAGGCCGGTATGGCGAGCAGACCTGGAATTTGCGTACGGCTCGTCGTAAGGGCGTGTGTTCGGTGAGTGGCGAACCCATTTTGCCGGGGGCCCCGGTCTATCGCCCGAACGTGCGGCAAAGCAGTGCGAGCAACACCCATCAGTCGATTTCGGCGGCGGCGATTGCACGGCTGGAAAGGGGAGAACCCGCTCGCCTGACGGCGGGGGTGTTGACTGCTGGACAGCGCGGTTGAGCGCGACTAATTCAATGAACTCGCGTGTGGCGTTCATGTGCGCTGCCCGCCACACGCGTTGCCGAATCGAACTGCGATTCGGCTGGGTCCTTAGCCTGAGTCCTTATCGATCTTGGCTTAATGCTTCTTGGTTGTGGACGACGAAGCCGGCGTCACCCGAATGGGTGGCGCGCCCGAAGGCAACGTGGCCGGCGCGGACTTTTTGTCCTGCTTCGGTTTCTTGACTTCGCGATTGCTGCGCATTTGACCTTTTGCCATGACAAGACTCCCGTTTGCATGTGTGCCCGGCGAAATGTCCGAGCCTCCACTCAGTGTGCGCTGAATTGTCTGCGCTGTCGCGCAACATTTGCGCCAGCAAGCCGGACGTCGTTCCGCACTGCTTGCCTCGCTTCAATATCGAGTCTTGAGGATGGGGTTCATCCCACCTTATTGCGCGGTATTGAGTCGCTAACGTGCGCGAATATCCTTCATCCGCCAATTGGCCGAAATCGCCGATTGATCTTTGTGCGCAAGCCAGTCATATTTTGCGCGTGCCGCGCTCAACAGGCGGACATGTCTGTTCTCGCAACGTGAGTGGCGGTTCGGCCAATGCTTAGTGATATCACTTCCGATCAGCCCGATTTCACACAGTGCCGGCACTGTGGTGCGACCTTAGCTACCCGTTTGCTGTCCTGTCCTTCTTGTGGCGCCAACCAGGCCGACTCGCTCGACCCGCTCGGCTGGTTGCCACCGAAGTCCTCGTCGGCGACAGCCCGCCTGCCTGCCCCTGCTGCCTCCATCAAACCGCAACTCGCCGCGCCCGCTGCGTGGAACACGCCCGCAGGCGCTGAGGACGACCGCTTTTACGCCAGGCACGATCCGTGGGGCGGGCCGGGGCGATCTCGCCGGCTGCCGGGTGTGGTGTTGGTCTTGCTGTCGGGGTTGGCGTTGCTGGTTGTAGCTGGGGTGGCGTACTTTGGATTGCGGTCGGGTCGCGAGGTGGGCAATGTGGCGCCGAAAGCCGTGTTCGGCTCGGTCACGACTAGTCAGAGCGCGGCCGTGCCTGCCTCGGGGGTGCGCAGTCCTGGCGCGCAGAGTTCGGCGGTACAAACCTCAACCGCGCAGACTTCGACCCAACAAACCGCGGCTACTCAAACCTCGACTACCCAAGCCGCTCAGGTCACAAACCCTGCTGCCGCGAAGCCATCCACGGCTCCCAAGCCAGCCGCCGCGCCCAAGCCGACCACCTCTCCCAAGCCTGTCGAAACGCTCGCAGCGACGCCTCATCACGCAACGCCTCCCGCGCCTCCAACAGCTCCAACGCCTGCAACGAAGCGCGACATCGCAGGCAACCAGAACCCGACGCGCCCCGATGTACAGGCGGATGTCACGAGGAATCTGCAAATCGCCCGCGCGATGCTGCAGCGGGACAACCTGTCCGCTGCTGAATCACGGCTCACGGCGGTCCTCAACGTCCAGCCGAAGAACCGCGATGCGCTCAGCATGCGCGCCGACCTGAGCGCGCGCGAACAGCAACGCGACGCCGCGCTCGATGTCGCGCGCGGTTGCGAATACATGAGCCGCTGGACCTGTGCCTGGCACAATGCCGGCAGCGCGCTGGTGATCGACTCGGGCAGCGCGGACGCGAAGCGTATCGTCGCCGAGGCGATGCATGAGGCCCAGACGGAGCGCAGACCGGCGACGGCGCCCAGCGCCGAGGCGCCACACGAGCCGGCGTCGCCGCCTGCTCCGCATCATTGAATGCGTGTTCTTGGGAAATGGGAAAGGTTGGACCGTTGCTAACGAAGCAGATCGGCCCTCAAGACCGCGTGTCGTCTCCGGAAGTCGGCGGGGGCTCAAGCTTCAAGGCTTCCTTTCCGCCGGCTCATCCGCCGGCTTCTCCGGCAGTGGCTGATCGAGGCCCGGTTCGACGGGCGTGGGAATAGCGTCGCCAATCGGTTTTGAGACCGGAGTGGCAGGTTCGTCAGCGGGTTGCTCGGGGTCCTTCTCTGCATCGCGGGGCGCGCTCGTCACGTTGATCTCCCTGGCAGGAGTGGAGGTATGGAACGAGCAGCAATCCCTGTTCCACCGTCCCCAACTACGTGGCGGACCCGGCCCGAGCCGTCCACTCAGACCCGGCCGGACAACGGATCGACCCCAACCTAATCCGACTTCTGCGCGACCTGCAACTCACCCCACGTTACCAGGATCTTCTGAATGCTCCGCGCATACGCATCGCGCAGCCTCGGCGACTCCGAGTGATACGCACCGATCGCGCGCCAGGTGTTGCCGTACTTCACCATCTTTTGCTTGAGCAGCCAGGCCGCCACATACACGTTCACGCACGGATCGGTGAGGGCGCGATGGGGGACGCCCTCGCGGGCGAGATCGCCGAAATGGATGGAGTTGATCTGCAACTGGCCGACGTCGATCGAGCCGTTCGCGTTGCGATTGATCGCGCTCGCGTCGCCCTTCGATTCGAACCATGCCACGGCGCGCAGCACCGAAGGGTTGACCCCCTGGTAGGCGGCGGCCTGGTTAAAGCAATCCTCCGCGTGCGCGGCGCCGCACAACAGCGACAGGACGAGGGCTGCGTAGGCATGCCGCACGGCATGGCCCGCATGGGTGGCCCGGCGGCGTGCAGCCGCCGGAGCGATGGGTTGTTCGTTCGACACGGCTGGAGCCTCCGCGTGCTGGCGATGGGTGATGGAGCCCGGTGTGGCGTGGGCGCTTTGCGGTTACTCGGGAATGACGGGTGATGCGGGTAACGCAGGTTAGTGCGCGTTGATGCGGGTTGAAGCCGGCGTGCCGGCGCTACTTGGCAAGCGCGAGATCGAGCTGCTTTTCGATGCCGCCGAGGTACGCATGCGAGGCATCGGAGACCACGAGGTGCGCCGTCGGCGGCACCCATTTCCGGTCCTGGGTGCGGACCTTCTTTTTCTTGCTCGACGGTTTGACGGGCGGCTCGTCGTCGTCATCGGTGGCGGGCGGCAGCATGGCGAGGGTCGGCAGCGGCGGATACACCTTGTCCGCCGCAGCCGCCGCGGGCGGTATGGACGCCACGGTCACGGCTGCCCCGGGCTGCACGTCGCTGCCCGGCTGGCCCGCAAACGCGGACGTCGCCAGCAGCAGGCTGGTTGTCAGTAAGGTCAGGCGATACATAAACTCGGCTTCCTTATTGCGTGGGCTTGATCGATACGCTGTACGGCTGATTCGCACCGGCCGTCAGGTTATCGAGGCTCAGCCGGACCGCATGTTGGGCCGGCACGCCTCGCCAGATGGCCTGGTTGAGGTACGGCAGGTCCTGCCCCAGCGCCGTCACGAGAATAGTGGTCGGCTGTTTTTGCGCTGCAGCAAGCGCGCCCGCTTTGGCGAGCACGGCGGTCAGTTGCGGATCGCGTGCGCCGAGTGCATCCGGCGGAATCGTGAAGCTCATGATCTCGTTGCTGACCGGCGGCTTCGGCGCTTGCGTGGCGGTCACCGGAGGCATTTGCGCGCATCCGGCCAATGCGAGAAGGGCCACGAAAAACCATAGCTGCTTCACAAGAGGCTCCCTTAAGTGTCGTCGACGCTATGAACGCGTTTTCGGCAGGCTTAGGCGGGAACTTGATATGCAGAACGCAAACGTTTGGCAAAAAAGAAAACGTATCTCAAGATTGGCCGTGAGGCGTGAGTCAACGGCTTGCCGGCCCGCGTCCGGAAGTAAAGTTGCCCTGCACGGTCGTGCGGGTCAGCGGGCGCTTTTACCTGGTGGGCGGTGCCGAAAGATCAGACAATAACGGCGTAGCCATTGCGTGCGCACACACCGTTTTTAATGCAACGTCCACCGGAGGAAACGTGAACGACACCGCCAGGGAGCTTGCGGCCAAGCTCATCAGAAACTTCAACGAGGTCGAATTGAATGCCGAAGTCCGGGCGCCGCTTTACGAAACGCTGTGCACCCGGCTGGCGTCGGGGACGGCGGCACAGAAACTCGGTGCTTCGATCGATATCGTCGCGCCGGGCAAGTGCTCATGTCCCTATCACTTTCATTATGCGCAGGAGGAGATGTTCGTGATCCTCGATGGCGAAGGCACGTTGAGAGTGGCGGGCGAGCTGCTGCCGATCCGCGGTGGCGACGTCATTTTCATTCCGCCTGGTCCGCAATATCCGCATCAGATCGTCAACTCATCCGAGGCGCCGTTGAAGTATCTGTCCATCAGCACGCGCGACGATCCGGAGGTGGTCGAGTATCCCGATTCCGGCAAGTACCAGGCTATCGTGCGCGGCGCACGCGGTGGGCTGTTCACTGCGATTCAGCGCAAGGAAAATTCGCTCGATTACTGGGACGCCGAGCCGTGAGCGCCGAGGTTGGTTGAGCGCGCAACCATTGCGCGCGAATATTGACCACGCCAACACGATACGGGGATCGCCTATAGAATGCGCCGTCCGCGCAACCTTGGCGGGAATGATCTTCCGCCAAAAGGAGTGCGGCTTGAATCTGAAGCAAACAGTTAGAAAAGCGCGGCCAACCGATCTGCCGATGGTCTACAAGGGCGAGCTCCATTACATCCAGACCATCGAACCCGAGCACGAGCAGCGCTGGAAGGATGCCATGCATTCCCACTTGCGACAGTGGACCTCCGCACTCGAGCGCATGTTCGTCGTCGAGCAGGACGGTGTGCCGGTGGGATATTGCTTCTGGGAAGCGATCGACGGCGCAGCCTGTCTCGCCTCGATCTATGTAGTGAACGAGTGTCGTCAACGCGGTCTCGGCCGTCTGCTGCTCGATCAGTATATTGACGATGCGCGTGCGCGCGGCTTTGCGAAACTGACCTTGAGTGTGTTCCTCGGCAACCCGGCGCGCTTCCTCTACGAGTCCGCGGGTTTTCAATGCGTGAGGACCGGTGCGGAATACCTCGACTACGAATATCCGCATGCCGTGCCGACGAACGCAACACCTTAACGCGCGCTTACAGAAGATGTGTTCTGCATAACGCAGCGCGCCTTGCCGGGCGGCAGGGCGCGCTGAGCCTCGCCTCTATGAGATTTATGCAAACGCCTATTGGCGAGGAATAGAATGGTGGCCCCGCGTTAAGGAAACCATCCATGTCCCTCTCGCAAGAAGCCAATCCTCTACTCGAAGAATGGCAAACACCTTACGGTTTACCGCCGTACGATCGCATTCTCCCCGAGCATTTCTCACCCGCCTTCGATGCCGCGATGCTGCAGCATAAGCGCGAGATCGAAGCCGTTGCCACACTCACTGACGCACCCACTTTCAATAATTGCGTAGCCGCGTTCGATGCGTGCGGCGAATGGCTGAACCGCATCGAAATGGTGTTCTACAACCTCGCGTCAAGCGAGACTTCGCCCGCGTTGCAGGCGATCGAGCGCGAGTTGTCGCCGCGTCTGGCGGCGCATTCGAGCGCGGTCTACCAGAACGAAGCGTTGTTCGCGCGACTCCATGCGCTCTATGAAAAGCGCAACAGTCTCGGCTTGACGACCGAGCAACTGCGTTTGCTCGAACGTTTTCATCTGGACTTCGAGCTCGCCGGCGCCACGCTCGCCGCGCAGGACAAAGCGCGTTTCGCGGCGATCGTCGAGGAACTGGCTGCGCTGTCCACGCAGTTCTCGCAGAACGTGCTTGCCGACGAGTCGTCTTTCGCCTTGACGCTTGCCACGCCCGACGAGCGTGCCGGCCTGCCGCCGTTCGTTCTGGACGCGGCCTTGCAGGCGGCGAGCGAACGCGGTCTGCCGGAAGGCACGCATGTGATTACGCTGTCGCCGTCGCTCGCGGAGCCGTTTCTGACGTTCTCCGAGCGGCGCGATCTGCGCGAGCAGGTCTGGCGCGCGCGCGGCGCACGCGGTGCCCAGGCCGGCGAGCACGACAACCGCCCGCTGGCGGCGCGGATCGTGGCGCTGCGCCAGGAGCAAGCGGCACTGCTGGGCTATGCGACCTATGCCGAGTACAAGCTGGCCGATCGCATGGCGCCTTCCGTGGCGGCTGTGGACGAACTGCTGCAGCGTGCCTGGAAGCCTGCCATCAGCAAGGCGAAGCACGACCGCGAGCGCCTGAATGCGCTAGCGGTGGAGCTCGGCCAGCCGACGCCGATTGCCGCATGGGACTGGCGCTATCTGTCGGAGAAGGTGCGGCAGAAAAACTTTGCCATCGACGATGCGCAGGTCAAGCCGTACTTCTCGCTCGACGCGATGTTGACCGCGATGTTCGATTGCGCCTCGCGGCTCTTCGGCGTGCGTTTCAAGGAACGTCACGGCATTCCGCTCTATCACCCCGACGCGCGTCTATGGGAAGTGATGGACTCCGAAGGAAAAATGATCGGCGTGTTCATCGGCGACAACTTCGCGCGGCAGACCAAGCGCAGCGGTGCGTGGATGAGCCTCTTGCGCTCGCAGTCGGGCCGCAACGGCGGCACGTTGCCGATCGTGCTGAACAACAACAACTTCGCCAAGGGTTCGCCGGCGCTGTTGAGCTTCGACGATATCCGCACGCTGTTTCACGAGTTCGGTCATGGGCTGCACGGCCTGATGTCGAACGTGCAGTATGAGCGCCTGGCGGGTACCAACGTGCTCAGGGACTTCGTGGAACTGCCGTCGCAGTTGTTCGAGAACTGGGCGCGGGAGCGTGAAGTGCTGTTGCGTCATGCGCGTCACGTCGAAACCGGCGAGCCGATTCCGGCGGAACTGCTCGAACGTTTGCAGGCGGCGAGCCGCTTCAATCAGGCCTTCACCACCGTGCAGTATGTCGGCCCGGCGCTGCTCGATATGGCCTTGCACGCGCGCACCGACAACACGCCCGTGGATATCGCGCAGTTCCAGGCAGAGCAGGCTGCGCGGCTTGGTGTGCCTGAGGATATCGGCATGCGTCACTACCTGCCGCATTTCCAGCACCTGTTCTCGGGCGACAGCTACGCGGCGGGTTACTACGTCTACATGTGGGCCGAGGTGCTGGAGGCGGATGGCTACGCCGCCTTCGAGGAGGCCGGCGATCCGTTCGACCGCGCCACCGCCGAGCGCCTGCTGAAGTGGATATACAGCGTGGGCAACTCGATCGATCCGGCGACGGCCTTTAGGACCTTCCGCGGGCGCGATCCGTCGGTCGAGCCGATGCTGGAAAAACGCGGCTTGCTGGAAACCTCCGCGCTGGGCTGACGCAGCGCGTAGTGTCATGTTGGAACGGTCGGGCGCATCTACCGGGTGCGCCCGACCGTTGACCGTATACCCGCACCTGCCGGTCGTCCCCCTCGCACGACGAAATTTGTCGTGTTCAAATCACTACCCTTCCGTTTCTTACAATACCGCCCGGGCCCGATTGCCCGCGTGGCGCGCAAGGCACTGTTTCGGCGCTTGACGAAACGCGGGCGAGTCCCGCCGGACGTCGAATCGTCGGGCCGGCCCGCGCGTCCAGGATGGCTCCACATCGCCGAAAGCCGCGCCGCACGGCGCTTTCACTGGCTCGGCGAGGTGCATGCGGGAGGCCGGAAAGGTGCCGGATCGGCATGGCCGACCTCACCCGAATCCCGGCCGTTATGTCAAGGTCCGGAAGCGTATTCTGGTAAACACGCCTATACTCACGGGCGCGCCTTAAAAGTAGTCCGTGGGCCGCGCCGGTCCGGTGCGCATGGGTCTGCCGTTCCGACCGTGCCGCCTTGCCAGCCCAGCGCGACCAACGCTCTGTCTATCACTTCATCAAGCAACGCATCAGCTATGTCTACAACGCCGAAGATCATCTACACCCTCACCGACGAAGCGCCGGCTCTGGCGACTTACTCGCTGCTCCCGATTGTGAAGGCTTTCACGCGCTCATCGGACGTCGCCGTCGAAACGCGCGACATCTCGCTGGCCGGCCGGATCATCGCCGCGTTCCCGGATTATCTGACGGCGGAACAAAAGGGGGCCGACGATCTCGCCGAACTGGGCGCGCTGACTACCCGTCCGGAAGCGAACATCATCAAGCTGCCGAACATCAGCGCGTCGGTGCCGCAATTGAAGGCTGCGATCGCCGAGCTGCGCGATCAGGGCTACAAGCTGCCGTCCTATCCGGACGTCGCCACGACCGACGAAGAGAAGGACGTCAAGGCGCGCTACGACAAGATCAAGGGCAGCGCCGTGAACCCGGTGCTGCGCGAAGGCAATTCGGATCGCCGTGCGCCGCTGTCGGTCAAGAACTACGCGCGCAAGCACCCGCACAAAATGGGTGCATGGAGCGCGGATTCGAAGTCGCACGTCGCACATATGAATAGCGGCGATTTCTACGGCAGCGAAAAATCGGCGCTGATCGGCGCAGCCGGCAGCGTGAAGATCGAACTGACGGCCGCTGACGGCAGCAAGACGGTCCTGAAGGAAAAGACGGCGGTGAAGGCCGGCGAGATCATCGACGCGTCGGTGCTGAGCAAGAAGGCGCTGAGCAGCTTCATCGAAGCGCAGATCGCCGATGCGAAGGCTAACAACGTGCTGTTCTCGGTGCACCTGAAGGCCACCATGATGAAGGTCTCGGACCCGATCATCTTCGGCATCGTGGTCTCGGTGTTCTATAAGGACGTGCTGGCGAAGCACGCGGATGCGCTGGCGAAGGTCGGCTTCAATCCGAACAACGGTATCGGCGACCTGTATGCGCGCCTGAAGGATCTGCCCGAGCAAACGCGCGAAGCGATCGAAGCGGATATCAAGGCCCAATACGAACAACGCCCGCGTCTGGCGATGGTCAACTCGGACAAGGGCATCACGAGCCTGCACGTGCCGAGCGACGTGATCGTCGACGCATCGATGCCCGCCATGATTCGCGAGTCCGGCAAGATGTGGGGCGCCGACGGCGCGCTGCACGACGCCAAGGCCGTGATTCCGGACCGTTGCTATGCCGACGTGTATCAGGCTGTGATCGAAGACTGCAAGAAGCACGGCGCATTCGATCCGGTGACGATGGGCAGCGTGCCGAACGTCGGCCTGATGGCGCAAGCCGCGGAAGAATACGGTTCACACGACAAGACGTTCCAGATCAAGGCGAACGGCGTGGTCCGCGTGACGGACGAAGCCGGCACGGTGCTACTCGAGCAGGCCGTTGAGGAAGGCGACATCTGGCGCATGTGCCAGACCAAGGATGCGCCGGTGCAGGACTGGGTCAAGCTGGCCGTGAACCGCGCCCGCGCGACCGGCACGCCGGCGGTGTTCTGGCTGGACGCGGCGCGTGCGCACGACGCCCAGATCATCAAGAAGGTCGAGCAATACCTGAAGGACCATGACACGAACGGTCTGGATCTGCGCATCCTGACGCCGGTCGAAGCCACGAAGTTCTCGATCGAACGCATTCGTGCGGGCAAGGACACGATCTCGGTCACCGGCAACGTGCTGCGCGACTACCTGACCGACCTGTTCCCGATCATGGAACTGGGCACCAGCGCGAAGATGCTGTCGATCGTCCCGTTGATGGCCGGCGGCGGCATGTTCGAAACCGGCGCGGGCGGTTCGGCGCCGAAGCACGTGCAGCAGCTCGTCGAAGAAGGCTTCCTGCGTTGGGACTCGCTGGGTGAATTCCTCGCGCTGGCCGCTTCGCTCGAACACCTGAGCAACGCGTACCACAACCCGAAGGCACAGGTTCTGGCCAAGACGCTGGATCAGGCAACGGGCAAGTTCCTCGACAACGACAAGTCGCCGGCACGCAAGGTGGGCGGTATCGACAACCGCGGCAGCCACTTCTACCTGGCGACGTATTGGGCCGAGGCGCTGGCCGCGCAAAACGACGACGCTGAATTGAAGGCACAGTTCGCCGGTGTGGCGAAGGCGCTGGCCGAGAACGAAGCGAAGATTGTCGAAGAGCTGGCGGCTGCGCAAGGCAAGCCGGTGGACATCGGCGGTTACTACCGTCCGAACGTCGAGCTGACGAGCCAGGCCATGCGTCCGAGCGCTACGCTCAACAAGATCGTGGATGCGGTTGCGTAAGGAAGCTGACGTCAATGAACTGACGTCAACGAGCTTGCGTCAATAAGCTTCGGTTAAAACGCCGCGGGCGGGTTGCAAGGTGGGGTCGTTAAGCCCTGCCTTGCAACCCGCCCGCGGCGCATTTGCGCGTGGATTCACTCAGACGTGCACGATTTCCCAGTCGGCGATCTTCTCCGGTATTTCAAGCGTCGAAGTATCGGATTCGGACAGATGCGGACAGCACACGCCGCGTGCGAGGTCGTCGGCGGCCTGCTGGGGGCTGTCGAACGCCCCAAGCGTTTCGTTGCCGAACGATGCTTCCCAGCCGTCCTTGCCGGGCAAAATGTAGAACGATCCTTCCGTCGAGCCAAAGCGAAAGCCTTTCATTTTTTCTCTCCCGATCATCATAAAAAATGCGATTCCGTGGCTGACCTGCGTGCGGGACGCGGGCCGGTTCAAAAGCAGGCTTTGCGGATCGGTTGCGGTAGGCCGCTCGATCCAGCCGCTCAGAACGCCAGCTCATGTAAAAGAGTCTACGTCAGCGAGCCGCCGGGAAAGCGCTGGTGGTGTGATCGTTCAGATAAAAAATAATGTTATAAAACAGTGGCTTATTGAGTTTGTTCCGGATGGTGGAATGTGGGACGGCATTGCGAAACGGGTGCTTTGTGCCATGCACCACGATTTTTTGTAGTGCAGCGACTCATGCCACATCGTGAAATTTCCCGATATTTGGCCGTTTGGTGCGGCGTGGCGCCGGCGGTAGCGCCACGCCACGCAAACCGATCACCCCGCCGCGCCGTAGAACACATCCAAAGTCGGGAAGGCCGCCGCGCCGCGCAGACAGTCCCACAGATAGATCGCGAAGCCGAGGTCGCCCGTCCACAGCGAGTAGCGCAATTGCCCGTGCGTTGCTTCATCGGCCTCGGTCTGTGCGATGCCGTGCATCGCGAAGGCCTGGGCTCGCTCAAGCCACTTGATGTCTCCCGTGCGCTGGTAAAGGCAGAGAAACGCATAGCCATTGCCGCCCGTGCCGTGACACAGGTTGGATCCTTTGGTGAGCGGTCCCGCTGCCCAGACTGCCTCGCCTGCCGCGAGCAGCAGTGGATCCAGCTCGCGGCTCGGCAAATGCGCCACGCAAACGATGAACCCCGGCGCGCCGTGACACAACTGCATGAGCATGGTCGGCTTGCGGCCTTCGGGCGGCATGAGGAATGCCGGCCAGTTGGCCGCGCCGCCTTCAAGCGTCGCGGTCCGTTGCAGCGTGTTGACGATACGGCTTTCCCATTCGCTCCAACGGGCGGCGTCGAGCAGATGCCGGCCGCGTATCAGCGGCAGTGCGGTGCCGACGAAACCGTGGACGCCGTCGAGGAAGGTCCACTCCTTCTCATACAGATCCTGGGTCCAGTAATGACAGCCGCGCTCTTCCGACCACTTCAGTTCGGCCGCGAGTTGGCCGGCGGTCCGGCGAAACAGTTCGGCCCAGCGTTCGTCGTGGGTGCGCTCATGGAGCAACGACGCGGCCAGCAGCGTGCCGGGCGAGCCCCACATGAGTTCGCGGGTGGGGTTGTCGATATTGCCGGCGATCAGTCCGGCGAGCTGGTCGGCAAGCGCTTCGCTGGGCGCGCGTCCGTACGCGAGCATCAGCCAGGGCGTTTCGCCCATCATCCACGCGCCGAAGGAGGTGTTGTGATCCGCTTCGAGCCACGCGCGATTCAACGCTTGCAATGACGCAGCATGCGCCAGCGGATCACGTTCGAGTTCGACCGCGCCGACGGCTGCGAGGTAATCGAGTGCCCAGACCACGCCGCATGCGCCGTGATAGAGCGGCGTGAGCGGCTCGCGCGGATTGTCTTCGCCGTCGCCGTCGTTGGGATGCGTGGGCCACAGTCCGTCCACGTTCATGTGCGCCTCGGTCTGCCTGACGATCCGCGTGATGAACTGGCGCACCCGGGTCTCATCCCATGCGGTCGTTTGCAGCGGTTCGTGACGGGCCGGATTGAAAAGCATGCATACCTCGCGTTGGAATGGGAGAGTGTGGCCGCCGTGTGAGGGCGTTGTCGTTCGGCTCTATGCACGGCGAATCGGATGTTGCATTGCACGCTCGATAAGCGCGCAAATCAGCTTGCGCAAGGCGTCATGCTGTCCGATCATCTAGCCCTTGCGCCCTTGGCCGATCCCGATGATGCCTCAGGACGCAAGCGTTGTCGAAAGGCACGATAGACAAATATTCCGGGTATGGCGACGTTGTCGCAAGACACAGAAACGGAGTCGAGACATGAGCTATGTGTTGTATTACTCGCCAGGTGCGGCCAGCATGGCCGTGCACTGGATGCTGATCGAAGCGGGCATTCCGTTCGAGGCACGCCTCATCGACATCGACACCGGTGCCCAGCACGACCCCGAGTATCGGCGGCTGAATCCGGCGGGGCGCGTGCCGACGCTGATCGTCGACGGCGTGCCGCGTCACGAATCCGCCGCCTTGCTGATGCTGCTGGCCGAGCGCCATCCCGCGGCCGGTCTTGCACCCGCACCGGGTTCGCCCGATCGCGCCGAGTGGTTCGAGTGGATGGTCTTCTTTGCCAACACACTGCTGCCCGCGATGCGCGACTGGTTTTACGCCGATAGCGACGGCGACCCGGCCGGCGCACAAGCGGTCCGTGCACTTGCGGAGCGTCGCATCGAAGAAGCGTGGGAGCGCCTCGGCGCAACGCTTGCCGACGGCCGTGCCTTCCTCGTAGGCGGCCGGCTCAGCACCGCGGACTTCCTCGCCCTGATGCTGATGCGCTGGACCCGCAACATGCCGCGCAAGGCCACAAGCCGGGAGAACCTCATGCCCTACATCATCCGCGTGCGCGCCTTGCCGTCGTTCATCGAACTCAATGCAAGAGAAGGCCTGAGCGACTGGAGCAATCCGGTGGGCCAGGCTTAGCAGCATCTCGTACTTCTGGAAGCGCGAATGACACCAACAAAGACTTTCCTGGCCATTTCTCTCGCAGTTGCAGTACTCGCCTCATCCACGGCCGCGCAAGCGGTTGAGGGTCCACCCGTTGCAGCGGTGCGGCCCGTCACAAATACCTACTTCGGTACGGCCGTTGTCGACAACTACCGCTACATGGAGAATCTGAAGGACCCCGAAGTCCAGCGCTGGATGAAAGCGCAAGCGCGCTACACGCGCAAGGTGCTCGATGCGATTCCCGGCCGCGCTGCCCTCGCGCAACGCATCCTCGCGCTGGGCGGCAAGGACCTGCACCGCGATCAGTTCACGCGCCGCGGCCAGCGCCTCTTTTACGAAGTGATGGAGCCGGGCGCCAATCTGCCCAGGCTCGCGTATCGCGACGGCATCGACGGCGCGGAACATATTCTGGTGGACCCGGCGAAGCTCGCCAAAGACAGCGCGCATCATGTCTCGCTCGACTGGTTTTCGCCCTCCTGGGATGGCCGCTATGTGGCCTATGGGGTCTCGGAAGGCGGCTCGGAAGAAAGCGTGCTGCATGTCGTCGATCTGAGCACCGGCAAGACGCTCGCGGAGCGCATCGATCGTACGAGCGGCTGCGTCGTCTCCTGGCGCAACGATAACCGCTCGTTCTTCTACCTGCGCTATCCGAAGGCCGGCCCCGACACGCCGCCGTCGCAAACCGAGTACAACGCGGTGACGTTCGTCCACGTGCTCGGCGAGCATCCCGACGGCAATGCGGACCAGGCGGTGTTCGGCAAGGGCGTATCTGCGAGCCTCGACGTGCCGGAAGGACAGGGCACTTACGTGCTGCTCGCGCCGGATTCGCCGTATGCGGTAGCCGTCGCGAACCGCAACATGGACAACGCACCCAATACGTTTTACGTGGTGCCGCTCGCGCAGATCGACGGTGCTCAGACACCGTGGCAAAAAATCGCCGCGCCCGAAGACGGCGTGATCGATGTGCGCCTGCGCGGCGACCGGTTGTACTTCATGTCGCAGAAGGGCGCGTCGCGTTTTCAGATCCTCTCGATGCCGCTCGATCGTCCGGATCTCACGCATGCCGAGGTGGTGGTGCCCGAAGGCGCCAACGTGATCGACTCGTTCGATCTCGCCGGCGACGCCATCTATCTCGCCGAGCGTGCGGGTGCAAGTTTCCAGCTCCAGCGCGTATCGCTAGACGGTAAGGATAGCCAGGCAATCGGTTTGCCGTTTGCGGGCAGCGTCGCCAGTTTGACGGTCGACCCGCGTGAGCCCGGCGTCATGTTCAACCTGCAGGGCTGGGTCAAGGCGCCGCGCGAACTCGCCTACGACCCGCAGACCCACGCTGCGATCGACACCGGACTGATCCCGCCGGCGAAGACCGAGTCGGACGAGATCGAGGCGCACGATGAATTCGCCACCAGCTACGACGGCACGCGCATTCCGGTGTCGATCATCGCGCGCAAGGACGTGACGCGCGACGGCTCGCATCCTGCCCTGGTGATCGGCTACGGCAGCTATGGCGATTCCATGGACCCGTACTACGACGCGACGTGGCAGGCGTGGCTTGCGCACGGCGGCATCGTCGCGGTGACGCATATACGCGGCGGCGGCGAATATGGCGAGGCGTGGCATCGTGCCGGTCAGAAGCTCACCAAGATCAACACGCTGCTCGACTTCAACGCGAGCGCGCAATACCTGATCGATCAGCACTACACGCAGTCGAAGTACCTGGTGGCGAACGCCGCCAGCGCGGGCGGCATCGTGATGGGCGGTGCGCTGGAGATCGATCCGGGACTGTTCCATGTGATCCTCGACGACGTTGGCGATTCCGATACCCTGCGCGGCGAGACCGAGCCTAACGGACCGCCGAACGTGCCCGAGTTTGGTTCGACCTCGACGGAAAGCGGCTTTCACGGTCTGTACTCGACGAGCGCCTATGCGCACGTGGAGGACGGCACGCCCTATCCGGCGGTGATGTTTACCACCGGCGCCAACGATCCGCGCGTGGCGTCGTGGCACATGCTGAAGATGGCGGCGCGCGTGCAGGCGGCGACCAGTAGCGGACGTCCGGTGCTGTTGCGGGTCGACTACGACGCGGGTCATGGGATCGGCTCCAGTCTCTCGCAAGCGGCCGATCAGCTCGCCGACGAGTGGTCGTTCGCGCTGTGGCAGATGGGCGAGCCGGGTTTTCAGCCGAAACCGAAACCGTAGCTGTAGCCGTAGCCGTAGCACACACGTCGAGCGGGCGTGGCGGGGTTCACGTCCGCGATTTTTGACTCTCTAGCCGGGCTGCCGCAAGTCGCGTTAATCTTGCGGCGCCTCGTATCTTTGGAAGCTCGAATGAAACCAACCCAGTCTTTCACGGCCGTCACGCTTGCTGCTGTCCTGCTCGCCGCCTCCGCTGCGGCGCATGCCGCCGACGCTCCGCCGGTGGCGCCTGTGCGTCCGATGACGGATACCTACTTCGGTACGCCGGTCGTCGACAATTACCGCTACATGGAAAACCTGAAGGACCCCGAAGTGCAGAGCTGGATGAAAGCGCAGGCGGACTACACGCGCAAGGTGCTCGATGCGATTCCCGGCCGCGCCGCGCTTGCGCAACGCATCGATGCGCTGACGGGTAACGACCTGCATCGCGGCGACTTCAGGCGGCGCGGCGAGCGCATCTTCTACCAGGTGCGGGAGCCGGGCGCCAATCTGCCCAAGCTCGCTTACCGCGACGGTGTCAACGGCGAGGAACACATTCTGGTGGACCCGGCCAAGCTGGCGAAAGACAGCGCCCACCACTCCGCGCTGGACTGGTATTCGCCTTCATGGGATGGCCGCTACGTGGCGTATGGCATCTCCGAAGGCGGCTCGGAAAACAGCGTGCTGCATGTGATCGACACGCAGTCGGGCAGCGATACCGCCGAAGTCATCGACCGTGCCGGCGACGACGTCGTCTCATGGCGCAACGACAACCGCTCGTTCTTCTATCTGCGCTATCCGAAGCCGGGGCCGGACACGCCGCTGGCGAAGAGCAAGTACAACGCCGTGACCTATCTCCACGTGCTCGGCCAGAATCCCAACGGCGAGGGCGACGAGGCCGTGTTTGGCCGCGGCGTGTCGGCGAAGCTCGAGGTGGCGGAAGGTCAGGCGACCTATGTGTTGCTGTCGCCGGATTCGCCCTATGCGGTTGCGGTGGTGAATCACAACATGGATGACAACCCCAACATCTTCTATGTGGCGAGACTCGATCAGATCCATGGTGCGGACACGCCCTGGCAAAAATTTGCGGAAACCGCAGACGGCGTGACTGACGTGCATCTGCACGGCGACCGCCTGTATCTGCTGTCGGAGAAGGGTGCTTCGCGCTTCCAGATTCTTTCGCTGCCGGCCGCGCATCCGGATCTCGCGCATGCGGACGTCGTCGTGCCGGAGGGCCCGAACGTGATCGACGCTTTCGTGCTGGCTAACGATGCGATGTATGTCGGCGAACGTGCGGGTGCGAGCTTCCAGTTAAAGCGAGTGTCCTTCGACGGCAAGGAGAGCCAGGACGTCGCGTTGCCCTTCGGCGGCACGGTGGCGAGCTTGACGACGGATCCGCGCGAGCCGGGCGTCATGTTCAACCTGCAGGGCTGGGTGAAGGCGCCGCGTGAGTTCGCCTACGATCCGAAGAGCAACGCCGCGACCGATACCGGGCTGATTCCGCCGGCGAAGTCCGAGTCGGCCGATGTCGAAGCGCACGACGAGTTTGCCATCAGCTATGACGGCACGCGCATTCCGGTGTCGATCATCGCGCAGAAGGGCGTGAAACGCGACGGCTCGCATCCGACGGTTGTGTTCGGCTACGGCAGCTACGGGGTGTCGATCGATCCGGCGTATCGTCCCGCGTGGCAAGCGTGGCTCGCGCAGGGCGGCATCATCGCGGTGTCGCATATGCGCGGCGGCGGCGAATATGGCGATGCCTGGCACCGTGCCGGCCAGAAGCTCTGGAAGATCAACACCCTGCTCGATTTCAACGCGAGCGCGCAGTACATGATCGATCAGCACTACACGCAGTCGAAGTATCTGGCGGCGAACAGCGCCAGCGCGGGTGGCTTCGTGATGGGCGGCGCGATGGAGATCAACCCGGGCCTGTTCCGCGTCGTGATGGACGACGTGGGCCTGTCCGATGCGCTGCGCTTCGAGACGGAACCCAATGGACCGCCGAACGTGCCGGAGATGGGCTCGTCATCGGATGAGGCGGGCTTTCATGCGCTCTACGGCATGAGCGCCTATACGCACATTCATGACGGCACGCCGTATCCTGCGATCATCTTCACGACCGGCGCCAACGATCCGCGCGTCTCGTCGTGGCACATGCTGAAGATGGCGGCGCGGATGCAGGCGGCGACGAGCAGCGGGCGGCCGGTGCTGTTGCGCATCGACTACGACGCGGGTCACGGTTTCGGTTCGAGCGTGTCGCAGTACGCCAACCTGCTCGCCGACGAGTGGGCATTCGCGCTGTGGCAGATGGGCGAGCCGGGTTTTCAGCCGAAGCATTAATTGAGGCGGTGCGCGACCGGGCGTTGCGGGGTGGATGCCCGGTCGCGGGACAGCAGCGTTTGACGTTTGCGTCGAGCGCGTGCCCTCAAGTTGCGAGCGGAGGGGCCGATATAGCAGGGTAGAAAGCATTCCGCTTAGACCTTTCTACCCACCTCGCTACGCCTTGTCCTCAGCCAATTTACCGTCCACGCATAGTGCCGTGAGGCGCTACACCACCGCGCGGATCGCGATTTTCTCGATGATCCTGCAGTCCGCTCTGTCACTCGTGTCGTTCGCGAGCTTCGTGCGGGCGTACCGGCATGCGTCGGCGTCGCTTTACGCCGCCTATCCTGTCGCGCAGCGCTGGCTGTGGCTGATTGCGCTGCTGTGGTCGCTGGTCACGCTGATCTCCGGCCTCGCGCTGCTGCGCGGTCGCGGCTGGGGACGCGTGTCGTACGCGTGCGCAGCGTGCCTGGCACTCCTTGCGTATTTCATCGTGACGCCGTGGCCGCTTGCGTTGTGCGCGGTGCCTGTTGCCGCAGCGACGATAGCGGTGTTGTTCAGCCGTGCGGGCACGCACTATCTGCGCGATGACGCGGCGCGGCACAACGCCGCCTCGGGATGGCGCGCGCGCTTCGCCACGCTGTGCTTCGTACTGTCGAGCACGCTGCTCTACCTGACCCACCTAACCATGTGTACGACGGCGGGATGGATCGTGCGCGTGCTGCCCGGCTGGCCGGCCTGGACTACGCTGATCGCATCGGCCGTGTTGATCGCTGTCGGGGCGCTCCTGTCGCAAAAGGGTTCGCGCGTGTGGCGCAGCGGTGTTGCGCTGATGGTGTTCGTTGTCGTCGACGCTTTCGCGCTGCTCGGATATCTGCCCTATGCGCCGGTACTCGCGCGTTATCTGGGCCCGGCTTACCGTCCCTATGACATGCTGTGGGGCGTCGCGATTGCCTTGACGTCGATCATCGGCGCGCTCGCTTTGACGATGCTGCAGATGAGCCGTGTGCCGCGTCCGAGGGCGCCGCTGACGATGCCCGACTATCTGTAGCGCGGCGGCCTCGTGACAGCGCATCTCACTCAACACGCATTCGCCTGGTACCGCTCCGTGACCCGACCGAACTTTATCGCCACGCTGCGCCCCGTTTGTTCAAGTGCGCTTCTCATTGCCGGCGTGCTTTCACTCTACGCGCCGCACGTATTCGCCGATATCAAAAGCGCCGAGCAGGCGATGCAGCAACAGCGCTTTGCCGATGCGCTGGCCGAACTGCAGCCGCTTGCGAAGGCGGGCAACGCGCAAGCGCAGGTGGACCTCGGCACGCTCCTCATGCTCGGTCAAGGGTTGCCTCGCGACGACGCGGCGGCACTCACCCTGTTCAACCAGGCCGCGAAAGCGGGCGATCCGCTGGGCGACCTTGGACTCGCGTCGTTTTATGTGCTGCGGCAGCCGGGTCCGCAAAGCTATGCCAGGGCGGAAGCGCTCTACCGCAAGCACGCGCTGGAAGGCAACGCAATGGCGCAGGCTGGACTAGGCGGCTTGTATCTGACAGGGGGCGGCACAGGGTTTCGCGCAGGCTTATACGGGCATCGGCCGGCTTCACGCCGCGGGTCTCGGCGTGAAGGCCGACGGTGCGCAAGCCTATGACTGGCTTCGCAAAGGCGCGGATCGCGGCGATGGGGCGGCCTATGACGAACTGGGCAGCCTGTTCTATAAAGGCATCGACGGCAAGCCGGACTACAAGGCCTCGATGACCTGGTATGCGAAAGCTGCCGCGCTGGGCGACCCGGTGGGTCAAGCAGGGGTGGGCTATCTCTACGAGCATGGCGCCGGCGTGCCGAAGGACGATGCCCAGGCGTTGGCGTGGTATCGCAAGGCGGCCAATAGCGGCTATACGGAATCGGAAATCTCGGTTGGGCGCTTCTACATGCTCGGACGTGGGGTGGCCGAAGACAACGCCGAGGGCATGCGCTGGATGCTGCGCGCGGCGCAGCAGGGCGACGCGAACGCACAAGGCATTGTGGGCAGCGTGTACCAGCACGGAAAGTATGCGACGCTCGACTACGCCGCGGCGCTCAAGTGGCTGACGCTCGGCGCCCGTGGCGGCAATAACAAGGCGCAGTACGACCTGGGCTGGACCTACCTGATGGGTACGGGTGTGAGCCGTGACTTGCGACGCGGTTGTGCGTGGCTGGTGGTTTCGGCAGCGAATGGTTACGCGCTTGCGAAGACGTCGTTGGCGGAGGGCAGGACCGGCGTCTCGTTCGATCAGCGCAAGCAGGCCGAACGGGCCGCTGCTGCATGGCAACCGGGCCGCGACGTGGCATTGGCTGACGAACCGCCGGGGTATGTTGGGTTGAGCGCGTTCAATCTGAACGCGCCGTTCTTGCCGGGATACTGAGTGAGGCGAAGGGCGAGCCCGCTTGAGGGGAGCCCTGGACGCTTCGGATGCCGTGGACGCTGCCAGCGCCACTAACGCCACTAACGCAACGCCACTTCGCGGGCCGGCCTGCGAAATCGAGGCCGGCCCGCTCAACCAGCTTCTTAAACGCTAACGCTCACGCGCTTCGGCGTCACCACCGACACCACGAACGTCACCACGATATTCGCTGCGAGCGCAATCAGGCCGATATACAGCGGATACGTCGCATCGCCCAGATGCAGCGCGAACACCGGCTTCAGGCCTTGCGAAATCGCCAGCCCGGTCCCCAGCACGATCCCCACCAGCCAGCCGAGGAACAGCCCCGGCGTATTCAGGCGGCGCGTGTACAGCGAGAACACGATGGCCGGGAAAATCTGCAGGATCCACACGCCGCCGAGCAATTGCAGATCGATCGCGTACTGCGTGGGCAGGAACACGATGAACAGCAGCGCGCCGAACTTCACCGCCAGCGAGACGATCTTCGCCGTCGAGGCTTCGGCGCTGGACGACATATCCGGCGAGACGATCGGACGCCACAGATTGCGCGTGAACAGGTTAGCGGCGCCAATCGACATGATGGCGGCCGGCACCAGCGCGCTGATCGCAATCGCCGCCGCGGCAAAGCCGACGAACCACGACGGGAACAGCGTACCGAACAGCGCCGGCACGACATCCGAAGCGGACTTCACATGCACGCCGGCTGCAATCGCCATATAGCCGAGCAGCGCGATCAGGCCGAGCAGCAGCGTGTACGCCGGGAGGAAGATGGCGTTCTTGCGCACCGTTGCCGCGGACGACGACGACAGCACCGCCGTCATCGTATGCGGATACATGAACGCGGCCAGCGCGGAGCCGAGCGCGAGCGACGCATACGCGGTGAACTGGGTCGGCTTCAGGATGATGCCGGTCGCGCCGCCCTTGGCCTTGAAATACGTATCGGCTGCATCGAACACATGCGCGTAGCCGCCGAGTTTCGCTGGAATCAGCCACACTGCCGCGATTACGACAATGTAGATCATGATGTCCTTGACGAAGGCGATCATCGCCGGCGCCCGCAGGCCGCTGGTGTAGGTGTAGAGCGCGAGGATCACGAACGCGACGATCAGCGGCAGTTCGCCGTCCACGCCGAGGCCCTTGATCACCACCTGCATGCCCACCAGTTGCAGCGCGATATAAGGCATGGTCGCGACAATGCCAGTGAGCGCCACCGCAGCCGGGAACCACTTGCCGCCGTATTCGCCCTGCACGTAGTCGGCTGCCGTGATGTGATTTTTCGCATGGGCGATCTGCCATAGCTTCGGCATCACTGCGAACACGAACGGATACACGATGATCGTATAAGGCAGCGCAAAGAAGCCATAGGCGCCCACCGAATACACCAGCGCCGGCACGGCGATCACGGTATAGGCGGTATAGAAATCGCCGCCCACCAGGAACCACGAAATCACCACGCCGAATTGCCGGCCGCCGAGGCCCCACTCATGCAACTGCGTGAGGTCGCCTGCTTTCCAGCGCGCCGCGAAGAAACCCACCACGGTAACCAGCAGGAAGAAGAAAATGAAAACGGCCATTGCGACCGGGTTGACTGGAATCGATCCGCTCATTTGAGACCTCGGTACACGACGTAGATCAGCAGCGACGTGAGCGGGACCCACAGGAACTGATACCAGTAGAAGAACGGAAAGCCGGCGAACGAAGGACGCGTGTCGTTATAGAACGGCAGCCATAGCAGCGCGATATACGGAAGCAGCAAGATGAGCCATAGCCATGAACGGCCGGCCGGATGAGTGGTCTCCACGAATTTCTCCTTAGGTTTGAAACTGAAACGCCATATATTTATAGGAATGGTCGATCGTCGGCGCATGCATTGCTACGCGCCGCACGGCGCGGCGCATCGACGAATGCGGGCCGCGTCCTGGGCGTGTAGTATTCGCTTTCGTCTGCCTCCTTACAAGCGCACAACTACGTAAGCACGCTACGTACAATTACGTAGACCGTCCATCCGTCCTTTCAGCGATGAAACTCAAAGCGAAGATCTTCCTGCTCGCCATCGTACCGTTTCTGGCCGCTATTGCCGGGATCGAAATCGGTGTCCGCCAGGAGGCGACGGCGCTCGCCGGGACGCAGCATGCGACGATGCAGGCCGCCTATCTGGCGAGCAAGGAGATCGAACTCAAGCACTACGTCGAACTGGCGACGAGCACCATCGAGCCACTTTACGACGCCTCGCGCGATAACGCACGGGACGACGCAATGTTGCGCAGCCGCGCGCTCGCCGCGCTGGAGAAGATGGATTTCGGTAAGGACGGCTATTTCTTTGTGTACGACATGCATGGCCGCTCGCTGATGCATCCGCGCGAGCCGGATCTTGTGGGCCGCGATCTGTGGACCATGCGCGACCCGCAAGGCGCGCTGGTGATCCAGCAGTTGATCGCTGCGGCGGCGCGCGGCGGCGGCTATGTGCGCTATGTGTGGCATCGCCCGTCGACGGGCAAGCTCGAGCCGAAGCTCGGCTATGTCGTGCCGCTCGAGCGCTGGGGCTGGCTGGTCGGCACCGGCATCTATCTGGACGACGTCGATACGACGCTCGCGAGCATCGACCAGCGCGCGTCGGCCAACATCGAGCGCACGATGATGTGGATCGATGCGATCGCGCTGACCGGGCTGGGCGTGATTGCGCTGTGCGCGCTGGTGCTGAACGTCAGCGAGTCGCGCAGTGCCGATGCGAAGTTGAAGCGGCTCGCGCAGCAGGTGGTCGAGTCGCAGGAAAAGGAGCGGGCGCGGCTGTCGCGCGAACTGCACGACGGTATCAGCCAGATGATGGTGTCGGTGAAGCTGCTGCTCGAATCGGCGCTGATGCGCTTCGAGCGCGGCGAGGCGCGCGTGCCGGCGGCGGAGGCTGCGCTGGCCACCAGCCTCGCGCGCCTCGGCGATACGCTGCGCGAAGTGCGCCGCATCTCGCATGCGCTGCGGCCGGCCATGCTCGACGACCTCGGGCTCGCCGCGGCGCTGCAGCAACTCACGCGCGAACTGAGCGAGCAGGCCGGGATCGAAATCGGCTTCACGCAGATCGCCCACACCCATGCCGCCGTGTTGCCCGATGCCGTCAACACGGTGGTGTTCCGGATCGCCCAGGAAGCGCTGACCAACATCGTGCGGCATGCGCTGGCCTCGCGCGCGTCGCTGTCGCTCGAGGTGTCGGCCAGCGCCGTCACCTTGTCGATTGCGGATAACGGCTGCGGCTTCGATGTGCAGCGCGCGCTTGCCGATCCGCGTGGCGGCATCGGCCTGCGCAACATGCGCGAGCGGCTCGATACATTGGGCGGCAGCTTGTCTCTGGTGTCGCAGCCGGGTCATACGAATGTGACGGCGCATGTGCCGGTCGGGGCACGTGCACAGGCTCCGCAAACCTTGCAGGAAAACTCGCTATGAACGACGCGCCGTCCCGTGCAGCCCGGCTGATTCTGGTCGACGATCATCCTCTGGTGCGCGACGGCTTGCGCGCGCGGCTCGAAGCGGTGCCGAATCTCGAGGTGGTCGGCGAAGCGGGCGGCGCGGACGACGCGCTGGCGCTCGCGGCCGAGCAAAATCCCGATCTCGCGCTGATGGATGTCGGCATGAGCGGGATGAACGGCATCGCGCTCGCCGGTGTGTTCCATGAGCGGTTTCCGGCGATCCGGGTGTTGATGCTGTCGATGCACGACAACATCGAGTATCTGACACAGGCGGTGCGGGCCGGTGCGAGCGGTTACGTGCTGAAGGATTCGCCCGCGACGGAGATTGTTCAGGCGATTGCCGCGGTACTCGATGGGCGCACGTTCTTCAGTGCGGGGCTCGGGGAGCGGATGATCCAGGCTTCGGCCATGCCAACGCCCGTTGAGCAATTGACGCCACGCGAGCGGGACATTCTCGATGCGCTCGCGGAAGGGCTCTCCAGCAAACAGATTGCACAACGTAATGGCTTGTCCGTGCGCACGGTGGAGACCCACCGGCTCAATATGAAACGCAAGCTCGAGATTGAAGGGCAGGCGGAGCTGATCAAGTTCGCCGTGGAGAATCGGCGCAAGCGTTAGAAGCGGCATTGAAGCGGCGGAACCGGTATATTTCCTCCGATCAATGTTTCCACCTGCGCCGCCTCAACTAGTCGAAACTTAGCATGCAGCCTATCCTCCTCGACGTGCCGGACGTCCTTCATACCTCGCGCCTGACGGTTCGCTGTCCGAAGCCGGGCGACGGTCCGCAGGTCTACGAGGCGGTAGTCGATGCGCTCGCCGAGTTGCGGCAGTTTCCGGCGTCGTTGCCGTGGGCGGTCTACGAACCCTCCATCGAAGGATCCGAGGCGTTTGCGCGCACGGGATTTTCGAACTTCGCGGCGCGCCGTGACTTTCCATTCGTCATGCTATTGCGCGGCACGCAGACGGTGGTCGGCTGCGGCGGTATCCACGAGCCGCGTTGGGCGATTCCTGCCTTCGAGGTGGGCTGGTGGGGCCGCACGCCGTATCTTGGCCAAGGTCTGATCAGCGAAGGCGTCGAGGCGATGCTCGGCTTCGCTTTCTCGGCTCTCGGTGCACGCCGCGTCGAAGCCTTCGCCGACGATCTCAACGACAGAAGCTGCAGGCTTTGCGAGCGCCTCGGCATGGATTACGAGGGCACGCTGCGTCATTCGCGGGCGGCGCCGGACGGACAGCTTCGCAACACCCGGGTCTACGCGCGGACCCGTTGAAATAAGGGTGCGGGAGCGTATCGGCGCCGCGGCTGTGCGGGCAAAATACTCGCTACGATGGGCTTGCGCGGCGAGTCACCCTTTGCCGGCAACCGGGTAGACGGGGAGCGTCCTTCGGGCAGAAGCCGGAGCGCCGCCGGGCGAACGTGAAGCGCCTGTGACAAATCGACACAAATATAGACGAACGATCCACAGATCGATCGTGTCATTCCGTTTACGATCCGACATTACCGGTTCCGAACCTCGCGCGAAACGCGCAGCGCTATCCTGATGAGGCTGAGGCCGTCGCACCTCAAAGCGTTTTGCGACCGGCCGGTCCACCCGTGCAGGTAGTTAGGCATACCGATAGAGTGATATTCGATGCGTCTGCAAATATTTGAGGAATGGCTGTGAGTCTGAATCTGTCATCCAGAGGGCCAGCGTACACGGCACGCGAAATTCGACAGGGCGTGCCGCTCAGCTACGTCAGCGAAAAGTTGTCGCACGCCATCATCGATACGCACGCGGCCGGCGTGGCTCACCCGGAAGCGCGCAAGCGTCTCGCCCACGTGATGTATTCGCAAACCAAGGCGTTTCTCGCGCTGCATAACGTACTGGCGGTAGCCGACACACCCGGCTTGCCGGAGCTGCTGCTGGAGATGGACCGGCATGAGTTGCATAGCTGGATCGCTACGGTCGTCAAGCATGGGGACGTGCTGGGGACCAACGAGGTCTGACGACCGGACCCCTCTCAGAGGAAGCGGCTAAACAACCGGTCGCATTCCCGTTTGACCACGCCGTAGCATTCGCAGGCGTGCGCTTCAAGGGCTGGCCGGTCGAGTACCTCGATGACGCCGTGCCGGTAGCGGATCACACCGTCGCCCTGTAACTTGGCCGCCGCTTCGGCCACCCCCGCGCGCCGCACGCCCAGCATGTTCGCGATCAACTCCTGGGTCATACGAATCTCGTTCGATTCGACCCGGTCGAGCGTCAACAGCAGCCAGCGGCAGAATTGCTGCGCAATCGAATGATGGCGGTTGCAGACAGCGGTCTGCGCAATCTGCGTAATCAGTGTTTGTGTGTAGCGCAGAAACAGATGCTGGACCGCGCCGCCGCGCGCAAACTCCTGGCGCACGACATCGCCGCTAAGCCTGTAAGCCTCGCCCGCGCTTTGCACAATGGCGCGGCTCGGTATGGTCTCGCCGCCCATGAACATGGTGACGCCGAGCAGGCCGTCTTTCCCGACCACGGCGATTTCCGCCGACGCGCCATTTTCCATGACATGCAGCATCGACACGACCGCTGTGGTCGGCAGGTAGATGTGGCTCAGACGATCCCCCGACTCGTAGACGACATGCCCCAAGGGTAGCGACACCGGTGACAGGTGCGGGGTGAGACGCTCGCGCTCCTCGGCCGGCAGAGCTGCCAGCAGCCGGTTGGTCTCGGGTTTGTGCTGACCCACCTGGATAGGCTGCACTTCTTCTTCAAGGACTTGCGCGCCACGCGTGACCCGCTGTGCGAGCAACAGATGCTGCGCAATCATATGATCGCGGCTCTTCTCCGGTACCAGGCTCAGCACGGCCGAACGGAGGTCGGCATAGCCGAGCACGTCGAGCAGCTTGAGCTTGGTCAGCGTACCGAGGTCGCTTTTGCCGGTCCGCCAGGCCGAAATCTGCGCGCGCGTCAGGCCGAGGCTCTCCGCCAGTTGGGCGTCGCTACCGAACTGGCCCTTCGCTTTTACTTCATCGAATAGGGCGTTCCAATCGTTCATGGTGTTCGATAGTTAGAATGGTGTCAAATTCACTTGACGCGCGCTGAGTCGAATGAAAGAATCAAAAATTGGCTAAATCTGTCAAATTCATTCGACATTTATATCATAGCTGCGCACGTCTCGCGGAGACGCGATAGGGCTCACCATTTTCGACGGGCGCCTGCGCTCTCGAGGCCTGCCACATGAGCGAATTCTCCTCCATCCGTTTGCCCGTCGCATTACATGCGCTTGCCTCGGACGCTATTGTTTCCGACGCACTGGATGGCGAGCAATTTGCCGCCCGGCAAATGGAGTTCGTCAAGGATCTGTTCGGCTACGTCGCTTACCTGCGCGAACGCTCGCGTGCAACGCCGGTTGCCGACGCTTTCCTCGCGACCTTCGTCAATCTTCTGGAAGCGCTGGAGTTAAATGCGCCCGGCGAAGCACAGGCGTGTGCCATCCAGCTTCAGCAGATTATCCCGGTCATCTTTCCCGGTTCGACGGCATTCGCGAATTCGATCGCGCCCCATGCTGTCACGCCGGCGATCGAGACCGACGGTGCGGAGTAAGTCGGGAGAACACGCGTCGCGCTAGCGGCGCAAGTGGAGCGAAGAGTGATGCGCAGCGCGGCGATCGGTCCGCGCCATTCGATACGGACTCCGAACGTTAAAGGCTCAGAGGTACCAGACGAGTATCGCCAGCACGACCGTGAACAAGCCCCCGATCGATACGCCGCCCCAGATCAGAAGATCGTCGCCGCTGATTTTCCGGGTGCGGAGATTGCGCGTTGCCGCCTGGACAGGGCGTCCAGGATTTCCCCGTCGTGTGCGCATTGATATGACCCGTCGCGTTTCTTCATTCTTTCAGCCAGACGGTCTCGACGTCAAGTCAATTTGACATTGTGCCTCGCCGTGCTGCGGCGCCCCGTCAAGTTATGCAGACGTAAACGACCGTAACCGATTCTGTAACTTTAATAATATGCATCGGTTCTAGACTGCTGCTGGTTCGGAAGGCGGTGATGCATTTCCGGGCGGGCAAGCGTTCTCCCATCATTGGGCGCGTTATCCGGATTGACCTATGTGGCCGGCTGTACCGCCAATCTCTAGCGTAGCGTTGGTTCTTTCGCCAGCAATCGGTGATTCGCTGCTGATGATGACGATTGCGCGCAATCTGCAGCAAAGCGGTATTGCGGTCACGGTGTTCGGCCGGCAGATCCATGCGTTGCGCGGCTGGTTTCCGGATGTCGCAACAGAAGACGACCTGAGCGCCGGCGATCTCGCGGCAAGGCTGGGCGGCTTCGACCGCGTTATCCAGATGCATCGAAACAAGCCGTTTGCCGGTCTTGAGCAGGCCCATCCGCGCGTGATCCTGCTCGATCACATTTGCCGGGTGCGATCGTCGCATTCGATGGCGGACCGGCTCGCACGTTTTTGCCAGGACGAGTTCGGTCTGGCGAGCGCGCACAAGAGCAACGGCATGACGGCGCCTGCCGGACTGCAACACAGGAAGTACCCGCTGCGCGTGGCGATTCACCCCACCGCCAGCACCGCCGACAAGTGCTGGCTGCCTTCGCGTTTCATGCGCCTTGCCATCAAACTGCGCGAACTGGGCTTCAGTCCGGAGTTCGTCGTCGCCCCGCAAGAGCGCGCCGACTGGATTCACATCGAACGTCTTGGCCTCGCGCTGCCAGATCTGGGTTCGCTCGACAACGTCGCCGCGTGGGTTTTCGAATCCGGCTGGTTTATCGGCAACGACTCGGGAATCGGCCATCTGGCGTCGAGCCTGCATATTCCCACGCTGTCGCTGTTCATGCGCCGCGGCATTGCGCATACCTGGCGGCCGGACTGGGGGGCGGGGCAGGTGCTGATCGGCAGCACCTTTCTGCCCACCGGATTTCTGAAAGAGCGTTACTGGAAATACATGTTGTCCGTCAGGCAGGTCTCTCGCGCGTTCGACCAGATGCGCGCCAATCCAAGCTTCGCATGACCCCCGCGCTCCCTCAACCTTGCCCGGACCCTGTCCGGTGCAACCGCATGCCTTTTCCCCGGACACCATGAACGCTCAATGCCAGGCCGTCTTCCTTCATACCGGTTACAGAACGGCCGGAACGTGGTTATGGTCATGCTTTCGCAAGCTCGACAACGTCATCGCCTACTACGAGCCCTTGCACGAAATGCTGGCGACGATCGACACGGACAAGCTGGCGAGCAGCACGGCTAATAGCTGGCGTTCGGGTCACCCGGCGCTGGAGGCGCCGTACTTTGCCGAGTTCGCTCACCTGCTGGGCCCGCAGGGGCGCGGTATCCCCGGCTACGACGCGGTGTTCTCGATCGACCGCCTCGACGGCCAAACCCCGGAGGCCGCCGAACGTCTCGAGGCCTATGTGCGCGGTCTCATGCGCAGCGCGCACGACCAGGGCCGCGTGCCGGTCCTCAAGTTCTGCCGCTCGCTAGGCCGCCTGCAGTGGTTCCGCGCCACCTTTCCCGATGCCGTGCATATCGTGGTCGAGAAAAATCCGATCTCGCAGTGGCAGTCGTGCTGGCAATTGTTCGCCGCGCATCGCAATCCGCACTTTGTTGCCGTGCCGTTTGTGGTGCTGGCGTTGAACCGGCACGTGCCGCTCGTCCAGCAGACCATGGCTGCGCTGGGCGTCGTGCTGCCGCCGCCGACCGGCGATGCGCAAGCACAGACGGTCGAAGCGTGTCTCGCCGTCTATAAGGAACACATTGCGGCGATCACGCCGCTGCAGGCCTACCGGGCCTTTCTCGCGCACTGGCTGTTGACGCTAAGAGACGCGGCGACGCACGCCCATGCGATCTTCGACTGCGATCTGGCGGGCCATTCACCGGCATATATCGCGGGCGCCGAACAGTGGATCGGCGAGCTCACCGGCCTCAAGCCGTCGTTCGGCAGCGCACGCCGCGAAGAGGCGGCCGAACGCAGTGTGGGCTTCGATGCCGTCGAAGGATTGCAGGTCCACCTGGAAGCCCTGGATTTCGCGCGGACCCTGGCGGGCAGCGAGAGCGTCGACGCCGATGCGCTGGTGCTCTGGACCAGCAAGCTAGCCCAGGCTACCCAGGTGATGGCGTTCGGCGCGGCGGCGAACTGGCCGCAGCCGCAGGTATCGGCGGGGCGCGCCACCCGGATGGTGGATGTCGCGCTGATCGACGGTGTGGGCATTGATGAGATCCTGCTGAGCGAACTCGCCTCGACACGCGCGGCATTGGCCGAGGTCAGGAGCGAGTTGGCACGCCTGCACAAATCGCCGCTGTTGCGCCTGATCAAACGCGTACGCAAGCTGCGTGCGTCAAAACTCTTGCGCCGCGTGCGCCGTGACGGCAAGCTGCCTACCACTGGCCATCCAACTTGAGAGCGCGCAATGGTAGAACGTCACATGGTGTCGACCGCATTTGAAATTCCCGGATACACGGTCGAGCAGTCGCTCGGTATCGCGCGGGGGATCATTGTCCGTTCGCGTTCGGTGGTGGGTTCGATCGGTGCGTCGCTGCAGACGATTTTCGGCGGCAACATCTCGCTCTATACGTCGCTGTGCGAACGTGCGCGGGAAGACGCGTACGAGCGGATGCTGGCGCAGGCAGTTGGGTTCGGCGCTAACGGCATTGTGGGGATGCGCTACGACGCGACTGAAGTGGCCCCTGGCGTGACGGAAGTGCTGTGCTATGGAACGGCGGTTTTGGCGCGGCCGGCCGCCGCGTAACAAGCACGAGCGCAAGCACAGGCACGAGGGACGCGCCGCGCCAAAACCGGCGCGGCATCCTGCGCCCGGCTTCAGGTCGCGCCTCCGGGAATCAGCCGCGGCTTGGTCAACGTGTACGTGATCTGCCCGAAGATCGTGCTGAGGCTGGCGGTGCCGCCCGTCGCATTGGAGCAGGTGTCCGAGTAGAAATAAGCCGAACTGGTCGCGATCGACGCCATCGTGGCGCACGGCGAAAGACTGTCCGAGCCGTCGCTGCAGGTGGACGAGGCCGACTCGCCGCCGATATACGCGACCGTATAGATCAGCGTCCCCGCCGTCTTGGCTGCGCCCGCATCGTTGATGGCGGTCTGGCATTCCTGGTTATAGGTACTGCTAAAGGTACTGCCCAACTGGGCTTTGCTGGATGTCGCGTCGCCGTCGCTCAGCAGCACGATGACATTCTGTCCCGCCGGGTTCTGCGATGCCGAAAGCGTGCTCAAGGCGCTTTGCGCCTGGGTGATCGCGTCGCCGTAGAACGTGCCGAGACCGCCTATCGCCGAGAGGCCGCCGCAACTGCCGCCCCCCAGCGCCTGCACCACGCCGGAACTCGTATTCGCCGAACCGCTGCTGCTCAGAAAGCCCGAAGACGGCGAAGCGATCTGGTACCCCGCCAGCGTTGAACTGGCACCCGAAGCAATGGCGGAATAACTACTGCCGGTGCCGGGCTGCGTTTTCGAACAGGAGAAGTTGTAGGTGGAGGACATGGGTGGAAACACCATCAGGCCGACGTTGTCCCCGGCGTTGGTCAGCCCCGTCAGCAGCTGAAGGGCGCCGGCCTTCGCGCAATTTTCCCGGGTCTGCGCCACACCTTTGGCGTTCTTGCAGTTGCTGTCCGTCGTATTCATCGACGCGGTGGTGTCGAGAATGATCATCACGTTGTATTGGGCCGCCTGGGTGCCGCCGCCCGCGCCCGCCTTCGAGGTGGCCGAGATCGTCGACGACTTGATGCCGATGGCCCGCGCGAAGAACGTCGGCACGCTGGCCTGCTGCGTCACCTGTATGCCGTTGTAGCCCGAGACCGCCTGCGCATAGGGCAAGGTCACGCTCGCCAGCTTGAGCCCCTGAATCGACGTGCTCGTGACCGTGACATTGCCCGGCAGCGTGTTGCTCGTGCTGGCGGTTTGCCCCGCGGCATAGTTCTGTGCATTGCCCGAGGCGGTTGCCCAGCTCTTGGTCCACAGATCCATCGCGCCGGCAAGCGCGGCCGCGTCGGTGGCGGCCTGCAGACGCCGCTGGCTGAACATCAGATAGCCGACATCCACGGCGACGGCCGTGAACGCCAGCAGCGCGATCAACGACAGCGCGACGATGACGGACACGGAGCCGCGTTGTCCGGCGCGCGCGCGGTGGCGTGCAAGAGTCTTGTTCATGTTGGTCCTCCGGCCAGGCGGATGGCTTGTTGGGTTCATTGCACACGCTCCACCATCGTTGAGTTCAGGGAGCCGGGCATGCCGATCAGCCCGGCCAACGTGCCCTTGAAGAGTGCGGAAAACGAGCTGTAGGTGACGGTGACGGTCGCCGGAGAACTCGCGGCGGCCGACAGCGCGGTCGCACAATCCGAATCGCTCGTGCACTGCGTCCCGTTGACGTAGGTGGTGATCGAGAGATTCCCCGAGTTCAGATAAGCGGCCGAGCTCATCACCTGCGTCTTGGTGGCGGTATACGGCGTGGCGGTGCCGCGTTGCGCCGCGAAGTAGCGCGCGCCTGACGAGGCCGCGTTGGTCACCATCACGTAGTTGCCGAGCAACCAGCCGAACTGCGCGATGCCGAGCACGATGACCAGCAACGGCGGCGCGAGCAGCGCGAATTCGACCGCGGCAATGCCGCGTTGCCGTTGCCGCGGCGCGGCCTTGCGCGCGTGTGCCGGCGTGGACGCTGCCGGTCGCGACGAGGTCCACTTCCTGAGACGCACGGTGCCGGTGTTCATTGCACGATCTCCGTCATGGTGGCGCTCAACGACGAGGGCATCATCGACTTGAGGCTGTATAAGGCACCCTTGTACGGCGCGCTGAACGCATAGCTGAGCGACACGCTGGCCTGCGTCCCCGTCGCGGGCGGCTGGGTTTGGGTGCCGAGCGCGCTGGCGCAGGCCGAGTCGCTGGTGCAGGTCGCGCCGCCCACCTTGATGGTGATCGACAAGGTGTTCTTCAGCGTCGACGTTGCGGCCAGCACGGCCGCTTCGGTGTCGCTATAGGGCGTGGTATAGCCGCGTTCGGAGGCGAGCAGATGCGCGCCTACCGAGGCGGCATCCGTCAGCATGAGGTAGTTGTTCATCAGCCAGCTGAACTGGACCGCGCCGAACAGCACGAGGAACAGGACCGGCAAGACGAGTGCGAACTCGACCACTGTTGCACCGCGTTGACGTTCACGTTTCATAGGTCCTCCGTGTCGTGTCGTAGCGCCTTCAGGCGCCTGCCATGCCGGGCAGCAGGACCCGATAGATGTGAATGAACGCCGGTCCCAGCAACACCACGAGGAGGGCAGGGAAGATGCAGAACATCAGCGGGAACAGCAGCTTCAGCCCGATTTTCGCGGCCTGCTCTTCGGCGCGCATGCGCCGCCGCGTGCGCAGCGTGTCGGACAGCACCCTGAGCGACGCGCCGATACTCGTGCCGAAGCGCTCCGACTGAATCAGCAGCGTGCAGAACGAATCGATATCGTCGACGCCGGTACGCAGCGCGAAGTTGCGCAGCGCCTTGTCCTTGGTAAAACCCGAGCGCATTTCGAGCAGCATCAGATCGAGCTCGCTTGCCACGACCGGGCTGCCGATGCGGATTTCCGCGGACACCTTCATCAGCGCGGCATCGAGACTCAGGCCCGCTTCGACGCATACCGTGAGCAGGTCCACCGCGTCGGGAAAGTCTTCGAACAGTGTGCGTTTGCGCCATGCAATGCGGCGCGCCAGCACGAGGTTCGGCAGGTAGTAGCCGATGCCGCCCAACGCGAACAGCACCACCGAGAATTCGTAGGTGTCTTGCGCCACCGAGGTGTGAACCAGCCACAGCATGGCCGACAGCGGCAAGACGATCGCGAGAGCGGTCTTGGCCAGGAAGTAGACGGGCGCGGCGCCCGGCGCGCGCCATCCCGCGTTCATGAGCCGCACGCGCAGCGAGGAACGTTCCCAGCCTTCCTTAGGGATCGACAACTGGGAGATGGGCCTCGAGATGTCCGCGAGCTTTTCGAGCCAGTCGCTGCCCGACGACTCGTCGCGCTCGGGCGTAGCGGCGGCGGGCGCGGCATTCGCGCCGCCGGCCTGCTCGATCCGTTGGCGCATGTCGCGCGGCGCGAAGGCATGCATCGCAAAGAATGCCGCGCCGCACACGATGGCGAACACGCCGAACAGCATCAACATGTGCATCGGATCTGGCGTTTGCATGGTATCCCCCAACTATTCTATTAACGGTCAGTACTGCGATTAAACGGGTGTGCCGCTACACGCGCATCCTGACGATGTGGCGCATCCAGAACATGCCGAACACCATGGAGCCGAGCACGGTATAGAGCAGTTTCAGGCCGGCCGGGTCCTGCCACAGCACGTCGAGAAAGCCCGGATTGATCGTCATCATGATGGCGGCCGTGCCGAACGGCAGCAGCCCCAGAATCCATGCCGACAGCTTGCCCTCGGCGGACAGCACGCGAACCTTGTCGAACAGCTTGAAGCGTTCGCGAATCAGCGCGGTGATGCCGTCGAGCAGTTCGGCGAGATTGCCGCCGGTCTCGCGCTGGATCAGCACGGCAATCACCAGGTAGCGCAGGTCGCGGATCGGCACACGGGTAGCGAGATTCAGCAAGGCGTCGTTGAGCGAGATGCCGTAGTTGATTTCGTCGAAAGTGATGCGGAATTCACTGCTCATCGGCTCGGCGAATTCCGTGCCGACCATGCCGATTGCGCCGGTGAACGCATGCCCCGAACGCAGCGCGCGGGCGAGCATGTCGCAGACGTCCGGAAACTGCCGGTCGAGCTTGCGCAGCCGTCTGCCGCGCCGGAAGCGCACATACAGCAGCGGCACCACGGCGCTCGCCAGCGCGGCGGCGAGCGCGATCAGCAGCGGCACGCCGGCGAACAGCAGAATGGCGAGCGCGAGGGGCGGCAGGGTGGCGCAGGTGCCGAGCAGACGCCCGACCGTCCAGCCGACGCCGGACTGCTGCAGAAAGAGGTCGATCGCATGCACGCGCGGCAGGTACATCAAGCCTTTGTCGAGCAGCGACGACTCGCTCAGGAGACGCTGCTTGAGGATCGAGAGGCGTTCGCCGTCGAGGTGCCCACCGGCCGACACCGCGCGAATACGCGATTCGATGCGCCGTGCGGCGGGCCCGTGACGGCTGTTCCACCACTCGTACACGCCCTCGATGGACAGCACGATGGCGGCGAACAGCAGAACGATGGATGCATAGAAGATCGGGGCCATGCCAGTCTCCAGACGCTAAGGGTGCGGGTGCGCTTGCTGCCCGCGCGGTTCAGGCGGTGTCGAAGTGCCGTGTCGGGTCGTAAATGCGCTCGGGCAGGGCCACGCCGAACGCCTGCAGGCGCTCGGAGAATTTCGGCCGCACGCCGGTCGCGCAGAAATGTCCCTGCACGTTGCCCTTCGAATCGACGCCGGATCGCCGGAACGTGAAGATTTCCTGCATGTTGATCATGTCGCCCTCCATGCCGGTCAGCTCCGAGATGCTGATGATCTTGCGGCGGCCATCGGTCAGGCGGGTGGCCTGCACGACCACCGAGATCGCCGAGGCGATCTGCTGGCGCATCGTCTTGGTCGGCAACGACAGGCCGCCCATGCTGATCATGTTTTCGAGGCGCGTGAGGGCGTCGCGCGGGGTATTCGCGTGGATCGTGGCGAGCGAGCCTTCGTGGCCCGTGTTCATGGCGTTGAGCATGTCGAGGGCTTCGTCGCCGCGCACTTCACCGAGGATGATGCGGTCGGGGCGCATGCGCAGCGCGTTGCGAACGAGGGTGCGCTGCGTGATCTCGCCGCGTCCTTCGATATTCGGCGGGCGCGTTTCGAGCCGCAGCACGTGCTCCTGCCGCAGTTGCAGTTCCGCGGCATCTTCGATCGTGACGATGCGCTCGTCGGCCGGAATGAAGCCGGACAGGATGTTCAGGAGCGTGGTCTTGCCGCTGCCGGTGCCGCCCGAGACGAGGATGTTGACCTTGGCGCGGGCGAGGCCGTCGAGCACTTCCGCCATGGGCGGCGTCAAGGTCTGCAGTTCGATCAGGTCCGAGACCTGCAGCGGCGTGACCGCGAAACGCCGGATCGACAGCAGAGGGCCATCCACCGCGGACGGCGGGATGATGGCGTTGACCCGCGAGCCGTCGGGCAGGCGCGCGTCGACCATCGGGCACGATTCGTCGATGCGCCGCCCCACGCGCGAGACGATCTTCTCGATCACCTTCATCAGATGTGCATCGTCGTAGAACGTGACGTCGGTCGGCTCGAGCCGGCCGCGGCGTTCGACGTAGGTGTGGCGATACGTGTTGACCAGAATGTCGGAGACGGTCGGGTCGCGCAGCAGCAGTTCGAGCGGACCGAAGCCGAACATTTCGTCATGCACGTCGACTACCAGCTGCTTGCGTTCGAGGTCGTTGGCCGGCGCTTTCTGCTCGTCGAGAATGCGGCCGATCAGCGCCGCGATTTCCTGGCGCACCTGGTCGGGCGGCATGCGCGAGAGCCGCTCCAGTTCAACGCGTTCGAGCACCGCCAGATGGATCTCGCGTTTGAGCTTCTGATAGGCGGCCCGCATCATGCTGCCCTGGGCGCCGCTCATCTCGGAGCGTTCGACGAAGGGCTGGACACGTTGGGCGGTGATCTGCTCACGAAGCGACATGATGATTCCCCTGTTGGTCCTATTGCATTTCAAGGTTCGGCGCCGGGTGGCGGCCGAGCATGCGCGCGAACAGCGACTCGCTCTTCGGCCGCTCGGCCCCGCTGTTCGACGCGCCGCCGGCGATGTTGTCGGCCAGCGTCTGCAGGCTGCGCGACACGCCGCTCTTGCGGCCCGTCTTCGAGACCGGCACGCCCTGGTTGATCGCCTCGGATACGGCCGCGACGTCGTCCGGAATCACCTGGTAGGGGCGCATGCCGAGCACCTGTTCCATCGCGGCGCGGGCCCGTTCCTCGTGACGCGAGTAGCGGTTGAGCAGCAGCCGCGTGCGTTCCGCCGCGTAGCCGAGCGAGCCGAGAATCTCCTGGAGCCGGCGGCCGGCGCGCACGTGCGGCATGGTGGCCTGCAGGACGATGTGAATCTGGTCGCTGCGGTCGAGCGCCAGCATCGAGATCGGATTGATGGTCTGGCCGAGGTCGAAGATCACGAAGTCGTAGCGCGGCGCAGCCACGCCGAGGATCCACTCGAGCCGGTCTTCCTTGATCTCGGCGGCCTTCACCGGATCGCCGGCGCCGGCGAGGATATGGAAGGTGTCGCTGACGTGCAGCACGCTCGCGTCGAAGAACGCCACGTCCATGCGATCGATCTGCGAACACAGTTGCGGCAGCGTCGACGGCGGCGTTTCTCCGGTCACGAGGAAGGCGGCATCGGCGAACAACTGGTTGAGGTCGATCATCAGCACGCGTTTTTGCCGCGCGCCGGCAATCATGTCCGCGACGTTCGCAGCGATGAAGCTGGTGCCCACGCCGCCCTTGCACGACATGAACGAGACGATCTCGGTGGTGTGCGTGTGGGTCTTGAGGCGCTGCGCTTCGAGGCGCACCAGTGCGTCGGCCAGCGCGCGGCGCTCGAGCGGCCAGTTCAGCACATCGCGAAAGCCGGCGCGCATCGCGGCGATCAAGGTCTCAGGCGAGGCATCGGGCGTGAGCAGGATGCACGAGAGGTGCTTGTGCTTCTGGCACAACTGCGCCACCACGGGCAGCTCGGCATCCTGGGTCGACGCCGCATCCACGATCAGGACATCGAAGGCATCGAGGCTGTCGCCGCGCTCGACCAGCAGCGAAGGACTGTCGGCGGCGCGAGTGGTGCGGTAGTCGCCGCATTCGCCGAGCACGTGCACGACCTGGGAGAGGCGCGCCGCGTCTTTCGAGGTGATGAGGATGTCGATCATGATCGTCTGCGCCACGCTGTCTGAGGTTATTGGCCGCTGCCGCCACTGCTGCCACTGCTGCCGCTGCTCACGCCGATCACGAACGGATTGGTGTTCGTGGCCGGTTGCGAGAACGACTTGTCGTACTGGGTCATCGCGGAGGCAGCGGATTTACCGTCGATGCCGTCGGGCGAGGCGGTGTGCTCGGCGGCTTGCGGATCGATGATCTGCGCCTGGGTGGCGGCTCTTTCGGCCTCGCCGAAATGCGCGTCCCAGATCGGCGTGCTGGTCATGCAGCCGCCGAGTGCGGCGAACACCGGCACGATCAGCGCGGCGCGAGCCGCGCAGAGGAGGGTGGTGAGTTTCATGGAATTCCCCTTTACGTCACATCAGTGAGCGGGCGCGGCGTTGGTGCTGCCCGCGTTGGCAAGGTCCTGCGGCGCAGTGAGTGCGGCCTGCGGTGCGGCGCTCGTGTTCACCGGCGGTTGCGCTGCAGGTGCTGCGGGCGTTACGTTGGCGGGAGCGCTCCCCGGTGCCGGCACGGGCGCATTGCCCGTTGCAGGCGCATCCATCCTCGGCGTCGCCGCGCGGCCTTCCATGTTGCCGGTCGCGTAGATGTCGGCGTCCTTGGGCTGCGTGAAGCTGTCGGTCGGCAGCGGCACGTTGGCGGTGCGTTGCGGCCTCACGAGATGCGGCGTGATGATGAACACCAGTTCGGTGCGATCCTGCTGGAACGACGTGCTGCGAAACAGCGCACCGAGCACCGGCACTTCGCCGATCCCCGGCAGCGCCTTCAGCGCGCCGCTGATGTTGTTGCTGATCAGCCCGCCGATCGCGAAGGTCTCGCCGTCGCTCATCTGCACGGTGGTCGAGGCGCGGCGTGTGGTGATGAGCGGCAGGATCGTCGTGCCGCTGATGTTGGTGGCGGAGAGCGTCACGCCGGTGGGCGAGAGTTCCGACACTTCAGGCGCGACCTTCAGGTTGATGCGGCCGTTGCCGAGGACGGTCGGCGTGAATTTGAGGCCGACGCCGAAGTCTTCCTGCTGTAGCACGATCGAGGTGGCTCCCGTGCTGCTGCTCTGCGGCACCGGGATGAACACTTCGCCGCCGGCGAGGAAGGTGGCTTCCTGACCGCTGATCGTCACCAGATTCGGTTCGGCGAGAATCTTCACGAGGTTGTCGGTCTTTTGCGCATCCACCGACACCTGGAACGGCAGCTTGTTGTTCTTGTTCACCGAGATCCCGCTCGACACACCCGCGAGCAGGCTGCTCACCAGTGCGCCGGTCCACGAACCGAAGCCGCCCTGGATATTGAGCGATGCGCCGAGCTGGTTGATCAGCGTCTTGTCGACTTCGGCCACTTTCACTTCGAGCATCACCTGCTGCGGCGAATCGACCGTCAGCATGTTGAGCACGCCGCCGGACTTGCCTGCGCCGGCACCCGCGCCGCTGCCGTCGGCGGTGGTGTGGCTGCTGTAGACCGTGGCGATTTCAACCGCCTGCTGTGCGGCCTGGGCGCTCGACACATGACCCGCGAGCACGAGGTTGTCCGCCGCGGTGGAGACGCGAATGCCGTGTTCCTCCGGCATCAGTTGCGTCAGCGACGCCTGCAGGCCGCCCGAATCCACGTTGACCACCACGTCGATGATCTGGCATGCGCCGCTGCGTCCCTGCACGATCATGTTAGTTGTCCCGACCGACTCGCCCAGCACGTAGAGCGTTTGTGGCGAGACCATGGTGGCCTGCGCGACCGCGGGATTGCCGAGCGTGCGATTGCGCACCGGCTCGTCGACCGGCACCAGCGCGGACTTGCCCACCGAGACGAACACGGTGCTTTCGCCGCGAATCGCGCCGGTGCAGTTCGGTCCGCGCAGCGGTGCGGTGGCAGCGGCTGCGCCCGCGGCGCTGGCGGGAGCGGGCGCCATGCTGATGGTCATCTGCAGCGGCTGGCGGCCGGTCGGGACGGGGGCGGTGGCGCTCGCCTTGGCGGCCGCACCTTCATCCCCTGCGAGTGCGGCCTGGCCGAGCAACAGTCCCGCGCTCAGCCACGCGACGCATGCCGCGCGGCTCGCTCTGGTGCGTCGCGGCGCCTGGCCGGACGAGAAATCAGGTTTGCTAGTCATTTTGTCGTGCCCCCGTTGCTAGATGCTGTAGACCGCGGTCGTTGTTTGGTGTGGTGTTCGTGCGGGTTACGGTTGGCGCGCGAGGCTTCAGGCCGTCGCTGCGCTATCCCGGTCTCCGTCAAAAGCATTCCTGACTGCCGCTCACGCCGGACAGCACGCCGATGCAGTCGCGTTTCACCGGCGCACGGGCGACGTACTTCACGCGGGTCGGTTGCGGCGCGGCGACCGGAGCCGACGCCACCACAGGAGCCGAAGCGCCGAGCAGGGTCAGCTTGGTGGCGCCGGCGGTGGCGAGCGTGTCGGCATCCACCTGGTTGCGCAGCACCAGCGAGAGCGTGCCCACACTGCGCGCCAGATCCAGCTTTTCCGCCTGATCGGGCGTGACTTCGAGCGTGACGGCGTTGACCACCTTCGGCGCCGTGTCGTCGCGATTGACCTGTTGAGCCACAGCCAGCACGAGGATTTTTTCGAGCACGGTCTTCGAAATGCTTTGCTGCGTGTCGCTCTTGTTGGCCTGGTCCTGCTGGGTGTTGACGATGACGTCGACATAATTGCCAGGCAGTGCGAAGCCCGCCACGCCGACCACATCGTTCACACGCACCGTAATGGCCCGATGGCCTTCGCCGATCACCGCGGACAGGCCGCCTTTGGTGCCGACCGGCGCGAGCTTCGATTCGAGCACCGGTTCGCCGCGCTGCAAACTGGCGCGCAGCACGCGACCGTCGAGCGACTTCGGATCGGTGAACGCGCCCGGTGGGATGCTGTTGGTCGGCCAGCTGACGGTGTGAACCATGGCGCCGCTGATCGGCTCGCCGAGGTTGAGGTCGTCGGTGGCGACGGCCACCTGGGTGACCGCCCCCGACGAGGTTTGCACCAGCCATCGGGAAGCGAACACCACGGCGGCCAATCCTGCCAGCATGGCGACCGCCAGCATGACGAATGCGCGACTGTTCTTCATGACGTGACTCCTCGTAAAGCGGGTGAAACTCGACGGTCGTCCGGCGTGTTAGCGCCTGTCTGACGTCCGGCCAGCGTGACAGTGAAAGGGGCGGCGATGAGGGCGGCGAAACCGCCATGAGCGCTGCCTGCCTGGTGTTCGTGATGCCCGGTGCCGGTCTGCGACCGGTGCCGTCTTTGCTTCGCCGCCGCGCGGCGTTCTGCCCGGCTCGCGTGGTGCGGCAGCGTGCTCATGCGAGCGTCGTGAACAGCACGCCCAGGGTTCCTGCCGCAATCGCGACGCCGTAGGGCAGCGAGCCGACCGAGTCGAGCGCGGGCGGCTCGCCTGCCGCGCGGCTCAGGCCGCGTTGCGTGGCGCTCGTCATCAGGTACTGCAGGTTGGTCACGAGGTGCCCGATCCGCCCGCGCCGGGCGGCGAGCGCCAGTGACCAGATACCGCCGATCACAAAGGTGGCGAGCGCGATATGGAAGGTCATGAATGCGCCGACCCACGCGCCCACCATCATCAGTAACTTGACGTCCCCGGCTGCCATGCCGCGCAGCAGGTAAAACGGCAGCAGCAACGCGAAGCCGGTGAGGGCGCCCGCGAACCAGGTGACGCTGCCCGCGAGCGGACCATGCAGCCAACCTTGCACCAGCAGGGCGCCGACGAGCCCCGCCACGATGATCGGGTTGGGGATGCGGCGGCTCACGAGATCCGTGCTCGCCGTCACGATCACCAGCAAGGCGACGCATGCGGGGATCGGGTGAGGAGGAAGCGGGAAGCCTGGCATCATGAGCCTCGTGACTGGGTTCAAACCGACGTTGCGATACTGCCGAACAGCGAATTCAGGTTGGTGCCGAGCGTGAGGACGGTACCGATGATCACCATGGCGATCAACGTGGCAATCAACGCGTATTCGATGGAGGTCACACCGTCTTCATCGCCGGCAAAGACTTGCGCGGCGGTGGCGGCACGAAGCCAACGAATGGGCGCGACCGGCATCGGCTGGGCGATTCGGAAAACGAAACGGACTGTGTTCACGATTGACTCCTGGTCGATGGGCCGGCGCGGACCCCAAGCAGCGGAAACAGGCGGGACGGACGACGCGAGGCATGGAGTCGTCCGCCGCCGGGAGGCTCAAACCGAAGCGGCGATGTCGCTGAACACGGTGTTCAGGTTGGTGCCGAGGGTCTTCACCGAACCAATGATGACGATGGCGATCAGCGCTGCGATCAGGCCGTACTCGATGGCGGTGACGCCGTCTTCGTCGCGGAGGAAACGCTTTGCGTTGTTGAGGATCTTTTGCATGATTAACTCCAAGAGGACTACTACGGATATAACCCTGAGCCGGAATTGGCGTCGGGAAGGGACTGCGGGTACAGCAAAAAATGGTGGACTGGCTTAGCTGATCTCGCGCGGCGGATCCGTATCGTCAGATACAGGGAGCTGTTGGCAAGCGGCATTGCAGTCGAGGGGAGTCGGGGTGCCGCCATCGCGGTAGCCCGGCCATGCGGGCAACGACACGAACGCACCGCTGGCGGCCGGCTCGCCGCGACGCTTCGAGGCAGCTGCCAGCGGCGTCCAGTTCAGCGGGTCGCGGTGAAGGCGGTGGGTCTTCCGCGTCAAGGTGTCGTTGTTCATGATGTTTCCCCGTGTTCGGTTGCTTATCTAGGGCATGGGGCTGGTCGGCTCCCCTGTCCGCGGTGTCCGGTCCGTTATCTGCACAGGACCTGTTCGACTGCCGCGCTCATCCCTACGCAAGGGGTGGGCCAGCTCGCGCAAAACCGCGAAAACATTGGGGGTGCCCGCCGATTCACGCGCCTGGCGAGGCGTCCGTGTCCGGTTTGTCGCAACATTGAGACGAATCGAGGTGGCAGGCGATCTCTCCAACCGCGCGGAAACACCCGTGCTGTCTGCCTCGCGTCTTTCGACCAGGGACTTTCCATGAGTTCGCACGAACGACGATTTTGCGAAAAACGGCCGAGTTTCAAATGGGCCGTTTGGACAAGATGTCTCACGGTTGACGCAAATCCTGAGCGTCGAGGCGGTGCGTGCGTGAATTTCGTCCGTTCCGAGGGCAACGAGTGTCAGTTGACGTCCACGATGGAAAACGCGGAGCTTGAAAGTTGGATTGTTTTCCTACAACAATGAACCCAACGTGGGCGTGCGAAACACAGCGTGCATGCTTAGGAATCGAAACAAAATCATAAGTGACCGGATACGCCGAACTGCCATTCGGCGCATACATAGGGCGGGGTGATGGATATCTTTCTTCGGGGACTAGCCTCCACAGAGCGCCGCATTCGCGACTGGGTGAGACGCGACCGGGTGGTCGCGTATAGCATGGTGGCGCTCGTGGTCCATGCCACGATTCTGGGCTTGTGGGCCTGGAGTAGCGACGGCTTCACGGCGAGCGGCAGCTATCGTCCTGGTACGGACTTCTCGGTATTCTGGGTCGCCTCTCACGTGATGTTGCATGGCGCGCCGGCGCAGGTCTACGACTATGTCGCGTTCGGCAAGCTCGAGAGGCTGTTGCTGGACGGCTATCAGCACGGCGGCTTTCTGCCATGGCTGTACCCACCGATGTTTCTTCTGCTCGTCACGCCGCTGGCGTTGTTGCCGTTCTGGCCGGCGTTCTTTGTGTTCGTGGCGGCAAGCGCGGCGGTCTTCGTGGCGGCGGTGTTGCGTGTGTCGGGTCTCGCGAACGCTCTCGGCAATGCGAAGTTGGCCCGGCTCGTCGTGGTGGCCTGTCCCTGTGTATTCGTGTGTGCGACGTTTGGACAGAACGCGTTGCTGACGGCGGCGCTGGCGGCGTTCGCCGTGTACTGGGTCGAGCGCAAGCCGGTCCTTGCCGGTCTCTGCATCGGTTTGCTGGCCGCCAAGCCGCAGATGGCGCTGCTGTTTCCGCTGGTGTTGATTGCGGCGCGCGCATGGCGCGTGATGACAGTCGCGGCGGTGACGGCGGTGCTGTTCACGGTGTTGAGCCTGGCGGTGTGCGGGCCGCAGTCGCTGCATCTGTTTCTTGCTAGCGCCAGCCTGGCGCGCGATATCACGCTCGAACACGGTGAGCGTTTCTGGCTCGCGTCGTCCACGCCGTTTGCCGCGTTCCGGCTCGCCGGCATGGATCTGACGCTGGCTTATCTCGCGCAAGCGGGCGTGGCGCTCGTCGCAGCTGCGGCTGCCTGCTATGTGTGGCGGCGCACACAAGAGATCGGCGCGCGTGCATCGATTCTCGCCGTGGCGACCTTGATCGCCAATCCCTATACCTGGCACTACGAGCTGACATGGCTGGGGATCGCGCTGGCGTGCATGGTCGCGACGGGACTGCGCCGAGGCTGGGCACGCGGCGAGCAGACGATCCTCGCGCTTGCGTGGATCCTGCCGCTGTATGAGTTCTTCAACCGCGTCGCCGAATGGCCGCAAGTGGGGCCGATCATCCTGTTGCTGATGCTCCTGATGATCGTGCAGCGCGTGCGCGCCGGCGCTGGGAGCGTGCAATGAATCCGATTTCGCCGAATCCTCTGCGGGCCATGCGCCCCTCGCCGCTGCACGCTAGCCGGACCCCCCATGCCCCGCGCGGGCAACACTGGCTCGACAGCGGACGTCTGCGTACCTATTCGCTGGTCGCGCTGGCCTGTTATGCGTTGTTCCTGCTCGTGTATCTGTATCGGACCGAGTGGCAGCACCGGCCCGACTTCGGTCCACTGGCGATGGACTTTCTGCCGTTCTGGAGCGCGTCGTTCCTTGCGTTGCATCGTCACGCCATCGACGCCTACAACCTCGCGGCACTGACCACCGTCGAAACAGAGGCGATTGCACGCGCGCCGGGCATGCTGCCCTGGCTCTATCCGCCGACCTTTCTGCTGGTGGTGTATCCGCTGGCACTGCTGCCGTTCAAGGTTGCCGCGGTGGCGTTCCTCGGCGGTACGCTGGCGCTGTTTGTGAGAGTCGTGTGCGCGATCGTGCCGGGCCGTCATACGCTGCTGTTGGCTGTCGCGTTTCCGGGGGCAGCCCTCGTCCTGGTCAGCGGCCAAAATGGCCTGCTGACCGCTTCCATCGCGGGTCTGGGTCTGGTGTTGCTGCGGCGTTATCCCGTCATGGCCGGTATTTGTTTGGGATTGCTATGCATGAAGCCGCATCTGGCCGTCCTGTTTCCGCTTGCGCTGCTGTGTTCGCGGTCGTGGCGCGCGCTTGCCGCGATGGCGGCGACGGCGGCGCTCATGCTGGCGGTTTCCGTGCTGATGTTCGGCAGCGGGACGTTGGTGGCCTTTCTGCACAACGCCGGCATGATGGCTGGCCTGGTCGCCTCAGGCCGCGCCGCACTCGCCCGGATACCCACCGTGTTTGCGCTGGCGACGCTCGCGCATGTGCCGGCCGCATGGGCGTATGCCGCACAGGGTGCAGCCGCGCTCGCAGCCGCAGCAGCGGTATGCAACGCATGGGGCCGCGAATCGTCCTATGCGCTGCGCGCCGCCGTGCTGATCTGCGCCAGTCTGCTGGTCAGCCCGTATCTGTTCGACTACGACTTCGCCTGGTTGGGCGTGCTGATTGCGTGGTGCGCGCGGCACGGACTTGCCCGCGGCTGGAAGCGCTATGAGCGCGAATGGCTGGTGGGGCTGTGGTGCGTGCCCATTGCGGGTGTCCTCGTGGTGACGCAGGTGAAATTCCAGTTCATGCCGCTGGTGATTGCGGCGACGCTGTGGATGCTGATGCGGCGGATTGCGCAGGAACGGCAAGGACCGGTTGTGCTGGAAGGGGACGGCGAGCATACCGCTTTGCCGCTTGCCCCGCTGCGAGGATGGCGACGTTAGGCGCCGGTCAAAAACAGGTGAGTCAAAACAGGTGAATCAAAGGGGAAGGGGAGCATCATGTCCGCACATAACATTAGAAATCTGATTTCGCTGGTGGTGCCGTTCTATAACGAGGGCGAGGCCGTCGACCATTTCTTTGCCGAGATCGTGCCGGTGCTGGAAGGCATCGAAGGGATCCGCTTCGAGATCGTTTGCGTGAACGACGGCAGCAAGGACGCGACGCTCGACAAGCTGATCGCAGCCAGCACGAAAGATGCGCGAGTGCGCGTGGTGGACCTCACGCGCAACTTCGGCAAGGAAGCGGCGTTGACGGCGGGCCTCGACGAGGCGCTCGGCGACGCGGTGATCCCCATCGACGCCGACCTGCAGGATCCGCCTAGCCTGATCCCGGTGATGATCGAACACTGGCGCGCCGGCGCCGACGTGGTCGCCGCCAGGCGGACCAACCGCGCCTGCGATTCGTTCGCCAAGCGCACCGCGGCCGCGCTGTACTACCGCGTCCACAACGCGCTGTCCGATCTGAAGGTGCCGGAGAATGTGGGCGACTTCCGCCTGATGGACCGGCAGGTGGTCAACGCGCTAAAGCGCTTGCCCGAGCGCCGTCGCTTCATGAAGGGATTGTTTGCGTGGGTCGGCTATCGCACGGTAATCGTCGAGTATCAGCGTGAAGCACGCAGCGCCGGTCATTCGAAGTTCTCGGGATGGCGGCTGTGGAATTTCGCGCTCGAAGGCATCACGAGTTTCAGCACGGTGCCGCTGCGCTGCTGGACGTATATCGGTCTCGCGATTGCCGCGTTGTCGTTCGTGTATGGCGGCTTCATGATCGGACGCACGCTGTTGTTCGGCAATCCGGTGCCGGGTTATGCGTCGCTGTTGTGCGTGCTGCTCTTCATGGGCGGCATCGAACTGATCGGCATTGGTGTGGTGGGCGAATACATCGGACGTATCTACTACGAGTCGAAAGAGCGGCCGGTGTATCTCGTGCGGCGCCGCTATCAGGCCCGCAGCAAGGTGAGCGCGTTGCCGGTGCGCCAAGGCGCGACGGGGGCGGCTGCGGCGCTGCGCTTCGAGCATGCGCGCAAGCGGATTGCGCCGCGCATGCGTGTGGCCGGACGGTAGGTAGTACACTTGTTCGCTGACCTTAAACAGAGCGCGCTCGATCTATCACGTGAGCGCCCGATATCAGGAGATCGAACATGCGAACCAGTGCACGGAATCAGTTTGAAGGTGAGGTTGTCAACGTCGAACACGGCGCCGTAAACGACGAGATCACGCTGCGGACCAAAGACGGTCTCGACATCGTGGCGGTCATCACGCATGGCAGCGCGAAATCGCTTGGGCTGACCCAGGGCAAGCCGGCGTTCGGGCTGGTGAAGGCGTCGTCGGTGATCGTCATGGTGGACGTCAGCAGCAATCAGGTGTCGGCGCGCAACTGCATCGCCGGGACGGTAACGGCCGTGACCAAGGGTGCGGTGAATGCCGAGGTCACGATCGCCGGCGCAAGCGGCGCGCAGATCGCGGCCATCATCACCAATGAAAGCGTGGACCGCCTCGGTCTCGCCACCGGCAAAGCCGCTACCGCCATTTTCAAGGCGTCGAGCGTGATCGTCGGCGTGGATCAATAACCGGGCTAGGCCCGCGGGCCGCTATCGCGACACAAGCGTTGCCGTCACGGGATGATGGCAAAGGTGCGCACGTAGCTGGTCCCGCCTGACGGTGTCGCGCGATCCACCGCGTACAGCACATGACGCACGGGGTCGATCGCCACGCCGCGGGCATCCTGGAAGTCGTTGGCAAGCACGCGGATCGTGCCGTCCGGTGCGATCTCGCAGAGGCCGTTCTTGTTGCACTTCGTATAGAGCCGCCCTTGTGCATCCACCGTCATCAAATCGGGGCTGTCGACGTGCGCGAACACCGTAGGCGTCACCGGTGCGGCCGCATTCAGAAGTTCGCTCAGATTCGCCTTCACGATAGTGTTGCTGGCCTGATCCGAGACGAATACATCGCCCCCTGATACGGCAATGCCCACCGGCTTGCCGAGCCCCGTCAGCAAATCGCGTTCGCTGGCCGTGTGGGTGGCCGGATTGTACGTCACCAGCGTCAGCGCACCCAGCGGCGGGTTGTTGCCGTTCTTGATGAACCAGGTGGAAAGCAACTGGCCAGGGGCGAGCTCAATCAGTCCGAGCCTGCGCCGGGCCGGATTAAGGCCCGCCAGCGGAACCGCGATGCCACTGCCCCCAATGTCGAAGATCGCGCTCGCGCTGCCAAAGCCGAAGCGCTCGACGACCAGTTCGCCCGAGCGGGTCAGGCTCAACTGACTAAGACTCTTGCCTTGACCCGCTTCGACCGGAATCGATGCGTATGGTGTATAGGCCGCGCCGGTCGACGTCAGCACGCTGCTGGTGCGGTCATCCGTGATGAACACGGCGCCATCGCCGGGCCGTACGGCAATGCCGTTCGGCAACGCATCGACGGCGACCTTGTGCGGTTGGACGGAGGCTTCGGGCGTGCTGCAGCCTATCAACGCGGCAGCGAGGCTCCAGCTTGCGAAAGCCGCTGCGGCCTTACGCAAAACCCCATGCGATATGAGCATGCTTCCTCCAGAAGGCATTCAAGCTGAATAAACGGCGGACCCGAAGGCCGTGTTGCGCGCGGTCGCAGGGTGGATGGTGCTGCGACGCCATGGGTTCGTAATATACACATAAGCGTCCGGTGGCTTATGCAGCGGCGCGCGGGTGAAGTGCGGCAAGGCGCGTGACGCCACGCTGCCGGCGTGTAAAGGCCCATGCAGCGGCCCATGCAAAGCGGGCCTGCAAAACACTCACCGTTATATCCGATGGTATATTACGGTTTTGGCCCTCCATGATGCTGCGCGGGATGTGTCCCCGACCGAAATTGAATTCCGCCCATGTTGAACACCAGGCACGCCGAACAAGCCAAGGCGAACGTGAAGGCCGTGAAGTTGTATGAGGCGCTGGCTAGCCGAATCGAAGATCAGGTGCGTAGCGGCGTTTTCCTTCCCGGCGAACGCATTCCATCGGTCAGGCAGACCAGTCAGCAGCATCGTCTGAGCATCAAGACGGTGCTGCACGCCTACCTCCTGCTTCAAAGCAAGGGCGTGATCCAGAGCCGCCCGAAGTCGGGCTATTTCGTGCAGGCGGGCCGCCTGCCGGGCCCGCCCGCTGCGCGCGAATTGCGGGCGTCGCAACCGATTGCCGTGTCGGCACAGGTGGACGTCAGCCGTCTCGTCCTCTCCACGCTGCGCTCGATTCGCGGCGACGATGCGATCCCGTTGGGCTCGCCCTATCCCGACCCGTCGCTGTTCCCGGTCCAGAAGATCAATGCCTACGGCTATTCCGCTGCGCGTCGCGATCCGCCCTGCGGGACGGCGGACGAGTTGCCGCCGGGCAATCCGGAACTGATCAGGCAGATCGCGCGGCGTTATCTGGAGAACGGCCAGCCGGTCGACCCGAACGAGATCATCGTGACCATCGGCGCGACGGAAGCGATCAATCTGTGCCTGCAGGCGGTGGCAAAACCGGGTGACACGATCGCGGTGGAGTCGCCCACGTTCTACGCGATGCTGCATGCGATCGAGCGGATGGGCATGCGCGCCATCGAGGTGGAGACGCATTCCGACGAAGGCATAGACCTCGATGCGCTCGAACGGATACTCGCGCGCGAGCCGATTGCCGCGTGCATGGTAATGCCGAATTTCCAGAACCCGCTGGGCTTTCGCATGTCCGATGCGAACAAGCAGCGGCTGGTGGATCTGCTCGCGCACCACGACGTGCCGATCATCGAAAACGACGTGTATCACGAGCTCTACTTCGGCGAGGTCCATCCCGGCTCGCTCAAGGCCCTCGACAAGAACGGACTCGTGTTGCATTGCTCGTCGTTTTCGAAAAGCCTGTCTACCGGACACCGGATTGGCTGGGCCATTCCAGGGCGTTATCGCGACCAGGTGGAGAAGCTGAAATTCCTCAATACGCTGACCACGCCGACGATTCCGCAGCAGGCCATCGCCGAGTATCTGAAAAACGACCGCTACGAGCATCACCTGCGCCGCTTGCGCAAGGTGTATCAGCAGAACGCGAATCTGATGCGCGGCACGATCGAACGATGCTTTCCGGCGGGCACCCGGACCTCGAGTCCGATGGGCGGCTACGTGCTATGGGTCGAACTGCCGCCGGAGGTCGACTCGCTCAGGCTGTACGAACTCGCGCTCGAAAGACGGATCACGGTGGGGCCGGGATATATGTTCTCGACGTCCAACGCCTACGGCAACTTTATCCGCCTGAACTACAGCTACGCGTGGTCGGCGTCGATCGAGAAGGCGCTGGTCACGCTCGGCAAGCTGACCGCCACGCTGAAGCGCGAGGCGCGCAGGAAGGTCGCGGTCGTTGCTCAAAGGGCGGATAGCGACGTGGTCGAGGACGTGTCATGTAGCAGTCCCGCCTCGCATCGTTCTTGACATCCGAGATCGCCGCATCGGCCCAGCGTGGCCCGCCGCATCCAGCGTCGCAACGGGCCCCGCCGCACCTCAATGCTTGAGGCAGGTATCCGCATTCTTCCAGGTGCAGGTATCGAGCCCGGTGTGGATGACCGGCTTCACCGTCTTGCCTTCCGCGAGGTCACGCATGACCATCGCTGCCTGATAGCCCATTTCCTCCGGCCGCTGCCCAACCAGCACATTGACCTTGTGATCCTTGAGGGCCTGCAGTTCCGGTCCGAGCGTATCGGCCGAGACGATCACGAATTTGCCGCTGTTGATCTTGTCCATGATCGGCGCGACGACCTGCGAATAGGCCTGCGGCGCAAACAGCGGCCAGCCGCCTTCCAGCACGAAGGCATCGAGACCGGTGGCGTTGGCGGTCAGCGTGTCCTGCATCATCTGGTTCGCTTTGGCGGCGTCGTCGTTCACGTAGAGCGGGCAGGCGCTGATCTCCTGCCAGCCGTTTTCGCCGGCGAGCTTGGCGATGCCCTTCTTGCCGGAGAGAACGTCGCGCGTCCCCTGGGCGCGCTGGTTGATGTTCTCCGCCGCGGGATTGCCCATCACGAGGCAGATATTGCCGCCCTTCGGCATCAGCGCCTTCAACTGCTCGCCGAGCTTGACGCCCAGTTCGTAATTGTCGGTGCCGACGTAGCTCTTGCGCAGCGATGCGTCTTTCGGCAACAGATCCGCATCTGCGGTGATGACCGGAATCGGCACATTGCGGCGCCGCAACACCTCGGCTACGGCCGGCGCGTTGGCGGGCGAGATTGCCATGGCCGCCACGCCCTTGGTCAGCAGGTCGTCGATGATCTGCACTTCGGCGCTTTCGTCCGCGGCCGTTGCCGGGCCCGTGTAGTAGCAGGTATAGCCTTCCTTGTGGAGTTCCTTGTTGGCCCGCTCGCAGCCCTGATGCATGAGGTCGAAGTAGGGGTTGTCGAGCCCCTTCACCACCAGCGCCAGGGTCTTATCGGCTGCGAAGACGGAGGAGGCCGCTAGCGCGAGGCCTCCGATCGCAGCCAGACACATCAATACTTTCTTCATGGTCGTCTCCTGTGTGATCTTGTGAATCCCGGCGTCCGGCAGTGCCTCGTTATCCGGCCGCCCCTCGGGCAACGGTCGTCGCGCGGCCGTTGCGCCCAAAGACATTTCAATCTCCTTGCCGCTCGCCGCCGAGCCGGTTAAACAGCACGGCGACGATGATGAAAGCCCCCACGACCGTGCCCTGCCAGAACGAGTCGACGCCGAGCAGGATCAGGCTGTTGCGGATCACTTCGATGAGTGCGGCGCCGACCACGGTCCCGAAGGCGCTGCCGACGCCGCCCATCAGATTGGTGCCGCCGATCACGGTCGCGGCGATCACGCGCAATTCGTCGCCGGTGCCGAGGCCGGTCGTCACCGCGCCGAGCCAGCCGACTTCGAGAATCGCCGCGACGCCCGCCATCAGGCCGGCGAGAACATAGACGGAGCAGATAATGCGGCGCACCGGCACGCCCGTGAGTCTGGCCGCATGACGGTTGCCGCCGATCGCGAAGACGTAGCGGCCCCAGCGTGTCCAGGCGAACACGAACCAGAACAGCACGGCGAGGACGAGGAGGAACCACACGGGATTGGCGAGGCCAAATGTCTTGCCGCCGCCGAGCGCAAGCAGCTTGCTGCCGTCGGGGCCGAAATCGAAAATGGTCCGGCTGCCGGAGAACACCAGCGCGAGACTGCGGCCGACGCTCAGCATGCCGAGCGTCACGACGAACGGCTGCATGTCGAGATAGGCGATCAGCAGACCGTTCACGAGGCCGACAATCCCAGCGGTCAGGAGGCCCATGCCGATGCCGGCCCAGATCGGATAGCCGGCATTCATCACTACCGAGAGAACGATGCCCGAGAGGCCAATCGTCGAACCGACCGAAATATCGATGCCGCCCGTCACGATTACCGCCATCATGCCGAGCGCGACGATGGCGACGAAAGCGAAGTTGCGCGTGACGTTGAAGAGGTTCTGCGGCGTCGCGAAGGTCGAGGTGACGAACGACAGCACGACGCAGGCGACGATCGTGGCTAGCACTACCCAGAACACCTGGCTCGCGAGCAGACCCGTCCAGCGGGTGTGGGTCTTCGTGGCTTGCGGATCGTCCATCAATGCGGCGATGGGCGTCGGCCTTTCCTGCGGATCGTTCACGTTCGGGACTCCCATGCGAGTCGGCTTCAGGCGGTGGCGATGGCTCCGGTGATGAGGCCGGTCACTTCTTCCGGCGAGGACGCTTCGGTCTGCTTGTCCGCCACCTTGCGCCCGCGCCGCATGACGACCACGCGCTGGGCGACGGCGAAGACGTCCGGCATGCGATGGCTGATGAGAATGACCGCGATGCCATGTTCGGACAGCCGCTTGATGAGTTCGAGCACCTCCGCCACCTGGCGCACGCTGATCGCGGCCGTCGGCTCGTCCATGATGACGAGCCGCGCTTCGGAGAGGCGCGTGCGCGCGATCGCCACCGCTTGCCGCTGCCCCCCCGACATCTGCCGCACCAGATCGAGCGGACGCGTCTCCGATTTCAGTTCCTTGAAGAGCTCGCCGGCGCGGCGGTACATGGTGGCGTGATCGAGAATCCGGATGGGCCAGAAACCGAGCCGTGGCTCGCGGCCGAGAAACACATTGGCGGCTGCCGTCAGGTTGTCGCAAAGTGCGAGGTCCTGATAGACGACTTCGATTCCCCGGGCGCGGGCGTCGACAGGCTTGTTGAAATGCACCGGCTTGCCGTCGATGAGGATTTCGCCGTGCGAGGGCGGAAAGTTACCGGCGATGACCTTCACCAGGGTCGATTTACCGGCGCCGTTGTCTCCCATGAGCCCGACCACCTGGCCCGGCTCCAGACTGAACGTGACGTCGTTCAGGGCGCGAATGGCGCCGAAGTGCTTGGAAACGTCTCTGAGCTCCAGAAGACTCATGGAATGTCGCGCTCGCTCCCGTAGAGCCGCCCGTTGCTGCGGCCGAGCGACCGGTAGATGTGCTAACTAGCATTTTTTTATAGCACACGGGCGCTGTTTGGCAAGCAGGGTTCCGGCGCTTATCGGGTTTACCTGCGGGCCGGGATCGAAGCCTCGGACAACCTCATGTATCCGCCCGATCCCACGGCGGCAGCTCACCGAACGCCTC